>Ga0180121_10001447_pt1 | contig 10087 bp, 5 predicted proteins | sample AntDrymUQ5402106_2_FD_129676 | JGI IMG/M metagenome (GOLD analysis project Ga0180121, IMG submission 129676) | Polar desert sand microbial communities from Dry Valleys, Antarctica - metaG UQ540 (21.06) (version 2) (version 2) | ecosystem: Environmental > Terrestrial > Soil > Desert | place...
CAGGATGGAATTGCCGCCCATCCTGAAGAAGTTTTGATGTGTACTGATTTGATCACTTGCCACTCCTAAAACCTCTCCGTAAATTTGGCATAGCCTGATCTCAAGTTCAGTACTGGGTTTTATATAGTTATCACCATCACTAAAGTCCGGATCAGGTAAAGCTCGCTTATCCAATTTTCCATTAATCGTTAATAGGAATGTTTCCATCGCTACTAATACGCCCGGCACCATGTATTCTGGTAACACTAGTGTTAACTTATCATGAATTACAGTTTGAGTTAGTGTCTCTTCTTTGCTTTCCAATACATAATAGCCTACTAAATATTTAGTACTACCGGACTCTGTATTTCTCTCTTTAGCCAATACACAGCTTTGCCTGATACCTGTGATCTGTAATAAAGCATGTTCTATCTCGCCCAACTCTATTCTAAATCCTCTGATCTTTACCTGGTCATCGTTTCTCCCAATGTATTCGAGTTTACCATCAGGCAACCACCTCACCAGGTCACCTGTCTTATACATTCGGGTATGGCCATTTGCTATGTCTGCTTCCGTAACAAATGGGTTAGGAATAAAACGTTCTTCTGTCAGGTCAGGACGATTTAAGTAACCCCGGGCTAAACCTGCACCACCTATATATAATTCTCCTATGATGCCTATAGGAACTGGAGATAATTTGTTAACTAGTACATATAACTTTTTATCAGATAAATGTATACCAATGGGCACTATATTTTTTGTATTGTAATCATTTAGTTTACAGAAGCTGGAATAAACAATATTTTCAGTAGGACCATATACATGGATTAAGGATGCTTTTTTATATCGACTTTTAAACTCATTAACAATTTTTATGTTGCAGGTTTCTCCTCCGAATAGTATCTGTTGTAAAACATCCAGACTCCTGGATTGATTTTGTACTAAGGAATTAAACAAAGCAGTAGTAATGAAAATTGTATCTACATTAAATTTAGTAAGTTGATTATCCAATCTGTATAAATCTAACAAACAACTATTGTCAATCAGAACTAATTTCCTACCATTTATTAATGAGAAAAATATATCAAATACGCTACCATCAAAAGTATAATTTGAGAGACCTGCTACGACACATACTTTATCATAATTAATAAAGTTATTTTCAATGGCAAATGCTAATATTTGATGATGCTCCACCATAACCCCCTTCGGCTTACCGGTTGTACCTGAGGTGTAGATCACATAAGCCAAATCTGTCGCTTTGTTGTTTTGTGGCAGGTTTGAAGAGTCTTCTACTTTGTAGAACTTCTCTGCCAGGTCGATGTAAATAACCTTCTCCCGCGGTAGTTGCGTATAACTGTCTTTGCTTAGTTGTCTTTGGCTGAGTATGAGTTCTGCCCTAATATCTTCCAAGAGATAATCTATCCTTTCCTGAGGATAGTTAATATCCATTGGCACATAAGCTCCACCTGCCTTCAGTACAGCCATTATTCCTATTACCATCTCCAGGCTTCTGTCCAGATACAAGGCTATAAGGGTATCAGGTGCGAGTGATTGTTTAGTTCTTTTTTGATATTGTTTTCTGATATGCCGGGCTAACTGATTACTCTTTTCATTGAGCTGTTTATAACTTAACTGCTGCCCCTCATAAACCAGGGCAATATTATCCGGCGACTTTTCTGCCTGCTCCTGAAATAACTGGTAAACAGTTTTCTCTTTTGGATAATCCTTGTCTGTTTCATTCCAGTTATAAACTATCTGTTGGTATTCTTCGGGACTCAGCAAGCTGTGTTGGCTGTAAGATTGCTCAGGCGCATCGCTGAGATGCTCAAGCAGATATATGTAGTGACTGATAAATCTTTCTATTGTGTCTTTATGAAATAAAGCAGTGGCATAACTAATCTGACCCATAAGTTCCTTCTGCCCAGCATATATAAAAATGGATAGATCAAACTTCTCTATCTCATAAGCATTTTCTGCCTGAATGGGTATGAGATAATTTTTCTCCTGATCAGCAGCTGTATCGGGATTCCCAATTTCCTGTAATCCAAACATCACCTGGAAAATTGGATGCCTCGATAGATCCCGCTCAACTTCCAATTCTTCAACCAGCTTTTCAAAGGGAAGATCTTGGTGTAATTGTACCTGTATCTGTTCCTGGTAAACCTGCTGTATCAGGTCCTCATAGCTTTGAGTTTTGTTAAGCAGCGTTCTGTTAACTTGTGTATTGACAAAGAAACCAATAAGCCCTTCTGTTTCCCGGTGATGCCTGTTGGCAATCACACTGCCTGTTATGATGTCTTCCTGTCCTGTATATTTACTCAGCAAAATATTAATGCTGCTTAACATCACACTATATAGGGTTACTCCATGGTCTTGGGACAATGCACTTAATTTTTGACTCGTTTCCCCACTGAGTCTGAATTGTAAGGTCGATCCGCTGTAGTCTATCTCAGCGGGTCTTGCATAATCGGTTGGTAATACCAGGCTCTGGTAACCTGATAATTTAGTTTTCCAATAGCTTAATTGATTTTCTAAAATTTCTCCTGTTAAATAAGTTCTCTGCCATACCGCATAATCTTTATACTGTATTTCAAGGGCTGGCAAACAAAAATCCATATCATTATTACTATACGCTTCATAATAGGCAGCCCATTCTTTCTCGAATATATCAAGCGACCAGGCATCACTGGCGATGTGATGAAAATTGATCAACAAAACCGTTCGGGTCAGCGGACTTTCAGTTGCTGCTTCTATTGATTGAATGGTGTAAAACTTAACTCTGATGGGATACTCAGCACTTAAATCAAAAGGCCGGTTAATGTCTTCTTTGATGAGGGATCTAAAATCCTCTTTATCTGTTAAGGTTACATCTTCAAAAGTCAATGGCTCATCATGCACCCGTTGTATGCCGTGTTCCTCACCCTCTTCCTGTTCAATCGTACTTCTTAACACTTCATGCCTGGATACAATTTGTTGAAGGGCATACTTTATACCTTCTATATCCGTATCAGCATCAAGCTCTATAACTAATGGTAAATGATAAGCATTGCTTCCTTGTTCGTATTGCTCGATAAACCAAAGACGCTCCTGCGCCGGGCTTAAAGGATAAGAATTTGAAATGTTATCTTTGAATATTGAAACTTTTAAAAACTTCTCTTTTGAGAATATATTATTTTCATTTAAGATAGATATTATTTGAGTTTTGTTATTGATAATAAAAGTTTTTGTTTCATCGTTTTGAAGCTTCTTAGGAGTTGAAAGTTTAATGGTTTCATTTTCAAGCCAAATAGCCCCTGAATTAAGACCTAATTCTTTAAAGAAGAAAATAATATTGTTCATATTGATGTTTTTGAAAAGTTTGCTATTTACTTGTTAACGATAATTTGTTATTCGGGTCAGAATTGTCCACATAATTTAAAGTGGAGTACATGCGTTAGCGCTAACTCAATTATTTTTGTCTTCCTACTTTTGACAGGCAGTCACATCAAGAACTCCATTTTTATTTTATTGGGTTTGTCAACAGCCTTCACTGTCAATGAAGTCAAGACTAAAATACAGCTGTCCAAAGCAAAAACAATTCATTTGTCTGATTATTTTTGTGACGTTGGTCGGTTTAAATTGTACGAAGTGAAGGTCCGAACTTTTAATCGGAACTATTCATTAGAAACAAAAAGCAAAACACTGATGCAAAAAGTTAACTACTAATATTTTTACAACGCAGTTATTTGTTATGCTCTCAATCTCCAACACGAATATTAGATACTGAACCTATGAGTCCAAATACACTCAATAGCCATAGTATGACCGCAATAACGACAACAATATTTAGGATTGATTTAATCTTACTATCCATTGGAATGTAACTATTTATCAACCATAAAAGAACTCCAACTACAATTAGTACTATTACGACTTGGATTAAAGGCATTTTCCTCCTTATTATATTTTTAAAATTAAGTTATTTAAAAAAATTATTTGAAAAATAAATCTTGACCAATTTTCAAACCTTCACACATTACTAAAATGTTTTCAATTTCAAAATTATATTCGCTCTTCAGTCACAATCCATTACTTAAATATAAAAAAATATGAATCGCTGTTTTGTTAAAAAATATTATCTATTTCTTCAATCTGAAGTAAAATAATCCCATATGAAAAATTTTTAGATGTGAAGAAATTAGCATATGAGAATTTAAAATGCAAAATTAATTATTTTTAAATTTTAATACAACTTACTCAACCACTCTAGGCGACTGCGGATCAATTCTTAAAAAATTAATCAGACAATACGAAATTAACTTTTTGTATTGAAACATTCATTACAAAAAGAAGAATGAGATATCTAGATAATAACCGAGCATACGTCCTGGGTCTTCCGTCTTTGTATCTCGGATTTGCATAAACAAAGTAAAAAAAAATTAGTTTTTAAAAATTAAATTGCGTATTTTTGATTAAACATTTACCACTATAGCTAGTTAGCCAAAGCAATGAAAATTTTTTTCCTCCTTGTTCTTTTATCATCAACATTTAACTATTCCTTTTCACAACTCGCAAATCAGAAAATAATACTTTTAAAAAACTTCGAAACTTATGACAGTAATTCTGCGCTTGGAGAATATACAGCTTCAAGCAGCTGTGAATACACTATTCTTGGAACAGATGCAGGAACTTCATTCGTCGATATAATCGATTCGGTTAATATTGTTGAAGTTTACTTCGTAGAACGACTTACCAGTAATTGGCGTGAAATGAAAACATATGACCACTATGCATATACAGTTTCGGAAGCAACAGGCGGCAAACTTCAAATAGTAGATTTAGAATATTTTACAGATTCTGTCAGTTTAGAAAAGATCTGTCGTTATGAGACTATACCAAAACACATTCATATCTCAGTCGGGACTTTTTAGCTTAATGGAGACACTGAGCACGGAACGCATTTTTACACTCTTAGTGTTCAAAACTAATAAAGAGTCTTATCGAAATAAATAAAATGTTCTTAATTAAATAAATACTTGAAACAAATATTAACCACTCAAATAATGAAAAAACTTTTTCTGATTCTCGCTTTAGTTATAATACTTTTTAACAATTCTTTTTCACAACTCGCAAATCAGGGAACAGTACTTTTAAAAAAACTCGATACGTATAGCAGTTATTCTGCGCTTTGGGGATATACAGCTCCCAACGGAAGGGAATATGCTATTCTCGGTACTAATGTGGGAACCTCATTTGTCGATATTACTGATTCTGCAAATATAAGAGAAGTTGATTCCGTAAAAGGACTTACAAGCACCTGGCGTGAAATGAAAACTTATTCTCATTATGCTTACGTCGTTTCCGAAGCAACTAACAGCGGTTTGCAAATTATTGACCTTCAGTACCTTCCTGATTCCGTTAAGCTGGTCAGGACATGGAACTATCCAGGTTACACAAAGACACATTCGATTTCTCAATCAGGACATTATCTTTATTTAAACGGAGGAAACTCTGCGGCTAACGGCGGAATCACTGTCGTTGATGTAATTGATCCGGTTAATCCTGTTAAATTAGGACAATGGACCACTTTATATGTTCACGATTCCAGAATTTTAAATGATACTATATGGGCTTCAAATGTTTATACAGGCGAAACATCCATAATTAATGCCACAAATAAAAGCTCTCTGGAATTTATAAGAACATGGAGATCTTATCCACAATCAATAGTTTCCACTCATAACTGCGCATTCTCAGGGAACAACAAATATTTATTTACAACTAATGAGGTGTTTGGCAGTCCAAACGGAAAGCTTAGCGTCTGGAATGTTGAGGATATAAATAATATTACGTATATCAGAGATTGGATGCCAACTAGTATTACAACTTCGGTAGTACATAATGTAGAAACTTACGGCGACTTTGCTGTGATCGCACACTATTCAGCCGGAATAAGAATTGTAAATATAACTGATCCTCTCAATTCTGTTGAAGTCGCTTGGTACGATACTTATCCTGCAAATAATAATGCAAACTTTTCAGGATGTTGGGGAGTTTATAAATTCCCTTCGGGAAAAATCATCGGGTCCGATATTAGTAACGGACTTTACGTCATCAAAACAACATTTCCATTAACCGGAATTATAAACAATGTTAACGTAATTGCAAAGGACTTTACACTTGATCAAAATTATCCGAATCCATTCAATCCCACAACTAAAATTAATTTCAGTTTGCCAAAGAATTCTTTTGTGAGTTTGAAAGTATTTGATTTGAATGGAAGAGAAGTTGCCAATGTAATAAACGATATAAGAGATGCAGGAAATTATGAAATCAGTTTCGATGCTAATAAATACGGATTGTCAAGCGGAGCATATTTTTATACATTGCAGTCGGGATCCGCCACTGGCGGATTTAAACAGACAAGGAAGATGTTGCTTATCAAATAGATTAAGAAATTTGTCTTAATGAATAACAACCTCGTGGCAGGACTACAAGTTTTGTATTAATTACATATTAAATTTAAAAAAATTGAGTAGATAGGAGGATCAGATGCCAGCACATTTAGGAATATGGGACTTTATAAAAGATATTAACAGTAATGCAACAAATTCTCAACAGACCGCAGTTCATTCTTTTATATTTTATAATCCGTCATCCGAACAATGGAAGGTTCTGTATTTCAGCGCTTACAATAGGGAAGAAGTAGAAACAGGAGTTTTTAAAGTTACCTCCAGAATCTGGGATCCAAATTCTAAAAGCGGAGAACCTGCAATTCAAATAATTCCCGAATGGCCGGGCGAAGATCCGGATGCACCATATTTATTTTGTAGTGGACATAGTTTCCTTCCAGATGGAAATTTATTGGTTGCCGGAGGTCATAGAGAACCTGAAAATGGTAAATTCAGAGGTTTATCTTATTCTTATATATTTAATACTTCAAATGAGGCTTGGGCGGTTGCAGGTTCAACTCAAATTCCATTTGCAATGAATGATGGCAGATGGTATCCAACATTAACGACTTTAGGAGTCATTGGAGATGGTAAAGTAATTGCAATGTCAGGATTAAGATCGGAATTAGTTAATGGAGAATCTGTTGTTAACGATGATCCAGAAATATTTAATCGGTTAACAGGATGGAGTTTTATGGATGACATAACTTTGGCTAAACAACCATTTGAAAACTTATACCCTGGAGCTCACGTTATACCTTACGGAAATGATGCAGGAAAAATATTTTATTCAATGCCCATGCTGCAAGCTTGGAAATTTAATCCTTTGGCTGATGGTACAACTGGTAAACCTTACTGGGAAACTGTAGGAGACGCAAGAACAATCTACAGAGGTGGAGGTTGTTCAGTTCTTTTACCACTAAAACCATTTGAAAATAATGATGCAAAGGTATTGATTATAGGAGGAGAAGAAGGTACTAATGTCCATAACTCAGCAGATATTATTAACTTTAATGTTCAAGACCCTCAATGGCAATCTGCACCATCAGTACTATTTAAGCGATCCCATGCTAATGCTACTATTCTTGCTGATGGCAGAGTAATATTAATAGGAGGTAGTGAAATACATTTCAATGAAGGTGGTGTTACTTATGCTGAAGTATTTGACCCTGAAGCTAACTCAGGTGTAGGTTCTTGGACAAGACTCCCTGCAATGACTTCTTTAAGAATGTATCATTCGTCAGCTGTTCTAATGCCTGATGCAACAGTTTTAGTAGGGGGTGGAGATGTCCCGTTTGGACTCCCATCAAGTAATACATTTCAGATTTATAATCCTGGATATTTGTTTGAGGGAGATAGACCCGAGATAACAAGTATATCTGCCACTGAAATTGAATATAATTCTGAATTTGATATAACACCTGATATACCTATAGAAACTGCAATTCTTATTCGCTTCGGAGCTCCAACACATGCATTTGATCAGGACCAAAGAGCAATATTCTTAGAGGCAAAGGCCGCGGGACCATCAAATGGACAAATTCCGTATAAAATATCTACACCTAATAACGCAAATATAGCACCAAAGGGTTATTATATGCTATTTGTTTTAAGACCTAAGTCAGCAAGTTCTTCAGGTCAGTTAAGAATTCCATCGGATGCTAAATTTGTTCATATTTCTTAATGAAAAGTATAATAAAAATATTAATCTTTAATTTCTTTCTCATATTTGGTAATCAAATAGTTCTTTCTCAGTCATCAATTCAATGGGTCAAAACATATAATGGCTATGGAAACGATTTAGACGAAGCATTTTCCGTGATAACAGATGATAGCAATAATATTTATGTAACAGGAGGTATTGCGGGTATTGGCTCTAACAACTTTGACTATGCTACTATAAAATATAAACCAAATGGAGATACCGCATGGGTAAGATTATATGCATCTCCCGGAAGTAATATGTTTGACGCAGGAAGGGTTATTACAATTAGCAATACTGGTTATATTTATGTATCGGGTGCAGCTGTTACTTTAAAATATGATAGAAATGGTACTCAGTTATGGGTATCAGAAAATAATGCTGATTGCAAAAGTATAGAATTTGATTCACTGAATCATATATACACGTGTGGTTCCGGTAATGAGGATTACACTCTAACTAAGTTTGATACAAATGGCGTAAGGCTTTGGCAAAGACGTTACAATGGTCCGAGTAATAATCAGGATAGAGTAGGTGGAATGACGGTAGATAGATTTGGAAACATAGTAGTAACTGGTGGAAGCTGGGGATTAAATAACAGCCAGTATGACTATGCTACAATTAAATATAATTCAAACGGTGATACCCTCTGGCAAAGAAGATATAATGGACCTGCACCTTTAACAAGTGTACCAACTGATATTGCATATGATGTTACTACTGATCACGAAGGCAATGTTTACGTTACCGGCAGGTCAGATGATGAGAATAATGTTGCAAGATGTTACACTATAAAATACTCGCCCACCGGAGAAACCATCTGGTCAAGAAGTCACAATTTATCTATTGGCTATAAAATTATGGTGGATAAAAATGGACAGAATCTTTATATAGCCGGTATAATTGGCGGCGGTAATTTTTTATTGCTAAAATATACTATTGATGGCGAACTCCTTTGGGAAAAGATAATATCGCCGGGGAATATCTTTACACCTGCACCAACAATAATATTGGATAGAGCAGACAATATTTATTTAGGTGCATCTAGACTCGAAAGTCCTACATTATCGAAGTTATTGGTTGTTAAATTTGATTCCAGCGGAAACCAATTATGGAATATAACATACAATCATACTCCAACAGGTGAAAATTTTCCTTCTGCTCTGGCATTAGACAAACAGAATAATGTTATTGCAGCAGGTTCAACAACAACTAACTCTCGCGATTATCTTACCATCAAAATATCACAGTTAACAGGATTAATTGTAAAAAATAATGAAATACCGAAATGCTTTGAGCTTCATCAAAATTATCCTAATCCGTTCAACCCGATAACTAAAATAAATTTTAGTTTGCCAAAAAATTCTTTTGTGAGTTTGAAGATATTTGACTTGAACGGAAGAGAAGTTGCCAATGTAATAAACGATATAAGAGATGCAGGAAATTATGAAGTCAGTTTCGATGCTAATAAATACGGATTGTCAAGCGGAACATATTTTTATACACTAAATGTTCAAAGTTTAAACAAAAATTTTACCGAAACAAAAAAAATGATCTTAATTAAATAAATTTTTGAAATAATTTTAAAAAAACAAATAATTGAAAAAGCTATTACTTGTACTCGCATTAGTTATAACACTTTTTAACAATTCATTTTCACAATTACCAAACCAGGGAACATATCTTCTGAAGAATCTCGACGTTGCGGGAAGAAATTACTCGGCGTGTTGGGGATACACTGCATCAAACGGAAGAGAATATGCACTTCTTGGATTCAATGCAGGAACTGCCTTTATTGATATAACCGATTCGGCAAATATCCGGGAAGTAGATGTTGTAACCGGCTTGAACAGCGGATGGCGGGAGATGAAAGTCTATGATCATTATGCTTATATTGTTTCGGAAGCTACAAACAGCATGCTGCAGATAGTTGATCTTCAGTATCTTCCTGATTCAGTTAGTCTTGTAACTA
>Ga0180121_10001448_pt1 | contig 10079 bp, 6 predicted proteins | sample AntDrymUQ5402106_2_FD_129676 | JGI IMG/M metagenome (GOLD analysis project Ga0180121, IMG submission 129676) | Polar desert sand microbial communities from Dry Valleys, Antarctica - metaG UQ540 (21.06) (version 2) (version 2) | ecosystem: Environmental > Terrestrial > Soil > Desert | place...
GCAATTAATTTAAATACGATGTCTGGTGGATTTCTTTCTGCACTTTCATATACTCTTGATTCCATTTTTGCAGCAAATCTGAAAAATGGATTCCGTGATTCAGAAAGATAATGAAGGAGTGGGCCATCATTGTATCCCATTACCTGGTTCTGTGGAAATCTATCGCATATTACGAGCATACCCATTTTTTTTGCGGCAACCATACGTTTCAGATTCTTTGCCTTTTCATTGGCGATCATCAACGCTTCTATGCATTTGAATAGTAACACAAAAAATCCTTTTTTCCTGATAGGATTATTGGATTTCTGGTTAAGGGAATGTTTGATGGATGCCGATAACAACTTTCTTTTTAAGAAAAGAAGAAATTGTCTGGGCCATGATAATTTACCATCCCCTCTACCCATATATATTCCGTATACATCTAACTTGATGTGAAATGTTGATCTTAGATTAGCAATGACTGTAGATTTTCCTGACCCGTCAGCTCCTATAACAGCTACTATAAGTCCTCCCCGGGGATTAATTCTCTTAAGTTTGCAGGGTTTTTTAGAAAGTAGTGTTGATTTGCGAATGAGTTTTATGGAGATTTCCCTATACCACCTCACTACTAATGCATTCCATGGTGTTAAAAATCTTTGATTTTTAAATGCTTTTCTGATCAAAAAAGATAATTGTAAAATTATTTTTCTGGTGAATGGACCTGTCATCAGTTTATAAATGGGCTGATAGTTTTCAAATATTTCTTTAAGACATATTTCCAATTGTTCGTCTGTAGTTCTCTGCTTCAACCATGCGTACTCTCTCAATATTTTATCGGAGTATGACATGTTTATTTTCATGTACATGCTAATAATGTCGCGCTTTCTTAATTGCAACGCTTCTCTGATATAAAGTAAGATTAATTCATAAACAGGATGACTACAGTATATGCCAAATTCTTTGTCAAGCACGCGGCTTTGCAGCAAGTTGCTTTGAAGGTTTAGCTGGTAACTTTTCACATATGGCTCTCCCATAGTCAAACTGAAATGAGCATGGAGATGAACTACTTTTCCCGAAGGGAAGTCAATAGCCAAATAATCTTCTATATCGCTATACTGCTTTTGTCGGATAGCTATAAATTTTTTGAACCCTATTTTTTCCAGCAGCAGGAGCAATATTTCTTTGTTGCTGTGATCGAAAAGCATATCGAGGTCACTATCCCCTGTCATTGCTGCCTGTAAATGTTCATTGCTTTTCCAGTGGCAATAAATGATATGGTATTTATTAAGAGTGGTTAATAAGTATTTAATCAGACTTAATTGTATGGCTGTTTTTTTGGCAGAAATCATTCCATTGATGGGAGGTGATATAGATGTTGTGTGACTCATGCAGCTTGATTGATTTGTTTTCTGAACCGGTTCAATACAAGTTTATTGATTAACTCTTTGTGATCATTTCTTATAAAAAGTTTTGGATAAAAAAAGATGGTAATGAACAAAAGCAATCCTACTCCGCAAACTGTCCCTGTCAGGGTAACAATGTGAGATTTGTTCAATTGCCTGATAATGCTTACAAGCGAGTAGGTGAATACACCTGTAAACGTTCCTATAATCAATCCATGCCAGTGTGCTTTGAGCAGATCAATCATTTTAATTCTTGTCAATTGCATACTTAAATGGCTCATCATACAAAAATTCAGCACAAATGAAAGGGCAACACCTATGGCAACTCCGGGAAGTCCCTGGAAATGGCCTATATAAGCACCGATAAAAACCGCAGCTGCATATATTATCTGGCGCCAGGCTCGTTTATATACGGCCATGGTAGAACGGGCCAATGAATCACTCATTTTATAGCTCATCCTGAAAAGAAGGCTGCCAGCAAGTATTTGAAAGGGAAGAATGACTTCCGTCCATTGATTTCCAAGTAAAATCAAAACAATTTCAGGAGCCAAAAAAATGAAAAGGATGCTTATGGGAATAGCAATAAGTGCAATAAGGCTGGTACTGATTAAAAATGCTTTTGCAAGTTTTGAATTGTCATCCTGTACAGTAGCCATTGCCGGAAACATTGCCCTGTCCAGTGCATTACCGAATAGGGAGGAAGGCATTACCATAAACTGATGTGCCCTGCCATATATTCCCAATGGACCTGCACCAAGCATCCGCCCCACAACAAGTCCATCTATATGGTTGGCAAGAAAATTGGCGACCTTTGCAATTGTAATACCTCCTCCATAATAGAAAAATTCTCTGATAGCATTACGGTCAAAACCTGTTCGTTTTGAAAACGGTTGTACTGACATCACGAGTACGGAGTGTATGATCGCCTGCGATATACTGGCTATAACCAATGCCCAAACGCCAAATCCTAAATACGCTAATAAAATTCCAATGGTTCCGTAACCGATGAAATAAGACATTATTTCAACCATCGCAATTGCTTTGAATCGCATGTTACGTTGAAGAAGTGCCATTCCTGTTACTGTGAAGGAATCAAATAAAAAAATTATTGCTATGACACGTAGCAGGGGAGTCAATCCTTCCATGAGAAAAAAGTCTTCTAATAAAGGAGCTGAAAGAATCAACAGGCTGGCAAAAATAATACCCATGAAAATTGAAAAGGAAAAACCTGCTTGTAAATGACGTGCCTCTAATTCTTTTCGTTGAACGATAAATGGACCTACTCCCATGTGAGAAAACAATTTTGAAAATTCGATAATCACTACCGCTATCCCTGCCAGTCCAAATTCTTCAGGGTTAATTAGCCGCGTCAGTACTGCCAGGACCGCAATCTTAAGAACAACCTGTATACCCCCTGAGGAAAGCAGAAGCAGTATTCCTGAAAAAGTACGGTTTGTTAGATTGCTTTTTGAATTCATTTAAAATTTCAATGGTGAAAAGAAATTGATTGTAGAGGGATGCTTCATTTGCTTTACTAACAAGTATGCGGAATCAGCAAAGTCGATTCGGGTAAAAGAATTATAAGGAAGAATAATCAATAAGCGGGAAGTGGTTCCTTTTCAATTTGGTTGATCACGTTCAAGGTAGATGGCAATTGTTTTTTACCGGAATAATATTTTTTATACCATTTTGTAAATTCCTGGATTCCTTTCTGGATACTGGTATCTGGTTTATAATTGAAATTTTTTAACAGGTCATCAACATCCGCCCATGTTACGGGCACATCTCCGGGTTGCATATCCATCAATTCGATTTTGGCTTTTATCCCACAGTTTTTTTCTATCTCCCTGATAAAATCAATCAAATTAACAGGGTTGTCATTTCCAATGTTATAAATTCGATAAGGGGCAGAGGAGAAAGATGGATTTGGATTCAGGGCATTCCATCCTTTCGCCGGTTGAGGGGGATTTTCCAATACATGACTGATCCCATCAATGATATCATCTATATAAGTAAAATCACGCATCATCTTACCCTGATTGAATAATTTGATAGGTTGTTTATTCATAATTGCTTCAGTAAAGAGAAAATATCCCATATCAGGCCTGCCCCATGGGCCGTACACCGTAAAAAAGCGCAGACCTGTTGTTGGCAATTTGAACAAATGACTGTAAACGTGTGCCATTAATTCATTCGATTTTTTTGTTGCCGCATATAATGAAATAGGGTGATTTGCATTTTGTGAAACTGAATATGGTTTTTGTTCATTCAGGCCATACACACTGGAGGAGCTCGCATAAACCAAATGTTTTACATCATTCGAGCGGCATATCTCTAAAATATTCAGGAAGCCCACAACATTTGATTGTACATATACATCAGGGTTTGAAATAGAATTCCTTACACCCGCTTGTGCGGCCAGGTTAACTATTATATCAAATTTTTCCTTTTTTGATAGGGCCATCAACTCAGTTTTATCTTCCAGATTTAATTTAATAAACCTGTAAAGGGGAAATTTATCACTGCAGATTTCTTTGTTCCAGAAGATCGTATTGCTCTCTATCCCACATCTCTTTAGCCGGTCATATTTGAGATTTACATCATAGTAGTCATTGATATTATCAATGCCAATAACTTCATGACCCTTTTTTAATAAATGTCTGGTTAAGAAATGTCCAATAAAACCTGCGCTGCCGGTTACTAATATTTTCATGATTTCATTTTGCTGTTGATGATCAGGCGTTCAGTTTACAAGCCTTATTAAGTAATTTGTCTGATTTTTGAGTTGATCAATGTTACTTTTTTATGATAACTTATTCAGTGGAGAGCAATGCAGGTAATGTCATCTGCTTTCAAATACATTGTATAGAGCCATGTATTTTTATTTTCCCGATGTATTTTCGGTTTCAAATCCGAAGACAAATCCGGAAGGGGAGAAGTAGTTAAAATAAAACATACGGCGAAAAAATAAAATATTATTGCTTTACAATGCTTTTCTGAGTATTCCTAACTCTTTCTTTGTATACATAATCGTAGCCGTAACCATATCCGTAACCGTAGCCATAATCGCCTTTCATGATTCCTCTTGAATGTAGCCCGTTAAAAACAATTGACACATTTTTCAACGCCTTGAGTTTAGTATTTTCATCAAGTAATTGAACCATGGTTTTTGGAGTGTAGTTGTGTCTTATAACGAATAGTGTTGTATCACTGTATTCTGAAAGAACATAGGCATCAATAACGGAAGCAATGGGTGCTGTATCAATAATAAAATAATCAAATGAATCTTTCAGTGATTGAAATAACCCGTCAACATTTCCAGTCAATAGCAATTCCGTAGGATTCACTGTCTCGCCTCCGGCACTCATTACAAATAAATTTTTATGCATGACATTGTGGATGATCTCATGTGGTTCCTTTTTTCCTTCCAGATACTCAGATAATCCATCTTTATCAGTAATTCCTGTAATCGAGGATGTTACAGGGTTACGCATGTCAAAATCCATTAATAGCACCTTTTTACCAGAATAGGCCAGACTTAATGCCAGATTTGCACTAACAAAGCTTTTTCCTTCCCCTGGAATACTGGAAGTCACGAGCAACTTATTTACACTGATATTTTTTCCATACATACCAATTGCAGCCCTTAATTGTCTAAACTGTTCTGCTATTACCGATCCTTTTTCCTGCGTAATCACTAAATCTTTTTTTCCTTTTACAAAAAGAATTTCAGCCGCAACGCGCACTTTAGTTGCCGTCTCAATCTCCGAACGAAACAATACTTTTCTGTTAAACACTTCTTTTACAGCCACAATTGCAGTTGAAATGATAAGTGCAAGAACGAAAGCTATCAGAGCGATAATCATTTTATTCGGGCTTACCGGCAAATTTGTAGATTGGGCTGAATCTACTACCCAGCTATTCGCCACCGTAGATGCATAAGCTAGCGCCGTTTCTTCCCTCTTATGGAGCAGGAACGTATATACATCACTTTTAATAATTTGCTGGCGGCTGATATCAAGTAATTCACGTTCTTTTTTAGGAATTGATTGTAATAAAGAATTATATCTAACAGTGGTGCCGGCCAGTTCCTGGTGACTGGCTTTCAGCGCTTTTTTCTGGTTACGAATGTTCTCTAAGATGCCAGGACGAATACTTTCAATCTGAGTGGCTAAGGAAAGGACTGTAGGGTTATTCTCCGCGGATGTTTTTCTTACGATTTCATATTTTAATTCGGTATCTCTTAATTTCTGAAGCAAATCACCAAGTACCGGATCATTAATTCCCATTGTGGAGGGCGAGATACCACTTTTATCATTTTTTGAGACCACGTAGTTTTCTATCTGATCCAAAACTGCCAATTGCATGTTGATTTCCCCGGCCTTGCGATCATTATCTCCTACGTTGTGCAGGTATAATTTACCCTGCTCACTCAGGTCTGTAACTCTTTTCTCTGATTTGTATTGTTGAATATTTTTTTGCATAGAATCCAATTCATCTTCAACATAACTCAGTCGGTCTTTTACAAAGGCAAGTGTATTAGAAGCGAGTTTGTTCTTTTCCCTGATAGAGAATTTTATATAAGTTTCCAATACCTTATTTATTATGTCTTCCCCTCTTTGAGGAACTTCATCTTTGATTGAAAGGTTAATAACAGTTGAAAGTTTACTTGCCGCACTTACCTGTAAGTTTGATAAATAGATATCTGAAACAACGTGTTGGTTGCGCAAACTGAAAAACAATGGCCTTGATGATTGCCTTGTTCTTTTTTCATTCGGCCTGAACTGGATTTCACCATAAGGAGTTTTTACCCATTTATTTAATGGATAGGAATGGTTATTTATGATGATTTCATTTGTGGCTTTATATGTGAAATATATTTTTTCTGTTTCTATTATTTTAGCTGGATCCCTGGCTTCAATAATTACAGGAGATGAATTGTATGCAGAATAAGATTTCAGGCCTCCGTCCTCCTGAATGGGAGCATACAGGTTCAATTCTTTTACAACCTCATTTATGATCGCTCTGGAATGCAACACTTCAATTTCATTTTCAACGATCTTTTTTGAACTGTAAATGTTTAGTGCCTCCATCAGTTTGGAATCATCCACTCCCTTTTTTGAATCATTTACCATTAATGTTCCAGTAGCCTTATACAGTGGAGTGGAAAATTCAAGGTAAAACCATGCACCCGCCATAGATAATAAAAGTATTATGACAAACAATGGCCAATAAGGTAAATAACGGAACAGGAGAAGTTCTATGATATTTGTCTCCGCCTGTTGCTTTGGTTGTTTAGTGGGTTTCATAAATGAATTATTTTGATAAACGATCTATTGTTACCACTGCCAATGTAAGAGCGCTGATTACAATTGGGAGCCATTGACGCGCCGGGCTTGCAGAACTAATTTTTGATTTATTTGGTTCAACATAAATAACATCGTTTGATTGTAAATAATAATAAGGGGAATTAAACAAATCTGATGAAGTAAGATCAATACGTCTTGAAATTTTCTTTCCTCCTGTTTCTCTTACCAGTAAAACGTTATTTTTTTGTCCATAAATGGTAATATCGCCGGCAAGTCCAAGAGCTTCCAGTAAGGAAATTTTTTCATTGGGCACATTAATGACAGATGGTTTTCCTACTTCTCCTAAAACAGTGATTTTATAATTAAGATATCTTACGTTTACATCCGGCTCAAGTAATAGTTTTTTAGTTACTAAACTATTTGTAATATTTTCAGCTAAGGCTTTTTTTGTTAAACCTGCCGCCCGGATCTTCCCCAGCAGTGGAAATTGTATGAACCCATCCTGGCTAACGAGATATCCTACGGCCTGATTGATGGTGCCTGTATTTGTAGTGCTTGAATTTGCACCTGCCACAGCATTATTGTTTGGTATGTTGAAAATCTGGGTAACTTCCTGATTTACGCTGGTTACCAGGATACTTAGTAAATCATTTTTCTGAATTACAGGCTCGAGATCCTGAATGTCTGATTGTATTTCTGTATCACGGGCATTTGCCAAATAAGCCACCTTACTCGTATTGATGCAGGACAACAAAGTGCTGGCAAATAAAAATGACAACACAGCCATTCTGTAATTAAAATTCATTTGTACTCTCTTTTGCTTTCTTTAATTATAAAAGATTATCTAATTGCGAAATTTTGCAGCAATTGGGAATTCAGAACCCTTCAGTTGTATTTTACCTAAGCAGGATTTAAACTCTTGCAAACTGCTCTTTTAGACGGGAAGATTCTGCGGGAATAAATCTTTCAATATTGGATTTATCAATTTCTGCTACCATGGCAAAGCCGAGTGTGGGAAGTAAAATTTTTACTGTTTTACCTTTACTATACATGATGGTGCCGGTTTGTTTGTAAAGTGGGCCACTCATAATTCTTACCTGTTCATCTTTGACGAAATTCATTTTTTCAAGTCGGACATGTTGATGATCGGAGAGAAAATTCTTTATCATTTCAATTTCTTCATCTCTGATTGCAGAGGCTTTACCCTGGCAGGTCACAAAGTTGAGAACTCCGTCTGTCTGAACTACAGGTAGTTTGTTTTTTATTTCGATATGAACAAAAACATAACATTTAAATAATGGCTCCTGTATTATTTTTTTTCGGTCGCTCCATGATCTTTGTATTTTTTGCAACGGACAATAATTTTCTACCTGCTTGACATCAAGTATTTGTGCGACTTTCCTTTCGCGGAATGGGCGCGTATAAAGTGCGTACCATTTTAAATCATTATTCATATAACTTTATTTGAATTAAGTAATAGTTCTGCTTTTCATGTCTACAAGACCATTGGGTAAAATGCATTTCTGGTGAACTGTCCTTATTTCGTATTGCTGATTATGCAGCAGATCCTTTCAAAACAATCAAAGTAGGGAAATGAATATTAGTCCCTGTAATTCTAAGGAAAAGAATAAAAGAAAATCAAAGAAGAAAGGACTTCGAATGGGGTTCTTAATTCAATTATTAAATACGTAAAATCCGTATCAATAAATATATACCACTGATTCAGGATAGAGCTTCGCTTAAACCTCTCACATGTCATTGGGAGATTCAATTATTTTAGACCAACAGTTCAGAACTGTAGCTTACTAATTAATGGCCTCTTATCATTAAATACTAAAAATGACAGCCCTCAGAATCAAAGAAAATCGGGGCTTTTGGAAATTCGAAGGAGATCGGGTTGGATTTCAGAATTTAAATTTATAAGAAGGAAACAATTTGTTTGCATTTTTAAACTTGTAAGTATTCTGCTGAAATTGTTTCGGATAAACAAATATGAAATGAATTTTATATTATTTAATTTCCATTAATATCCATTAATGATTTTTCATATTTTTCATGTGTACGTTTTGCATAACTATGAAAGTGAATAAATTTGGTTTCGTTTATTAGATGCAGTATTTGTGAATTTATTTCATTGAGGTTTATTGTTTTGTATAGTAAATCTCTCTTCAGAAATAAAAGGAACAGTGTATACAATTTCTCTGACAGGAATTTCATTGGTTTATCTTTTACTTGCGAATAGATCTGCATCGCACGATAGAAATTTATTCTTTTTGAGTAAAATCCACTTATCAGCCATAAAATATCATGCTGCGTTGCAAGTTCTTCATCATCAGATGGATAAAGCGAATAGGATGGAGTTGAACCAGAATTGAGAAGAGACCAGGCATGCTCAAATTCATTTGTTAAAACAAGAGCTTCTGCTAAAAAGTATCTTTCGTAAAAACTGGATTGGGTTTGTACATTGTTCAGGTTTATTTCTCCGGCGTCAAGCCTAAGTCCGAAGTATTGAGCAAATATCATTGTTGCATGATATTGACCTTTCAATAAGGGCGAAAAAGTCATCACATCGTTCACCCTGTAATTATTTATTAATTTGAAATAATTCGAAAACGAACTAATGTCGGATGTCAGAAAATACCTGTAACAAAGAAGATTTGTGGCAAACAACATTTGTTCTTTTGTGTCGGCATATAGCATGTAATATTTAAGACCATCTCCATATTCCTTATCAAGTCCGTCCATATTTATATACTGTTCAAAAAAGAATTTTCGTCCAAACGGTGTAGCTGCCATTGACGGGTAAAGTCCGTCAAATGTTTTTTCATCTTGTTTCGATATTTTGAAAGTATTTTTAATGACCTTTTGTAATATCAGGTCGCTTTCTGCATTTGGATTGATGTTCGAAAAAAGCGCCAGAATAAATCTTAACTCAAATGAAGAATGCTTTTTATCATTATTCCGGTTTGAATTCAAATGTGAAAATTCGGCGAATGAACTGTATCTTAAATACTGTGACAGCACATTCAGCGTATTGAGAGAAGGGTTGAAACTGGTTTTGATTAAAAAGAAAAGCCGGTTTAAAGTTTGTAACGATAAATTTTCATTGACAGATTTTTTAATATCCTGTTGCAACCAGCTTATCTGGTTGAACGTATTGCACTCTAATCCTGATTTTATTTTAATCTGATATTTGAGCGTCTCCAGAATATTCTTGTCTATTTCCGTTTTCTTCCTCGACATGTCACTACAATTAATTGCTGAAAAAGGAATTAGTTTTCCTTATATGGAATTTCAAAGCACCGGAATAGATAATCGGAAGGAATTGGAACTGGTTGGTTTAAGGAATAAGTTACAAGTTTAAAAAACTGCTTTAAACGTGTAAAAA
>Ga0180121_10001449_pt1 | contig 10078 bp, 10 predicted proteins | sample AntDrymUQ5402106_2_FD_129676 | JGI IMG/M metagenome (GOLD analysis project Ga0180121, IMG submission 129676) | Polar desert sand microbial communities from Dry Valleys, Antarctica - metaG UQ540 (21.06) (version 2) (version 2) | ecosystem: Environmental > Terrestrial > Soil > Desert | place...
AGAACACGTCGCTGGCGGCGACCATCGGCGTCGCCGACCTTTTGTTCGCCGGCGACATCGTCGAGTCGCGAACGTTCCGCGCCGAGGAAGCCTACGCGGCAGTGGCGATCCTGTACCTCTCGCTCACCATCCCGCTCGGCATCTTCGTGAATTACCTCGAGAAGCGCATGGTCGTGGCGCGCTAATGAGGCCTGACACCTGGCACATGTTCGTGAACCCGGACGTGCTCCGGTTCTTCGGCAACGGGCTGATGGAGACCGTCTCGCTCTCGCTCGCGTCGATCGTCCTGTCGTTCGTGGTCGCGCTCATCTTTGCGCTCGGCCGCCTGTCCCGGCGCTGGTGGCTTCGCTTGCCGTCGATCGCGTACATCGAGGGGATCCGCTCGCTCCCGGTGCTGCTGCTCATCGTGTACTTCGGCATCAAGGGCTCGGCGCTGTTCCAGACCTTCTTCGGTCCCGGGTTCGAGCTGTCGCGGTACTGGGCCGGCGTCCTCGGTCTCTCCCTCTACACGAGCGCGGTGCTCGCGGAGATCATCCGGGCGGGCATCGTGAGCCTGCCGCGCGGGCAGACCGAGGCCTCCCGCGCGCTCGGACTGTCACACGCACGGAGCATGCGTCACGTCATCCTGCCGCAGGCGCTGCGGCTCATGGTGCCGGCGATGATGGCGCAGCTCACCACGATCATCAAAGACACCTCATTGGTCGGGACGATCGGTGTGTTCGAGCTGGTGCGCCAGGGTCGGGTCGTCTACACGCAGTTCTTCAACCCGATCGAGGTGTTCCTCTTCGTGGCCGTCATCTACTTCGTCATCTGCTTCGCACTCTCACAGGCCTCCCGCCGGCTCGAGGTCGGATACACACCGAAAGCGGCCCGTGCCAAGATCCGCGAGGTCCAGCTTCGCGACCAGGCGGCCTAGTGGCGCGTCCCGCCGTTTCCGGGACGCGCCACTAACCGCCAGCGAGCCGCGCCTGCACGCGCTCCGCGTCACCGAGCCCTTCCGTGCCGATCCCCTCGACCGCGAACGACGCGACCGCGTTCGCGTAGCGCGCGGCGTCGTCGAGCGGCTTCCCGTCGGCGAGCGCGAGGGCGAGCCCGGAGGCGAACGCATCCCCCGCCCCGGTCTGATCGACGACGTCGTCCGCGTGGAACCCCGGGATGTCGCGCGCGGTACCGCCCTCGAAGATCCGCGCGCCGCGCTCTGCGAGCGTCACCACCACCGGGGTCGTCGCGGACCAGCGCTCCGCCAGCCTCAGGTCGCCGCCAAGGTCGTCCTCGCTGACAACAGCGACGCTGACCGTGGAGAGCATCGCGGCGGATTCCATCCACTCGCGTGGCACCACCGTGCCGTCGGCATTCCAGCCGCGGAGGTAGCCCTGCGCGACGAGCACCGACGCCGGCGCGGTGATCGCGCCAAGCAGTCCGGGCGAGAGCTCGTGGGCGATCGAGGCGTACACCACGGCGTGCGGCACCCGCAGCCGGCCGGCGACGTCCTCGCGCGAGATCCCCTTCGCGCGCGCCCGGAGAGTGAGGTGGCGGTGCCCCAGGTCGTCGTACCGGAAGGCGAAGGTCGTGGTCACGACGGACGAGAGCGCGTGGAGCTCGATGCCTTCGTCATGGCAGCGCTGTTCGAGCGCCGCGCGCTCGCCAGGCCCGACGCGCGTGACGAGCGCCGAGCGCTGGCCGAGCCGCGCGGCGGCGACGGCCGCGTAGAGCGCGGTCCCGCCGAGACGCCACGGCACGCCGGGGAACTCATCCCGCGCGACGTGACCGACGCAGAGGAGGTCGATCACTCCGCGATGTTGGACGCGTGCAGGTGGGCGATGCCCCAGCGGCCGTCGCGCTCGACCAGCACAAGCGTGCGCCGCCGGACCTCACCGCGCGTCCCGTAATGGAAGGTGGCGACGGCGCCGTGCTCAGCGAGTGGCTGCAGCACGAGGTCGGGGTTGCCGACCGCCGGCGGCCTGGGCATCGTCCCGGCGGCGATCGCCTTGAAGTACGCGTCGAACGCCGCGCGGATGGCCTCCCGGCCGACCCGGCGACGGGGCGTGAACGGCAGGAACGCCGTCGCGTCGTCGACGAACGCCGCGACGAACGGGTCGAGGTCGAGCCGCTCGAACGCCCGCAACCACGACCGGACGAGGTGCTCGGCGCCCTCCACTAGACGTTGAAGAGCACGTGCAGCACATCCCCATCGGCCGCTTCGTAGGTCTTCCCTTCCGTTCGCACGAGGCCCTGCTTCTTCGCCGCGGCCTCGCTGCCGCAGCGGAGCAGCTCGTCCCAGCGGATCACCTCCGCCCGGATGAAGCCGCGCTCGAGATCGGAGTGGATCGTGCCCGCGGCCTGCTGCGCGGTCGAGCCCTTCGGCACCGGCCACGCGCGGACCTCGTCCTCACCGGTCGTGAAAAAGGACAGCAGTCCGAGCAGGTCATACGTCGCGTGGACGATCCGCTCGAGCGCGGGCTCGCTGAGGCCGAGCTCGTCGCGGAAAGCCTTCGCCTCGTCTGCCGGCAGCTCTGCGATCTCCGCCTCGATCTTCGCGCAGGCCGCGATCACCGCGGTGGACCGGTGCTTGCCGACCGCGCTACGCAGCGGCGCGAGTATCGCGTCCGGCGCCGCGACGTCGCCCTCGTCGACGTTCACGACGATGAGCTGCGGCATGAGCGTGAGGAATCGGTAGCCACGCACGGTGCGGAGCTCGTCCGCGTCGGCGTCGATGTCGCGAAGCGGCACCTCAGCCGCGAGCGCATCTCGCGCGCGCAAGAGGTACGCCTTCTCGCGCTCCTTCGCCTCCTTCTCGCTCGCCTTCGCTCCGCGGAGCTCGGGCTCGATGCGCTCGAGTCGCTTCTCCACGACCGCGTGGTCCGCGAAGAGGAGCTCGAGGTCCAGCGCGGTGAGGTCGCGGAGTGGATCGACCGAGCCTTCGGTGTGCGGGACGTTCGGGTCGCGAAAGGCGCGGATCACGTGCACGAGGGCGTCCGCGGTGCGGAGGTCGCCCAGCTTCTTCGGTGAGATCTCGGACTTCGCCTCCTGGCCGGCGCGCCGGCCGGACAGGCCCAGGTCGCGGTAGGTGATCTCCGCGAAGGTGGTCTTCTTCGGCTTGAAGAGGGCGGAGAGCTTTTCGACGCGCTCGTCGGGGACCTTCGCGACACCGACGTTCGTCTCGGCCTCCGCGCCGGCGAAGCCACCGGTCGCGGCGTGGGCGCCGGTGAGAAGGTTGAAGAGGGTCGTCTTGCCGACGTACGGGAGCCCGGTGATCGCGGAGGCGAGATTCAAGGGTGCGCGGGTGACGCGGCAGCCGACAGGTCGGCCGTCTCGATGTCCGGCAGGAGCTGCCCGTCCGCCCCGCCCCCGAAGATCGTCCGCGCGAGCTCCCGGAAGCGCTCGACAGGTCCGGTCGCGAAGACCCGGTGCGTCGGTGAGGCTTCGGTCCGGGTGAGGCGGTGCGACTCGAGCACCTCGCGGACCGCGAGCGCGGTCGTCGCCGCGGAGTCGACGACCCGCACCCCCGCACCCGCCACCTTCGCGATCCGCGCTCGCAGGAGCGGGTAGTGCGTGCACCCGAGGAGGAGCGTGTCGACCGCCGGTGACACGACCGCCCCGTCGCGGAGGAGCGGCTGCACGTATTCGCGGATGGCGGCCTCAGCCTCGTCGGTATCGGCCCTTCCGGCTTCCACGATCGGCACGAGCTTCGGGCAAGCCTGCTGGATGACGTCGGCGAGCGGGTCGAGGTCGCGGACCGCGCGCACGTACGCGCCCGAGCGGACCGTCCCGCTGGTCGCGAGCACGCCAATCGCCCGGCGCGACGACGCGGCGATCGCCGCAGCCGCGCCCGGCCTGATGACGCCGATGACCGGGACCTCGCTCTCGTCGCGTACGCGCTCGAGCGCCACCGAGGTCGCGGTGTTGCAGGCGAGGACGATGAGCTTGCAGTCCCAGCGCGCGAGCCAGCGCACGGCCTCGCGCGTGAACTCGATCACCTCATCGGCGGGACGCGGGCCATACGGCATCCGCGCCTCGTCGCCGAGGTACACGGTGGATTCGTTCGGCAGCTGGCGCCGCAGCTCGCGCAGGACCGTGAGGCCGCCGACGCCCGAGTCGAACACGCCGATCGGGCGGTCGGCGCCGGACAGGGCTCCGCTCAGCGCTGCAGGCTGACGAGCGCCATGGCGAGCTTGTTGATGGCCTGGGAGACCGGAGCGCCGGGATTCACGAGCACGAGCGGCTGGTGCTTGTTGCTCGACTCACTCACGAGCTTCGAATCGTTCGGGATCTCGCTGATCACGGCGAGGCCCATCGCCTGCTCGAGGCCGCCCTTCGACAGCCCGCCCAGCACGTCCGACTGGTTCACCACGAGGAGGATCGGCTTCTGGGCCTTGTAGCCGAGCGCGTCGAACGTGTCGACCGCCGCTCGGGCGTTCGCGATCGATGCGCTGGTGTATGTCACGACCAGCAGGATGACGTTCGCCGCGTCGAGGATCGCGAGGGTGTCCTCGGACAGGCGCGACGGCGCGTCGATGACGACGTAGTCGTGCGACTCCGACATGAGGGTCATCGCGTTCGCGATCTCACCCGGCGAAACGAGATCGGCCTCCTCGGGACGCGGCGGCGCAAGAAGGACGTCGACGCCGCCAGGCCCCTCCCAGAGCGCCTCGTTGATGGAGTTACGCATCGCCGCGCCCGCGGGGAGATCCACGATCGAGCGCGCCGTCGACGGCACCTCGAACATGTGGCGCACGGAGCCGAACTGCATGACGCCGTCGACGAGCGCGACGCTCGCGCCGTTGCGGCGTAGCGTGCACGCGAGGTTCACCGCGATCGTCGTCTTGCCGGTGCCGCCTTTCGGCGAATAGACCGCGACCATGTGGCCCGCGCCATCCTTCTTTCCGCCGCCTTGCTTGCTACCGATGCCGAGGGCCTGCGAGAACTCGTTCGCACCACCGGGGAGGATGAACACCGCGTCGATGCCCTCGTCGGGCTTCGGAGCGACGGGCTTCTGAGGGACGGTGACCATGACCACGCGCGTGCCGGGCGACGCGGCGCGGATCCGCTTCGCGATGTCGAATCCGGAGACCTTCCCCTGCAGCAGCGCGTCGACCATGACCACCTCGGGACGCTCCGTCGTCACCTGCGCGATCGCGGCCTCGGCGTTGTCATGGACGCCAGACAGCTGGGCCTCCTGCTCGCGGCCGATCAGGCCCTTCAGGTGCTCCGCGACCTGCGGGAGGTCTTCGATGAGGAGGACGCGCTTCATCCCGGCGAGTTTAGGCGGATGCGCCGCTGCGGCGCAGTGAAAGGTGCGCGGCAGCCGCCAGGAGGAGCGCGGCGAGCACGAAGGCGGCTCCGATCCGCAGCGTGACCCCGTAGAAGTAGTCCTGCGGGTACAACGCCAGCAGGTTGCTTCCCGGCTCGAAGAGGAAGTTGCCCTGCGGGAAGAAGATCTGGTGGAAGAGGAGGAATGCCGCCTCGAAGGCGACCGCGGCCAGCGCTCCGAGGCCGCCGACCATGACCAGCGCCGCGACGGTCCCGGCGCGCACCAGGCGCGCGAGCATCCTCCGCCGCCTGGCGCCCAGCGCAAGCCACATCAGGACGGCCGCGGCGAGGCCGGCTGCGACCTGCGCCGCGATGAAGACGTTCCGCACGTCGGCCATGTGGGCCCGCTCGCTCCGCGTGAAGTGCTCGCGCGGACCCGAAGGCTGAGGCCCGATCCGCCCGGTGAGGTAGCTCACCCAGCCGCGGTGCAGCTCGAGCAGCTCCTCTGCGGACAGCTCCAGGCGGCCAGGGCTGAACGTGCCGGGCGGCGTCTCGACGGATCTGAACGTCGCAGGCGGGCGGCCGGGCGCGAGGACGATGTCGGCGTACGTCCGCTCGCCCGCGAACACGAGCGTGAGCGCGATGAGTCCGCTCACGGCGAGGGCCGCTGCGAACAGCGCGATCTCCCACCCCGCGGGACGCGGGGGCATCGCGCGTGCGGGCGCGAACGCGGCGTCGATGATCACGAGCGCAGCATCGCTCCGAGGCCGGGGCGGTCGGAGAACACGAAGCGCCCGCGCTCCGCCGCGAACGGGGCGTCGATGATCACGATCGCAGCATCGCTCCGAGGCCGGGGCGGTCGGAGAACACGAAGCGCCCGCGCTCCACCGGGACGGCGATGAACGGGTCGTCGACGATGAGCAGGTTCCCATCGAGGTCGGCCCACTCGACCGCCGGGGCCAGGTGCGCTGCGGCGGCGATGCCGACGCTCGTCTCCGCGGCGCGGCAGCCCAGCATCACCTTCAGACCGAGACGATGCGCCTTCTCGATCATCACGCGCGCTTCCGCGATGCCGCCGCACTTCTGAAGCTTCACGTTGATCCCGTCGCACGCGTCGGCCAGCGCGTCGATGTCGGAAGCACGCACGGCCGCCTCGTCCGCCACGATCGGCAGGTCCGACCGCTCGCGCACCTCCCGCAATCCCGCAAGGTCCTTCGGGTCGACCGGCTGCTCGACGAACTCGATGCCGAACGGCGCGATCGAGGCGATCCGGCCCGGCGCCTCCGCGGCCGTCCACGCGGCGTTGGGGTCGACACGGATCGTGCCGGTGAACCGCTCGCGGATCAGGCGGAGCGTCTCGACCTCATCGCCGTGGCCGAGCTTCACTTTCAGGATGCCGAACCCCTTCGCGGCGGCGGCGGCCGCCCGCCCCGCCATGACGGCGGGCTCAGCGATGCCGATCGTGAACGAGGTCGGCGGTGCCTCCGCGGGCGCGAGGCCGAGGAAGGTCCGGAGTGGCACGCCGGCGGCCATCGCCGCGCGGTCGTGGCAGACGATGTCGATCGCGCACGCCGCCGCACCGCCGTGGGGAAAGCGCTCGCCGAGCCGCGCCCGCAGGAGCCCGAGGTCCGTGCAGTCCTCGGGAATGAGCTCGATCGCGCTGCGGATGTCGCGCTCGAGCGATTCGGGGGTGTCGCCGAAGTAGGGGTCCGGAGACGCCTCGCCCCGCGCGATCTGTCCATCCTCCTCGAGCTCGATCAGCACGAGGCGCTTCTCTGTGCGAACGGCACGCGAAATCTGGAAGGGGACCTCGAGGTGCACGTCGATCGTGCGCACGGTCACCTTCATGCGCGCCGTGCTCATGCCCGCACTGAGGCAAGCAGGGCGCCCGCGAGACGGTCGGCGCCCGCGTGTCCCTCGCGCACCGGATCGGCGGCCGGGAGGCCGGTCTCGTGGGCTGCGCCCGCGATCGACGCCATCGCGAACTCAGCGTTAGTCGTCGAAGTGTTCAACGCGAGCGCGACGACGCGCGCCGGCGGGTATCCCGGCGGCCGCCGCCACGATGCCGCGTCCTCATAGATCCGGACGTAGTCGCGAAGCGGGCGGATGGGCAGGCCGCTCTCGCCGTGGCCCTTCACCGTGTGTCGCGACAGATCGTGGCAGAGGACCATGAGGTCGGGCGCGCTGCCGTGCAGGAGTCCGAGGGTCACGCCCGAGAACCCGGGGTGCGTGAGCGAGCCCTGACCCTCGACGACGACCCAGTCCGCCGACTCCGCGGCCTCGCAGGTGAGCTGCTCCGCGGCCCCTGCGATGAAGTCCGCGACCACCGCGTCGACGCTGATCCCGCTGCCGGCGATCGCGATCCCGGTCTGCCCGGTCGCGACGAACGCGGCGCGCTGTCCCGCGCGGCTGAGCGCGGCGACGATCTCGAGCGACGCCGTCATCTTCCCCACCGCTGCATCCGTTCCGACGGTCAGCACCACCCGCGCGCCGTCGCGCCTCGCGCGGTGGCCGCCCACCGGCAGCTCGGCCGGTGGCTCGCGCAGCTCGCGCACCGATCCGCGGCCGCTGTGCGCGGCGCCGGCCAGAGCCGGATCGTCAAGGACCCGCTCGTGCAGGCCGTTCCACACCGCCATGCCGACGCCGAGCGCCTGCGCAAGGACGGGCCGATACGCATCGGGGATCCGTCCGCCCGCGGCGGCGGTCCCGATGAGGAGCACCGTCGCGCCGAGCCGGCGTGCCTCGTCGAGCGAGGGGACGACCGGCACGTCGCGACCGACGCCGACGTGCTCGTCGGCGGTCGTGCCTGCACGCGTCGAGTCGATGACGGCGACGATGGGGTACGGCGCGTAGCGCAGCGCGCCGATCGCGGTCTTCGCCGTCGCCCGCGTGAAGAGTCCCTCGGCCAGGATCGCGACGCGCTGCGGGACGCCTGCGCCCGGACCGTCTACGGGGCTGCTCACGCGGCGTCGCTGCCGAGCCGGAGGAAGCGGCCGTAGCGGCCCGACTGCGTCTCGCCGTCCGCGAGCGCGACCTCCCCGTTCACGATGACGTGCTCGATGCCGACCGGATAGCGGTGGGGATCGTCGTAGGTCGCGGTGTCGATCACCGTCAGCGGATCGAACACGACGAGATCCGCCGCCCAGCCTTCGCGGACGACCCCCCGCTCGCGCAGCCGCAAGCGCCCGGCCGTCAGCGAGGTCATCTTGCGGACCGCGTCCTCGAGCGTGATGACCCGCTCGTCGCGGGCGTAGCGACCGAGCACGCGCGGGAATGTCCCATACGAGCGGGGGTGCGGCTTGCCGAACGACAGGGGCCCGTACGGCGCGTTCGCGCGCGAGTCGCTGCCGATCGAGACCCACTCCTTTGCCATGACGAACCGGACGTCGTCCTCGCTCATCGAGTGGTGGACGATGTCGATCGCGCCCTCGTGGGCGATGAGCGCATCGCACGTCCAGTCGAGCGGGTCCTGCTGCGACTCTCCGGCGAGCTGCGCGACGGTCTTCCCCGCCCACTCCGGCCGGTGCCGCGCGCGGGCGATGACGATGCGCTCCCAGGCTCGTCCGGTCTCGACGTACTCATCGCGGATGCGCACGCGCACCACAGGGCTGCGCAGCCGCTCGCAGAGCGCCTGCGACCCGCCTTCGTGGACCCAGTTCGGGATCGTGACGGCGAGGCCTGTCGACGACGCCGTGTACGGGTACTGATCCGCGATGACGTCAACGCCCTCCGCGCGCGCCTCCTCGATCCTCGCCGTGGAGTTGCGCACCTGTCCCCAGTTCCGCTGCCCGGACGCCTTGTGATGCGACAGCTGCACGCGAACGCCGGAGCGCCGCCCGATCTCGAGGTTCTCCTCGACCGCGTCGAGCAGCCGGTCGCCCTCGTTGCGGATGTGGCTCGCGTAGAGGCCAGCGTGGGCGCGCACGACCTCGCAGAGCGCCGTGATCTCGTCGGTCGTGCCGTAGGCGCTCGGCGGGTAGATGAGACCGGTCGACATGCCGATCGCCCCGTCGGCGAGCGCGGCCGCCAGGACCGCCTTCATCGCGGACAGCTCACCGGCCGCAGGCGGCCGGGCGTCCGCACCCATCACGCCCATGCGCAGCGTGCCGTGGCCGACGAAGGAGCAGAAGTTGATCGAGCAGCCGGCGCGCTCCACGACCCTGGCGTACTCGGCGAACGACGTCCAGGTGCGCTCCAGGCCGAAGCGGGCGATCTCCCGCTCGAGCTCCTCGGCGGCGAGGCCCATCGCCGGCGCGGACGACCCGCCGCAGTTCCCCGCGACCACGAGCGTCACGCCCTGGTGCAGGGCGCTTTCGAGCGCGGAGTTGATCAGCACCGATTCATCCGAGTGCGAGTGGATGTCGATGAACCCCGGCGAGACGGCCTTTCCTGACGCGTCGATGACGCGCGCGCCCGACGCCGGCAGATCCACGCCGATCGCCGCGATCCGCCCTGCGCGCACCGCGACATCCGCCCGCCGGCCCGGCGCGCCGGTCCCGTCGATGACCGTCCCGCCACGCAGGAGCAGCGTCGTCAGCGGCGGCGCTCCCGCGCCTCGCCCCGCTCACGGCGCCGCGCGACCGCGAGCAGGCGGGGAGAGCGCTCGTCGGCGGGCGAGCCGTCGTAGTCGCCGTGGAGCTCGTCGACCCTGAAGCCGGCCGCCTCGAGCATCAGCTCGAGCTCGCGCCGGTACAGGAAATGGAGAGTGACCACCCGCTCGTAGCGGCGGACGAGGTGATCCCGACCGAGGGCGTCGAAGCGCCAGGTGAATGTCGTGCGGTCGACCGTCGCGACCCCGGACGAGAAGCGGGTGATGCGCTCGCCCGTG
>Ga0180121_10001451_pt1 | contig 10074 bp, 7 predicted proteins | sample AntDrymUQ5402106_2_FD_129676 | JGI IMG/M metagenome (GOLD analysis project Ga0180121, IMG submission 129676) | Polar desert sand microbial communities from Dry Valleys, Antarctica - metaG UQ540 (21.06) (version 2) (version 2) | ecosystem: Environmental > Terrestrial > Soil > Desert | place...
GGATCGTCTTCGACGATAAGCAGGACACCCTTGTTTTGACTCATTCGAATTCCTCGTTAGACCAGCTCGGGGTTAGGTGAGAGATCCGCAGCGACGAGGGGAAGAAGGATGCGAAAGGTACTGCCCTTGCCAATTTCACTTTCGACCTCTATCTCTCCACCCAGTTCGTTGACGTATTGCTTAGTTTCGTAGGCGCCTATGCCCATGCCGCCGGACTTGGTTGTTTCAAACGGTTGGAACAGCGTTTCGCGAACGAATGCCGCCGACATACCACGGCCAGTGTCGATCACCTCGATTAGCGCCATGTTCTGGTCTTCCTTGAGATTGATTTTTACCGCGCCATCACCCATGGTTGCTTCGATGGCATTTTGTAGTAAATGGCCGATGATACGCTCGAGCCGCTCCCGGTCTCCGCGTAAAGTGAGACCAAACGATTGCACCTCAAGGCTCGGTCGCGGCTTACAGTTCTCCTTTGCGGCTACGACTCTGGTAAGCATACTCTCGAGGTCGATCACGGTCTGCCCGCCTGGCGCAGGGCTGCCGCTACGCAATTGAGTCAATAACCGCTGCATTTTCTCGACCGAGTTTTCTACTGTTTCGACCATATCGTTCAGAAAAGCGGGATTATGTTTGTGCTTTTGAACATTGGACAGCAATAGGGACAATTGAGACACCAAGTTCTTGAGATCGTGCACCACAAAGGCGGACATCCTGTTGAAGGATTCGAACTGCCTCGCCACCAGCAACGCTTTAGCCGCTTCCAGTTGCGCAAGATAACTTGCCGCCTGGCAACCGGCGGTCTTGAGCAGATCGCTCACTTCCCAGTTGACCGCTATTCGTCCGTGGGTTTCTGCCAAAACCACGAATCCAAGCAACTGTTCATGCAGCACCAAAGGCACCACCATGCCGGCGCGCGGAATAGCAGTAAGCCATCCTGGTAATCTCAGGTTTTCATATTTTTCGGGTGTGGTCTCGTATTCATTCAAATCTATAACCCATTCTTTGTCTCGTAAAAATCGAATAAATAAACTGTCCGAGGATTCGGAACCTAGCGCCTGGGGCATATTCCAGTGGCCGGCGCGCTCATAGCCGCCGTTTTCCTGTCTCCACCAAAGTCCGCCCCCTGGGCTTTGGACCAACTGTGCGATCGCCTGGATCGAACGTTGGCGCAAATGGACACTAGGTTCACCCGCCGACAACGTGCGAGTAAAACGTAGCCATTCTTCGCGATAGTCGAAACGGTAGGTAAAAAAATGCTTGCTCAAGAATACCTTCAGTCGCGCCCGCAGCGTGCCGGAAGAAAGCATTACCATCAGCAGCAGCAAGGCGCCGAACAGGAAAGTTGCTTGAAAAACTCCGCCCCAACTACCGCCGAAGAATCGAATGTAATAGCCAGCCGCCGCCATTAAGAGCAAATAAACGCCGGCGCCGAGCAGGGTGGCCGAGTGGAAGATCATGCGGCGCGAAACCGCGACCTCGAGGGACCACGTGTTGTTCCGGGCTGCCGAAACCGCGATCAGAGGGACCACCAACGCGTTAATGACTCCCCGTGCCGAGAACGTTTCGGCGTGAATGTGCTTAAACAGCATCGCATCGGAATACAGATAGAAGTCGTAAGCAAACATAGCTCCGGCGCCGAGGCATAGAAATTTGATTCCCCAGCGCTGATCCGGTCGCGCGTTGCGGTAGACGAATTCCACCAACGCCATACCCGCGATGGCAAGAAAAATGCGGCTCAAGATTTCGGTCGCAAAACGCAACTCATCCCGATATTGCGGCAACCACGGCATGAATAGGGTGCCCGCCATCAATATGATGCAGGTCAGCACCAATCCGCGCGGGAACCATTTAATCGCGGGGGAAGATATCTCGTCGCGTGGTTGCGCTGGAGTCAATAAGCTGGTTAGGAATACATACCAACCGGCATTGCGCATTATTTCGAGAACGCTGCCCCATTGACTACCCAGATTATCGACGGCGAATTCATACGACAAGCGGCTCGCCCAGAGCGCGGAGGCAACGGTTGCGACCACCAGCAACGCCACAGTGGCGCGGCCGCGCCAGCTTATGACCAACAACCCAGTGAGTATGAGGAAGGCAGCGGCGGCGAGACCGTAACTGATAGCGCCAATCAGTCCGACCATTTAAAAGTCAACACTCCTAAAAACAGCGAAATGTGCTGTAGGATGGTACATGTTTTCGCGGCTAACGCAACAGCATAGCAAGAGAAGTCTCGTGGCTATTGCAAAGCGATGCCGCCCAAATTTTTCTGTAACGGACCCGCGAAAGAGGGATTTTAGCGGGCGCCCTTCCCCCACAGTACGACCTGTACGGTGTCAATCAAGATCATAATGTCCAAAAACAAGCTGTGGTTCTTGACGTAGTAGAGATCGTATTGCAATTTTTCCTTCGCATCCTCTACCGAGGCGCCGTAGGGATAACGCACTTGGGCCCAGCCCGTAATACCAGGCTTAATGCTGTGACGCGCTTCATAGTAGGGAATCTCCTGAGCGAGTTGATGGACGAAGAAAGGTCGTTCCGGACGCGGCCCGACGAAGCTCATGTCGCCGCGAAAAACATTGAAAATCTGCGGCAATTCGTCGATCCGCAACTTGCGAATAATGCGGCCGATCTTTGTGGTTCGATCATCGTTGGCGGTTGCCCAAATGGGCTTGCCCGCTTGCTCGGCGTCCACCCGCATGCTGCGGAACTTGCAAACGGCGAACACGCGACCCCCCTCGCCGACGCGCTCCTGGCGATAAAACAGTGGACCGGCGGAGTCAAGTTTGATCATTAAGGCCGTTATAGCGATGATGGGCGACGTGACCAGCAACAAGGCGCCACTTGCTACCAGGTCGAAACCTCGTTTGACCCCGTCACGGAGGGAGTTGTTATTGAATCCTTCGCCCAGAATTAGCCAACTGGCATTAAGAGAATCAAGCCTGACCTGGCCGCGCTCGCGCTCAAAAAAAGTGGACAGCTCGGTAATGCGAACGCCGCGCAAGCGGCACTCGAGTAATTCCTGCATTGGCAGCACGCCGCCGCGGCGCTCGCGCACCGCCAGAACTATTTCGTTAACACCGTATTTTTTTACCACCGAGTAGAGCGAAGACGTCTCATCAGGCAAAATTCGTGAAGGCGTAACATGATTTTGCCCGCCTTTAACCGGCAAATAACCGACAATCTTCATGTTACTGGTGGTTGCCTGCGAATTAATCAGCGCTTCGACATTGTCGGCACGGGTTCCTGTTCCCAGCACTAGAATACGGGATTGCAGAAGTCCCCAGTTGGCCCATTTGTAAAACGCGACTCGCACCAAGACAACAACGAAAAAACCGATGATAACGGACAAACCGAATGCGCCGCGTCCCAAGAATAGCGTAGGAACAACGTAGAAAAGCAAGCTCATAATGGCGAAGCCCACCATGAAACTCGCCGTTACCCGCGACAATATTGACCGGAAGGAATCCATGGATTCGCGTTGATAAAGGCCGAAGGTGGTCATCGTCACGATCATCAACGCGGAGAACACTACGGCCACGCCGCCGAAGTTGGTCGTTTCGCTGGCTTCGGACAGCGCGATCTGTCCGAACCGCAACGATGAACCAAAATAAATTGAAAGCGCGAGGATAAGCGCTTCGACCAGAATTAATACCGCAATCTGAATGGGAATGTAATGATTAAAGACTCGAATCATGCTCGCCTTGTCGCTCGGATAACCCTCATATCAACTGATTAATGATGGCCTTATCAGGCTCTCCAGGAGTGCCTGACACGATACGTCCAAGTATAGGACAGGCGTTCGCTATTGCCACAATAGCGCCATCGTTGGCAGCCAAGCAAGGTCTTGTTTTTACAGAAATACATGATGGATGGCTTAAGCCACTTCTGGCGCGCCCAACAGGATTCGAACCTGTGACCTTTGGCTTCGGAAACCAACACTCTATCCAACTGAGCTATGGGCGCGAATCGGATAGAATAGCGAAAATGCCGCAGTCAGTCTAGGCAATCCTTTGTCAGCGTAATAAACAGCTTCTGTATAATTTTCATTTTTAATTGTTATTCGGCGGGAACGTCATGTCAGCACAATCCGATAAGCAAGACGCCATGCCTACTATCAAGAATGCCGTGGCGATATTCGCCGCGTCCATCGGCTTAGTATTAATCATTTTTATGCTCGCCCAGTTTGCTATCGGCGCTTATTCCGGACGCGCTCGCCCTGACGATCCCGCCCTGTCCGCCGCAGCAATCGCCGAGCGTCTCAAACCCGTTGGCGAAGTTAACGTGGACGCGCTCGCGCCCGCGCCCGCGCAAGTTGCCACCGCTGTTGTCGCTGCCGCCGTGCCTGCGACCGGGACGCCGGCCGCGGGCGGTGCGGATCTAGGCAAGAGCACCTACGACGCGGTATGTGCCGCGTGCCACACCGCCGGAATAGCCGGTGCGCCAAAAACGGGCGACAAAGCGGGCTGGAGCGCTCGCTTAGGCCAGGCCAAGGAGACGTTGTACTCAAGCGCATTGAAAGGTAAAGGGGTGATGCCCGCCAAGGGCGGCAATCCTGGTCTCGCGGACGATGCGGTGAAGGCGGCCGTCGATTACCTCATCAGTCAGGTCAGATAACCCTAGCACCGGCGATGATATTTCGCGGCAATGGGGCGACGCGGTCGCTCTTTCATTTTTAAAGAGTCATGGCGACCTACGCCATCGGCGATCTCCAGGGCTGTCTCGCGCCGTTACACCGCTTGCTGGCGAAATGCGAGTTCGACCGATCTTGCGACCAGCTCTGGTTCGTTGGAGATCTGGTAAATCGGGGCCCCGATTCTCTTGGAGTGCTTCGATTCGTCAAATCCCTGGAAGATCGCGCCATTATTGTCCTCGGCAATCACGACCTGCATTTGTTGATCGTCGCTGAGGGATTTGTCAAACCCCATCGCGGCGACACCTTGAACGAAATTCTCGACGCCCCGGATCGGGAAGCGCTGCTCGAGTGGTTGCGCTACCGGCCGTTGCTACACCAAGCTATGGGCGTCACCATGGTGCACGCTGGCTTGCTGCCCGATTGGACGATAGACCAAGCCCGATCTTTGGCGCGCGAAGTAGAGGTGGCGCTACGCGGTGCTAACTACTCGCAATTTCTGGTCCAGATGTACGGCAACACTCCGAATCGATGGCGGGATGATTTAACCGGGTGGGACCGGTTGCGCATCATCATTAACGCGATGACGCGGTTGCGTATCTGCACTGCGGACGGCGCCATGGAATTCAGCCACAAGGGGGAACTGGCAAACATTCCCGCCGGTTTTACGCCATGGTACGAGGCGCCTGGGCGCGTGAGTGCGGGCGACACGATCGTCTGCGGCCATTGGTCGGCGTTGGGATTGAAGTTGGAAAGCAAGCTACTGGCGCTCGACACCGGTTGTTTGTGGGGCCGCTGCCTCAGCGCCGTTCGTCTCGAGGACCGGAAACTATTTCAAGTTGCGTGCGACGAGTTTATGCCCCAATAAGCTCGTTCAAACCGTATGCTCGAAAGCCACGTTCAGCTTGCCGCTCCAGGCATGCATTTCTGCGAGCCAACATCCACGCGCGTCGTGGCGAGGCGCGTTCAGTTTCGGCGAGTCACCCGGCTCCCGTTACCGCTACCTAGCACCTTCACCGCATCGCCCACCAGGAACGTTTCATCGGTAGCCTGAGTAACAGCGATGTATTGACCGTTGTCCAGGCGAATAGTCAATTCCAAACCCTTTTGCTTTGTAACCGCTTGCTCAGTCATCGCGCCTGCCACCCCGCCTGCGACGGCGCCGACCACCGCGCCGACGATGCTGCCTTTACCTTGGCCGATTGTGCTGCCTGCTACGCCGCCGACGATGCCACCGGTGGCGGCGCCGACGCCGGAGCGCGTGCCTTCTATGTTGACCTCGCGGACGCTGTCGATTACGCCGACGCGGACGCTCTGCTCGCCGCGCACTTGATCGCGCTGATAATCCTTGCTACCCAAACCCGCAACAGTGCCGCACCCGGCCAATCCAACCAGTGAGACCAAAAAGAACACAATTTTCAGTTGATTCATCAGTTCACTGCTTTACCAAAGGGCTGTTCGGAACGCAGCCTTGTAACGTTCGCCTATCTCCTCGCGGCTCATACTGTGGTTTTGACCGCCGCGATTTCCGATTTTGATCGAACCTGTTAGAGACGCTAAACGGCCGGTAGTTTCCCAATCCATACCGGATTGGATGCCGTGTATTAAACCGGCGCGATAAGCATCCCCGCAACCGGTCGGATCGATCACCTCACTCGCTTTAACGCAGGGGATTTCGTGGCGTCTCCCGTCGGCATAGATGAAAGAGCCCTGAGACCCCAAGGTCACGATCGCAGCCTTGACGTTTCGCGCCAATCGTTCCATGGATTCTCCGGTTTTTTCCTGGATCAGTTGCGCTTCGTAGTCGTTGCAGGCGAGATAGTCCGCCTGATCCAAAAAGTTGCGGATATCATCGCCACCGAACATAGGCAAGCCCTGGCCGGGATCGAAAATGAACGGAATGCCCGCTTCCTGAAATTCCCGCGCATGCTGAAGCATTCCGTCGCGGCCATCAGGCGCAACGATGCCCAGAGATACATCGTGGGCGTCGGCAACATGGTTCTGGTGGGAGAAATTCATCGCGCCCGGATGAAAGGCGGTGATCTGGTTGTCGTCGAGATCGGTAGTGATGAAGGCCTGGGCGGTATAGGTGTCGCTGACATGACGAATGTGGTCCTGCGCGATGCCAAGCTTCTCCAGCCGGTCCCGATAGGGCTGAAAATCATCGCCCACGCTCGCCATGATCAGCGGCTTACCGCCGAGCATTTGCAAGTTGTACGCGATATTGCCCGCGCAGCCGCCGAATTCCCGCCGCATATCGGGCACCAAAAACGCGACGTTCAGCATGTGGATCTTGTCGGGAAGAATGTGATTCTTGAATCGATCTTTGAACACCATAATGGTGTCAAAGGCCATGGAACCGCAGATTAGGGCATGCATGCTTTGTCCGTTCGTGTGTTTCGCGTTGGCGGATTATAGCCGTAGTGGTTGTTAGCGCTTGTCATCGTAATGCCTCCCGATCCAAGAACCCTTGCCACAGTTTTAACCAAGTGCGCCAATCGTGGCCGCCAGGAATCACTTGCACCTGCTTCGGCGGTAAACGCGCGCCGACAAGGCCATTCGGTTTCTCAAAGCGATCGTTTTTCCCATATCCCAAATGCAATTTTAAAGGCGCCTCAGATTGCTTGAAGTCTGCCAACCAGGCGAGCCCTAAGCGTTGGTCGTCTTCCCGATGCACGAAAGTGGGCCGCCAGGATTCCAATCCGCCGGCCGCCTTAATTTCATCGAAGACTTTGCGTTCGCCGAGAAACGGCGCGAGCAGTAACATGCCGCTTAGGGCTTGCTGGTGTTGCTGCGCGTACAACACCGAGCCCCAACCGCCGAGTGAGATTCCGACCAGCCAAATATTGCGGTAGCCCTTAGCTTGCGCCGGCAGAACCACGTCTTGATGCAGACGCTCGATGATCGTGCGCGCTTGGTAATAACCGAAATGGGCGCGCACCGCGACGATATCGGCGTCGATGTGACGCTCGCGAACCGCGTTGACGAATCCTTCCGCCTGAAAGGTTTCCGGCTGATCGCCGATACCGGGTAACAGCACGATCAAAGTTGGGCTGGGAGCCGCGCCGGCAGAGAAAAACAACGTATCGATCGGCGTCTTGAGCGGCAATTTCGTCGCGCATGCGTCGAGAAGAATCACGAGGAAAAGAGCCCACATTCTCATACGACTGACGTCCAGGTTTTTTGTGCCGAGTCGGAACGATCGGGGGTTAAAATCGCGGCGAACAGCAAACTCAAAAATGCGCCGCAGGCAACGGTGGACCCGATGGCGGCCAGCACCGGCGCGCTGGAAAAACCCAAAATACCAAAGCCGATGATGGTGGAAATGTTGCACAGAACCAGGGACGCCAGCGTTCGTTCCGGCGTTCCTCGGGCGAAATTTTCATTATCGAAGAACAACGAATAGTTCGAACCGACGCCGATGACCAACAGCAATGCAACCAGATGAAAAATACTGAGCGCGTGTCCTGTAACCAGCAGCAAGGCCACGGTGACGACCACTGCCGCCAGCAGTGGCGCGAGCACGCGATAAGCCCGTTCCACGCTGCGCAAGCTGACCAGCAACAGAACGGCTATCGCGAGCGTTCCCCATAGCGCGTTGAGCAATGCCTGGTGGCGATAACTGCCATAAAGCTGATCGGATTCATATTTCAAATCGATCAACGACACGCCCGGCGTCTTGAGATCGACGATGGTTTGCCGCAGCGGGTCCGCATCTTTCAGTCCTCGCAGCGGCAGTAACGCCAGCGCTGAATCACGGCGAATGACCAGCAAGCCGTCGACCTTGATGGCGAAGGCCGTTCCGGCCAGCGCATCGCGATCCAACAACGGAGCGGAACGGCTTGCCTCGATCTGGTTCAAGAAGGGCTGGAACAAACCGCTTTGAAATGGCATGCCCTCAAGAGCCGCATCCAGATTGGCTCGCAAGACAGGCGTGTCCGGGAGCGACGCTAGGCGCGCCTCCTGGCTTACCTTACTGGGCAAATATTGTGAAGGTGAATCGAAACCCGTGAGTACTCCATTCTGTACCAACGGCCGCAAAGCCGCGCTTAGTTTTTCCGACAATTGCAACGCTGCCTCTTGATCCACTGCCCGCGCCGTAAGCAGCATCCCCACGTCAGGCGCACCGATATCGTTACGCAGAGATTCGTCGAGTTGTTTATCCGCCACCGGCACCGGGCTAAGGTCGCCGAGATCGTCGTTCCATAACGCCGCCCGTTGCCACACCACAGTGCCGAGCGCCAAGGCAACTGCCCCCCAAACCAGCGGCTTAAGCTTACCTGCATATTCTAACGACCCGAGCAACCGCCGCTGCAATGCCGGGCTGATTTCGGCGCTGAAACCGTGCGGGAGAAAATTCGGCAGCACCCAACGTGTCACGGCCAGCGCCGTGACGATTCCGGCAATGGAAAAGAGCCCCAGTTGTCCCAGGCCAGGGAAACCCGAGAACAACATCGCGCTAAAGCCTGCTACCGACAGCAACACGCCGAGGCGCAAAGTTGGCCAAATGCGGTCCAGCGTCTCCGTCGATTTGTGTTCGCGGGTCTGTTGCGTGAAGAGGTAAATGGCATAGTCGACCGCCTCGCCGATCAAGGTCACGCCGAAGCCCAGGGTGATGCCGTGCACTGAACCGTAGGCAAGGCTGATGGCGGCGATTCCGACCAATACGCCGCTGCCGACCGGGAGGATGCCCAATAAAAGAATGCGCGGTGAACGATAAACCCACAGCAGCAAGGTGGCGATGAGAATGGTCGCGATCATGGACAGTTTCTGCGCGTCGCTGCGAATGGCATCGCGGGTATTGACGGCGAAAATCGCCGGTCCGCTGACCAAGAGATTCATTGTTTTGCCAGCCCCGACTTGTGCGAAACGCAGTCTGATGTCGCGCTGGATCTGTTCTTGCGCGTCGATATCGAATCCCGGTGCTTTGGTTTGGGCAATCAGCAACGCTCGTTTGCCGTCGCGGGAAAACCACAAGCCGTCGCGCTGGGCGGGCCGGCTTTCGCCTTCGAATTGCTCGATGAGGTATATGAATTCGCCGGTGGGATCTTCCGGCAAGATATGTTTGACCAGCATGCCCAGCGGTGAGTTGAGCATGCTGAGATTATTCTCCAGCGCGTTACGCAACGCCTGTTTCGAGAAATGCTGCGGTGTCACCGCGTCGCTCAGCAAATAGCGGTTATGCAGTAAGTAATCCCGCTCAGGCCCCATGCGATTCTCGTCGCCGTTATGGACGTAGGCGAGGCTCGGCAGCGATGCCAGTTGCCCCAGAAAGGCGCGGCTCGCATCGGCGCGTTCGCTTTCGTTGCCGCCTTCGATGGCGAGCAACAGGATGCGCGACACCACGCCGTCTTGCAGTTGCTCCACCAGAATCTTTTGCGCCTCGCTCGGTTTACTCGGCAGGAATGCGCTGATGTCGCCGCTGAATGAAGTACCGCGCA
>Ga0180121_10001452_pt1 | contig 10072 bp, 8 predicted proteins | sample AntDrymUQ5402106_2_FD_129676 | JGI IMG/M metagenome (GOLD analysis project Ga0180121, IMG submission 129676) | Polar desert sand microbial communities from Dry Valleys, Antarctica - metaG UQ540 (21.06) (version 2) (version 2) | ecosystem: Environmental > Terrestrial > Soil > Desert | place...
CCCTGGACGCGAATTGTTCGTGATGGCATCACCTCATTCGATCATCGTGAGCGCGAGTTGGGTGAGATTTTAAGAACGGAACGAGAACGACTGGTGCTAAAGCCGAACGACGACTACGGTGGGCATGGTGTGGTAATGGGGTGGGAAACGAGTCCGGATGAATGGGAGCAGGCGATTGCTCATGCGTTCGATCGGGGTTACGTGGTGCAGGAACGCGTTCCCGTAAAGAAGGTCGCCATACCGAGGTTCGCCGACCACGGTGTCCGGAGCGATGAGATGTTTGTAGACTTCAATCCTTTTTTGTTTCAGAACCGGATGGAAGGCGGCTTGGTTCGCTTGTCGGCGTCATCGCTTTGTAACGTCTCGTCGGGCGGTGGGCAGACTGCGCTGCTGGTAATGGAGGGGCAGTAGCCCGACTGTTAAGGAGGGCTTCGGGGGCGCGGATCAACGCCTTCCTCAACAATCGGGCTACTGCCCCGGACTCCTTTTGCTCCACCAATCAGGACACTACCAGACTTAGTCTGTTATTGCTTTCCATCACATTCACAGACTAGAGTCTACTGCCACTTATGGACATCGAATCTGTTCGCAAATTCTGCCTCTCGCTACCCCACGTTACCGAAGGGGTCCAGTGGGAAAATGATTTGCTGATGCGCATCGGCAACAAGATGTTCTGCGTGCTCTCGCTGGAGCCGGCCTCCGACCACTGTATGTCGTTCAAGTGCTCACCGGAGAAGTTTGCCGAACTGGTCGAACAAGAAGGCATCATGCCTGCACCTTACGTCGCTCGTTACCATTGGGTAGCGCTGGAACGCTTTGATGTGTTGCCGGAACGCGAGCTGAAGAGCCTGCTTACGACCGCTTATGAATTGGTTCGAGACAAGCTTCAAAAAAAACTCAGGGATGGGCTCACTGCGGATGCGTCAGCCCCTGCAAAGAAGCCCGCGAAAGTCAGACCGGCACCGCCATCGCGTCGCAAACAGCGCCGCTAGGCGTCAGGCGTACCTCAATTAACGCTCTTGAGGAATTGACATTGGCTCACCTTCTACCCTATCTCATCACCCCATCGCACGAATAATCGCATCTGCAAACTCGGCAGTCTTTGCCGTCCCGCCAATGTCACGTGTGCGGACTTTGCCTTCCTCGAAGACCTTCAACATTGCCTTCTCAGTTCTCTCAGCGGCTTCGCGTTCGTCAATATAGCGCAGCATGAGGATGCCCGATTGAAGCAATGCCGTCGGGTTAGCGATTCCCTGTCCCGCGATGTCCGGCGCCGAACCATGTACCGCCTCAAACATTGCGCCGAGCTCGCCAATGTTTGCGCCCGGAACCAGGCCCAAACCGCCAATCAGTCCCGCACACAAATCCGAAACGATGTCACCATAAAGATTCTCCAGCAGCATCACGTCAAACTGTTCGGGACGCATCACAAGTTGCATGCAGGCGTTGTCGATGATCTTGTCGTCAGCCTCGATTTCGGGATATTCCGTCGCCACTTTCCTGAAGCAATCCAGAAACAAACCGTCAGACAATTTCATGATGTTGGCTTTGTGTCCGCAAGTGATTTTCTTTCGAGCTTCACGCCGCGAATACTCGAAAGCATAACGCGCAATCCGAGTGGACGCTTTTTCCGTAATGATCTTCAGGCTCTCGACCACTCCGGGAACCACGACGTGCTCCAGGCCCGCATACAGGCTTTCCGTATTCTCTCGAACGATCACGAGGTTAAGCTCGGGATAGCGACAGGGAACGTTTGGAAGCGCGCGAATGGGGCGCAGGTTGGCATAGAGATCGAGCGCCTTACGCAGGCCTACATTGACCGACGTAAAGCCTTTGCCAATGGGCGTGGTGACCGGACCCTTGAGCGCGACCTTGTTACGCTTGATTGACTCGAGCAACTCTGGCGGTAACGTAGTGCCAAACTTTTCCAGTGCCTGGGCGCCCGCATAGTGAGTTTCCCAGGCAACATCTACTCCCGCCGCCTCGATGATACGGACCACAGTTGACGCCACCTCAGGCCCAATCCCGTCGCCCGGAATCAGTGTGATAGTATGTTTCATAAGCTTTTGTCAGTGGTCAGTGGGTCAGTGGTCAATTGTCAGTGCCCTGCCAACGAATTCTACTTTTCCCCAGCCTTCATTGAGTGTGAAAATCAAAACACAGGATAAAGCCACAACTGACAACTGACAACTGACTACGGACCAGAAGGAGTCGGCCGCACATAGATGGGTCAATTACCAGAAACCGCAGATGTAGTCGTCATAGGCGGCGGCGTGATTGGACTAAGCATCGCACGTGCCCTTGCGTTGCGAGACGTCAGGAACGTCCTGTTGCTCGAGCGCGCGAGACTCGGAGCAGAAGCTTCCTCCGCCGCGGCGGGAATGCTGGCGCCGCAGGCCGAAGCCAATGATGCGGACGGCCTTTTCAATCTTTGCTGTCAGAGCCGCGATATGTACCCCACTTTTGCCGCGGCGTTGCGCGAAGAGACGGGAATAGACAGCGAACTCCATCGGACCGGAACGCTTTACCTGGCTTTCACCGAGCACGATCAGAGAGAGATTGAGCACCGCTTTGATTGGCAGGTTCGCGCTGGACTGACCGTCCAAAAGCTCGACCCAACCGACGCGCGAACTCTGGAGCCGTGCATTTCTGAGAGCGTCCGCGGGGCCTTGAAGTTTCCCAACGATATTCAGGTCGATAACCGCCGCTTGCTGAGCGGGCTAATCACTGCCAACAAAAAGCTGGGTGTGCGGCTCATGACGGGCACGACAGTTGAATCAATCCGAACTAACCGTGGAAGAATCGAAGGTGCGGAGACTTCGCGTGGCTTCGTTAGCACCGGGACAATCGTAGTTGCCGGGGGCGCGTGGAGTTCCTTTATCAAGGTCACTGAGGCAGCCTCGCCGAATCCGAGAATCGAGCCAGTGCGAGGGCAGATGGTTTGCTTTGACTCAACGGACTCCTCGCCCAGCATTGCACGTCATGTCATCTATAGCCCGCGGGGGTATCTTGTGCCACGGCGCGATGGCCGGGTCCTTGCAGGATCAACTACGGAACAGTCTGGCTTCGATAAAGAGGTGACTGCTTCCGGAGTTCATTCCATCTTGTCTAACGCTCTGGAAATCTCGCCGCGGATTTCAGATCTGCCGTTAATCGGTGTCTGGGCGGGTTTGCGTCCGCGTGCCCAGGACAGTTTGCCGGTGCTTGGCCCTTGTGCGGAAATTCAGGGATTGGTGTTCGCGACCGGACACTATCGCAATGGCATTCTGCTTGCACCGCTCACCGGGGAGTTGATTGCGGGCGCGATAGTGGATAATCTCGTTTCCTCTGAACTTAGTGCTTTTAGTCCTGATCGTTTTGCCATTGTGGGCGCGAACCCGTGAAACCCGAATGAAAGATGCAGGTAGTTTAGAGTTCAACCTTTAGGTTGCGCGTTGCAAAGACGCAAGCTCAAGCTTGAAGCAAGAAAAAGCTTGATGAACTCTAAAACTACTTGTTCAACCCGTGAACCAATACCCCGCTTTCTGATGAATAGTCTGTACCTGAGATTTCTGGTTCTGGTCTTTGCTTGCACGCTGCTGGCGTCGTCTGGCTCTGCCCAGGAAGGCCAAGTCCCGGAATTGCCGGAGATCCCGCCGGACACGCGAACTGCTCAGGCCTTGTACGAAGAAGCGAACAACTATCTCGACAAGAAATTCGCTGAATTCAACAAACAGAAGCTCGCCTACGATCCAAAACTGGATGCCACGACCAAACAGGAGCAGAAAGATCTTGCCGCGCGGAACGCCGCTGTACTTGAAGCACGAAGCGACGTCAGAACCGCGAGCGGTAGCGACCGGGCCTGTGGTGCGCGGAACGCCGCTGTACGTGAAGCACGAAGCGACGTTATGGAAACAGATCGTTACTACCTGGGCATGCTGCATCATCTATCCGGCAACTCGGATCCTGCCCTCAAGGCAATGCGCCGTTTCATTGCCGGCAGTCCCGCCGGAGAGAAGCCCCAGGTAGCGCGCGCGGTGGTGGTGCTGCATGCCATCAAGAGGAATCTGCTGCCCGAAGCAGAAAGTATGGTTGAAGCTTATGTAAAGGCCCAACCACAAGACCTCGACGAGCTCTACGGGATGGAAACCCTCCTTACCGATGCTTTCCACACTGCGAAAGACTACGAACGCATGGCTAAGCACGCTAAGGGAATGGTGAAGGCAGTGACGCTCGCCATGGAGTCGAAGAAGCTCACCGGCTACAAGCGAGACGAAAGGCTTTTCAAGTCGGCATCGTTTCTTGCTGATGCCTTGGAGAAGCTGAATAAGCAAGCGGCCGCCCTCGGGGTCCTGCAGGACTTGGTTAGGCTTTCAGTCTCATTGCCGTCAGGCAATCTAAATAAGATGGCCCGGGTACGGCTCGCCAATCTGGATCCGTCGGCAGATCTCCTCAAGCTGCTGGAGAAACCAGGAAGCAGCGGCGACGCCACTAACCCGCCAGAGATCATCGGCGCCGAATGGATAGACCAACAACCAACCAGCCTTTCGGAGCTACGCGGGCAAGTCGTCTTGTTGGATTTCTGGGCGCCCTGGTGCGGACCCTGTCGCTATACCTTTCCCAAATTGCAGGGATGGCACGAGACTTATAAAGATCGAGGTTTGGTGATACTTGGTGTGACAAACTATTACGGTCAGGTCGATGGTCGAAGACTTACTCGCGCGGAGGAGCTAGCCTATCTTCGCGAGTTCAAGAAGAAGAACCGGTTGCCTTATGGGTTTGTCGTAGCAGACTCGCCGATAAACGATCTAAATTACGGGGCCTTTTCGCTGCCCATGTCGTTTTTGATCGACCGCCGCGGCCGAGTGCGTTTCATCGCGCTGGGTGCTCATGACTTAGAGACAGCCGCGCTCGGCAAAATGCTCAAGCTGCTGCTAGCCGAGCCTGGTCCGGACCAGGTGATTACTCCAAAAGCTGATGGCTCTATTAGAGACTGACGACTACCACGCTATGTTGATTGGGAAAAACCCCAAGACCGATGCTTGAACTTGCCGAACGTCAGCGGGGTTAAACCGCCCTTCCTAACCAGCGAGTTCCCGGGCCGTGAATCGTGCTATTTTTTCTAGCTCTAATTCGCCGGTCGGAAGGGCGGTTTACCCCCGCTCACGGTGCCGATTTCACAAGAATAGAGCCAACTAGGCCTGTGGGTCGCGGAGGCGCTGAACAAAACATATGCGAAGTGTTGTCTACTGGATTCATACCTGGCTTGGGATGATCGTAGCCGTACCCGTGCTCGCCTGGGCGTCAAGTGGATTGCTGTACGCCTGGCCGAATACGATTGAAGGCGGCTCGGTCGCAAACATCGAAGCCGCAAAGGTGGTTATTTCACCCGCCGAAGCAATGGCCCGCGCCAATCAGTTTGCCGGCAGACAACTCCCAACCACCGCGCTTACACTCTTGATGCGGGACGGCAAGGCGGTGTACCAGGCGATTGGCGGTATGGGTGCCGACTCGCTTTTGATTGATGCCGGCACCGGCGTGGTTAGCAAGACGCCTCCTGCCGGACCCTCAACTCGCTACTTTCGCCAGGCCCATTTCTATTTCTTCGCAGGCAGCTGGCAGGTACCATTGCTTATTCTCTTCGCGGCGCTGGCGTGCGCCTCGGCTGTTTCCGGCATCTATTTGAATCTGAAGCTCTGGCTAAAAAAGAGGGCGGTAAGCCAGTGAAAGAGGGCCGCGGGAGTAACGCCTTAGCGTCGCCTGGCCGTATAATCGACCGAAATAAAGTGGAGCCCGCGACCTCTGGTGACCCGGAAAGGTCATACGACATAATGGAAGGTTCAAACATCACCATCGGCATCGCTTTTCTCGCGGGAATTCTTTCATTTCTCTCGCCCTGCGTTTTGCCCCTCGTTCCTGGCTACGTATCACTGATGTCGGGCGTCAGCATCGATCGGCTCAAAGAGGGTGGAACGCAGTCAGGTGCTCGGCGGGCCGTGATTCTCAATTCATTGGCTTTTAATGTGGGGCTTTCGATCATCTTCGTGGCGTTGGGAACTACGGCCGGATTTGTTGGCGCCGCCATCACCAGCAACCCTTGGGTTAGGATCATCGGCGGAATGATCATCATCGCCTTTGGCCTTCAGCTTATCGGCTTGTTGAAGATTTCCACGCTCTACAAAGACACCCGTTTCTTTTCTGACGAGAAGCCGCGCGGAATGCTGGGCTCGTTCACACTCGGGATTGCTTTTGCTGCCGGATGGACTCCCTGCATCGGTCCGATCCTGGGTGGCATTATTGGCTTGGCCGCCACCAGCGGCGGTTGGCGCAGCGGTCTCCTTCTTTCGGCGTGCTACTCTGCCGGACTTGCAGTTCCATTTCTCTTGACCGGGCTGGGCATCAATCAGTTTCTTGCTTTCTACGGGAAATTCCGTAAACACCTGCACAAGGTTGAAGTTGTTTCAGGTGTGATCCTGATTGCCGTCGGTCTGTTGGTGGCGAGCGGATATTCAACTTTGCTTGCCAGCTCTACTCTCGCAGGAATCCTGCCGAATGCCGAAAGCTGGATCAAAGTGGACACGCGCGCCCCGTCAACTGCCGCGGCCCCGGAAAACAGAAGTAGTTTCCCTCCCGCTCCCGAAGTTGCGCTGCAAACCCTGGATGGCGAGAGCTTTAACCTCGCAGAACTGCGTGGTCGTGTAGTACTGCTGAATTTTTGGGCCACCTGGTGTATCCCCTGCCGTTCAGAAATACCGGAGCTCAATACGATGCATCGCGATCTGGAGTCGCGCGGATTATCAGTTGTCGGAGTGTCGACTTATGACGGCGCGGACGGCGTGAGAGATTTTTGGAAAGACATCAAACAGGATTACACTGTGCTGCTCGGGGATCGGGGAGTGGAATCAAAGTTCGCAGTTGCAGGATTGCCTACCACGTTTATCCTCGATCGCGAAGGTCGCATTCGCGCCAGGATTGTTGGCGAACGCAAGCGCGATGCTTTTGAAGCTGCCGTAAAACCGTTGTTGGATGAAATCGCTACCGCGAACTCAAGGTAGCGTTAAACACGATCCCCCCGGGGTCCCCACGCGGGCAGCCCGCATGGGGTGCTAGGAACCCACGCTGAAAGTCTTCATATCCTGAAAGGGGTTTTTATCAGCCTGCTAGAGGCCTTGGGAGCGAATAGCCATGATCAAATTGTTTACCCTTGTTTTTCTGCTAATCGCACTGGCGCCTGCGGCTGCTCGGGCCCAGGCCGGACACGAATATTCGCCGCTCGAGGAGAAGACGGTCGGTTACAAAAACTGGACCCTAAAAGATCTCGAGGACGACAAGCCGGTTGATCTGCGTTCGTTGGTCCAAGGTAAGAAGCTCGTCATGGTCGTCTACTTTGCCCCCTGGTGTGGCAACTGGCGGCATGAGGCTCCAGTGGCCGCGAAGTTATATGAGAAGTACAAAGCCCATGGGTTCCAAGTAATTGGCGTTAGCGAATACGCCTCACGCGACGAGGTGCGCGCTTTCTTTGGCCCAACTGGTCCGCCTTATACCGTGGTGACTGAATCGGAGCTGCGCGAGGATCGTGAAAAGACGGCCCACTATGGCTACCGGCAACTCACCGGCGATACGCGGCGTTGGGGCTCGCCCTGGAACATTTTTCTCGAACCGGCAAAACTGACGAAGGAAGGCGACCTGCTTGCCGAAAAGGCCTGGGTGGTCAATGGTGAATTAATCGAAGCGGACGTTGATAAGTTCATCGCCGAACGTTTGGTTCCGAAGACTGCCGCTATGATAGAGCCTTGTAAGAATTGAGTTAATCGGCAGCGACCGGTCCCAGAAGAGGCGCGGGGCTCATGGGTTCTGCGCTTTTTCTTTGCACTCGGGGCTACTGTACTTGGAGAGTAGCATCCTAATTCTGATGAAGCTTCGCCTGCTTTACCATGGCCATTGTTTCGACGGAGTTGCCTCCGCCGCGACCTTCACCCGCTTTTACAAAGAGAGAATCCGTCCTGACGCCGAAGTCGAGTACAGAGGACTACTCCACCGTCCGGGCACACTCTTCGACCTGGAGATGTTTGACGGCGACGAGAATGCGATTGTTGATTTCAAATATGCTGCTTCCGAACGCCTGACCTGGTGGTTCGATCATCACGAGTCGGCGTTTCTCACGCCCGCAGATGAGGTGCATTTTCGCGCCGACAAATCGGGACAGAAATTTCTCGACGACACCCGCAAGTCGTGCACTGAATTCATCGCCGACGTCGCGAGTTCTCGCTTTGGTTTCAATGCCGAACCGATCAAGTCTTTGGTCGAGTGGGCCCACATTATCGATGGGGCACTCTATGAATCCGCGGCCCAATGTGTGGAGTTGAAAGGGTCGGCCCTGCAATTGATGCAGGTGATTGAGGCCGATCCGGACGATGATTTTATCGAACAGTTGATACGCGATCTGACTACGAAGTCTCTTGAAGAGGTTGCGATCAGTGCAGAGGTGCAGCGTCGCTTCCGCCCCATCAAAGAGCAGCATCTCGAGACGCTTGAAGTCATCCGGCGCAAGGCCTCGTTCGCCAATGGCGTGGTGCAGTTTGACCTGGTCGACGAAGGCTACGAAGGCTTCAACAAGTTCATTCCTTACTATCTCTATCCGCAAACCACTTACTCAGTTGCCTTGACCAGGGGCTCTCTGCGCACAAAGATCTCCGTCGGCTCCAACCCCTGGGCGCCTGTGCCGCGCACTCACAACATTGCCAAGATCTGCGAACGCTATGGCGGCGGCGGCCATGCGGTGGTAGGAGCAATTTCTTTTGGGCCCTATGAGGTTGAGCGCGGGCGAACAGCGATGCGAGAGATTGTTGAGGAACTTTCTAATCCGCAAAAGCCAATTCCGTAGGAATTTACGCTGAAAGCGTTGGCGAGTTCCAGCCCAGGGTTGCAGCAACCCTGGGATTCTGATTCCAACTCATACTCTTCGTGAACTCTGAAAGAGTTCGCGAAGTCGCCTGCGCAGCCATTAGCCAACGCTTTCAGCTTTATCATTCTCTGGAACATAGATCCCAGAGTTGCAGCAACCCTGGGCTGCAACTCGCCAACGCTTTCAGCGTAATTCTTCTGCAGCCTGTCTCCTGCACCTGCCTCCTGCTTACTAACGCGCCATCAGCTTCTCAATCTCCTCCGCCTTTTTCGGCACCTTGTTGGTCAGCACGCGCGGACCATTGGCAGTGCATAACACGTCATCTTCAATGCGCACCCCGATGCCGAGATACTGTTCGGGAATGTCCTTCGTGTTCGGGTTAATATAAAGGCCAGGCTCAACTGTCATAACCACGCCTGGCTCCAGTGCACGCGACTTTTTGTCGTAGTAATATCGGCCGACGTCGTGCACATCGATGCCCAGCATGTGTCCAAGCCCGTGCATATAAAACTGTTCGTATTTCTTTTCCTTAATCAACTCTGCCGGGTCGCCCGTGAGTAAACCCAGACGCACCATACCTCTTGTCAGCACCTCGATTGAATGACTCTTAAGTTGGTCATGCGTGGTGCCGGGCCGGACTATCTCGACACAGGACATCTGCGCTTCTAACACCAGGTCATAAATCTCGCGCTGAGCTTTCGTGTAACGACCATTAATGGGGAAGGTACGGGTGATGTCGGAGGCATAGCCCCGGTATTCGGCGCCGGCATCTATCAGTAGGAGTTCACCGTCTCTTAGCTCGCCGTCGTTGTTAATGTAGTGGAGAATGGTGGCGTTCGCGCCCGCGCCGATGATTGAGGTGTAAGCGGGGGCAGCAGCGCCAAGCCGGCGAAAGATCTGTTCGAGCAGCGCTTCGATCTCGTATTCCTTCATCCCGGGCCGCGCAGCTTTCATAGCTTCCACATGGGCCTCGGCGGCAATGTCGGCAGCGCGCTGCATCAGTTCGATTTCTTCCGGACTCTTGAGAACGCGCATCTCGTGTACGATGGTGGCTGGATCGATGATGGTCTGCGGCGGATGGATCGGTTTTCGATTGAGAGCGCGCATCCGAGCAATCTGCCGGATGATGGTATCGTCGAGATCAGGATTGACCCCGAGCCGGTAGTAGAGCTTCTCTGCCCCGTCGAG
>Ga0180121_10001453_pt1 | contig 10070 bp, 6 predicted proteins | sample AntDrymUQ5402106_2_FD_129676 | JGI IMG/M metagenome (GOLD analysis project Ga0180121, IMG submission 129676) | Polar desert sand microbial communities from Dry Valleys, Antarctica - metaG UQ540 (21.06) (version 2) (version 2) | ecosystem: Environmental > Terrestrial > Soil > Desert | place...
AACGATGTCCTGGCCGAGCCCGGGTTCGGTGCCGCGAATGAAACCTTCCACCATCACCTGCCATGGCTCGGCGCCCTGCGCTGAGGTGAATCCCGCATCCACCGTAGCGCGAACTCGAATTGGCGCGGTCGCTCGTGCCAGCCGGTTGTGCAGCTCGACCCCCTGTCGCGTCGACAGAACGAAAGCGAACGTCGGCTCCTTGCCAGCGACCTGCCCGGACGGTACGGAGAGCCAACGCACCTGGTCAGGCATGTTGAAGCCTGAGCCGTCGATGCCATTTCCCTCGTAGAACGGACTCGGATACCAAACGATTCCCGCGGCTCCCTTGCCGGCGACAACCTGTTGCATGACGGTCGAGATGGATCCATGGGTGAGCACGATCTTTCCCGCGACAGTCAAGCCCTCGAGATCCTTCGCTGTTCCACCGCCGATGTCGATCAACTCCGCCGTTACGTCGGCGGCGCGGCTCAGGTCAGCCAGGTGCAGCGGCGTCTGAAGCGTGGAGGCGATGCGCTCCGGACGGTCGCCGGCAATCCAGAGATCGGCGAACCGCGCGTTCCACGGTCGTGTTGTTCCATACGCCTGCTTGATGAGCTTTACATCGACAAGTCCATATTCCCGCGCTTTCTCTTCGTAGTACTGGGCGACTTTCCAGAGTCCATCAGAACCTCCGCGAGGACGATGGAACTGGGAGTTGTGCCTGATGTGCACGAAAGCCGCGTCGCCGGAAATCTCTTCGGAGATGAGGCGAACATGCGACTCGGGCAGAACGGTGATTCGCTGTGCAGCCAGCGATACGGGCAGCGTGACGCACAGCAGCGAAAGAAGCGAAGGAAGCGAAGGCAGGTGGCGCATTGTTCTCGGGGGCTACCATGGAATCGGATGCTCCGTGAATCGGAACATCCGATGAAGTGGTCGCTCTGAGATTGCGACGAACGATGGCGGCGTGCAAGCAACGCCGCCGACCTGTCTATCTACCGATCCACCACGTTCCCTTCACCACGAACACGTTCTCCGGCTGCGTTGCCCACAGATCCTGGAAGTCGCGGCCAAAGTCGAATTCGCCTGACGGAATCGATCCGAACCGGCTCTGCTGCCAGACGAAAAAGAGCGCTGAGCCCGGTCGATACTCCCATCGGACGACAGCGTTACCGCGCAGCGACCGGCGATTGAAGTCTCGATCGGAAAAACTGAAGGCCGGCGCCGCACTCGCTCCATCGGGATCGACCATGTAGCGTCCCGTCGCGTCATCCCGCGCAATGGTACCCGCGTCCTTGCCATAGATCTCGAAATCGAACTCGCGCGGGCGGGCGAACTCCTTGTAATCCTTGAAATCCGCGGAAGCGAGCAGCGGCTGCGCGAACAGCTGAAGCGACAGCTTCGGAGTGAATGTCCAGTCAACTCGCGTCACCATCGACAACTGTCGCTGATCGAGTGTAGCAAAAACGTAGCGTGAACCGTAGGTATCGACAGCCAGCGGATCAGCGACCCGCGTAACGAACTGCGCTATGGAATGAGTCCGGTTCCATGAGGGCGACAATGTGATTCTGAGGGCAGTTGTCGGGCGTAAGGTTGCCCGGGGGCTGACGGTCAGACCTCGTCCGCCGGCGACGTTGTAGGAGTAGGAAGAGTAGATACCGTAGGTGTAACGCTTCCGGCGGTCGGAAGATATCTCGGCCTGGATTCCCCCTCCTTCCGCCGCTCCAGCGACGGGACCGCCGCGGGTCAGGTCCGGGCTGTAAACCGCGGGACGCCAATCGAGCCGCAGGAAGTAGTTCCAGAAGTTCGGGAGCTCGGCGACGCTGATCGAGCCGACGCCGTTGTAGGTCATGTCGCCGTCGAAATTCCACGTCGGGTTCCAGAAGATGAATTGTCCCCAGCTGCGAAGGTACTTGTTTGGCTTGTTCTCATTGTAGAGGATGATCGGCGTAACGGAACGAGTATCGGTCTCGCCGAGAAATCCCACCTCGTTGATCTCGTAGTTCGGGCTGTACTCCTGGTAGCTCACGCTTCCAGTCCAGTGAAGGCCGGACAGCTTCGCGAACGTCAGCTCGGTGAGATACCCGGTGAGTGAGGTCTTCGTCGGGTCGCGCCGGTGATTCTCCCTGTCGGGGCGCTGGAGGTACCGCACGGGCGAGAGCTGCAGCGCATCAATCGACTCAGCGGTGCCGACGTTGTGACTGAGGACCACCGCGCCGTCGAACGCCCACGTCTGGTTGGCCCAGGCATGATTCCAGTCCACTCCCCCGACGTAGGCCGCACTGCGGAAGAGCGGCTCGAGCTCCGGCTCGTCAAGACTCCGATGGACCGCTGTGAGGCCAAGCCCAACTGTCGTGTTGCCTTCGCGGATGTCACGCTTCACTCGCCCGATGAAAAAGTTGGACAGCGGCTCGACAGTCGCGCGGTTGTCGACGCCATCGACGTTTCGGAACACCGCTTCCTCTCGTGTCGTAACGGCGTCGAGCAATCCCACCGACCAGCCGGCACGGTTGCGCCCGGTGAGCTTTGCGGCACCCGCAATAGTGGTCTCGAATGGAGCATCTACAAAGGCGATCCCGGACCCGCCGATGAATCGCTGCGGCGACCGGCCAATGCGCCGAGGATGGAAAAATGTGTAGCCGGCTGATGTGTTCTGCGAGCGCATCTCGCCGAAGCTGAAGATGCTCCTGCCCTCGACAAAGAACGGCCTTCGTTCGGGAAAGAAGGTCTCGAACGCGGAAAGGTTGACGACCGCCGGATCGACCTCGACCTGGCCGAAATCGGGATTGATCGTCGCGTCGAGCGTCAGGTTGCTGGTGATACCGTACTTCAGGTCGACACCGACTCCCGGCGCGATCTCGTTTCGCTTCTGAAATGGATTGTTCAGCTCGGCGCCGGGGTTCTTGTTCTTCGCGAGGACGTAGGGAACCAGCTCGACCCGTAGCCGTGACGGAGGATTCCCCAGCCCGGTGAGATGTCCATACCGGTTGATGCCCTGCTGCTGAGACTTCGGCGTAAAAGAGAACTGTGACACCTCGGCCTTGCGCGCGATCTTGCGGCCGAGCTGCAACCCCCAGCCCTGATCGGCCTGACTCCGGCTGTAACGCAGCTGTGAAAGTGGAATCCGGAACTCGGCGGTCCAGCCGAGTGAGTCCACGGTGGCCTCGCCTTCCCACACCGCGTCCCAGGAATTGTCCTGATTGCCATTGGAGCTGACCGTTGCGTCACGTCGCGCACCGCCTGCTGAAAGGCGGAAGATCACCGCGCTCAGATGATCGTGATAGCTGTCGAGAGTAACCTCTACCAGGTCACCTTCGATCGATTCGTCGCGCCGGGCGAGCTGTGACTGAATGGCGCGTGGCTCGCGGTCATACAGCCGCATTGCCACGTAGACAGCATCGTCATCGATGAGGATTCTCGCTTCGGTTCGCTCGGAAGCCGGTTGCCCCTCGTTCGGATCGTACTGCCGGAAGTCGGTTACCGGCGTGGCTGCCTGCCATGCCGCCTCGTCCATCCGGCCATCGATCTCCACTGAGCCGTTACGCCGAGCCGCTACCGCCGTGGGCGCCTGGTCATGCGGTCTCACCGTCGTCGCGGCAGATGGAGCGGGTGCCTGAGCGCTCGCGGGCCGAGGCTGAACTGCGATCGTGCAGAACACTGTCGCGGCGACCATGGAGGACGTTGAAGCAACTCGATTCATTGGACCGAAACCAGATGAGGTGGAGACGAGTGACGATGCGAGTACTTTGACAGAGGTTCGCGACAGAACGTTTGATCGGGCTGAAACTTGAAGCGGGCGCGGAGTGTTGCCGGATGGCGTGTGCTGAATTTTCAGCATAGACGCTCGGTTTGTCAAGGTGACGGATGTGTTCATCCAATGCTCCATTGAGCGAGGCTGGCTCGCGCGCTCGATGAACCTTAGACTCAAAACGTGGAAGAGCCCCGCAGGTTTCACGTTCCGCGACGCATCCTGCTCGCCGACGCCGACGCGTTCTACGTCGCCATCGCCCGGCTGGTGGACCCTGATGGAGTCGGCAAGACTCCTCTTCTTATTGTAGGCGGCTCTCGCGAAAGCCGGGGCGTCGTGTGCTCCGCGTCCTGGGAGACGCGGAAATTCGGCGTGCGCTCCGGGATGCCGATCTCACGCGCCTTGCGACTGTGTCCGGAGGCGACGTGCGTTCCCGTTCCGCGGAAGGCGTGCTCCGTCAAGAATCACGAAATCCGCGAAGTCCTCGAGCGATTCGCGCCGGTCGTCGAGGGCGCAAGCATTGACGAATGGTACCTCGACATGGGCGGGACAGAAGGCGTGTACCATCATGAGGCTCTCACTGACACCGCTCATCGAATACGAAATGCGGTGAGTGAGGCAGTCGGTTTGTCGATCTCGATCGGCGGGGGCACGAACAAGCTTGTCGCCAAGCTCGCGGTGGAGCGCGCGAAACCCAAGCCCGATAGCGGAGCAAACGGAGTGCACGTCGTCGAGCCGGGCGACGAAGCGGACTTCCTGCGAACGTTCTCCCTCGCCGAGATTCCGATGATCGGGCCCAGGTTCCAGCAGCGACTGGCAAAGGTCGGAATGGTCACGGTGCCGGATGTCCTACAGCACGACCTGACCGCGCTGCAAAGCTGGTTCAGCGAGAGAGAAGCCGGATGGCTATGGCATCGCGTGCGCGGTATCAGCGATTCGGAAGTCGGAACAGGCGGCGGTGACGCCAAGAGCATCAGCCGCGACGAAACATTCCCGCAGGACCTTCACGAGGACGCCGACCTCGAGCATGAGCTGGTGTCGCTCGTAACCCGAGCGGCGTTCGACATGCGGAACGATGGAATGACCGCCCGCACCGTGACTGTCCGCATACGAGACAGGGATTTCCGGACGCGATCCGCACAGCGGACATTGCCTCAACCAGTAGTTGCGGACCGGGTAATCCTGAGCGTTGCCCGTGAGCTGCTGGCGAAGTTGCGAGCCGCGCGGCGTGTTCCCGCTCGTCTGCTCGGTGTAGCGCTTTCCTCACTCGAGCACGCTAGTGAAAACGGCGAGCCGGACCTCTTGAAGCCGGCGGCCAAAGTTCAAGGCGCGGAGACCGAGCGTGATCGCGTGATTGCGCGGACGGTGGATCGGGTGAGGGACAAGTTCGGCGCGAAAGGAATCCTACCGGCGTCACTGACACGCGACGGAAATCGGTAATCGTGCTACCCTCGCTGTCAGGCAGCCGTTGACAGGCTTGACTCGCCAACCGGTAGTGAGCTCGGTGCCACTCTACGCAGCGAAATAACCGCCACGATCGCCATGACGACAACTATCACGGCGCTGATCACCGACACAAGCTCGACTGATTGCGCAAATGCATCGCGCGCAGTCGCCGCAAGGCCGTTTCCTGCCTGTCCACCGAGGCGCTCGGCGACTCCCATCGCCCCGCCCAGAGTTGCTCGCGCTGTCTCTGCCGCCGCGTCCGGAATGCCGCTCAATGCTCCATCACTCATGGTACGGCGGTACGACGCCGTTCCGATGCTGCCAAGCACTGCCATCCCCAGCGCAATTCCGAGCTCGCTCGACGTCTCGGAAATTGCCGACGCCGCGCCGGCGCGATCGGGAGGAGCGACCGTCATGATCATGTCGGTGGTGAGCGTCATCGCCGGATTGAGGCCGGTGGAGATGATGATGAATGCCACGACGATAAAAGCGAGGCCGGCACCGTTGCCGACCCGACTGAGCACCACCATTCCAGCCGCGGAAAGCACGAGCCCTCCACCCATCACGTAAGCGGGCCGGATGCGCCGCGCGATTGCCGGAGTGAGCATCGACGCAGTCATTCCCGCTGCAGTCCACGGCAGCATCCACAGCCCGGCCTGCAAGGGTGACATACCCAGCACGAGCTGCATGTACTGCGCGACAAAAAGATAGATGCCGCCCATGGCCGTCAGTGCGACGAGCTGAGTACACACGGACGCACTGAATGCAGGAACTTCGAATAGCCGGAGGTCGATCAGCGGATGGGCGAGCGCCCGCTGCCGCACGACGAACGCCGTTGCGAGCGCGAAGCCGGCGACGATCGCCACACCCGGAATGACGCCGAGCCCATCCTGTGCGAGCTGCTTGATTCCGTAGATGATGCAGAGCATCGCCAGCAGCGAAAGGCCGGCGCTCATCAGGTCGAGCCGCCCCGCATTCGGATCCTTGTTTTCCGGCAGCAATACGGGGCCAAGCACCAGCAGCAACGCCATCACCGGAACGTTGAGCAGAAAGACGGAGCCCCACCAGAAATGCTCGAGCATCACTCCGCCCAGCAATGGACCGACCGCGCCGCCCACCATGAAGCTGTTGAGCCACACAGCGATCGCGACGGTGCGTTGCCGCGGGTCGTGAAACATGTTGCGAATCAGCGCGAGAGTGGACGGCATCAGTGTCGCGCCGGCGACTCCAAGCAGTGCCCGCGTGGCGATCAGCATCCCGGCGCTGTTGGAAAACGCCGCGATTACTGAAGCGGCCCCGAACGCCGCCGCTCCAATGAGCAGCAATCGTCGCCGGCCGATTCGATCTCCAAGCGTACCCATCGTGATCAACGAGCCGGCGATTAGAAACCCGTAGATATCCACTATCCACAGCAGCTGTGCGCTGGTGGGCTCGAGGTCGGCGCTCAGTGCTGGGACCGCCAGATGGAGGACGGTGAGATCCATCGCGAGCAGAAAGCAGGGCAGAGCGAGAACGGAAAGCCCGATCCACTCCCGGCGCCCGGCGCGCGGCTCTTCGACTGCTGTTGCATTCGTCATGACAACGCAATGTAAAAAGCCGCGGGTTGGCGTGGAATTGTATCTTTCCCGGATGCCGCCTGGCTCGCCGCGCCGCCGCCCCCGATCCCGCTACGCCCGAAAGGAGCAGGAAGGGACGTCACTCCCGACATCCCGCAATGCCTACAGTGCGACACGCGAGTGGCTGCTCAACAGGCACGGGCCGGTTTGCGCGTACTGCGAAAGAAAGATCAGAGCGAGTCTCATCACGCTCGATCATGTGACGCCGCGCAAAGGCAAGACGGCCTATGACCGGCGCGACAACCTAGTCCTCGCCTGTCCGGCATGCAACATCGACAAGGCCGACAAATCGTTCCTTGCATTTCTGCTGGCGCGAAAATCACGCGCGGCGGCCGTTCTTCGCTATGGAGATCACCTGAGCGGAATGTTGATCAAGCTCGCCAGTGAGATCGCCGGTCCCGAAGCCACGGCGCGCGCTGCGCGGCTCGCTGACCCGGATTACCCGTACCTCGATTGACCGCTCGTACAATATTCGTTCGACATACACCTCATCGTCTCATGGAGTGCATGTGATCAGGATACTGCTGTTGATCGGACTGGTGGTGCTCGTCTGGGCGGTGTTCGCATTCAACCGGCTGGTGCACCTGCGCAATCAGGTGCGCACCGCGTGGGCGGATATCGACGTGCAGCTCAAGCGGCGGCATGATCTCGTGCCTCAGCTGGTCGCTGCAGTGAAGGGTTACGCGGGTCACGAGCGCGGTGTGTTGACCGCGGTGACCGAGCTGCGCGCGCAGGCAATGTCATTGACCAGTCCAGCGCGTCTCGGCCAGGTGGAAAACTCCCTCGAACAGGCGCTGACGCAGCTCTTTGCGCTCAAGGAAGCGTATCCTGATCTCAAGGCCAACGAGAACTTCCTCCAGTTGCAGCGCGACCTCGTTCAGGTGGAGGACCAGCTGCAGTACGCGCGCCGGTTCTACAACGGGGCGGTACGCGATTTCAACACGGCCATTCAACGATTTCCCGGCATGTTGATCGCTCACGGCTCAGGCTTCGCCGAAACCGAGTTCTTCAGCGCCGATGAAGAGGACCGTGCTGTCGTACCGGTGCAGCTGTCGTGACGATGAAGCGCATCCTGCTCACATTGGCGACGTGCACCGGCTTCGCGTTCCTGCCGCTGAGATCCTCTGCCGCCCAGGAGCGAATCCGCTCGTACGATACCCGCGTCGATATCCGCCGTGACGGCTCGGTGGATGTTACCGAACGCATTACCGTCGTCGCGGAAGGTCAGCAGATCCGGCGCGGGATCTATCGCGACTTCCCGACGCGATACACGGACCGTTTCAACAATCGTGTGAAGGTCGATCTCGAGGTGATCGGAGTCGAGCGAAATGGCAGGCAGGAGCCGTGGTTCACGGAGGGCATGAGCAACGGAGTCCGCATCAATACGGGCAACGATAATTTCTTGACGGTTCCTGCTGAGTACATCTACACCATTCGCTACCGCACCACGCGGCAGCTCGGCTTCTTCGACGACCACGACGAGCTTTACTGGAACGCGATCGGAACAGGATGGGTTTTTCCGATCGAGAGCGGTTCCGTCGAAGTGCGATTACCGGAGCCCGTTCCGGTGGAGCGGCTGAGTGCGGAAGGCTATACCGGCCCGCAGGGTGCGAAGGGCACTGCGTATGTCGCGGACCTGCCCGCTGCCGGCGTCGCCCGTTATCGTCTCACCGCCCCGCTCGCGCCGTACGAAGGCTTCACGATCGTCATGACGTTTCCGAAGGGACTTATCGCAGCACCGAGCGGCAGCGACAAGGCGCAATGGTTTCTGCGCGACAACCGCGGAGTGCTCGTCGCGCTCGCAGGTTTCGTCCTGTTGATGCTCTACATGGTGCGTGAATGGCGGCGCGTGGGGCGTGATCCGCAAAAAGGTGTAGTGATAGCGCGATATGAGCCCCGCCCCGGTCAGACCCCCGCGGGGCTTCGCTTCATGTCACGCATGGGATATGACATGCGCTGCTTCAGCGCCGATGTGCTCGCGCTGGCGGTCAACGGCTACGTCCGCATCCACCGTGAAAAGAAGTTTCTCAAGGATGAGTGGAGGCTCGACCGGGGCAATAAGGAGACGAACGCTCCCATCGAGGCGAGCCAGGCGGCGCTGCACGCGCGTTTGTTCTCAGGCCGGCAAAGTCTCGTGCTGAAGAATACGAATGCCAGTGTCGTCTCCGCGGTGAAGGAAGCTCACACCAAGGCACTCACCTCCGAGTTTCAGCCGAAGTACTTCAATCGCAACGGAAAGAAAGTGGGAATGGCCGTCGTCATCGCAGTTGCAACCGGGCTCGTCGCGTTCATCGGCTCGGGCGGATCTGGCATACCGGCCATACTCGTCATTCTCGGTTTGATGATTGTGTCGCTAGTAGTTTTCGCGCGGCTGGTGCGTGCTCCGACCGTGCAGGGCAGAGCGCTGCTGGACGAGATCGAAGGCCTCAAGCTGTACATGAAGGTTGCTGAGCGCGATGAGCTCGCGCAGTCGCGAGGCCCGGACGAGCCGCCACTCGACGCCCTGCGCTACGAGGCGATGCTGCCCTTTGCCGTCGCGCTGGAGGTGGAGGATGCATGGACCGACAAGTTCACTCAGGCAGTAGGAGCCGCGGCAGCTGCCGAAACCGCCAATGGAATGACGTGGTACAGCGGGCGGGGGCCCATCTCCAATCTCGGCGACTTCAGCAATGCGATCGGTTCGAGTTTGAGCTCGACGATCTCATCTGCGTCGAATCCACCGGGAAGCAGCTCCGGTTCGGGCGGTGGCGGGTCGTCCGGAGGAGGTGGCGGGGGAGGAGGGGGTGGCGGTCGTTGAATCGCCGTTCGCAATTTCGGTCCAACAAGTCCTCTCACGCGGAACGCACAACGCGTGAACTACAGGTCATAAACCCGAAACCGATAACCCGTCACTGGAAACCCGTCACCGGAGCAGTAACTGGTAACCGGTAACTGCCCCGGTTTCGTGTTACGGGTTCGGGCTCCGGTTTCGGGTGTCCGGTTTCGGGTTTCCAGTTTCGGGTTGTGGTGGTACAGACCGGCCACATAGGTGAGTTCGAAACCGTCAAACACTCTCAAACAGGAAATGACCCATGTGCCGCAACATTAGAACACTCGTCAATTTCGATCCACCGGCCAGCGACGACGAGATTCGCGCTTCCGCCCTGCAATTCGTTCGCAAGTTGAGTGGCTCCACAAAGCCGAGCCGGGCAAACGAAGCCGCGTTCAATCTCGCGGTGGACGAAGTCACCGCCGCCGCCATGCGCCTGATTCACTCCGTGCGAACAACCGCGGCGCCTCGC
>Ga0180121_10001454_pt1 | contig 10070 bp, 9 predicted proteins | sample AntDrymUQ5402106_2_FD_129676 | JGI IMG/M metagenome (GOLD analysis project Ga0180121, IMG submission 129676) | Polar desert sand microbial communities from Dry Valleys, Antarctica - metaG UQ540 (21.06) (version 2) (version 2) | ecosystem: Environmental > Terrestrial > Soil > Desert | place...
GGAGAAGATCGTCCGGGAGCCGCCACGTATCGTCGGTGAGCAGGGTCTTTGTCTCGACTCCGCGTGCCCGAACCGTGAGCCGAAGCGACGTGGGAGCGAACGCGACTTTGAACACAACGCGCTCGCCGGGCGCCGCAACGAGAACGGGAACATCGGCACGGCCCGACTTCGTCACGCCGAAAATCGCATCCATGCATGTTCCCGGCTCACAAAAATGCGTGGTGAACAAGAACGCCCGGTCGCCTTTGATCTCAGCCATCGCGGTTCGCGCAGGGAGGGTGCCCTGCGAACCAAACGCGCCGGAACCCCACAGGAGAGCCACGGTGCCAGCCAAGACTGCAACGGCAGCCTGCCTCAACCCCACACGCATGATCTGAAGTTTAGCCCTTGCGAAACCTACTGGCTGGCGCGTGCGAGCAGGCCCGGGCGGACGAGCCGCGGCGGCGCCTTCAGGCCCGCGTCGCGCACCGGTGGGTTTAGCGGCTCGGCGAGCGGCGCGGCGGCGAACGAGGCGGCCCGGCGCTCGGCGGGGGAGTCGGCGTAAAGCGTCGTCCGCTGGCGCGGCACGCGGTCGTTGGCTCGGATCAGCGCCTCCATCGTCTCGGGCGGCATCTCCTGGCCGTGCTCGGATCCCGCGGAACGCGAGATCGACTCGTTCATCAGCGTGCCGCCGAGGTCGTTCACCCCGGCGCGCAGCGCGGCGGCGACGCCTTCGGGCCCGAGCTTCACCCACGAAGCCTGAATGTTCGTGATCGCCGGATGCAGAGCCAGCCGGGCGACCGCGTGCAGGAGTAGCGACTCGCCGAAGGTCGGGCCCGATCGCGCCTGCCCCCGCAACCACATCGGCGCCTCCATGTGCACGAAGGGCAACGGGACGAACTCGGTGAACCCGCCCGACCGCTGCTGCTGCTCCCTTGCACGCAGCAGGTGCCGCGCCCAGTGCTCCGGCCGCTCGACGTGCCCGAACATGATCGTCACGTTGGAGCGCAGGCCGACGCGATGCGCGGCTGCGTGCACGGCCAGCCACTGCTCGGTCGAGACCTTGTCGGGGCAGATGATCGCGCGCACCTCGTCGTCCAGGATCTCGGCCGCCGTGCCGGGCAGCGAGCCCAGCCCGAGCGAGCGCAGCAGCTCGAGGTAGTCCTCGAGCGGCAGGCCGAGCGTCTCCGCGCCCTGCCAGATCTCGAGCGCCGAGAAGGCGTGGATGTGCAAGTCCGGCAGCTCGCTCCTGATTGTGTCGACGACCGACGCGTAGTACTCGCCGGTGAACGCCGGATGGATGCCGCCTTGGAGGCACACCTCGGTCGCGCCGCGGTCCCACGCCTCCCGGGCGCGGCGGACGATCTCCTCGTGCGGGACGAGGTACGGCGCGCCGCGCAGGTTCGCCGCCAGCCGGCCCTTCGAGAAAGCGCAAAAGCCGCAGCGGAAGTAGCAGACATTCGTGTACTGAATGTTCCGCGTGACGACATAGCTGACCTCATCGCCGCAGACGTCCCGCCGCAGCCGGTCGGCCGCCGCGAACACGCGCTGCCGCTCCTCGCCGCGGGCGCGGAAGAGCCGAACGAGCTCCTCCTCCCCCAGCTCCCCGGCTGTGTCTACGGGCAGCGCGTCACGCCGAACGACGAATGGCACCGCGCCGGTCTCGCCAGGGTGCCAGCCGTCCTCGCGGGCGAGCCCGAGCGCGTCGGACGCGCGCAGCGCCGTCGGGAGCACGTTCGGGTCGAGCCACGCCCCTGACAAGTACCGCGGGTAGACGGGCAGTCGTGGCGCCAGCTCGAGCCCGCGCGAACGCGTCGCCGCCGCGAGCCGGTCACGTCCGGGCCACGGAGCCTCCGGGTTGACGTGGTCGATCGTGACCGGGCTGACGCCACCCCAGTCGTCGATGCCGGCGTCGAGCAGGCGCGGAAAGTCGTCGTAGGCGAGGTTCGGCGGCGCCTGCACCGAGACGTCGGCCGGGAGCAGCAGACGCGCCGCCGCGATCGTCCAGAGATGGTCGTCGAGGCTCGGCTCCGGGTGTGACGCCATGCGGGTGCCCGGCTTGGCCCGGAAGTTCTGCACGATCACCTCCTGGAGGTGGCCGTGCCGCTCGTGTAGCACGCGCAGCGCCTCGAGCGCCTCGATCCGCTCGGCCCGCGTCTCGCCGATTCCGATCAGGATCCCGCTCGTAAACGGGATTCGCAGCTCGCCGGCGAGCTCGATCGTCTCCAGCCGCCGCGCCGGCACCTTGTCCGGCGAGGCCCAGTGCGGGCCACCCTTCGCCGAGAGACGGTCGGAGACCGTCTCGAGCATGATCCCCATCGAGGCGGCGACAGGGCGCAGCGCGACGAGCTCGTCGCGACTCATCACGCCGGGGTTCAGATGCGGCAGTAGGCCGGTCTCGTCGAGGACGAGCTTCGCGACCCGGCCCAGGTACTCGAGCGTCGTTTCACAGCCGAGCGCCGCGAGCTCGGCCCGCGCGACCTTGTAGCGCAGCTCCGGCTTGTCGCCTAGCGTGAAGAGCGCTTCCGTGCAGCCGGCCGCCGCACCGGCGCGCGCGATCGCAAGCACCTCCGCCTCGGTCAGGTACGCCCGCTCGCCGCGCCGCGGCGGCCGGGCAAACGTGCAGTAGCCGCAGACGTCGCGGCAGAGCGTGGTCAGCGGGATGAAGACCTTCGGCGAGTAGGTGACGAGCCCGCCGCCGCTGTCACCAACCTCACGGCGCCGCTCGCGAGCCGCCGCGAGCAGGTCGTCGAGCGGCGCTTCGAGCAGCGCGTCCATGTGGAGAGCCTATCTAGCCGGCTCGGTACCCCCAGAGCCCGCCGAAGCTCTTCCAGCTCCCCTTCGACCAGCGCTGCAACAGGGCCTGCTCGATCGGGAACCGCTCCGTCGCCGACGTCTTGACGACGATCCCCGGCAGCAGGAACGGGTTCGACGCGTCGTTCAGATGCCGCATCTGGGTCATCACAGTAACGCGAGTCAGGTTCTTCCCAGCCGCCTTCAGCACCTTGACCATCTCGTAGGCGACCGCCATGCCGTAGACGTGGAAAACGTCCTTCACGTTTGCACCCTTGGCGTACCGGGACATGACCGAGCGGTAGAGCTTGATCGCAGCGTCGTTGCGCCATTTCGCGTCGGTCGGGTCCTTGAGGAAGACGATCGAGATCGAGTTCTCGACCGACTTGTTCGTGTTCCCCTCGGAGGCGAGCGTCATGATGTTCGAGGCGCTCGAGACCGCGTTGTTGACGATCAGCGGCCGCCAGGCGAGCCGGTTCGCGAACACATAGCCCTGGATCGCATGTCGCGGCGTCGCGAAGAGCGCGAGCACGTTCCCGCCCGAGGCCTTGAGCTTCGCGATCTGCGACTGCACGTCGGGCGCGGTCACCTCGTAGGGCTCCGCGGCGACGATCTTCACCTTCGAGCGTGCGATCACCTGCTTCAGCCCCGCCAGCAGATCCTTGCCGTAATCGTCGTTCTGGAAGAGGACGGCGATCTTCGCGCCCGGCTTCGTCCGGGCCAGGTACTTGCCGTAGATCCAGCCCTCCGCCTGGTAGCTCGGCAGGAAGCCGATCGTCGTCCACGGATACTTCTTGTAGTCGCGGCCGAACGTCGTCCCGCCCGAGGCGACGAAGAGCTGCGGCACCCTCGCCGCGTTCAGGTAGTCGCGCGTCGCCGCGTTGTGCTCAGTGCCGAGCGCGTTGAAGATCGCGAAGACCTTCTCCTGCTCGACGAGCTGGCGCGTCGCCTGCACGGTCTGGACCGGGTTGTAGGCGTCGTCGACGTACTTGTAGGTGATCGTCCGGCCGTTGACGCCGCCGCGGGAGTTGACGTACTTGAAGTAGGCGTCGGCGCCGCGCGCGATCGAGGCGTACGCGGAAGCGGTCCCAGAAAGCGGCGACGTCCCGCCGAGCAGGATCGTCTTCGACGTGATCCCCGGGTCGGCGCTCGTCGACGCAGTAGCCCCCGCCGCGATCGCGCCCGCGAGCAGCAGCAGGGAAAGGGCGAGTCTGGGACTGCGCATCGGAAAAGGCTCCTTCGGGTCGGGGCTAGCGAACTCGATCGTAGCCGCGAGTTGTAAGCGCGACGATCCGGCGGACGAGGCCGGCGGCGCCCTGGGGCAGCGCGAGCATGACGAGGATCAGGACGACCCCGTAGACGACCGCCGGCGCGCCCGGGGACTTCGAGATCGATTGCGCCCAGAGGGGCAGGAACTGGATGAAGATGGCGCCGAAGACGAGCGGCCAGAGCGAGCCGAGGCCGCCGACGACGACGCCGACGAGGAGGAAGATCGAGAGCGTGATCGGAAAGGTGTCCGGGTTGACGAAGGTCGTCGCGATCGCGAGCAGCGAGCCGGCAACGCCCGCGTAGAAGGCACTGATCCCGAACGCGAACGTCTTGTACCGGGCGAGGTTGACTCCCGACGACGCAGCCGCGAGCTCGCTGTCGCGCACAGCCCGTAGTGACCGGCCGAACCGGCCGCGCACAAGCAGCCAGACGCCGGCGAACATCACGAGCGCGATCGTCCAGCAGAGGTAATAGAGCCAGTCGTTGAACGAGGGGATGTTGATCCCGAGGAAGACTTCGACACCGAGCTCTTTCGACTCGAACGTCACGGGATCGGTGATCGACGTGCTCTGCGTCCGCGTTTCGAGGTCGAAGAGCTGAATGCCGCCGCCACCGCCGGAGAAATGCTCGAACCGCTTCACGACCGCCGGTGCCGCTACGGCGATCGCAAAGGTCGCAAGCGCGAGGTAGAGGCCGGTCAGCCGCAGCGCCGGAAAGCCGAAGAGGAAGCCGACGATCCCGGCAACGAGGCCCGCGATCGGGATCGTCCAGATGTCCCGCATGTCGTTCGTGAAGAGATGCCCGGCGAGCTTGAGCGGCGGCTCCTCGTTCGACATCAGGATCGCAGTCGTGTAGCCGCCGATCAGCATGAAGGCGCCGTGCCCGAGGGAGATCTGGCCCGTGTAGCCGGTCAGCACGTTCAGTCCGAGCAAGGCGATGAAGTAGATGCCCACGTAGGCGAACTCCTGCGCACGGAAGTCGCTGATGAAGCGCGGCAGCAGCATCACCGCCGCGACAGCGACCACGAAGACGGCGGGCCCGATTGGAGGCCGGCGATTCACACGCGCCTCGTGACGGCGTGGCCCAGGAGGCCGGCCGGGCGGACGAGCAGGACGACGAGGATGATCAGCAGCGCCACCGGGAGGCGCAGGTCGGCGCCGACGAAATCGACGTACGCGCCGATCAGGTTGAGGCCGACGCCGAGGATCATCCCGCCGACCACGGCGCCGAGCGGCGAGTCGATGCCGCCGAGCACCGCCGCCGCGAACGAGTAGATCAGGATCGCCTGCATCATGTTCGGATCGAGGAAGATCGTCGGCGCGGCGAGCATCCCGGCGACGGCGCCGAGCAGCGCGGCAAGGCCCCAGCCGATCGCGAGCATCCAGCCGACGCGCACACCGACGAGCCGGCTCGCATCCGGATTCAACGCCGATGCGCGAAGCGCGAGCCCGACCTTGGTGAACTGGAAGAACGCCCAGAGGAGAACGACCATTCCGAGCACGATCGCGATCGTGCCCACATCCTGAACCGAGATTGCGACGCCGCCGACGTTCCACGTGTCGTTCGGGAACGGGCTCGGGAAGGCGCGCACCTCAGCCGACCAGATCCACCCGGCCCCACCGTTGAAGACCAGGATCAGCGCGATCGTGATGATCACCGTCGTCAAGACCGGCCCACGCTCGACCGGGCGGATGATCACCCGCTGGATGCCAACGCCGAGCACGAACGCGAAGGCGAGCGTCGCCACGAAGGCCGGCCAGTACGACCAGCCGTGGTTAGCGGTCAGCGTCCACGCGATGTAGGTCGTGAACATCGCCATCTCGCCCTGCGCGAAGTTGATCACCCCGGTCGCGCGGTGGATCAGGACGAGCGCAAGCGCCAGCGCGGCGTAGATGCCGCCGGACGCGAGCCCCGAGACGACCTGCTGGAGGAAGGCAGCCATCAGTGGCTGTCCCGGTGACGGTTTCGCGCAGCTCGCGTGGGAGCTGCAAGCGATGCAAGGACGCAGAGAGCGTGCAGGCCAGCAGGCCTGGACGCGACTGAGGACGCCGCAGCGCGCCGCAGATCGCGCGCGAGCGGTGCCCTAACTGTTGCCGGGACAGCCACTAGTAGCCCAGGTAGCTCTTTCTCACGGATTCGTCGCGAGCGAGCTCATCGCTCGCCCCGGACACGGCGACCTTGCCGACCTCGAGCACGTACGCGTGCGACGCCACCTCCAGCGCGATCGCAGCGTTCTGCTCGACGACGAGCACGGTCAATCCTTCCTGCTCGTTCAGCTCGCGCACGATCCGGAAGATCTCACGCGTGACGAGCGGCGCGAGGCCGAGCGACGGCTCGTCGAGCAGCAGCAGGCGCGGGCGGCTCATCAGCGCGCGAGCGAGCGCGAGCATCTGCTGCTCGCCGCCGGAGAGCGTGCCGGCGTGCTGGTCGAGCCGCTCGCCGATCCAGGGGAAGTAGCCGCTCATCCGCTCGATTTCGCCGTCGAGCGAACCGCGGCGCGTATAGGCGCCCAGGCGCAGATTCTCCTCCACCGAGAGCTCTGAGAAGGTGCCGCGGCCCTCGGGGACGTGCGCGACGCCGAGCTTGGCGACCGCCTCCGGGCCCCTGCGGCCGAGCGAGCGACCGTCGTACGCGAGCTCGCCGGTGCGCTTGACCGTTCCGGAGATCGCGCGCAGCGTCGTCGTCTTGCCGGCGCCATTTGCGCCGAGCACAGCCACGATCTGGCCCTCGTCGACCGCGAGCGAGACACCGTGCAGGGCCCGCACCTGCCCGTAGCGGGCCTCGACGTTCTTTAGCTCAAGCAGCGCCATCGGTGTCCTCCGGCGGCGGCTGCTCGAGAGGCTTGGCGGGCTCCCGCTCGTCGGTGCCGAGGTAGGCCTCGATCACGGCCGGATTCGCGCGCACCTCGGCCGGCGGCCCCTCTGCGATCACACGACCGAAGTTGAGCACGTGCACGTGGTCGGAGATGCCCATCACGAGGTTCATGTGGTGCTCGACCAGGAGCACGGTCAGCTTGTGGTCGTCGCGGATCTTCTGGATGAAGCGGCCGAGATCTCCGACCTCCTCGTGGTTCAACCCGCCCGCGGGCTCGTCCAACAGCAACAACTTCGGCTGCGCCACAAGCGCGCGTGCCAGCTCGACCCGCTTCAGCGTCCCGAACGGGAGCCCCGCCACGGGGCGTGACGCTAGCGGCGCGAGACCGACGTAATCGAGTGCCTCGAGCGCCTCTGCCTCGACGTCGCCGCTGCGCGTGTGCGCGCCGACGAGGACATTGTCGAGCACCGTCATCGTCCTGAAGAGCTCGACGTTCTGGAAGGTGCGTGCGATCCCCCGCCCGACGATCTTGTGCACGGGCGTCTTCAGTAGCGACTCGCCGCCGAACTCGACTTCGCCCTCGTTCGGAGTGTAGAGCCTCGTGATCACGTTGAACGCCGTCGTCTTGCCAGCCCCGTTCGGGCCGATCAAGCCGACGATCTGACTCTCCGGGACGTCGAAGGAGACCCCGTCGAGGGCGACGATCCCGCCGAACCGGCGAGTGACGTTCCGCAGCGAGAGCAGGGCCATCGACCGGACTACCCTATTCCCGTCGACCTGCAAATGGCAAAGGAACCCGCGGCTACACCGAGAGGCCGCTACTCTCCTCCGCGTGAGCGAGCTCGCCGCCGAGACGCACATGACCCGCGGTCAGAAGGTCACGAACCTCCTGGGAGTCGCAATCCCGTTTGCCGGCTTTCTTGCCTCGATCTTCTTCCTCTGGGGCAGCTACGTCACCTGGCGCGACCTGATCATCTTCGCAGTCGGGTATGCGCTGACGACGCTCGGGATCTCGATCGGCTTCCACCGTCTCTTCACGCACCGGTCGTACGAGACCTTCAAGGCCATCCGCTATGGCCTCGCCGTGCTCGGCTCGATGGCCGTGCAAGGCCCGGTCATCCGCTGGGTCTCCGACCACCGCAAGCACCACAGCTTCGCCGACCGCGAGGGCGATCCGCACTCGCCCCACGCCGGCTTCGGCCCCGGTCTCCGCGGCAAGATCGCCGGTCTCTGGCACGCGCACGTCGGCTGGCTCTTCCGCAACGTCGGCCGCGCGGAGTGGACGAAATACGCCAAGGATTTGCTCGCCGACCGCGGCATGGTCTTCATCTCTCGGATGTTCCCTCTCTGGGTCGCCGTGTCGCTGATCGCACCGTTCGCCGCCGGCTGGATCTGGGGCGGCACGATCGGCGCCGGCCTGCAGGCGATGTTCTGGGGCGGCCTGATCCGGATCTTCCTCCTGCACCACATCACCTGGTCGGTCAACTCCGTTTGCCACTTCATCGGCTCACGCCGGTTCCGCGTCAAGGACGAGTCGCGCAACGTCTGGTGGCTGTCCTGGATCTCGTTCGGCGAGTCGTGGCACCACAACCACCACGCCTTCCCCTCATCGGCCTTCCACGGGCTCAAGCCCTGGGAGCTCGACATCGGCGGCCTCGTGATCAGGCTGCTGCGCCGGCTCGGGCTCGTCTGGAAGGTCAACGTGCCGACGCCGGAAATGCAACAGCGCCGCCGCGAGCTCCTTTCCTAGAAGCGTGAACGCACCGAAAACGCCGGCCGACTCGCCGCTGACGCTCGGCGACGTGATGTCGTCGCCGTTCTACGGCAGCCTGATGGCGCCCGAGCTACGGCCCGGTGACCCAGCCTTTCCGTTCGACCTGCCGCTGCTCGAAGGCAGCGGGCGCGTGCGGCTGGCGGACTTCGCAGGCGAGCGGCCGGTCGCGCTCGTCTTCGGCTCCTACACCTGACCGCCCTTCCGCCGCCAGTTGGGCGAGCTCGAGGCGCTTTACGACCGCCACGGCGGCGAGGTCGCGTTCTTCATCGTCTACATCCGGGAGGCGCACCCCGAAGACGGCTGGGTGCTCGCGGACAATCGCCGCGAGGAGATCGCGCTCGCGGATCCGACCTCGCTCGAGGAGCGCGCCGCCGCCGCGGATGCCTGTGTGGCGCGCCTGCGAACCCGGATCCCCGTGCTGCTCGACGATGTCGACGACGCCGTCGCGCTCGCCTACGGCGGCTGGCCCGACCGGCTCTACCTGATCGGCCGCGACGGCCGCGTCGCGTTCCAGGGCGAACGCGGGCCCGACGGCTTCAAGCCGGACGAGCTCGCTGCCGCGATCGAGGCGGAACGTTCCTACTCGAACGTGTAGACGCCGCCCTCGCGGAACTGCTTGAGGATGCGACGGGCAACGACCATGCGGTGTACCTCGTCCGGCCCGTCGTAGATCCGCGCCGCTCGGGCCTGCTCGTACATGCCGGCGAGTGGTGTTTCGTCGGTGAGGCCGCGAGCGCCGTGCACCTGGATCGCCCGGTCGATCACGTCGTTCAGCACCTGCGCCGCGTAGAACTTGATCAGCGAGACCTCGACGCGGGCCTCGTCGCCCTCGTCGAGCTTCCGCGCGGCGTCGAGGGTCAGAAGCCGGCACGCCTGGATCTCGGCGGCCGAGTCGGCGATCCAGTTCTGAACCGTCTGCTTCTCGGCGAGCGGGACACCGCCGACCTCGCGGTCGAGCGAATAGCGGCACATCAGCTCGAAGGCTCGCTGCATCTGCCCGAGCCAGCGCATGACGTGGTGGATCCGCCCCGGCCCGAGCCGCTTCTGCGCGATCCGGAAGCCGTCGCCCGGCTCGCCGAGGACGTTCTCGCGCGGGACGCGCACGTCGGTGTAGCGCACCTCGCAGTGCGTAGACCAGCCTCGGCCTGCATGGCCCATCACCGGGATCGGGCGGATCACCTCGTAGCCGGGAGTGTCCGCCGGTACCAGGATCTGACTCATGCGCCGGTGCGGCGGCGCGTCCGGGTCGGTCACCGCCATCACGATCCCGAAAGCGGCGCCCTCAGCGGAGGACGAGAACCACTTGTGCCCGTCGATCACCCACTCGTCGCCGTCGAGCACGGCCGTCGTGCGCAGGCCGGTTGGGTCGGAGCCCGACACCTCGGGCTCGGTCATCGAGAAGAACGAGCGCGCCGTTCCCTCGACGAGCGGCTTCAGGAAC
>Ga0180121_10001455_pt1 | contig 10061 bp, 9 predicted proteins | sample AntDrymUQ5402106_2_FD_129676 | JGI IMG/M metagenome (GOLD analysis project Ga0180121, IMG submission 129676) | Polar desert sand microbial communities from Dry Valleys, Antarctica - metaG UQ540 (21.06) (version 2) (version 2) | ecosystem: Environmental > Terrestrial > Soil > Desert | place...
CGCGTTACGTTCTCCTGCACCCACCTTCCGGCAATGAATAACATGCGCTCCCCATTTCTTAAGGTCGTAATCGTATTGATGTTTTTGGCAGGCAACGCCGGCGCCGGCGGCATCGATCGGCTGCACGAGTTCGTGGAGGGCGCCAAGACGCTGCGAGCGCAGTTCAGTCAGTCGGTGGTGGATCGCAGTGGTAAAGTCACCAGCGAATCAAGCGGAACTATGCAGTTCTCCAGACCGGGAAAATTTCGCTGGGAATACGTCAAGCCTTATCCGCAACTGATCATCGGCGACGGCCAGAAGCTTTGGATATGGGATAACGATCTCAATCAAGTCACCGTGAAACGGCTGACGGAGTCCTTAGGTTCCAGCCCCGCGGCATTGCTCGCGGGCAGTAACGAAATCGAACGGAGTTTTACGCTGGTCGATGGCGGCGGCAGCGAAGGGATCGATTGGCTTCTGGCAAAGCCTAGGGATAAGGATACGACGTTCGAGAGCATACGCATGGGCTTTAGCGACGCAGGCCTAGAGGTCATGGAACTGGTCGATACCTTTGGTCAGAAAACCATCATTCGATTCACAAAGGCAGAGAAGAATCCCAAACTCGGCTCCGACCTATTCAAATTTACTCCGCCCAAGGGAGCGGACGTGGTTGGCGAATAACGTGTTCTTATAAGTTGCTCGACGTACGGCATGACCTTACCCACACCGCCTCTGGCGGAACTACTGCGTCCGAAGCGTCTCGATGAGGTAATCGGCCAATCCCATTTGCTTGCGCCAGGCAAGCCTTTGAACGTCGCTTTCGCCGCGAAAAAAATTCATTCGATGATCTTGTGGGGGCCGCCTGGCGTCGGCAAGACCACTTTGGCGAGACTGATGGCCGAGTCGTTCGATGCGGTTTTCGTGCCGTTGTCGGCGGTGTTGTCCGGGGTAAAAGACATCCGCGAAGCCATCGAACAGGCGAAGCTCAATCGCGAACAGTTCGGCCGCGCCACGATTTTATTCGTCGACGAAGTGCATCGTTTCAACAAATCCCAGCAAGACGCGTTTCTTCCCCACGTCGAATCGGGACTGATCACATTTATCGGCGCCACCACGGAGAATCCATCGTTCGAAGTCAACGGCGCGTTGCTGTCGCGCGCCGCCGTGTATGTGTTGCACAGCCTCTCCGGAGACGAACTGGACACCTTGCTGAGACGCGCTCTGGATGCGGTTCTTCAAGACATCACGATGTCCGGCGAGGCGGCGAAGTTATTGATCGAAAGCGCCGACGGCGACGCGCGACGTTTACTGAACTCGGTGGAGCAACTCAAAGTTGCCGTCGAGCAAAGCGGCGTGAAAATGATCGATGCGCAGTTGGTGCAAAACGCACTCACTCACAGCGGGCGCCGCTTCGACAAAGGCGGCGATCAGTTCTACGATCAAATTTCGGCATTGCATAAATCCGTGCGCGGCTCCAATCCCGATGGCGCGCTTTATTGGCTGGTGCGCATGTTGGACGGCGGCGCCGATCCGCGCTACCTGGGCCGGCGCCTGGTGCGCATGGCGAGCGAGGATATCGGCCTGGCCGACCCACGGGCGCTGAATCTGACCCTCGATGCGGTCGCCACCTTCGAGCGGCTCGGCTCCCCGGAAGGTGAGTTGGCGTTGGCGCAGGCGGCGCTCTATTTGGCCTGCGCGCCCAAGAGTAATGCGGCCTACGTCGCGTATAATTCAGTGCGTGCTTTCGTGGCGGAAGATCAATCGCGGCCCGTGCCGATCCACTTGCGCAATGCCCCTACCAAGCTCATGAAAAATTTGGGCTACGGCAAGGAATATCGCTACGCCCACGACCAGGAAAATGCGTACGCGGCGGGTGAGCAATATTTGCCGGACGGCATTGAGAATAAGCGCTGGTACGAGCCGACAGATCGGGGTCTGGAGGCTAAGATACGCGACAAGCTAAACGCCTTGCGCGAACTGGACGCGAACGCGAAGAAAAAAATGTAGGGTGCACAACGCGCACCATCCATCATCATCGTGCGAACGGCGCGCGCTACGGACCATAATGTTAGACATTCAATTACTCCGAACAGATTTGGAAGGAATCGCCAAGCGCCTTGCTGGGCGCGGCTTCCAGCTCGATGTCGAATTGTACGGTGGGTTGGAAAACGAGCGTAAGGCGATTCAGATAAAGACCCAAGCGTTGCAGGCGAAACGCAATCAATCGTCTAAGCTCATCGGGCAGGCAAAGGCCAAGGGCAAAGATGTGTCGGCGATCATGGCCGAAGTCGCCAACCTGGGCGATGAATTGAAAGTTTGTGAAGCGCAACTGGAAGCGCTGCAAATGAAGCTGCAAGACCTAATGTTGCACGTGCCAAACTTGCCGCACATAAGCGTGCCTGCCGGAAAATCCTCCGACGACAATATCGAGGTACGTCGCTGGGGCACACCGAAGAAATACGATTTCGAAGTTAAAGATCATGTCGATATTGGTGCGAATCTTCGCGGCTTAGATTTCGCGATGGGGGCCAAACTCGCCGGTGCTCGATTTACTTTTATGAAAGGTAGCGTAGCGCGTCTACATCGCGCTATTGCCCAATTCATGCTCGACATGCAAACGCAGGAGCACGGCTATACGGAGTGTTATACACCGTATCTGGTGAATGCCGAGAGTATGCGGGGCACTGGGCAACTGCCAAAATTTAAAGAAGACTTATTTGTGGTGCCAAGAGGGAAGTGGGTCGCTGCGGAACGCCTAGAAAGTGGCGAGGAGCACCAGATGGGTTGTTCGCAAGATCCAGGCTTTGAACGGTCAGACGAGGAGTGGTATCTAATTCCGACCTCAGAAGTATCGCTGACCAACACCGTTCGCGGCGAGATCCTCAAACCGGAGGACTTACCTATGAAACTTACGGCCCACACGCCCTGTTTCCGCTCGGAAGCGGGCAGTTACGGCAAAGACACAAGGGGGATGATCCGTCAACATCAGTTCGACAAAGTCGAGATGGTGCAGATTGCGCATCCGGAAAAATCCTATGAGGCATTGGAAGAAATGGTCGGCCATGCCGAGGCGATTTTGCAGAAGCTGGAGTTGCCCTACCGGGTGATGGCATTGTGTAGCGCCGATATGGGATTCGGCGCGGCGAAAACGTACGATCTTGAAGTCTGGTTGCCGGCGCAAAATGCCTATCGTGAAATATCTTCCTGCTCGAATTGCGAGGCGTTTCAAGCGCGGCGCATGCAGGCGCGCTTTCGTAACGCGCAAGGGAAAACGGAGTTAGTTCATACGCTCAACGGTTCGGGCTTGGCCGTCGGCCGCACTTTGGTCGCGATATTGGAAAATTACCAGCAGGCCGATGGCAGCGTGGCGATACCCTCCGTGTTGCGTTCGTATATGGGCGGTTTGGAAATAATCGCCTAGTGTCCCCCATGCCGCGTTATTTCGCATTGATTCCGGCTGCGGGAACCGGCGCTCGCTTTGGCGGCGATATGCCAAAGCAATATCTCGAAATCGCCGGAAAAATGTTGCTTGCATACGCTGCAGCGGCACTGCTCGCGGACAAGCGAATCGCCCGGATTTTTATCGCAGTGCTGCCTGAAGACCCTTATAGGAGAAGGCTCTCAAGTATGGCTGGCCTGGAAGCCGCGGTGGTATTGCCTTGCGGCGGGCTGACCCGTGCAGAGACGGTGCTGAATGGATTGCACGCGATGGAGCGCCATGGGGTACTCGAGAACGATTGGGTGCTGGTGCATGATGCGGCGCGAGCGTGTCTGTCGGCCGTGGCATTGAATCGCTTGATCGACGAGGTCGGCAGCGATGTGGTCGGCGGCCTGTTGGCGGTTCCGGTTTCGGACACGATCAAACGTGCCGATGAAAACGGTCGCGCGAGTTCGACTGAATCACGAATAGCGCTGTGGCACGCTCAAACACCGCAAATGTTTCGCGCCGGCGCCTTGCGCAATGCTTTACAAAATGCTCAGCTTGCAGCGATCACTGACGAAGCAAACGCCATCGAGGCGGCCGGCCTGCGGCCTAAGCTGGTGATGGGCGAGCGCGATAATATTAAAGTGACCTATCCCGAAGATCTCCCCCTTGCAGAGTGGCTACTGACGCGGCGAAGCGGGCAGGGCACAATAAAATGACCAACCTGCGTGTCGGTCAGGGCTTCGATGTTCACGCCTTTGCGCCCGGCCGCAAGCTGATCATCGGTGGGGTGGAAATTCCCTTTCCTTTGGGTTTGCTCGGCCATTCCGACGCCGATGTCTTGCTCCATGCGATCTGCGATGCATTGCTGGGCGCAGCGGCGTTAGGCGACATCGGCCGGCATTTTTCCGACGGCGATCCGACTTTCAAGGACATTGACAGCCGTGTATTGCTGCGCGCAGTCCATCAAAAAATTCGCGTCCTGGATTTTCGCATCGTCAATCTTGATGCCACCCTCATTGCCCAGGCGCCGCGCATGGCCCCGCATATTCCGGCGATGGTCATCAATATTGCCCATGACCTCGAACTGCCGACGGACGCAATTAACATTAAGGCAACCACGACGGAACAAATGGGCTTTACCGGCCGCGGTGAGGGGATCGCGGTCCAGGCGATGTGTTTATTGGAGCATTTGGCGAGACAGTGACGGCGCAAGCTTTTCGACGTTTATTCTTTGCGCTCTGGCCTGATGAGACGATCCAGCGGCAGCTCGCCGAAGTCGCCCGCCAACTTGCGCGTGATTCTCAAGGGAAACCGATTCCATCGCATAACATTCACACGACCCAGGCGTTCTTAGGGGATGTAGCGGATGACGCCGTTTCGGAATTGTCGAAACTTGCCGCGGATCGAGGAGATTTTTCGTGTGAACTGGTGTTGGATCGAGTAGCTTCATTTTCCCGCGGTGTCGTCTATGCTGCCCCGACAGAATCGCCGCGTGAATTATTGGAAGTCGCTGCAGATTTAAAGCGCACATTGCGGGAACGCGGGTTTGCTATCGACCTCAGACCTTTCGTTCCGCACATTACGCTGGTGAGAAATGCCCGGCGGTCGGCAAAATGGACCTCGATCGGCCCCGTCACCTGGACGGTGCGCGGCGTGCGCCTGGTGCAATCGGAGTTACAATCTTCCGGCGCGATCTACCACCTAGTAGGCTAAGGGTTTTCAACAAACCCCTAGGAGCCTGTCGGACTTAAAGGAAATCGGCTGCAAAAGGCGCTGAGCGGTCCATATTTCGCCGCTTTCTTGGGCAATAGAACCACTATTGCCCGGCGAAATCGTCAAAATCAGTCCTCGCTCAGCACCTTTTTCGCTGCGATTCTTTAAGTCCGACAGGCTCCTAGAGATCCGCGTCGGAGCTGGTCTGCGACAGGCGACTAACCAAGTTGCGCAAAAAAATCTTGTTGAACTGCAGTTGGGTGCTTTCCGACATCAGGTCCATTTGCGGCACATGCAATCTTAAGATTTTTACGTCGTCCAGGGCAGTGACCGCGGTGGTGCGTTCCTGATTCGTCGGGTTAAGAAACGAGATCTCGCCGAAGCAATCGCCGGATTTGAGGGCGTTTAACATGCGCCCGCCTTTGGTGACTTTGACCTTACCCTTGACTATGACATAGAAAGCCTGGTCGATATCGCCCTCCTGTAACACATTCTCGTTCTTCGCGCGGCTGACCCAGTCGGCGTTGCGAACCACTTCTTTGAGTTGTTCTTCATTGAAGAACTTGAAGAAATTGAGGTCCCGAAGCAGATTCACTTTCTCCGCATGACTCAATTCGTTGACGATCTGTTCCCATTCTTTCAGGCTATCGGCGAGATCGCGGGAGAACTCATACCAGTTGGGATAGCGGATCGATAATTCTTTATGCATCGCCTTATGTACGATGCTCACTAGCCGGTCCGGCAAATCCGGGCGGTAATCGGTGATCGACATGGCCGGCTCATTCAGAATCTTATTGAGCATCGAAGGAAAATTCTGCGCCGTGAACGGCAACCGACCCGACAGCAATTCGTATAGAACAATGCCCATTGAATAAATATCCGACTGAACCGAAGGATTTTCTTCGTTGATCTGCTCGGGCGACATGTAGGCTGGGGAACCCAAAAAGCCCTGCACCTGGGTTGTCTGCGTGGTCGAGATGTGGGCCGTTCCGAAATCGCTGATTTTGATATCCTCCTGCTCGCTGAGCAGGATATTCGCCGGTTTGATGTCTCGATGAATGACCCCGTTCTGGAAGGCGTAGTCCAAGGCACGGCAACACTTGAACACCAGCATGGCTACCTTGCGAATGGGCAGTAAGTTGTCTTCGCTGCAATAGTGCTTCAGGTTCCCGCCCGGAACATACTCCATGACCAAGTAGCTCATGTCCGACTCGGTCGATGCGTCGAACACCTTTACGATATTCGGGTGCACCAGTTTGCCCGCCAGCGATGCTTCGTTCAGGAACAGTTTGCGGCGTCGTGCGGACTCCGAATCTTTATAGTCGTCGTTTTTGTCCAGGAGCTTAATCGCGACTTTGCGCTGATTAAAGGGATCATCGGCCAAATACACCGTCGCGAAGGCACCGCGTCCGATTTCGCGAATAACGATATATTTTCCGATCCGTTCAATGGCCGCCGGGTCATTCATGAAAATTGCTCTGAAATAGGTAATATATTAATTAAAATGTTTAAAAATAAATCGAAACCCGCTGTATTTTATGTATTATGATAACGCGATATTCAAGTAAAAGATTAACTTAATATTCGGGATAGAGGTCATGGTATCAAAGATGACCATTAGTTAAACTCAAGCAAAGCAGTATGATAACGCTTATTTATAATACTTGAATGTAAGTATTTATTATAAATACATAATCTAGATGATAATATTAGTCTTTATGAATATGGGTGCTCTGACTTATGCTGCAAGTAAACGCGGTTGAGTACCTGATTGCAAGCCGCGTCCAGTGGTAGAGATAGGCGAAGTAAATCGCGTCGCCACGCTGATGCTGCAGGAGCGCGCGGACGTATCCACCGCTTTGACTGTGCACGAATCGATGATGCGCGCCAATCTTGAACACTTCGACGCGGTCGAAGTAGATGCTTCGGCGGTGACAAAATGTGACGCATCGGTGCTGCAGCTTTTGGTTGCCTGGTTCAACCTTCTGGATTCCCACCACATCCCGTGGCGCTGGCGTGGGGTGTCAGAGACGTTTTCGCTGGCCGTGGATTACGCCGGTCTGCGTCAAGTTTTACGATTAGCGAATGGGCAATCCGATAAAAACCCCCTCGTTTAATCGTCAACAAATTCTGGTCTTCGCCGTCGTGGCTTTATTGCCATGGCTGTGGGCCGTCTTCTTGATTCCTGCCTGGATTAGCGGTGCGGCGCTGACCGCATCGATCATTGCGATTGTCGTGGCGCCCCGGCTAATGCCGAGTGCTAGCGTGGGCAGCAATCCTCCGTCGGCTCCTGATAATAGGCCCGGCGAGGATCAGCGCGCCATTCGGCGGGCGTCTCGTCCGCTCCGGCTTTTACTCGCGCGGTGGGCGGGAATCACCCAAAACAGCAGTAGCGATCTCGGCGAAACCCAAGGGGCATTGCTAGAGGTGATCGAGGAGTCGGAAACGGCGGTGCTCAGTATCAGTAAGAGTTTTCGCAGCATCACCAGCCGCTCCACTCAGCAGATCGAATATGCCATGGGTCTGTTGCAGACCACGCGCGGTCCGGGTGACGTCGGCAGCGGTGACGGCGACCAAGGTGAAATGTCCCTGCGCGAATACATCCGCGCCTACGAAGTGCTGTTGAACTTGACCATCGATCGGCTCCGCGATTTCGCAAAAGATTGTCTGCAAGTGTTGGACAAAACTGCGCAGGCGGGGACTGACGAAAATGACGAAAATAAGGTCACCCAATTGCGCGATCGGCTACGTAAACTCGCGGAAGAAAATCACGCCGACGCTGAACAAGTTCGTTCAGATGCCGTGCACCTTAGCGGCGGTATGGTGTTGAAAAATCAGCGGGTGACGGATGTCCTGAAGCACATCAACACCACGGCGCAGGAGATACGCAGGGATGTCAACCATCTGATCGTCGCGATGCAGTTTCAGGACATTACTCAGCAAAAACTGGAGCGCCTGCGTGGTCCGTTACTAAGCGAGATCATCAAATCCCTCAGCAGTATATCCGACGAAACCCGTGTGCTCAGTAAGCAACTGAAAATGGGCGTGTTGCCGCTTCCCACCGCGAAGGATCAGGGCGGCGACGGTGCGCCGGTCGGCCGTGATGACAGTTCTGAAACTGCGGACGAGGCAGAAGGGCCAAGAAGAAGAACTTATCTTGGATCGAAGCCTAAGCCGATTTCCGGCGACGGCGAAGGTAATTCTGTAGAACTCTTCTAGGGCGTAACTCATGGCTTTTATCCTAATTGTTGATGACTCAAACACCATGCGGCAGATGGTGCAGTTTACTTTGAGCGACGCCGGTCATGAGGTTGTGGAAGCGCGTGATGCGGCCGAAGCAATGGAACAGGTACAGTTGAATAAATTCGACTTGGTCATCTCCGATGTCAACATGCCGGGGATGAACGGAATCGATTTGGTGAAAGAAATTCGGGCCCTGCCGGAATATAAATTCACCCCCGTCCTAGTGTTGACCACGGAATCGGAGCAGGAGATCAAGCAGCGCGGCCGCGCCGCCGGCGCAGCTGGATGGATCGTTAAGCCATTCAACCCTGAAGTGTTGCTGTCGGTGCTCGGCAAAGTGTTGGGCTGAGGCAGGGTTTAACGGGAAATGGCGATCGATCTGACGCGATTTAACGCGACCTTTTTAACCGAGAGTCTGGCCGGACTCGACGCCATGGAAACCGACTTGCTCGAGCTTGAGCGAGGGAATAAAGACCCGGAGTTGTTGCAAGCAATTTTCCGCGTCGTTCATTCCATTAAAGGAGGCAGCGGCAGTCTCGGGTTCGAACAGATAGCAGATTTTTCCCATCACCTCGAATCACTGTTGGATAATTTGCGCACCGGCAGCATCGAACCCAGTCGCGAGATTACCGATTTGTTGTTGCGTGGGGTCGATGCCGAACGCAGGTTGTTGGGCGAACTGCAAAGCGGTAGCGGCATTGATAGCGCGTCAATCGAGCAACTCACCGCCGACCTGATGACGGTGCACGTCACCGCTGCGCCAGGGGAAAAAACAAAGGGCGTAATTGACGAAGAACGTTGGACCACTTATCTCATTCGATTTAAGCCGCAGCGCGGGTTTTTTCTGTCCGGTAATGATCCGCTTCGAATTCTGCGAGAGTTATCTACCTTGGGCGGGTTCGAGGCGACGTGCGACACCAGCCAGTTGCCAATTTTGTCGAACATCGACCCCGAACAGAGTTACTTCAGTTGGACGGCGCGATTACGATCCATTAGCACGATCGCAGCGGTGCGCGACGTATTCGCTTGGGTGACCGAGGACTGCGACCTTAATATTCAGGCGGCGCTGGAACTCGATGAGATACCGATCCTCATTAAAAAAAATGAGGAGCCGGGATCGCAATCCCGCGAGCGACGCAGCACCGATCCTATCCCGGGGCGGCGCGCCTCCGATCGAGTCATTGTCGACTTGTCATCCGCGGATTTGACCAACCCGGCGCGTGCGCAAACGTTGCAAGTCGGCGCTGACAAGATAGACGGTCTGATGAACCTAGTCGGCGAATTGGTGATCACCCAGACCATGCTTAAGCAAAGCGTTGACCACCTTGACGTCAACGGGTTAGCACCATTGCAATCGACCTTGGCGATTTTGGCGCGTAACACTCGCGAGTTGCAACAAGCCGTGCTGGCGATACGCATGCTGCCTGTCAGCGTTGTGTTCGGACGATTTCACCGTATGGTGAGGGATATGGCAGTATCCCTCGGTAAAAAAGTCCAACTCAATATATCGGGCGAGAGCAGCGAACTTGACAAAAGCGTGATCGAGAAACTGTTCGATCCACTCACGCATCTGGTGCGCAACGCGTTGGATCATGGCTTGGAAACTACCGAGAACCGGCTTCTGGCCGGTAAATCGGAGGTGGGCGCCATTAGCTTACATGCCCAGCATCGCGGCGGTCATATTGAAATCGAGGTTCAC
>Ga0180121_10001456_pt1 | contig 10059 bp, 8 predicted proteins | sample AntDrymUQ5402106_2_FD_129676 | JGI IMG/M metagenome (GOLD analysis project Ga0180121, IMG submission 129676) | Polar desert sand microbial communities from Dry Valleys, Antarctica - metaG UQ540 (21.06) (version 2) (version 2) | ecosystem: Environmental > Terrestrial > Soil > Desert | place...
CGAACACGTTATTCCCAAACACGTATTTGGTTTCAACCTTAACCAGCACTACCGCGCCTTTGCGTTTAGCTTCGACTTGAACCGCACGGGTTCTTACATCGCACCGGTCTTCGAGAACGATTTTCCATTTCGCACGGCTGAACTTACGTTTGGTGCCTATACCAAAGTGGACCTGTTCGGAAGCTATGAGAAAAAACTCTCCGAACGCTGGACGGCAGTGTTGTTTGGCGGCGCGGATAATCTTTTCAAGCAACGATACTTTGAGAACGGATTCCTGGCGCCGGGGATCGTCGGCAAAGGTGGGGTGAGTCTGAAGTTCTAGCTTCGGTTAAAAACGATTCAGGTTGCAAGGTTTCCGGGTTCGAGGGCGCAATTGCGTCGGCTTATGGAACTCGTCCTTGCAACCTGAAACTTGAAACGCGCCGTTTAGCTCAGCGCTGGAAAGGTCTAATTGTCTACTCGCTTGGTCAAGAGTGCGCCAATGACAAATATTAACCCGAGGATCATATGCAGAATATGGTCGCTGGTACCCAGCTCAAGCATATTCGGCAGAACTTTCCACAGACGCGGATCGGCCGGTCCTGGCACGCCAGGGGACGGAGCCTGATTAGTTCCCAAAAAGAACCCAACGACCCCGATCATGCCGTAAACAATTCCGAAGATCATATCAAACAATCGCGCACCGGCCATCGAACCCGCGAAGCCAAAGTACAAGGCGATTGCGCCGGAAAGAATGTGGACCCCGGCGTTGTGGAAGGGCGTCAGGTGGAACCCGAGCAAATCGTTACTTACGAAACCTGTGATTCCTGCCAAAAGGAATACGACACCCATAATCTTCGCAACGGTTTTTGCCATGATTAGTCTTTAATCTCCTTTGTGAAAGATTAAGTACCCCGCGCCGCAGCTGAAGAAATCGCCACGCCCGCCTGAAAAACCAGGAAACAGTCCGAATGAAACCGATGTATATCAAACTGTTCAGCTGATTTGCAAAGTTTTTGCGACGCGCCTCGAACCCTGGCTTTTGTGAGATTAGCCCCGGCCAGTCGCGGCTATGCCCAGCGGGCTTCGTCGGGTGTTATACTGGAGCAGCACCTCCCCTGATAATCGGCTGATAGAAAAAACGGAAGGAGTAGTGTAATGCGCACTCTTAGTAGATTTAGGCGCGAGGCGAGTCGAATTGTTTTTGTTGCCTTCCTAACGCTCCTGTTTGTGATCACAGCCAGTGCTTATACCGTTGTGATGCGCAATGGACGGCGGGTTGAGATTCCGTCGAGTTTTATGGTGACACGAACTACCTTGACCTACGAGGTTTCTCCAGGAATTCAAATCACGTTGTTGATGGCCGCCATCGATATTCCTGCCACCGAGAAAGCTAATAACGAACCGGCCGGAAGCCTGTTGAGACGCGAGGGAGCGGGTGTCACAAAGCTACCTGCTGCGCCTGGTTCTTCAACAGCAACACGGACGATAACGAACCGGGATCTCGTGACCTCGATGCGGAGGCGGCGGGAAAGTGAATTGGCCTACGAGACCAGGAGAAAACAGCTGGGCCTGCCTACGTTGGAGGAATCGAGACGGAAAACTGCCACCGTTCCTGATTTCAAGGGAACGGAGCTGGGCCAAATGCTGGCTGCTGAAAGGGACGCTGAAGGGTATTGGCGAGGGCGAGCTTCTGCACTAAGAACCGAAACGGCAGTACTCGATGCGGAGTTGAATTATATTCGCGCGCGGCTTGACGAGATGCCGGCCAGCACAACGAATGGAATGTCCATCATTGATAGTCCGTTCCTGCCGTACATTTTATTGGGAGATGTTGGGGGCTGGCATTCCTACCCTGGGTCAACACGAGATCGCCCCCTTGTATATGGATCACAGCGCGATAACTCGGCGGTCAACGGACGGGTTAGGTCTGGCGGCACGAGACGCAATCAGGGTTATCGGAATGGGCGAAGGTATCCGGATCGAGGAGTATTGGGAGGAGGTCAGGTAGGGGTATACCCTGACGGAACGATTTATGACCCCTTCGGTCAGACCTACGGTTATTCCTACGGTCAGCCCTACGATTATTCGTACGAACGCAGTGAACTGGTTACGCAGTTTAATCAGTTGGCCGCAACCCGTGTCGGTCTAAATGCGAGATGGAGGCAGCTCGAAGACGAAGCGAGGCGCGCTGGTGCGCAACCGGGCTGGCTCAGGCCGTAAGGGACGAGTTGCCAGGATCAGACGGCAGCAGCAGAAGGCAGAGGGCAGCAGGTGGTTGGCTTCTGGCGACGCTGATTGGCGACTGACTACTGACCACTGACAAAGAACTAATGACTAACACCTGGGAAACGATTATCGGGTTGGAGATTCATGCGCAGCTGAGCACTGAGTCTAAAATCTTTTGTGGCTGCTCGGCTCGATTTGGCGATGAGCCCAATTCGAACACCTGTCCAGTTTGTCTTGGATTGCCGGGCGCCCTGCCAGTGTTGAATCGCCGCGTTATCGAACTTGGCGCCCGCGCTGCGCTGTCATTGGGCCTGCATATAAACAACGAATCGATCTTTTCGCGAAAGAATTATTTCTATCCCGACCTGCCAAAGGGTTATCAGATCTCGCAATTCGATAAACCATTCTCTGCAAACGGGGAGCTCGAGATCATGACCGCGCAAAGGGACGACGCGGGGCATCCAATAGAATGGGTTCCCAAGAAAGTAGCGATCACACGCCTTCACCTTGAAGAAGACGCAGGAAAGAACGTTCACGAGGGCCTGCCCGATATTGATCGCTACTCCTACATCGACCTCAATCGCGCCGGTACACCGCTGGCTGAGATTGTCACGGAGCCAGACTTTCGTACCGCATGGGAGGCTTACGATTACGTGAATCACGTGCGCCGCGCGCTTCAGTGGGTTGGCGCTTCCGATGCTGACATGGAGAAGGGAAACCTGCGATGTGAAGCGAATGTCTCCGTGCGAAAAGTGGGAGATGAAAAGTTTGGGACCAAAGTTGAATTGAAAAATCTCAATTCCGTCCGCTTCATGCACCGTGCGATCGACTTTGAAGTTACCCGGCAAATCGGAGTGCTTGAATCCGGTGGCCGCCTGCAGCAGGAAACGCGGCTGTGGGACGAGCGTGCGAGCGAAACCCGGGTGATGCGCTCCAAGGAGGAGGCGCATGATTACCGCTATTTTCCGGAGCCTGACCTGATGCCTTTGATTGTTTCGGATGAGTTTGTCCAGCGAGTGCAAAGTGAAATGCCCGAACTGCCGGAATCGCGGCGGCGCCGGTTTATGGAGCAGTATGGCCTGTCGTTTAGCGACGCTTCACAACTGACCTCAGAACGTTCGCTCGCCAACTACTACGAGCAGGCGGCTGAAGCTTCTGGGAATCCACGGACGACTGCAAATTGGATACGCTCCGAACTCTTGCGCGAACTTGAGAGCGCAGGCCAGCCAGCCAGCTCCTCGCCAGTCTCGGCTGCTGACCTGGGAGCGTTTGTCAGATTAATCGATGAGGACCGGATTAGTGGCAAGCAAGGCAAGGATGTTCTGGTCGAAATGTTTCGCAGTGGCAAAAGCGCTGAGGCGATTATCGAGGAGCAGGGTCTGGTTCAACTCAGCGACGCAAGTGAGATCGAAGGTTTAATAGATGAAGTACTGGCGTCGAACACGCAACAACTCGAAAGCTATCGCGCAGGCAAAGAGAGTCTGTTCGGGTTCTTTGTGGGACAAGTGATGAAGGCTTCGAAGGGGAAAGCGAACCCAAAGATAGTCAACGAAAAATTGAAGACGAAATTGCGGCCCACTTAAGCCGTAGTGTCGGTGGGTGTATAATTAGCGGACTACATAAAAGACTGAGCCCCCATTGAGCAGGATCAGCAGCGATGAACTTAACGCGACGCACGAGTCGCCCTGGGAGGATTGAAGGATGACGAAGATGAACAGCAAAATGTTTGTAAGAGCAGTGAGTCTTTTTGTTTTGGTGATACTGTTGGCAGGCACAGTGTTGGAAGTTTCCGCACAGCGTCGCCGCCGGCCGCGTAGGCGCGCGCCGGTCCGCAAGGTGGTTGTACCTACTTACACCGTTCCAGCAGATACGGTAATCCGAGTGCGTTTGAACGAGCAGCTCAGTTCGCGCACTGCGCGCGTCGGCGACCGTTTTTCGGCGAATGTAACGGAGCCTGTTCAGGCCGGGTCCGGTGTGGAAGTAGTTCCGGTCGGCAGCAAAGTTTGGGGTCGCGTGACTTCTGTGAAGCGCTCAGGACGCCGCAGTCCAGGCACGATTTTAGTTGCCTTCAACTCTGTCCAACTGCCGAACGGGAACTCTTATCCAATCAACGGTTCGCTGTCCAGTTTGCAGGCCGATGACGTCAACTCCGACAACGAAGGCTCGGTCTCAGGCGGCAGCAACCGCAAGCGGGACGCGGTCTTCATCGGCGGTGGGGCAGCCACCGGCGCGATAATCGGAGCTATTGCCGGCGGCGGTAAAGGCGCCGGCATCGGCGCAATCATTGGCGGCGCACTCGGAACGGGTGCGCGAGTTTATGAGAAAGAACAAGAAGCCGAAGTGAAGTCAGGCACTGAGTTTGGCGTCATTCTAAACCGCAACGTAACGATGCCGGCCGCGCGGTAAGCCGGTCAACAAAGTGGACTGCTGAGCTGGACTCTGGTTCGAGCAGTCCTGGGGCCATCGCGCCTTCACGATCGCGACTGTCGGTGCTAAGGGTGGGCTCGCCGCGTGGCGAGCCCGCGGCTTATGGAATTAAGCGGCAAAACAGCAATTGTAACCGGCGGTACGAAGGGCATCGGGCGTGGCATTGCCGAAGCGCTCGTGAAAGCGGGTGTGAACGTTTGCCTGAGCGCTCGCAGCCGTAAGGAAATTGACGAAACGTTGCTGGCCCTGAGCGCTCTGGACGGCGGCGCCGTCACCGGTATCGTGGCGGACGTACGAAACTACACGCAGATACAAGCACTGTTTGAGTTAACTGTAATGCAGCTCGGTGGTCTGGACATTCTGGTGAACAATGCCGGCATCGGCATTTCCCAGACCGTGGAAGAAATGTCGCCGGAGGATTTTTGCGCCCTACTCGAGACGAACCTGTTCGGCGTTTTCTATTGTTGCCATGAAGCAATTCCGTTAATGAAGAAACGGGGTGGCGGCTACATCGTCAACATCTCTTCGTTAGCCGGCACAAATGCGCATCCGAGGATGGCTGCTTACAACGCGTCGAAGTTTGGTCTTAACGGCTTCAGTGAAGCGTTGATGCAGGAGGTAAGACACGATGGCATCAAGGTCAGCTACATCATGCCTGGTTCGGTAAACACAGAATTCGGCGGCGACACACCGACTGCTGACCAGGACTGGCAAATGCTCCCTGAAGACATCGCTCGAGTTGTTATCGATCTTTTGCACCATGACGACCGGGCGTTGGTCAGTCGGGTCGAGATTCGAGCAAGCAAGCCGCCGAAGAAGTGAATGCGAGCCGTCGTCCAGCGGGTCACGCGCGCCAGCGTCAGGGTCGAAGGGAAAATTATCGGCGAGATCGAAGGCGGTCTCGTCGTTTTGTTGGGTGTTGCGCGTGACGATTCGGAGGCTGATGCTGATTACCTGGCGGCGAAAATTGCCGCGCTGCGTATCTTCGACGATGAAAAGGGGACGATGAATCGATCCGTTAAGGATATCGGTGGCGCACTGTTGGTAATTTCGCAGTTCACGCTTTATGGGGATGTGCGGCGCGGGCTTCGTCCTTCCTGGATTAATGCCGCCGCGCCGGAGACTGCTGAGCCGCTGTATGAGTTTTTTCTAAAACGCGTAGGTGAGTCGGTTGAGCGCGTCGAAGCCGGCAGCTTTCGAAGCACGATGCAGGTTGAGTTAGTCAACGATGGGCCGGTGACAATTATGCTGGATAGCCGAAAACTGTTTTAGTAGCCATGGAATCGATCCTTGAAAGCAGACGAAATACCAGTCAGATCGTATCGTCGTCAGCTTTTGAGCTCTCGTTTAACTCATAGCGATCGCGATCCCGGCGCTCGATCTTGTCGATAAACTCCAGCTCCTCGTTGTCTTCAAAATTCACGCCCATCGCATTTGCATTCTCTTCCACCATGGACTGATCGGGAGTAGGGTTGTCGCCTCCCACAGACTCTTCGCCGCTGTCGTTCACATCTTCCCACGTCGCATCGAGGTCGCCACCCGCATCTTTAGGGGATGCAGCCGTGTTGTTTCGTAGGCGCTGCGCCAATTGTTCGGGGTCCTTGGGCGCCCGTGCGATCTCTTCTTCCATGAACGCTTCGATATCCGGATTCGGAACAAAGGCAGGATCATTGCTCAAGTATTCAAATTCTTCGGCGGGTTTCTTTGGCATATAAATCTCCTCGGCCAATTCCTTAACTAACGGAATTTGAAATCGGCGAAATACCAACCTCCAGTCGCTGAAAACTGGAACATGGTGACGTTGCGGGGGATAGGGAACTATAGCAAAACACACGAAATTGGAGCAACCTGTTCGAAACCTTGATAGTGGGTCAGTTTAGTTGAAAGTGTCCGATAAACTTTTTAGTTTGTCGATGCGCTACGACAAGCTAATAAAGCTTATCGGACATCAATTTGACCCACTACCAAAACCTTCCAGGCACGAAGGGCTATTGTCGGCAGAACCGGGAGCAGTAGCGGCCGGATCTTACATTCAACCATCTGTAATTTCGACGGAAGAAAGTCGCCCAGGACAAGGTTGAGTGGTGGATCCGGTCGCTACCGCTCCGGTTCCGCAACACCCTTTTGCATGAGGACGCTACCTTGGATTACCGCTTCCTTGACGACTACGCGCCTGAACCCTAAACTGGAGTTTGCTATAAAAACCCAAACTTTTCGAGCGTGAACAGCGGAGCAGCAGCTTCGCTGTTCAAAACAGCCGGCCCGATCTCTATGCCACAAGGTCCATTTAATTCCATCCAACCATTCAATGCAGGTGGCGGCCACACGGGCCGCTTTTATTCGCTGCCTCAGCTTGAAAAAGAAGGCGTTGGGCCAATCTCGAAGCTTCCGGTCAGCATACGGATCGTCCTGGAATCCGTATTGCGCAACTGCGACTCGAAAAAAATTACCGAGGACGACGTTCGCACCCTCGCAAACTGGGAGCCAAATGCGGAAAGAACCGACGAAGTGCCCTTTGTGGTGGCGCGCGTGCTGCTTCAGGACTTCACTGGCGTTCCCCTGCTGGTTGATCTGGCTGCGATGCGTTCGGCAGTCGCCCGCCTGCACAAGAACACCGAAGTAATTGAGCCACTGGTTCCTGTCGATTTAGTTATAGACCACTCGGTGCAGGTTGACTTCTCCAGCACAAAAGACGCGTTTGAGAAAAACATGGCGATGGAGTTCAAACGCAACAACTCCCGATACCAGTTTTTGAAATGGGGAACCCAGGCTTTCAGTGGCTTTGGAGTGATACCTCCCGGGATTGGCATCTGTCACCAGGTCAATCTCGAGTTTCTCGCCAAGAGCGTTTGGGAGCGCAACGGAGTGTACTATCCCGACACGCTAGTAGGCACCGACTCCCATACGACCATGATTAATGGCCTGGGGATTGTGGGCTGGGGCGTTGGCGGCATTGAAGCCGAAGCGGCAATGTTGGGCCAGCCAGTCTACTTTCTAACTCCTGATGTAGTTGGCGTTCATATGACCGGCAGTTTGCGCGATGGTGTTACCGCCACCGATCTTGTGCTTCGGGTGACCGAGATGTTGCGCAAGGCGAAGGTGGTGGGGAAGTTTGTTGAGTTTCATGGCAGCGGTGCGTCAAGCCTGTCGGTGACCGACCGCGCGACAATCGCCAACATGGCGCCTGAATACGGCGCTACGATGGGCTTCTTCCCGGTTGATGAAGAGACTTGTGTGTATCTGCAAGCCACCGGCCGGACTGAAGCCCAGGTCGAATCGGTGCGTAACTACTTTGAGGCGCAGGGTCTATTTGGAATTCCGAAGTCCGGCGAATGTGAGTACAGCGTTCTGCTCGATTTGGACCTTGGCAGCATCTTGCCAAGCGTCGCTGGTCCCAAACGCCCGCAGGATCGCATCGAGTTAACAGACTTGAAAGACCAATTCTGCGAGCTGTTGCGGAAGCCAGTTGCGGAGGGCGGCTACGGAAAATCAGACGGGGACTTGAACGCTCGTTATTTTACGCGCATCGGCACAATAGATATTGCCAGGACGGCCCTGGCGGGCGGTGGAGAGCAGGCTCCGAGCTCCGTCCCCACCGGCGTGGGCGGAGTTGTCACTCCCCACAACACGAGCGTCTGGAGTGAGACCGAGATGGTCAACAACCGTCCTACGCCGGACCGTCTGGAGGAACTTGATCCTGAGGAATTCCCGCACGCGGAGGTTGATCTGGGCCATGGCGACGTTTTGATTGCGGCCATCACGTCCTGCACCAACACTTCTAATCCCAGCGTAATGCTCGCCGCCGGCTTGCTGGCGAAAAAGGCAGTTGAGCGCGGACTTACGGTTCGCTCCTCGGTAAAAAACTCACTGGCTCCCGGATCTCGAGTAGTGACTGAGTACCTTCAGAAGACCGGATTACAAGAATATCTTGATAAGCTGGGCTTCAATCTCGTGGGCTACGGCTGCACCACCTGCATCGGCAATTCCGGCCCGCTCGATCCAAATATTGAACACGTTTTATCTGAACACGATCTGATCGCGGCCAGCGTGCTCTCGGGTAACCGCAACTTTGAAGCGCGCGTTCATCAAAGCATCAAAGCAAACTTCCTGATGAGCCCGCCGTTGGTGGTGGCCTTCGCAATCGCAGGCCGGGTTGATATTGATCTTTCCAAGGACCCGCTTGGGACGGGCAGCGATGGCAACGAGGTCTATCTTCGCGACGTGTGGCCCAGCCTGCAAGAGATCAATGGCTTGTTAAGCGCGGCTCTTGATCCGGAAACCTACCGTAAGCTTTATCGCGACTTCGAATCGCAGAATCCTTTATGGAACGAAATCCCTACGAGCACGGGCAGCGTTTATGAATGGGATCAGGCGTCAACCTACATCCAGGAACCGCCATACTTCGAAAACTTTAGTAACGCCGTCGGCGAGTGGTGCGATGTTCACGGAGCGCGGCCGCTCGCGATCTTCGGCGATTCCGTGACTACGGACCACATTAGTCCGGCTGGCGCAATCAAATCGAGTTCGCCCGCGGGAATGTACCTGCAAGAGAAGGGCGTAAGCATCGAGGACTTCAACAGTTACGGGGCGCGGCGAGGCAATCATGAAGTGATGGTGCGAGGCACTTTTGCCAATGTGCGCATCAGAAACTTAATGGTGCCCGGAGTGGAAGGGGGCGTGACCCTCCATCAGCCTGATGGCGAACGCGTCAGTATTTACGATGCGGCGATGAAATATCAGCAGGAGGAAATACCGCTCGTTGTGATTGCCGGTCAGGAGTATGGAACCGGAAGTTCGCGGGATTGGGCGGCTAAGGGTACGCGTCTGCTCGGCGTCAAGGCTGTGATCGCGCAAAGCTTCGAACGGATCCACCGGAGTAATCTAGTGGGTATGGGCGTTTTGCCGTGTCAGTTTAAGGAAGATACGAATGCAGCCTCATTAGGGCTGGATGGAACTGAGACTTACGATGTGATCGGATTGGAAAACGGCGTCAGACCGCGACAAGATTTGACGCTCGTTGTTCATCGAGCCTCGGGCGAGACCAAAAGGGTGCCGGTAATTCTGCGCATCGACACACCAATCGAGCTTGACTACTACCAGCACGGTGGAATTCTTCCTTACGTGCTACGCCAATTGCTTGCCGGGACAACCGACTTTTGATGCGGGACGTCCGACAAACTTCAGTTTGTCGTCGTTGCCACCATTAGTTATACATGGAAACGACAAACTAAAGTTTGTCGGACAACAGAAATAGGAGAACATCATGTCATCTGTACAACCAGCCGAACCGAGCCCCCGCAAATACCAATTGATGATTGACGGAAAGTGGGTTGATGCCGAATCGGGCAAAACATTCAATACTCCGAATCCGGCCACCGGGGAAACTCTGGCCGAAGTAGCCGAGGGCGACCAGGCCGATATCGA
>Ga0180121_10001457_pt1 | contig 10057 bp, 10 predicted proteins | sample AntDrymUQ5402106_2_FD_129676 | JGI IMG/M metagenome (GOLD analysis project Ga0180121, IMG submission 129676) | Polar desert sand microbial communities from Dry Valleys, Antarctica - metaG UQ540 (21.06) (version 2) (version 2) | ecosystem: Environmental > Terrestrial > Soil > Desert | place...
CTAAGCATGCAGGCCATGCGATGCACACGATCTTCGTGAACGACCTCGATGCGCGGATCGGGGAGATCACCGACAGAGGTATGGAGCCCGTCGAGCGGGAGACCTACTCGAACGGAGTGCGGAAGGCGACGTATCGAGACCCAGACGGCAACGAGATTGGTTTCGGTGGAGGCCCGGCGACTCTGTAGGGGCACGCTCGGACGAACTCTGAGGGCAGCGGCACGAGCGGAGGATCAGCACATCGGGACAGGACGTACTTGCGGCGCCGTCAGTCCAGCCCATGTGCTGCACGGATGACGTCGACGAGGCTGCCGATGATGCCCGTGATCGCGAAGTCCTTCGGCGTAAACACGGCCGCGACGCCCTGCTCGCGCAGCCAGCGGGCGTCCTGGTCCGGGATGATCCCGCCGACCACCACCGGGATCTCGCCGGCGCCCGCCTCCCGCAGCAGCCGCAGCACCTCGGGGACCAGCTCACGGTGGGACCCGGACAGGATCGACAGGCCAACACAGTGCACTCCCTCCTCGACCGCGGCCGCGGCGAGCTGGGCCGGGGTGAGTCGGATCCCCTGGTAGGCCACCTCGAAGCCGGCGTCCCGGGCACGCACCGCGATCTGCTCCGCGCCGTTGGAGTGCCCGTCCAGCCCCGGCTTGCCGACGAGCAGCCGCAGCCGGGTCCCGAGCTCCTCGCCGGTCCGGCGTACGGCGTCGCGCACTTCGACGAGGTCGTCGGCCGCGTCGACGGCGCCCACCGCCCCAGACACCCCGGTCGGCGCCCGGTAGGAGCCGAACACCTCGCGCAGCACGCCCGCCCACTCCCCCGTGGTCACACCGGCGCGGGCACACCGCAACGTCGCGGGCACGAGGTTGTGGTCGGTCGCGGCCACGCCACGCAGCTCGGCGAGCCCAATCGCCACTGCGGCGGCGTCACGGCCCCCGCGCCAGGCCCGCAGCGCGTCGACAGCGCGCTGCTCGACGGCCGGGTCCACCGTCTGGATCGCCGACTCGAGGTCGGCAGTGAGCGGGCTGGGCTCCGTCTCGGGGAAGCGGTTGACCCCCACCACCACGTCCTCGCCCGACTCGACCCGTGCCCGACGCCGGGCGTGGGAGACGACCAGCGCCGCCTTGAGGTAGCCGCTCTCGACTGCGGCCACTGCACCGCCCATCTCCTCGATCCGGGCCATCTCGTCCCGCGCGGCAGCGCACAGCTCGTCGACCTTGGCCTCCACCACCGCGGAGCCCGCGAAGAGGTCGTCGTACTCGAGCAGGTCGGACTCGAAGGCGAGCACCTGTTGCATGCGGAGTGACCACTGCTGGTCCCACGGCCGCGGCAGGCCCAGGGCCTCGTTCCACGCGGGCAGCTGGACGGCGCGGGCGCGGGCGTCCTTGGACAGCGTCACCGCGAGCATCTCGAGCAGGATGCGGGTCACGTTGTTCTCCGGCTGCGCCGCGGTGAGACCGAGCGAGTTCACCTGCACGCCGTACCGCAGTCGTCTCGCCGCGGGATCGGTCACGCCGTAGCGCGAGAGGGTCAGCTCGTCCCACAGCCGCACCATCGCGCGCATCTTGCACATCTCCTCGACGAAGCGCACACCGGCGTTGACGAAGAACGAGATGCGCGAGACGACGTCGGCGAACCGGTCCGGGGGCACCTGCCCCGCGTCCCGGACCGCGTCGAGGACGGACGTCGCCGTCGAGAGGGCGAACGCGAGCTCCTGCACCGGGGTCGCACCGGCCTCCTGCAGGTGGTAGCTGCAGATGTTGACCGGGTTCCACCGAGGCATCGCCTCGACGGTGTAGGCGATGAGGTCGGTCGTGAGGCGCATCGAGGGACCGGGCGGGAACGCGTAGGTCCCCCGTGATAGGTACTCCTTGATGACGTCGTTCTGCGTGGTCCCGCGTAGCGCCGCGCGGGCAGTGGCCGCGGCACCCTGGCCGCCGCCTTCCTCAGCCTGCTCCTCGGCGGCGACCTCGTAGAGGGCCAGCAGCCACATCGCCGTGGCGTTGATCGTCATCGAGGTGTTCATCTCGGCGATCGGGATGCCGGCGAACAGCGCTCGCATGTCCCCCAGGTGGGCGACGGGGACGCCGACCTTGCCGACCTCGCCCCGTGCCAGCTCGTGGTCGGCGTCGTAGCCGGTCTGGGTCGGGAGGTCGAAGGCGACCGAGAGGCCGGTCTGACCCTTGGCCAGGTTGCTGCGGTAGAGCGAGTTGGACTCGGCCGCGGACGAGTGCCCGGCGTAGGTGCGCATCACCCAGGGCGGATCAGCCACGACGGACCTCCGGAGGCGCTTCAGGAGCCGGAAGTCTACTGACGCTCAGACGGCGACCGGGACCTCGACGGTCAGGACACGGTGTAGCCCGGTGGCCCGCAGGATGCGCACCAGCCGGGGCGCGGCCGCGCGCAGGACGACCCGCCGGCCGGCGAGCTTCGCCCGGCGGTCGGCACCCACCAGGAGGCCGAGGCCGGTGAGGTCCACGAGTTCGACCCGGGAGACGTCCACCACGAGGTCACCGCTGCCGGCGTCGATCGCGGCGTGCAGCGTGGAGCGGACGTCCGTCACGGCGTGCACGTCCAGGCGGCCCTCGAGGGCGATCTCGCACCCTGATGCGACGCTGATGACCATCGGGCCACCTCCTCCACCTGTCAGACGCGCGACGGCCCCAGAGGTTGCACATCCTGGGAGCCTTTGCACGCGTTCCTGACGGTAGAGCCGCTGCTTGCAGAATCCCTGACGCCACGCTGTGGCGAATGAGGCGAATGTGGCGATGTGACAGGTGGGGACTGGCGATCCCCAAGCCGCTCATTCTGATCGCCCCGTGGTCGTCGAAGGCACCGATGCCGCCGTCAGCACAACCACCGCGCGGCCAAAGCCCCCTCCGCCGCAGTCAGGAGCCCCCGCTTGAGCGGGTCACTACCCGTCGTAGGTGTAGAAGCCCCGCCCGCTCTTGCGACCCAGGTCACCGGCGGCGACCATCCGGGAGAGGGTCTCGGGTGGGAAGAACTTCTCGTCCGCGGTGTCCGTGTAGATGTTCATGCTGGCGTCGCGCAGGATGTCGACCCCCGTGAGGTCGGTCGTCGCGAGCGGGCCCATGGCATGGCCGAAGCCGAGCCGGCAGGCGGTGTCGATGTCCTCCGCGGTGGCGACCCCGTCCTCCACGAGGCGCACCGCCTCCATCGCGAGGGCGCAGATGAGCCGCGTCGTCACGAAGCCCGCGACGTCCCGGTTGACGACCACGCAGGTCTTGCCCACCGACTCCGCGAATGTCCGGGCCGTGGCGAGGGTCTCGTCACTGGTGCGGTATCCCCGGACCAGCTCGCACAGCGCCATCATCGGCACCGGTGAGAAGAAGTGCGTTCCGACCACAGCCTCCGGCCGATCGGTCACCGCCGCGATGGAGGTGATCGGGATCGCGCTGGTGTTGGTCGCGAGGACGGCCCCGTCGCGGCAGACCCGGTCGAGCTCGCGGAAGATCACCTGCTTGACCTCGAGGCTCTCGAAGGCCGCCTCCACGACGACGTCCGCCGCACCGACGGCGGAGAGGTCGGTCGTCGTCGTGATGCGCTCCATCGCCCCGTCGGCCACAGTCTGCTCGAGCGAGCTCTTGCTGACGAACCGCGCCAGCGACCGCGAGATCCCGTCCCGGGCCCGGGTCAGCGCCTCCTCGGTGACGTCGCGGAGCACGACCTCGTGGCCGGCCACGGCCGCGACCTGAGCGATGCCCGACCCCATGAGCCCGGCACCGACGACGGCAAGTGTGGTGGACATGGCAGCAGGCTAACCGGCGGAGGACAATGACCCTGTGGTCGACTGGAAGAGCCTGGTCATCTCGGTGCTCGTCGTCGGTGTGCTCGCGGTGATCCTTGTCTGGGCGTACGGCGGGCGAAGCCGCTCAGTCGTGGAACGGCGGCCGAGTGCCGGCGCTGAGGACGACTACGGGTTGCTCGTGTCGATCGCCTCCCCGGGGACGTTCATCGAGGGCGAGGTGGCCCGGCAACGCCTCGAGGCCTCCGGCATCAGAACCTCGCTGGTCTCGACCGCCGAAGGCCCACGGCTGATGGTCTTCCGCGAGGACGAGCCCGCCGCACGACGGCTGCTCGCGGGCTGACGACCGGCTGCTTACTCGGGGAACTGTGCGTCGGGGTCCGGCTCGCGGGTGACGTCTGCCCCCAGCGCGCGCAGCTGGGTGTCAAACCCGGGGTAGCCGCGGTCGATGTGGACGATGTCGCTGACGTAGGAGACGCCCTCCGCCACGAGTCCCGCCAGCGTCAGTGCGGCGCCGGCCCGGATGTCGCTGGCCCGCACCGGGGCGCCGGAGAGCCGCGGCACGCCACGGACCACCGCGTGGTGGCCGTCCGTGCGCACGTGGGCGCCCAGCCGTGCCAGCTCACTGGCGAAGACGAACCGGCCCTCGAAGATGTTCTCGGTGATCATGGCAGCGCCGTCGGCGATCGAGTTGAGCGCCATCACCAGCGGCTGGAGGTCCGTCGCCAGCCCGGGGTAGGGCAGTGTCACCGCATCGACCGCGTCCGGGCGGCGGTCCATCACGACCCGGAACCCGTCGTCGAGCCCCTCGACGCTGGCTCCGGCGCTCTGCAGCTTGTCCAGGGCGATCTCGAGGTGCTCGGGCCGGGCACCGCGCACGGTGAGGTCGCCACGGGTCATGGCAGCGGCGAACGCCCAGGTCCCCGCGACGATGCGGTCGGGAACGATCGCGTGCTCGGTGGGCGTCAACCGGTCGACGCCCTCGATGGTCAGCGTCGAGGTCCCGGCACCGTCGATCTTCGCCCCCATCTGCTGGAGCATCTGGCACAAGTCGACGATCTCGGGCTCCCGCGCGGCATTGTCGATCACGGTGGTCCCGCTGGCCAGGACGCCGGCCATCAGGACGTTCTCGGTGGCTCCGACGCTCGGGAAGTCCAGCCACACCGTCGCCCCCGTGAGCCCGTGCGGGGCGCGCGCCACGATGTACCCGTGCTCGCTGTCCAGCTCGGCACCGAGCTTGGTGAGGCCGGCGATGTGGAAGTCCAACGGCCGCGTCCCGATGGCGTCACCACCCGGCATCGCAACCTCGGCCCGCCCGCACCGGGCGATCAGTGGCCCCAGGACGCAGATCGAGGCACGGATGCGGCGTACCAGGTCGTAGTCCGCCTGGTGCCCGAGCTCGCCCGGCACGTCGATCGACACCGAGGCCGACGCCGGGTCGTAGTCGACCGAGCACCCCAGCCGGCGCAGCAGCTCGCCCATGATCTCGACGTCGAGGATGTGCGGCACCTCGGTCAGCGTGGTTCGGCCCTCGGCCAGCAGCGCGGCGGCCATCACCTTGAGCACGCTGTTCTTGGCGCCGGTGACCCGCACCTCACCGGCGAGCCGGGCGCCTCCCACGACGCGGAACCTGTCCATGACCCCGCATCGTAGGCTCGCGGCATGGTCAACCTGACGCGCATCTACACCCGGACCGGGGACGACGGGACCACCGGCTACGGCGGGCGGGGCCGCATCAGCAAGAACGACCCCCGGTTGGAGGCCTACGCGGACTGCGACGAGGCGGGTGCCTTCCTCGGCGTCGCGTTGTCCTCCGGGGGGCTGGACAGCGACGTCGAGATCGTCCTGCGCCGGGTGCAGAACGACCTCTTCGACGTCGGGGCCGACCTGTGCACGCCGATCGAGGCTGCCCCGAAGTACCCACCGCTGCGCGTGGTGCAAGAGCAGGTCGACGCCCTCGAGCGCGAGATCGACCACTTCAACGCCGACCTCGGCGACCTCCGCTCGTTCGTCCTGGCGGGCGGGACCGAGGGCGCGGCGCACCTGCACGTCGCCCGCACGGTCGTACGCCGGGCGGAGCGGGCCACCTGGCGGGCCGTTCAGGCGCACCCGGACACGGTGAACCCGCTCACCGCGACCTACCTCAACCGGCTCTCGGACCTGCTCTTCGTCCTGGCGCGCTACGCGAACCGGGCGGACGGCGACGTCCTGTGGGTCCCCGGCGCCAACCGCTAGCCGTGCGAGGTGCCCGGCGGGGCCGACTCGGTCCAGGACAGGAACCCGGTCAGCGAGTCCGGTTTCATCGCGAGCTCCACGGGCCCTGCGTCGTCGCGGCAGCGGACCACGACGGCGCCGGCAAGAACCGAGAAGACCTCGACCCCCGTCGGCTCTCGGCTGTCCAGCACCTGCAGCGCCCGCCGGACAAACACGCGCCGCGGTCGGGTGGAGTAGCTGAAGACGCGGTACCACTCGAGCTGGTCGCCGTTGTAGCGCCCGATGCCGAGCACCCAGCCCTTGCCGTGCGGGCCGCGCCCTTGCAGGCGCAGGCTGCAGTCGAACGTCCCGCCCCGGCTGGTGATGAACCGGCGGCGCAGCGCCAGCAGGCCCAGCCCCAGCAGGCCGAGCACGACGATCCCGACGAGCACGTCGAGCACCCACACGAACGACATGGGCGCCTGACCGTCCGGACGCCGCTAGCCGGCGATCCCGTGGGCGCGGACGCGAGCCTCGGCCCGGCGTACGGCGTCCTTCGCGTCCTCGTCCTCGTGCGCGGTGGGCCGGGCCCGCTCCAACGCCTGCTGAGCACGGCTGACGTCGATCTCGTCCGCCAGCTCGGCGAGCTCGGCGAGGATGCCCACCCGGTTGTCGGCGACGGACAGGAAGCCCCCGTGCACGGCGGCCACGACCGTCTCGCCGCCCTCCTGGCGGATCTGGACGACCCCGTTGGCCAGCGCACCGAGCAGCGGGGCGTGGTGGGGCAGGATCCCCACCTCCCCATCCGAGGTGCGGGCGACGACCATCGACGCCTCGCCGGTCCAGACCGTGCGGTCGGCCGCGACGAGCTCGACGGAGAGCAGGTCGTCCTCAGCCATTCTTCTCCAGCTCCTTCGCCCTCGCCTCGACGTCCTCGAGCCCGCCGCACATGAAGAAGGCCTGCTCGGGGATGTGGTCGTACTCGCCCTCGGTCAGCTTCTTGAACGCGTCGATGGTCTCGTCGATCGGGACGAAGGAACCCTCGAGCCCGGTGAACGCCTTGGCGACGAAGGTGTTCTGCGACAGGAACCGCTGGATGCGGCGCGCCCGGTTCACGAGGATCTTGTCCTCCTCCGAGAGCTCGTCGATGCCGAGGATGGCGATGATGTCCTGGAGGTCCTTGTAACGCTGCAGGATCTCCTTCACCCGGGCGGCCACGCGGTAGTGGTCCTCGGCGATGTAGCGGGGGTCGAGGATGCGCGAGGTCGAGTCCAGCGGATCCACCGCCGGGTAGATGCCCAGCTCGGAGATCGGCCGGGACAGCACCGTCGTCGCGTCCAGGTGGGCGAACGTCGTGTGCGGGGCCGGGTCGGTGATGTCGTCGGCCGGTACGTAGATCGCCTGCATCGAGGTGATCGAGTGACCCCGGGTGGACGTGATCCGCTCCTGGAGCAGGCCCATCTCGTCTGCCAGGGTCGGTTGGTAGCCGACGGCCGAGGGCATGCGGCCCAGCAGGGTCGACACCTCGGAGCCGGCCTGGGTGAAGCGGAAGATGTTGTCGATGAACAGCAGCACGTCCTGCTTCTGGACGTCGCGGAAGTACTCCGCCATCGTGAGGGCGGCCAGCGCGACGCGAAGGCGGGTGCCGGGGGGCTCGTCCATCTGGCCGAACACGAGCGCGGTCTTGTCGATGACACCGGTCTCGGTCATCTCGGTGATGAGGTCGTTCCCTTCGCGGGTCCGCTCCCCCACGCCGGCGAACACCGACACACCGCCGAAGTTCTCGGCGACGCGGTAGATCATCTCCTGGATGAGGACGGTCTTGCCGACCCCGGCACCACCGAAGAGGCCGATCTTCCCGCCGAGGACGTAGGGCGTCAGCAGGTCGATGACCTTGATGCCGGTCTCGAACATCTCGGTCTTGGACTCGAGCTGGTCGAAGGGCGGCGGCGTGCGGTGGATCTCCCACCGTTCCTTGATGTCGAGCTCGGACTCCTCGACGTCGAGGGGCTCGCCGAGAGTGTTGAAGACGTGGCCCTTGGTGACGTCACCGACGGGCACCGTGATGGGGCTGCCGGTGTCGGTAACCTCGGCCCCACGCACCAGGCCGTCGGTCGGCTGCATGGAGATTGCGCGGACCAGGGCGTCACCGAGGTGCAGTGCGACCTCGAGGGTGAGGGTCTTCTGCTCACCACCGAGCGTGACGTCCACCTTCAGGGCGTTGAAGATCTCGGGCATCGCCTCGACACTGAACTCCACGTCCACCACCGGCCCGATGACGCGGGCGACCCGTCCGGCCGAACGCGGTGCGTCGGCTGGGTCCTTCGTGGGCCCGGTGTTCTCGGCTACAGCAGTCATGTCTCACTCACTCCCGGCATTGGTGCTGGCGAGGGCTTCCGCGCCACCGACGATCTCGCTGATCTCTTGGGTGATCTCGGCCTGGCGGGCCGCGTTGGCCTTGCGTGTGTAGTCCTTGATGAGCTCGGTGGCGTTGTCCGTCGCGGACTTCATCGCGCGACGTCGCGCTGCCAGCTCGGAGGCTGCCGACTGCAGCAGCGCGTTGTAGACCCGGCTCTCGACGTAACGCGGTAGCAGCGCGTCGAGGACCGCCTCGGCAGAGGGCTCGAACTCGTAGAGCGGGAAGGCCCCGCCCTCGGGCTCCTCGTCGGTCTCCTCGAACTCCAGCGGCAGCAGCCGCCGGGTCACGGTCTTCTGGCTGACCATGCTGACGAACTGGGTGAACACGATGTGGATCTCGTCGACGCCACCCTCGGAGTTGGCGGTGAGGAACGCCTCGATCACCGCGTCGGCGACCTCCTTGGCGTCACCGTAGGTCGGGCTCTCGGAGAATCCGGTCCACTCCCCCGCCATCTCGCGCTGGCGGAAGCGGTAGAAGCCCACGCCCTTGCGACCGACGACGAAGGGCACGACCTCCTTGTCGTGCTCGCGCAGAAGACCGGAGAGCCGCTCGCCCTCCTTGATCGCGTTGGAGGAGTAGGCGCCGGCCAGGCCGCGGTCGCTGGTCAGCAGGAGCAGCGCCGCCCGCGGCGGGCCGTCGTCGACCCCGTCCTGCTCGGTCGCGGGCACCGACCCGGTGAGGGGGTGGTCGACGTTGGAGAAGCTCGCGACCGCCGAGACCGCACGCGTGATGGCCTCGGCGTACGGCGTGGAGTCGGCCACCCGCTGCTGCGCCTTGACGATGCGCGAGGCGGCGATCAGCTCCATCGCCTTGGTGATCTTCTTGGTCGCGTTCACCGACCTGATGCGTCGGCGGTAGACCCGCAGCTCGGATCCCATCGGCTACTTCTTCGCCGCCGGCTTGCGGACGTACTTCTTGATGGTCTCCTGCTCGACCTCGTCCTCGTCCATGGCCTCGACCGGCTCGTCGTTGACGAGCAGCTCGCCGGAGGACGTCTCGAACTGCTTCTTGAAGGTCGCTACGGCCTCTTCCAGGGCAGAGACCGTCTCGTCCGGGAGGTCCTTCGTCTCGGCGATCGCGTCGATGAGCTTCGTCTGCTCACGGTGCAGGTAGTCGAGCAGCTCGCTCTCGAACCGGCGGATGTCCTCGACCGGGACGTCGTCCAGTTTGCCCGTCGTCCCGCACCAGATCGACACGACCTCGTCCTCGACGGAGAACGGGGAGTACTGCCCCTGCTTGAGCAGCTCCACCAGGCGGGCGCCGCGGGCGAGCTGGGACTTCGAGGCGGCGTCGAGGTCGGAGCCGAACGCGGCGAACGCCTCGAGCTCGCGGTACTGGGCGAGGTCCAGGCGCAGCCGCCCGGCCACCTTCTTCATGCCCTTGACCTGCGCCGAGCCGCCGACGCGGGACACCGAGATGCCGACGTTGATCGCCGGGCGGACCCCGGAGTTGAACAGGTCGGTCTCGAGGAAGCACTGCCCGTCGGTGATGGAGATGCAGTTGGTCGGGATGAACGCCGAGACGTCGTTGCCCTTGGTCTCGATGATCGGCAGCCCGGTCATGGAGCCGCCACCCATCTCCTCCGAGAGCTTCGCGCAGCGCTCGAGCAGCCGGGAGTGCAGGTAGAAGACGTCACCGGGGTAGGCCTCGCGGCCCGGCGGGCGGCGCAGCAGCAGCGA
>Ga0180121_10001458_pt1 | contig 10056 bp, 9 predicted proteins | sample AntDrymUQ5402106_2_FD_129676 | JGI IMG/M metagenome (GOLD analysis project Ga0180121, IMG submission 129676) | Polar desert sand microbial communities from Dry Valleys, Antarctica - metaG UQ540 (21.06) (version 2) (version 2) | ecosystem: Environmental > Terrestrial > Soil > Desert | place...
CCCCATTCCGTGACGATCGTTTCGACATGAGCTCGTGTCGTGACCACGCCCGCGCCCTCGCTGAGGAAAGGCACGATTCGGGAGACGGTGCCCGCCGCGGCGGTTGACGGCAACGCGATGATCGCCCGGCCTTCGTCAGCGAGGGCGGCACCGCGGACGAAGTCCATCTGGCCGCCGACGCCGCTGTACATCCGCGGACCGATTGAGTCGGCGCATACCTGACCCGTGAGATCGATCTCGATCGCCGAGTTGATCGCGATCATGCGCTTGAAGCGCCGGATGACTGAAGTGTCGTTGGTGTAGTCGGCACTGCGCATCTCGACCATCGGGTTGTCGTCCGCCCATCGGTAGAGGCGCTCGCTGCCGAGCATGAACGTGGCCACCACCTTGCCAACATTGATCTCCTTGTGCGCGCCCGTCACGACGCCGGCCTCCACGAGATCGAGCACCACGTCGGTCATCATCTCGGTGTGGACGCCCAGGTCGCGTTTGCCGTGCAGACCTTTGGCAACCGCCGCCGGGATAGCGCCGATGCCCATCTGAACGGTCGCTCCATCGGGAACCATGTCTGCGATCTGGGCTCCGATCCGTGCCTCCACGTCTCCGACCGCTGGCTGCTCGTGCGTGTAAGGCGCAACGCTCACAAGAACGCCGAGGTCGATGTCATCGACGTGGACGAAGGTGTCGCCCAGCGTTCGCGGCATCTGTGTGTTGACCTGGGCAATCACGGTCTTCGCGGCCTTGATCGCGGCGGGCATGCCGATCACGGACGTGCCCAGCGAACAGAAACCGTGTTGGTCCGGTGGCGACACGTTGACCAGCACCGCGTCCAGAGGCAGGATGCCGCGCCGGAAGAAGCTCGGGACGTCCGATAGGAAGGCGGGGATGTATTCGGCCCGGCCCTCGTTCACGGCCGCGCGGGCGTTGGGCCCGATGAACAGTGCCCGGTGATAGAAATGGCCAGCCATCTCCGGTCGCAGGTGCGGACCAGGTCCCTCGATGTGCAGATGGACGACTCTGACGTTCTGAAGGTCTTCAGCCCGACCGACGAGCGCGTCAAGGAGCACCGACGGCGTCGCCGCGGCGGCATGGACGTAGATTTGTTCGCCCGACTTGATTCCGGCTACGGCCTCGGCTGCCTCAACGATGCGCATGGCCTACCATCCTCACTGCGGTCCAAGCTCACCGTTCACTTGCCCACGGCCATCTGCCCTTCGGCTCCGCCGACGCACGGTCGAAGGTCGTCAACATCGAGGGAGCACCCTTAGTTTGCGGGGTCTCCGTCGCCGGCCTGAAAGAGGCCGATCGCGCCATTGTCAGGGTAGTTGAAGGCGTGGGTCACGAACGGGTAGAGGCCGTCCTCGGCCAAGCTGAACTCGACGATCGCGCCTTGGGCGGGTGACAGGTCGACTGCCTGAGAACCCCAGTTGCCCTCGTTCCCGCGGCGCAGCGCCACACCCTCCTTGATCACCTCGTCGAAGATCGTGCCCACCACGTGGAACGAAGAGTCCACGTTGGGGCCGGCGTCGAGGACAAAGATGCGGATCCGCTGGCCGACCTCGACCTGGACCGGATTGTCCTTGTACTGCGCGGCGATCCCGTTGAAGGTCACGAACTCGGGGTCCGGCGCTCCGGCAGTCGCTTTGTCGTAATTGCCGAGCTCTCCCTGCGGCCCGAGGTACCACTCGCTCTGGACCAGGAAGAACTCCCGGTCCACCGGAGCCAGGCCACCCTCCGGTTCAACGATGACCATGCCGTACATGCCGTTCATGATGTGGCTCAGCGCGCCGGCAGTGCCGCAGTGGTACATGTAGACGCCGGCGTATGTGGCGGTGAACTCGTAGACCAGCTCCTCGCCAGGGTTGATGTCGCGCATCTCGTCATTCCAGGCCACCATCGACGCATGGAAGTCCAGGGAATGCGGCATGACGTTGGTGGCCGGGTTCTTGAAGGTGACGCGAAGCGTGTCACCGACCTTCACCCGTAGCGTCGGACCGGGGACGGTGGCGGCCTCGGGCGTGAGGCCGTAGGCGAAGACCGTCTGGACGAAGCCTGGCGCGACCGTCATCTGCTGCTCAACGATGTAGAGTTCGATGTCGTGGGCCGTCCCATCAGCCAGCGTCGGTGCGGCCGGATCGCGCAGATCGTAGGCGGGTGCGTCCGGATCAGGCTCGATGATCGCGGCGTTCGAGGCAGCCGGTGCCGGTGAGGAGGCGGCCGTCCCAGCAGTCGTCACGCGCCCCTTCATGCCGGCGGCGGCATGACCGGGAATGGAGCAGATGAAGTCGGTGCCGCCGGCGGGTATCACGACCTCGCCGCCGGCTGCCTGGCCGCCCTCAGCGACGATCGTCGTGCCGTCTGCAAACGTGACATCGTGCAGGATGACGCCGTTGTTAACGAGGCGGACCGCATACCGCCCGGGCTCGACCTCGGCGGCGGCCTCCTCGAAGCCGAGGTCGAAGGCGGTGAACGTCAGCTCGCCAAGGACATCGTCAGGCGCGGACGGGCTGCTGGCTTGCCCAGCTACCGGCCCGACCGGCGTCTGTGGTGGCGTCTGTGGTGGCGCCGGCGCTCGTCCCCCGTCCGGGCTGAACGTCCAACGTGAGTTGTCGGCACAGCCGACGAGTGACACAGCAATCAGCAGGACGGCCAACGTCGCGGGCAACCTGGGCATCGATAGCTCCCTTACTTGTAGTGGCTCACCAGAGAGCTTGCCCTGTTCGGTGTCATGCCGGACGTGCCATTTGGCCCTATCCAGATGCGGTCGAATGTCGCGAACTGTTGTCATGCGCCTGGAGCTGACACCGAGAACCGACTACGAGGTGCGCGCGATTGACGACGCCGACACTCAGCCAGAGACGGGTGCCCGGCCGTCGCCTCTGCTCGACGTCGAGATCCGCCGCGTCCGCCCGTCGGACCGCGAGCCACTCGCTGAGTTCTACGCTCGACTAAGCCCCGAGTCGCGCCGTGCGCGCTTTCTTGGAGGGGCGATCATTCCCGCCGAGTCGGCGCGATGGTTCTGCACGCCCGACCACATCCACGAGGAGGGATTTGTCGCGCTGGCTGCTCGGCCTTCGACGACCACCTCGACCGAGCAGGACATCGTCGGCCATCTCTGCCTAGTTCCGGCGCGAGGACACGCGCTCGAGCTGGGCGTTGCGGTCGCGGATGACCGCCAGGGGCGCGGGATCGGCCGGCGGCTGTTCGAGGCCGCGCTGGAATGGGCGCGCGACGGCAATTACACCGGCGTCACCGCCACGGCATTTACGGACAACACGCACGTGCTGCGCTTGCTGAGCTCCGCTCGGCATCCGGCTCGGATCGAGCCCGCCGATGGCGGAGTGGTCGAGGTCGTCATCCCGCTTGTTGGGACCCTGCCAACGACAAGGTCGTGGCCACCCTATGGCGCGAGCCGGTCGCTCAGCCCGAGGACCCGTGTCGTTTCGCGACGTACGCGGCCGCCTGGGCGCGCCGCTGGAGGTTCAGCTTCGAGAGGATCGAGCTGACGTAGTTCTTGACCGTTTTATCGGAGAGGAAGACGTCGGCCGCGATCTCCTTGTTCGTCTTGCCCTCGGCCACGAGCAGCAGGATCTTCTGCTCCTGCGAGGTCAGCTGAGCGAGGTCATCTGTAGCGCCGCCGGTTGCAATGCGCCGGACCCGCTCGAGGACCTTCTCGGTTACCGCGGGGTCGAGCAGTGACTCACCCCGTCCGACGGCCTCGAGGGCGCGCACGAGGTCGCGGCCGCGGACCTGCTTGAGCAGGTAGCCACTGGCACCGGCTACGATCGCCGAGAAGACGGCCTCCTCGTCCGGGTAGCTCGTCAGGATCACGACCCGCGTCTGCGGAAACTCGGCCCGGATATCGCGGCACGCCTCTATGCCCGACCCGTCGGGAAGGCGCACGTCCATGATCACCAGGTTGGGCTGGAACCTGCGCGCCATCTCGACCGATTCGGCAACGGTGCCGGCCTCGGCGACAACCTGGAAGCCGGGCCGCCGGCCGAGCAGGGCCACGAGGCCCTGGCGGACGATCTCGTGATCGTCGACCACGAGCACCCGATGTTGTGTTGGCGTTGACTGTCCGGCTGTCAAATCTCGTTCCTCATCGGAATTTCGACCAGCATTCGCGTCCCCTCGCCCGGTTCGGAACTGACGGTCAGCCCGCCACCGAGCGCTTCCGCCCTCGCGTGGAGATTGGCGAGACCATGCTGGCCGCTGTGCCGGGGCTGCGTGGTATCGAAACCGTGGCCATTGTCACCGATGGTGAGTCGATAGACGCCGCTCGGCGCGTGAAGGTCCACCCATGCTCGTGTCGCCCCCGAGTGTTTGGCGATATTGCTCAAGCCCTCCCGGGTGATGGCCAGGATGTGGCTGGCGTGTTCGGCGGGCATCTCGGGCAAGTTGTCGGCGACATCGACCTCGAGGTCTATCAAAGTGTTGCCGCGGAACTCGGCGGCCATTGACCTGATCCCGGACGCCAGGTCGGCCGTCTCGAGAGACTCTGGCTGAAGCCCGAAAATGAAGTTGCGGATATCGCGAATGGTTGCGTGGATGGACTCGATCGCCCTATCCGTCCGCGCCGCCCCCTCTGCCGGGTCGTCCACCATCACCTCGGGCAGGTCCTCGAGCGACAGCGACGTTCCGTAAAGGCTCTGGATGATCGAGTCGTGCAGATCCTGGCTGATCCGCTGGCGCTCATCGATGACGGCAAGACGCTGGACCTCGGCGTGCAGCCGGGCGTTCTCCATGGCGATCCCGGCATGAAGGGCAAACATCTCCACGAGACGCAGGTCCGCCTCCGAGAACGCGGCGCCGTTGATCTTGTTGGTCAGGTACAGGTTGCCGATCGATCGTCCCTTGCTTCTGACTGGTGCCCCCAGGAAGGAATGCATTTCGGGATGGTTCGGGGGAAAGCCGTAGCGGCGGTGATCGGTGGCGATGTCGTCGACGAGGAACGGGCTGTCCTCCTGGATGATGAGGCCGAGCAGGCCGTGCCCGCGTGGTAGCGCCCCGATCCTTTCACGATCGGCCGGCAACAGCCCGCTGGTCACGAACTGCTCGATGTTGTCGAACGGTCCGACGATGCCCAACGCCGCGTACTCCGCCCCAATCAGCACCCGGACGCGATCGACGATGAGCTGAAGGACCATATCGACGGACTGGACCGCGGCGATGCCACGGACGGCGCCGTCAAGGGCCTCGAGCTGCTGGCGCTGGAGGCGGGCCTGGTGGCGTGACGTGACGGCGTCGAGAGTGAGCTCAAAGGCGGCCGCGAGGGCGTCGGCGGGCTCGCCCTCCCCATCGATCCAGATGCGCGCCCTGCCATCAGGAGAGCCCTCTAGTTCGAGCTCCCTTGCCTCGATGCCATGCTCAACCGCCTCCTTGTCGCCGATACCAGTGAGCGATCCGGCGCCAAGGTGGAGCGCGGGAAGCGAGGTGGCATCCACGACCACGTAGGCACCGCGCACTCCGTATGCGTCAACCACGGTGTTGAGCGCGTCCTGGACGCCGCTGCTAGTGGCTTCGGGCGTCTCCGAACGCCAGTCTTCGAGCGCGGTAAGCAACTGGTGCAGGGGCAGGAGGCGTGTGCGTTGCTCAACCAATTCGGGCCAGCCTAGCAGCGGTCGGCGTCCCAGAGACCGGTCGCAAAGGGGCCGAACGTCACTGTCGAGATGCGCTTGCGTGGCCGAGCATCCCGCGTATGTCCGTCCTACAGGTCGATCGATCGGAGTCAGCTCGCAGACCGCGGGCGACTATTGCGAGCGTACTGCTCGCAACTGACCTATCTCCAATTTCGGATGGAGCCACGGACGAGGCAGTGGATCTATGTCGATCCCTTGGCGCGCGTCTGCTTATCGTGAACGTGATCGACACAGGCCTGGGCCGCGGCGGGCAGTTGACCTCATCGAGAGCATCGCGACTTGACCAGCTTCGTTCCGACCGCGAGCGACGGCTGCTCGCGATCGTCGAGCGCGCTCGACGAGATGGCGTGGAGGCGACGTTCCTGGTGTGGACCGGCGAGCCAGGGCAGAGCATCGTCTCCGCCGCGGAGTCGGAAAGCGCCGACCTGGTGGTCGTCGGAACTCGCGCCCTTGATCGTGCGGGCCGGTTCCCGCTCGGCAGCGTCTCGGATTACGTGGTGAATCGCAGTCCGTGCCCGGTCCTCATCGCCCGCTGAGCGCCCGCAACCTCAAAACCTGCGAGCCATAGGGCCCGATTCTACCCCTGCCAAACGGCCCCCCGGAGGCGGCCAAAGGCCTACCCGTTCGGTCCATCCCTCACATGTGGCTGGGACAGCATCAGGGCGATAGTGCAGACACGGATTAATAGCCAACGCACAAGCAGGAGCACCTAATGAACAGCCGACTGACCAAGCTAGGAATGGTTATCGCGATCTTCGGATTGGCGTTCGTCGCCGCCGGCGGCTACGCATTCATGAAGGTCCAGGAAGGCGAGCGCTCACTGAACGCGTTGAGCGCGGCACAGAACGTCAGGCTCAGTTACAACGCTGAAGGCGTGCTGGTTGATCGCGGTGAGCCGGCAGGCGCCCAAGCGATCATGTCGCTACTGGTCAACGACTGGGCTTACCCGGTTCAGGCATCAGAGATGAACCCGAATGACCCGGTCGTGAACACGGCCAGCGAGTACATGTATCAAATGGCCACCGTGACGTACCACACGCTGAACAGCACGCAGACGGTCGTTCTGGCTGAAGACGTCACCGCCGCGGACGGCACGGTCTATCCAGCCGGGACCTACGAGTTCCCCGTGGACGGCCGCTACTGGGCCGCATTCAACCGCGCGAACCCGATCGAAGCAAAGGCACGCGAGCAGGCGTGGACCGGAACGGCCCATGCGCTGATCGCGGAGCTTGGCGTCGGAACTACGACCGCCTCAACGCTCCAGATGGGGCTTGGGCTGGCCGCCCTCTTCGGAGGCGTTGGGTTCATGTTCTTCCTCTCAGGCATCGGCCTGGTGTGGGCTGCACGACCCGAGACCGCTAAGGTCAAGGTTCCTGTACTTCGACCGGCAATCAACCCGGCCTGACCACCGACCCCACCTGGCGGCCGCCCCAGCGGCGGCCCGCTACAACCGACGGCAGGACCCGAGTCCTGCCGTCGCTCCATGTCCGTGCGATACTCGTCGCTCCCATGGCCCGAAGAAACAAGTCACGCGGTAGCGGCCTGCTCCGTGCACTCAACCTGATGCCCTTCCTGCCGCTGGCAGGACGCGCGCCCATGTACGCGCGCCTGCTCTGGGCGTTGGCGTCCGACCGCGGGTCCCGACAGCGCGCAAGGCGCTGCTCGGACTGGCCGGGGCGTACATCGTCAGCCCGTTCGACCTCGTCCCCGAGCGCATCCCGTTCGTTGGCGCGCTCGACGACGTCGCGGTGATGGTCCTGGCGATCGACGTCTTCCTGGAGGGTCTGCCCGAGACACTGGTCAACGAGAAGCTGGTCGAGCTCGGCATCCCACCGTCTGAGTTGCAATCCGATCTCGCGCGCGTGCGCAGGCTGGTGCCCGGCCCTGTCCGAGCGTTGGTCGGTCGGGTGCCCGGCGTGATCGATCGCATGGCCGCAAAGGTTTCCGAAAATGGCATCGATCGGCGCGTTCGTGGAATGATTGCGCCGCCAGCCACCAAAACTGAGGGAAGCCCCGCGTGAAAGTCATCCTTACCGCCGACGTCGAGAAGCTCGGCAAGAGCGGCGAGCTCAAGGAAGTCGCCGAGGGTTTTGCGCGCAACTTCCTGCTGGCGCGCAAGCTGGCCGTGCCGGCAACAGGAGGCGCCTATCGGGCGTGGCAGCATGACATCGCCAGCCGCGAGGACAAGCGCAAGCGCGAGAAGGAAGACGCGGACATCGCCGCGCAGCGCATCTCATCGACCACGTTGACGATGGGCGTGAAGGTCGGCGAGGGCGGCAAGCTTTACGGCTCGATCACCGCCAAGGACATCGCCGACGCGCTCGGCCGCCGCGGCATCACCGTCGATCGGCACAAGATCGACCTCGACGAGCCGCTCAAGATGCTCGGCACGTACAAGGTGGCGATAAAGGTTTACCCGGGCCTGACGCCCGAGGTAACGATCGCCGTGGAGCCGAAGGGCTAAGCCTCCGCCTCTACGGGCACGCCCAGTCCGGTGAAGGGCTTGTCCAGCATCGGGCACACGTCGCACAGCATCCGTTTGAACGGGCACGGATCAGCCCGACACTGCACGTCGCGTCCAGCGAGCTTCAGGGCAACGCGGCCGAGAGCCTGCTGCCAGCGTCCCCTGATGAGAACGGCGTCACCCACGCCCAGGTCGTCGTCCAGCATCTCCATGGCGTCGTGCCAGTGACGGGCGTGGCTGACCCAGTCGCGGCTCAGCCCTGCTCCGACGGCGCCCGCGCGGTAGAGCTTGAAGTCCGTGCTGGAGCCCACGAAGATCGCGCGGTCGACAAACGCGGCGGCTCTCGCCGCGAGTTCTCGATAGGCATCTCTACCGCGGACCTCGGCAATCTCACCGAACACGACGAGATGCCGACGTGCGGGTATCTCGGCGAAGGCATTCAGCGCAGCGATTGCCGAGTCCTCGCTGCCCTTGAACTCGTCGCGAATCGCGAACGCTCCGCTGGAGAGCGCCATTGTCTGCATGCGTCCGGGGGTTGATTCGACTGCGGCGACGGCAGCGATCGCCTCATCGAGCGGTAGCTTCTCGATATCCGCGACGGCGAGCGCGGCTAGCGCGGCATAGACCATGTGGCGGCCCATCAGGCGGATCTGTACCGTTCTGCTCTGTGATCCGACGTGGACGACGAACCGCATTCCGTGCGGCCAGTCGAGCTGTATGTCGGATGCCCTTACCTCGGCGTCCGGCGACTCGCCCACCAGGACCACTCGAGCCTTCGTCTGCGTAGCCATCCAGCGGACGTGCGGGTCATCGGCGTTCAGCACCGCGACACCCTCAGGTGACAGTGTGCGAACGATGTTCGCCTTCTCGTCGCGCGTTGCCTCGAGCGTACCGAACGACCTCCAGTGGTCGCGCGCAATGGCGGTGACCACCACGACATCGGGGCGAACGGTGGCCGCCTGGATGCGCATCTGACCGGGTCCGTTGATTGCGACCTCGAGCACGGCACGCTTCTGCCACGGACGCACGCTGAGCAGTGCCCTGCCAACGGCGGCGTGGCTGTTGGCGTTGAGAAGCGCCGCTCGCGACACCCTCAACCCGAGGGCTGCCGACACGGTTCGCATAGTGGTCGTCTTGCCCACTGACCCGACCACGGCGACGATCCGTGGGCGCCGAGCGAGGGACCTCCGGTAGACCCTGGCTATGCGTGCCATGACCGGCCAGAGCCGTGTGCTGTAGCGTCGCCGGAGTTCGAGGCGACCGGGGCGCGATCGGATCAACCACAGGATGTCCCTGCGGTGCGGGGTCATGACATGCGACCGTTGAACGGATCGCGCGTCCCCTCGACGCAGACCTGGTGCCAGAGCACGATGCGTCCGATCATCCATGAGTCGCGCGTGGCCAGGTTGTCGCCGCCCAGAAAACGGTCGATGACTTCCTGGGTCCCTTTGCGACCGAGCTCTGTTCTGGCAACGATCTCATGGTGCGGCACCTGTGAGAGCCATCTACGCAGCTCGGGCATCTCGCGCAGGTAGATCGCGTAGGGCGACGTCCAGCCCTGCTTGCGCCGATCGAGGACGCTGGTGGGTAGCCTGCCGGCCATCGCCTCGCGCAACGGCTGCTTGCCCTGTGCGCCCTTGAACAGGTCGGCCTTGCTGGCCAGGCCGGCAAAGTCGAGCAATCTCGGGTCCGTGAACGCGAGCCGACCCTCTATCGCCGCGCCCATCGTCATGCGATCGCCCGTCGCCACGATCGACGGCAGGTGGGTGTGGCGCTCGTACGCCATCGCCTGGCGGACCGGGTCCCGGTAATCGCGGACGGCTCTTTCGGCCACGGCATGCCGATATGGCGCCCATTGCGACAGCGGGTTGCGCGTGAAACGTGTCGGGTTGCCGTCGGCGTAGCTGGCGGCGATCCACTCGGGCCTGGTCAGCTTCGTGGACGAGACGG
>Ga0180121_10001459_pt1 | contig 10056 bp, 12 predicted proteins | sample AntDrymUQ5402106_2_FD_129676 | JGI IMG/M metagenome (GOLD analysis project Ga0180121, IMG submission 129676) | Polar desert sand microbial communities from Dry Valleys, Antarctica - metaG UQ540 (21.06) (version 2) (version 2) | ecosystem: Environmental > Terrestrial > Soil > Desert | place...
CCCCAGAGAGTAATTGAAATTAAATCCGCTGACAAAATTTTCACATGTCAGTCTTGCGGAAGGATTCTTATTTCTGAAGAATTAATATCCTCTTAATATTGGGGAAAATAATTAAAATATTTTCTGACGGCGCTTCAAGAGGGAATCCGGGGTTAGCGGGAATTGGGATTGCCGTAATGAGTGATGAGGGGAAACTGTTCGAGACTCATAAAAAATTTCTTGGAAAGTACACAAATAATTATGCCGAATATGTCGCCTTGATTGAAAGTGTAAGACTATTAAGAAGAATGGACCGTGAATTTGATGAAATAAATTTTTACCTGGACAGCGAGCTTGTCGTTAAGCAAATAAAGGGTGAATATAAAATCAAGCATAAGGATCTGATAAAATTATCTTTGGAATTCTGGAAAGAAATTAAATCGCTGAATAAAAAATTTTCGATAAATCATATTCCGAGAAAAGAGAATAAATTAGCCGATCAGTTAGCTAATGAAGCGATAGATGAAAATAAATTCGGTGCAATTGAGAAAAGTTTGTTAATAAAAGACTAGAACTACACCCTAATTGTAACTGTTAGGATTTTAGTTCATTCAAGTTATTTGCATTAAAATTCAAAGCTATTTTTCTGCCACGAATTATTCCCGAAGGGATTCCTTCGGAGCACGAATTTACACAAATTCTGTTATTAATTTATTTTTATTAATTCGTGCAATCCGCCGTCGCGGAATGAAGCAGTTAACTTGAGCAGTTCATTAAAATATTTCTCTATTCTATTAAGACAATCGCGCGGCTTCGGGGCTTTCTAAAAGGTCGGATAAAGTGTGTCAAATCTATTCCAATTAATTTCAGCTTATTAATACGAGGAAAAGATTTGACAACTTTGTGGATTCACAAAACTTTTTAGAATGCCCCGGAGAGTGAGGAAAGTCCGGACTCCAAAACGGACAGGGATGCCGGGAGAAATTCCCGGATTTTATAGACACAAGTTTATAAAATAGAAAGTGTCACAGAAAAGTAAACCGCCCCCGCCTGAGATGGGTAAACCGCATTTGGCGAGGCAAGGGTGAAAAGGCAGGGTAAGAGCCTACCATTCAGAAAGAAATTTCTGAGATTGATAAACCTCATCCGGAGCAAGACCATGTATAGGGAACTGAAGTTCTGTCCGCTTCTTATGTTTCCAGGGTAGGTCGCAAAAAGCTTGACAGTAATGTTAAGATAAGATAAATGATTGTCTTCAATTTATTTGAAAACAGAATCCGGCTTATTTAATAGAATAGAGATCTTTTTTTAGTCAATGGTTATGGTGAATGGTAAAACTAACTGGCTACTAATTACTAACTACTAACTACTAACTACTAACTACTTAACTCATCTCAAGCATTCTTTGCAATGGCTTAAGTGCCCTCTTCATAATTTCTTCATCCATCATTATCTCCGGTTTTCTATCACGCATGCATAAATAAAGTTTTTCGAGAGTATTTAATTTCATATAGGGACAGTCGTTGCAATTACAATTTGATTCTGGTGGCGCGGGAATAAATATTTTCTGAGGATTCTTGAGGTGCATCTGGTGTATGATACCAGATTCGGTGGCGACAATGAATTCGTTTTCGGGAGACTCGGTGACAAACTTAAGTAAGCCGCTTGTAGATCCGATAAAATCTGACTGACTTAAAATCGATTCTTCGCATTCCGGGTGTGCAATAAGCAATGCTTTCGGATTTTCAAATTTCAGCTTCGTAATTTTCCTGTCGCTGAAAGTTTCATGAACAATACATGAGCCTTGCCACAATACCATGTCTCTGCCGGATTCTTTCATTACATACCTTCCCAGGTTTTTATCCGGAGCAAACATTATTTTTTGGTTTAGAGGAATTTGATTTACAATTCCTACAGCATTTGAAGAAGTACAGATAATATCTGAAAGAGCTTTCACTTCCGCAGAACAATTTATATAACTTATAAGAATATGATCGGGATACTTTTGTTTGAATTTTTCAAGCAGCGGACCGGGACAGCCTTCCGCTAGTGAACATCCTGCATTAAGGTCAGGTAATAAAACAAGTTTATTCGGATTAAGTATCTTCGCCGTTTCCGCCATAAAATGAACACCGGCGAACACTATAATATCGGCTTTTGTCTTAGCCGCCTGCTGTGAAAGCTGCAAGCTGTCACCCACAAAGTCTGCGAGATCCTGTATCTCCGACTCCTGGTAATAATGAGCAAGGATTACAGCGTTCATTTCTTTTTTGAGCTTCCTAATTTCTGTTTCTAGGTCTAACGCAAGATCAATAGGCTTTATCCCATCAATTGTTAATTGTAGATTTGTCAAAATTTCTTTTGTTTCTGTCATAGTTATATAATAATATGAAATATGATTTTTATTATTAAACCAAATTAATAATAAAATTAGTTCTAAGCTCTACATCCGTCCAAACGTTTTAACTGTCGGAAAAACATTAATTTTTATTTGCTTAATCAAACGTTATTTGCAATTTCAATTTTAAACCCCACCCATGTGGGGTTATTTCAAGATTAGTAATTTTTGCTTTAAAACCAATCTTATTCAAATCATTTACAACATTAAGAAAACCTTTTGGACAGTAATCTCTAAGCACACATCAATTTTTTACAGATTTATGCAGATTTACGGATAAAAAGAATATTGAAAATCTAGTTTGCGTAAATCTGAGGCTTTCATCTGCAATCAAATCCGAGAGTTATTTTTTGTCGGTAATTAAGGAAGGGTTACCTATGATGAAAATCTAAGTGTCAAGTTCTCTTATTCGTTTATATAATCATACTTCAAAGCTAACTTTCTCCAGCTTTCATCCATTGCAAATTTATAATCCGCCTTGATCCTGTGAAAGAAATAATGTGCATAAACCCTGTCGAGCCGCCACTTATCTTTATTTGCAAATTTTTTTGTCAATGAGCCGATAAAGAATTTGAATAAATTGGGAATATGAGAAAACAAAATAAGCTTTAACAAAACGTTTTTCGAATTTTCATTTCTCCTGAAGATAGTAAAGCTATCGCTGTAGCCCTGATTACTGAACCTTCCATTAAGATATTTCTGTGTCATTCTCGATTTCGGTATGAGATGGTGCGAAACAGCATCGTCCACATATGCAATATTATACCCCGCTTCCAGAATTTTTATACTTAATCCTGTTTCACCATCGCCTACAAGTTTATCTTTTTCGATGTCAGGATTGAAACCACCACATTTAAAAAGAACTTCTTTCAAAATTGCCTGATGACAGCTGTATATTCCAAGATCATATGAAGCTATAATAAGTTTTTCGGATTTTTCGATTAGACTTAATGGAGCATTTTTAAAATATTTTGTAAGCCAATTAGGAGGATCAAATTCCCATTTCGGTAAAACTTTTCCTCCTACAATTGCAATATTATAATCCATATCAAAAACTTTTACAATGTTAGTCAGCAAATTTTTATCCGCTAGCATATCATCATCCGTATAATACAAAATTTCACCTTCAGAATGCTTAGCAGCTGTATTCCTAGCAAAATGTGCCCCTTGCCTTTCTTCAAGAATGTATTTTATAGATACATCCGACTTTAATTTCCATTCTTCCACAATCGCTTTTGTGTTGTCGCTTGAATTATTATCCGCTACTATTATTTCATATTTATCTTTTGGATATGTCAGATTTATACAGCTATCGAGAGTCATTCCCAAACTACTCGACCTATTATAAGTAGGAATTATTATAGAAACATACTTGAAATCATTATTCATTAGATTAATTTGGTTTGGGAAGGTTAAATTTACTAAAAATAAAGCAAAATTTAATTAGATAAATTTAGAACTAATATAGCAGAAGTTTTTTTCTTCCAGATTATATTTCATACAACCCAATCTTACAATGATGTTGATTCATTAAAATACTTCGTTCATCGACTATAATGATATTTGCTTAAACATTAATATAAATTTAGTTGATAATATAATTTAGTTTAATTTAAAATATATTTTCAATATTATGAAATATGAAAGCAATGATTCTCTCTGCAGGTTTTGGAACTAGACTAGCACCTCATACAGATAACCTTCCAAAAGCTCTGATCTGTCATAAAAAGCTCCCTATGATAAATTATCAGATTGCGATGTTGAAAAAATACGGTGTCCATGAAATTATTGTAAACGCCCACCATCACTATCAAAAAATTGTTGATTACTTTGCACAAAATGATTTTGGCATTGATGTAACTGTTATAGTGGAAAATAAAATTCTTGGAACTGGGGGTGGTATTCTCAACGCTTCCAATTATTTAAGAAATGAACAATTTTTTATTGTAATAAATGTCGATATAGAAACCAGCTTGGACTTGTCAGGAATGATCAGATATCATAGATCTTTAAAGCCTTTGGCCACACTGGCAGTTCAAAAAAGAGAAACTAAAAGATATCTTGAATTTGATGCTCAAATGAATTTAACCGGAAGAGAGAATAATAAATCCGACAAAAAAAATCTTTACGCATTCAATGGAGTTCATATTATTTCAAACGAAATTTTTAAGGAAAATCCTGAAGTTAAATTCGAAGATATACTTGATATTTATTTCGATATGATAAAAACCCGGAAAGGTTTTGTGCAGGGGTATAATGCCGGTGAAAGCTCTTTTAAAGATCTGGGAAAGTTAGAAAATTTAATAATTTAAATTTTATTTTATCGATTCAATTCTTTTTACATCCGGAATTTCCTGCATTAATGCTCTTTCTATTCCAGCTCTTAATGTCACCATGCTCAGAGGACAACCTTTACACGCCCCCAGTAGCCGGACCTCTACTAGTCCGCCTTCTAAGATATTTATAACTTCTATGTCACCTCCATCCAGCTGAAGATAAGGTCTTGCCTTCTTTAAAACATTCTCTACATTTTCCATAGTCAATTCAGCCATGCTTTCAGCTTCAATCAATATATTTCAAATAAAATTTCACTCAACTTTTTTCATGCTTTCTTCTATCGTTCGCGCGTAATCCAGTTTCCAGACACCATCCTCTTTTACAGAGTATAATTCTGAAGTATTCTGATCTTTAGTTTTGATAATAACAGCCGCCTTGTCGCCGTCTTTTTTTTCATCGATAACTTCAAAATCCATTCCCATCATTCCGAGAGAGCTGATATTAGAAACGCTCTTTTCAAAATACTCTTTACCACTCTGATTTCTGTTTTTAGCAATATCGTCATACATCTTCTGTGACCCTTTTGATAGATAATTCCAAGCTTTTCCCGGATTTTGCTCCTTTAATGCCGCAACAAAATCTTTTACGGAGTTTGACGGGGAGTCTGAACCGCTTGATGAGCTGCATCCGTAATAAAGGGAAAGAATAAGAATTACTTTTATTGTTATTATCTTCATTTCATTCAATTAGTTTGTTGAAAAAATGTTTTGGAATAACATTATATTTCTATCACTAAGTTTGATGATTGCTTTGATACTACGTTCATAAAATTTACTTCTTTAACGACATCTTTGGAAATTGAAGCAAATATTTTTGCGACTTCCGAATTCTCATCACCGACCACTATTGGAACTCCCTCATCACTTCCGATTCTTACTTTTGTATTTATGGGAATTTCACCTAAAAGTTTCACTTTATACTCCTCACTCATCTTTTTACCGCCGTCTTTCCCGAAAATGTATTCTGTGCTGCCATCGTTATTTCGAAAATAACTCATATTTTCTATTATACCGAGTGTGGGAACATTTACTCTTTCAAACATAATCAAACCTTTTCTCGCATCAGCAAGTGAAATGTCCTGCGGAGTGGTAACTATTATTACAGCTGTTAAAGGGATTGTCTGGCTAAGAGTCAACTGAATATATCCTGTTCCAGGAGGCATGTCAAATAATAGAAAATCCAGTTCACCCCACACTACATCGCCCATAAATTGCTTTAGGGCGCTTGAAGCCATTGGCCCTCTCCATACGACAGCTTGTTTTTCTTCCATTAAAAATCCGATTGACATAACTTTAACACCGTATTTTTCCAGTGGAACGAGTTTGTTCTTATCTCCTATTTTAGTTACGCCAGGTCTTGAGTTTATTCCAAACATTAATGGAATAGAAGGTCCGTATATATCCGCATCAATTAATCCGACTTTCGCCCCTTCCTTTGCAAGGGCCACCGCCAGGTTCACGGCAACTGTTGATTTGCCGACTCCTCCTTTACCTGATGCGATTGCAATGGTGTTTTTGATTCCTGGCATTACAGAAGATTTTTTCGAATTCTTATGCTCGGTAATACCCGTTGTGTAATTGACGATAATGTTTTCAAGATCCGGCGCTGATTTTTTTAATTCACTCTTTACGTCTTCTGCTGCTTTTGCTTTTATATCAAGGCTTATATCAGAAATTCCCAGTGTGAGAATAAGATTTTTTCCATTTAAAGAAATGTTTTTTACAAAGTCCAGAGTAACATAATCAACATTGAGAACAGGTTCTTTCACATTCGAAAGAACTTCTCTTATTTTTTCTTTTGTCATTTATTAAATTCTTGTAAGTCAAATTACTAAATATATAAGTATGGGTAAATGAAATTAAAATTAATTTTTATTTTTACATTCACAACAAATTATAATTTGATTAAATTATATCTAACCAAAATTTATCATAGGGATTTGCAATTAAATAAAAAAGCTAAGGCGTCATTATTTATATTAATTGTCGCTGCTATCTTCTGGCTTGGCGCAATAAATGTAAGATTTTTTATAGGAAATCAGCTTCTCAATTACGATGAGTTCAGCTTTCGAACAAGTATCCCGCCCGATGAAGAAAACCAGATATTCAAAATGATCTCCGATGCTTCTATTTTGGTAATGATCTTTTACCTTATTGTGCTCATCTCTGCGATCGTGTTCGTTAAAAACTGTAAGATAAATATGCGGGAAAATCCTTGGGTGCTAATGAGTGCCATGCTTTTCTTTGTGTTTGTTCCCGTAGAACTTTATACCTCATATATAGACTTAAAATTTATTTTACTTTTTAACCAACGGCCTGCAAATCATGACCAGCTTTTAAAGTATTTCGGAGAACGTATTGGATTCTTGCGCGGAGTACCATGGATTGCTGTAATGGGCTATTATACAATTATCTGGCTAGCAGTTTTTAAACCACTTAAGAAAACATCCCAAGAGCTTGCCGAAGAAGAACGGAAAATTCAGGACGAACATGGTTATAAATATGTTTTTCATGAAGAAGACGATCTTGTAATAAATGATTTCAAATAGGCGTTTAGCTTCGGTCTGAAAACTTAAATCTTTTAACTTTTACAACTCTTGCCTAAAGTAATTAAGAAATCCGCACCTCCGGTTAACGATGAAAAAAAAGATACGCTTATTAAAGAGCTGATGGAAATATTTGATAAGCTTGGATTTTCTGTCAGAGTGGATAAAGGTTCATTTAAAGGAGGTTTTTGTCTATTAAGAGAACAAAAAATTTTTCTCATAAACAGAAATCTCGAGCAGGACAAAAAAATAAATATATTGGCAAAAAACATTGCCGGTATTGGCGTAGAAGGGCTTTATTTAAAACCGAACATAAGAGATCTGATCGATAAAGAATCTGGCGATGAAAAATTACTCTAAGAATTCAGAATAAAAATTTAAATGAAAGTCACGATCCTCGGAACAGGAACCTCACAGGGTGTACCCGTCATAGGCTGCAGTTGCGAAACCTGTTTATCAACGAACCCAAAAGACAAAAGATTAAGAACTTCAGCTTATATAAATGTTAACGGATTAAATCTTCTGATCGACACATCAATCGATTTTAGACAACAGATGCTTAAAAATAAAATTTCTGATGTAGATGCTGTACTATATACCCATCATCACGTTGATCATATTAACGGATTGGATGATCTGCGACAAATAACGCAAAAGCATGAAAAATATATAGACCTTTTTGGAAATCAAACCACTATTGATGAAATGAAAATTACATTCAGATATGTTTTTGATGAAGAATTGATAAAATTCAATTCCGTCCCGTTGGTGAAGTTTCATTATATTCACAATGAAAAATTTATGATCGAAAACGCTGAGATTACTCCTGTCGAATGTTTTCACGGTAATCTAAAAATTTTCGGATACCGCATTGGCGACTTTGCCTACATTACAGATTGTAGTTCCATATCCGATGATGAATTAAAAAAGTTACAAGGATTGAGAGTACTTGTAATAAACGCACTTCGCATAAGACCTCACCCGACGCATTTCAATTTGCAGCAGGCAATTGAAGTTGCAAAAAAAGTCAAACCAAAGAAAACTTTTTTTACGCATTTGACTCATGATATTCTTCACGACAAAATAAATGCTACTTTGCCAAAAGGAATCGAACTCGGATATGACGGAGTAGAATTCAAATTATAATTAATGAAAAATACACTGATAAAAGCTGCCACTGAAGCCGGTAAAATTCTGAAAGAAAATTTTGAAGGCAATTTTAAAATATCAAGCAAAGATGTTCTCTCAAATATTGTAACTGAAATTGATAAGAAGTCAGAGGAAAAAATTATTGAAGTGATTAAAGCTGATTTTCTCCATCATAATATTCTCTCGGAAGAGGCAGGATCGTTGTTTCAGGAATCAGAATATAAATGGATAATTGATCCGATAGACGGAACTGTCAATTATGCGCATTCTATTCCTTTGACCTGCGTTTCTGTTGCATTAGAAAAGAATGGTGAAGTAATTATGGGGGTTGTTTTCAATCCCCTATCCAATGAATTTTTCTTTTCGGAAAAAAGTAAAGGCTCTTATCTTAATGAACGGAAAATTACAGTTTCAAAAAATGATAATATAAAAAAATCTTTACTCGTTACAGGTTTTCCTTATGATTCAAGCAGTTACATTCCGGATCCGGTTGCCGTATTTAAAAAGTTTGTAATGATTGATGTACCGATCAGAAGACTTGGATCAGCCGCGCTAGATCTTTGCTGGACTGCCTGCGGAAGGTTCGACGGATTCTGGGAATACAATCTTAATGCATGGGACGTTGCAGCCGGGTATTTAATACTACTCGAAGCGGGTGGTAAAGTTACTAAATTCAGAGGAGAGAAATATTCGATCTATGAAAAAGAAATACTTGCTACGAATGGACTGATTCACGATGATATGATCGAAATAATGAACAATGAATAATGATTAATGGATTTTAATGAGTAATTATTATTCATTAATCATTACAAAGGTTGGAGCTGTTGCCACAATGTTTACTTTTTATGAATCGTTCAAACCTCCGAATTTTGAAGAAAATTTGATCAAGCTTATAAGTGATGAGAATAGACCTGGGAAGTTTCTTGTATTAGGAAGGACAAAAAAAGAAATTGATAAAGTATAAACCCGTCTGAGAAGTAGTAAAGGGAAAGCATGTTATTAAAAAGGGTTGAATAAATTAAAAGCCGAGACAAGTTGCCCGGCTTTTTTCGATTTAGTAATTTTACAAAATCTTTTGATAGTACAAAACTCAACTAAGTTAACTAACTCTCTTAACCTACTCAACTAACTCAACTCACTCAAGCAACTCAACTAACTCAACTTACTTAACTTACTTAACCAAAAGCATTTTCTTCGTCTGAACAAATTCTTTACTCTGCATTCTGTAATAATAAATTCCACTTGAATAATTTGAAGCATTAAATGTAATTTCGTATTTGCCCGGTTGTAATTTTTCATTAACTAAATCTTCAACCTTTCTTCCAAGCATATCATAAATTGTTATATTAATATCATCAGTTTTTGCCACATCGAATTTTATAACGGTTGACGGATTGAACGGGTTCGGATAATTATTCTCAAGGTTAAATCTTTCAGGAACTTCTGATGAAATTATGTTTATACCGACAGGAACCCTAATTAATGTCACAATAAAAGTATTTCCGGAGGATGCCGAATCATACCCGTTATATGCCCATGCTCTCCATGTGCATCTGACAGAATCACCTGTCGTTCCCATAGTCTGAGCCAGTGAATCCAGAAAACTTCTTCTAAAACTTACAGCTGTATCTGTCCCTTCATTATC
>Ga0180121_10001460_pt1 | contig 10053 bp, 8 predicted proteins | sample AntDrymUQ5402106_2_FD_129676 | JGI IMG/M metagenome (GOLD analysis project Ga0180121, IMG submission 129676) | Polar desert sand microbial communities from Dry Valleys, Antarctica - metaG UQ540 (21.06) (version 2) (version 2) | ecosystem: Environmental > Terrestrial > Soil > Desert | place...
ACTGGTTGGCGGCACTGTCGCGCCAAAGCTGGGTCATATAACCCGCTCCCGCTTTCCATGACAGATAGATAAGTCCCTCCGGATTCCTAGTCAGTGCGGCAATCTTCGCCCCCACACCGAAGTTTCCGGCATGAGACTGCTGGTGAACTGATGACGACAATTGGTTTACGTAAAGGGCTTGTTCGGGACCAGTCATCCCAATTCCAGTGTCAACCACGCAGAGCTTTCGTATCCCGACTAGGTCGAACCTATCCCAATCGACATCCCAGATGACTTCACCTTTGGGATCCGGTAATTGTAGGATAGCTTCGATTGCGTTTTGTGTAAGTTCCCGAAGATACTGGAGAGGTGCACAGTCTTGACCGAGACGATCCAACATAAATCCGGTGTTAGCGACCGTCATTGGCAGCGTCTTCTCGACGTGCGTATTTCTAGACAAAGAACTCATAAGACAATCCTTTCGCTGCAGCAAAGGTAGGTTGTAGCGACCTTCGCTTGGGTGAATGTTGTCCCAGCATCAGCGTACGAGAAAGTATGGTACCTTCGGTCCGCGTCAGACTGAGTGTTAATGTGCAAGCATCCTAACATAGCGTGACAGCAATTCTAAATTAAACAGCACATGCTCGTGCGGAAGCGCGTTACTCACTAAGAGTCGATAGAGGCAGGTGGAAGGAATCAGTCTGGGATTTAGGCAATGCTGAACGCCGGAGTTCTCACATTTAAGGAGTTTGCCATGCGCGAACCATTACCGCTGGCGACCGTCCACGATGCCGTGCTTGAATTCCTGCGCGGGCGCGATGATGTAGTGGTGTTTGGCGCCACCGCCGTCAACGCTTATGTTGATGAGCCGCGCATGACCCAGGACATCGATCTGATGTCGACGCGGGCTCAGGAACTTGCGGAAGAGCTGCGCGAGTATCTGACTCAGCGATTCCATATTGCAATGCGCGTGCGGACAGTTCGCGGGGGCAAGGGTTACCGGCTTTTTCAAATGCGGAAGACTGGAAATCGTCACCTGGTAGACATACGGCCGGTGGCGTCTTTGCCGGAATCACAAAAGATCGAAGACATTCGTGTACTGACCCCACCCGAACTCATCGCGTACAAAGTGATTTCTTACAACGCGCGCCGGGGAAAACCCAAAGCAGGTACTGACTGGCGGGATCTCGCGGTGCTTTTATTGGCCTTTCCCAAATTGAAGAGCGAATCAGGTGCGGTTAATGACAAACTTCGGTCAGTCGCCGCTAGCGAAGAAGTCATGAAGGAGTGGCGAGACTTGGTCTCACAAAAGATAAGCCTTGCTGACGATGATGCCGAGTTCGATTGAAGTTCTCAGATTCAGAAAAGCCGATCGACTATTTGTATGCCAGCCAATTAATCCATGCCCATCGGAACCGCCTTCCACGAACGAACATTTCCCCTTTGCGAGAGCCTGAACTATCGCGAGTGGTCCGGCTATTACGCCGTCAGTTCTTACGAACCGCATCACGAGCATGAGTACAACGCGATTCGGAATGCCGCAGCGCTGATCGATATCTCGCCGTTGTTTAAGTATCGGATCAGTGGACCAGACGCCACGCGTTTGGTCGATCGCATCATCACCCGCGATATGCGCAAGGTCTCGGTGGGCCAGGTTATCTACACCCCATGGTGCGACGAGCATGGCAAAGTAATTGACGACGGCACGGTTTCGCGCCTGGAGGAGAACACTTATCGCTGGACAGCTGCCGATCCAAGCCTGCGCTGGTTCACGCAGAACGCGTCCGGCATGGACGTGGCCGTCGAGGATATTTCGGAGAACGTAGCCGCGCTCGCGCTGCAGGGGCCAACATCAGGACGGCTGCTCCAGAGTCTCGCTAAAGACGCCGGTATCGAGAATCTCAAATATTTTAGAGTCACTGCGGGCACGATCGCAGGCGTGCCGGTGGAGATTTCGCGGACCGGCTATACGGGAGACCTGGGTTACGAGATTTGGGTTCCGAGTGAGCAGGCAGTGAAAGTTTGGGATGCGTTAATGGAAGCCGGCCGGGCTTTTGATATTCATCCGGCAGGAATGCTGGCGCTCGACGTGGCTCGTGTGGAAGCAGGGCTACTGCTCATCGAAGTCGACTTCAATAGCTGCAAGAAAGCGCTGATTGACGAACAGAAATACTCGCCCTTCGAAATGGGTCTGGGACGGTTGGTGCATACAAGCAAGAATCGCTTTATCGGCCAGGCCGCGCTGATCGCGGAACAGAAGCGTGGACATCCACGCGAGATTGTGGGACTCGAGATCGACTGGCCGGAAGTGGAACAACTTTATGAAACAGCGGGTCTACCACCCGCGGTTTCTCCGATTACTTCCCGCGTTGCCGTGCCGGTGTTCGACGGTGGAACGCAGATTGGCAAAGCAACTTCCAGCACCTGGTCACCAGTTCTGAAAAAGATGATCGCCCTGGCGACGTTGAAGCGCGAACACACTAAGCCTGGCACGAAATTACAGTTTGAAGTCACTGTTGAAGCAAGACGCCATCGTGTGCGAGCGACCGTCGTGAAGATGCCGTTCTTCAATCCAGAGCGAAAGACCGCGACGCCGGTTCGCTGATGTTGCGGCTTTGCCGCCTGACGTGCGCAAGGGCTCTACCCTCCGGCAAACATTTTGAAAATCTGGAGGCTACGCCTCCAGTAGCAGAGGGAGGCATAGCCTCAAAAAGAAATACCCGCTTCCGGAAAGGCGTAGCCTTTCCGCACATCAGACGGCACAGCCGTAGCCTTGGTAAACCAATCGATCGCACACTATGCGGGATTCCCTCCGCTACATCATCGACCGCTACGATCCAAACGCGCCGCTCGAGAACGCACTCACCATTCCCGCGCCGTGGTATACCGTCGAAAGTATTTATCAACTCGAGATGCAAACAGTCTTCGCGCGTTCGTGGCAGCTTGCTTGCCGGCTCGATAATCTGGGGCAACCCGGTCAATACGTTACCGGCGAGATTGCCGGCGAACGCATCGTGATCGTTCGTGGCACCGATAATGTGTTGCGAGGCTTCTTCAATGTCTGTCGCCACCACGCTGCGGCGGTGATGACAGAACCCGAGGGAACAGCAACTCATCTACGCTGTCCCTATCATGGTTGGACTTATTCGCTGGAAGGTGAGCTGAAAGGCACGCCTGACTTTTCGGGCGTCTGCAATTTCGACAGATCTGCAAATAGTCTGGTTCCGGTTGAAACGGCCATTTGGGAAAATTGGGTCTTCGTTAAATTGGACGGCCGCCTGGCGGGCGTCCCACCCATGACGGATCTCGCGCTAGACGCAAAAGCCGCTCTCGAAAGTTTTCTGGGTCCTGATCTCGTGAACCAGATCAAGCCACTCGATCTAAGCAGCCTTCATTGGGTGGAGCGGCGGCATTACACCTTCGACTGCAACTGGAAAGTGTTCGTCGACAACTATCTCGACGGTGGCTATCACGTTCCACACCTGCACAAAGGCCTCGACAGCGTCCTCGACTACAGCAAGTACATGATCGAAAACGGGGAACATTTCTGTTTGCAGTGGAGCCCGCTCGTTAGCGAAGGGGCGGAAGCGCAGACCGGGGCTGTGCGCCAGGGCGAGCGGGCGCTTTATTACTGGATCTATCCAAACTTCATGATCAACTGGTACTCGGGAGCGATGGACACGAATTTGGTCCTGCCTCGCGGAGTCGACAAAACAGAAGTAATTTTCGATTTCTACTTTTCGGACGTTTCCGCTTCGGCGCGTGACCGCAACCTGGCGAGCATCGAGGTGGGCCAGCGTATCCAGGATGAAGACGTAGCTATCTGCAAGTCGGTGCAGCACGGATTGAATTCGCGAGCGTACAATGCCGGCCGCCTCTCCGTGCGCCGCGAAGCAGGCGAACATCTTTTTCATCGCCTGCTACATGCTGATCTCACAGCGGGGCTCGAAGGATTGCAAGGCCAGGAGTAGCAGCGAGCGTTACGGTATTAGAAACTCGCCAGCAGATCCTCGCTACTCTTCTGTCGCAAAAAAGCAAGCAGCCCCCCTTTTCATTCACACCGTGGCTTCAGCCCGGTGATCTGGGCGCGACAAAAAAGCGAACCGTTTTTAACAGTTTCCTTCGCCGCAAGCAGCCTCTCTTCCCAATTGACAATTCCGATGGGGAAACCGTTGAAACGCCAATGTCATACTTGACTCATACACGCCAGTTTGCATGAGCTACGGTTTGCCTTTGCTCCGAAGGGGCTGCGGCTCCAAGCCCAGGGTTGCCGCTTCGGCTACCCTGGGAAAGCAATTCGCCACCTCACAACCGCATCGCGGTTGCGACCGTGTGAAATCTCGCTGCACTGACGCAACCGCCTTGCGGTTGAGAACCCTACCACTCAGTTCCCAGGGTAGCCGAAGCGGCAACCCTGGGCTTGGAGCCGCAGCCCCTTCGGGGCAAAGCAAAGTTGAGTGAGTCAAGTATGTCATTGCCGTTGAAACGGTTCCTCAACTCGGTTCGCGTTTGTATCACCGGGCTAAAGCCGCGGTGTGAATGAGGAGCCCGGCCTTCTTTTCCGACAGGCTCCATCGAAGTCCGGTCGATTTCTTGACTGTGCCTGCCCGTCACTTCAACAGATACTCCCGCATGAACATTACCGTCGCGTAAAACTGAAAATCCTGGTTCTTCTTTTTGGCGAAACCGTGACCTTCATCTTTCCCCATTAGGTACCACACCGGCGTCTTGTTCTCGCGCATCATCTTAACCATTTGCTCCGCTTCGTTGACCGGCACGCGCGGATCGTTGCCGCCCGCAACGATGAAGATTGGTTTGGTGATGCTCCTGGTGTGATTTAGAGGCGCGGTGCGGAGCATAAACTCTCGCATCTTCGGATCGCGCTCGTCGCCATACTCGGCTCGTCGCAAGTCGCGACGATATGGCTCTGTGCGCTCCAGGAACGATACCAGATTCGAAATGCCTACCACTGGAAGCGAAGCGCGAATGCGATCGTTGTACCGGGTGGCGATAGCAAACGCCATGTGTCCGCCATAGCTGCCACCGGTGACCATTACCCTGTTGGCATCAAGACGTGGCTGCGTCTTAATCCAGTCAAGCAGCGCTCCGATATCTTTGTATGTATCCTCGCGCAGAAAACCATTATCGAGTCGTAGAAAAGTTTTGCCGTAGCCGGAAGAGCCACGCACATTTGGGTAGAGATGGGCGACCCCGAGTTCATTCAAAAAGTAGTTGGTCCGTCCGAGAAATGAAGGGCGCGACTGACCCTCCGGCCCGCCATGAATGTTTATGACGACGGGTCGTGGGCCGCTAAACTTTGCCGGTGGCATATAGAGAAATCCGGAGATCGTGCGGTCGTCAAAACTTTTCCAACGAACCAGTTCGGCTTCGGAAAACGCCGCCGTATTCAGTCCGCCCGTTTCGCTTTCCGTCCAGCGATCAACCTTTCCCGAGCGGGTGTCGAGCGAATAGACATCGGCGGGGGAACGCGCGGTGTTCATACTAAACCCCAGGTCTCGCGAGTTTTTGTGCCACTCCATGCCTCCGATTACGCCCACCGGCAGGTTAGGCACCGGACGCTCCTTGCGCGTTTTCGTATCGAGCAAATGCAGGCGGCCAACACCGTCTTCGTTGGTGACGAAGGCGATGCTTCGGCCATCGTTGGAAAGTTCAAAGTCGTCGACGTCCCATTTAATATGGTCCGTAAGATAGGTGTGCTGCTTTGTCTGGAGGTCAACGTAAGCGAGCCGTTGAAATTCGGAATCCTTATCAGATGTTACATAGATGCCGCGACGGTCTTTGCTAAACGTGGCGCCACTGTAAGCAATTTTCCCCGTACCGCCCTTTGGGGTGAACAAACTCTTCTCGCCCTTCGCCACATCCACGATCCATAAATAACTTTCATTCACTGAAAGAAACTCGCCCAGCAGAAGTTTCTGGTCGTCAGGCGACCAGTCCAGAATTCCCCAGCCGCCGCCTTCAAGCTGAAGCAACAGACGGTCGGTCTTCGGATCAGCCGGATTAATGATGTACTGGTCAGCATCGCGGCCGTTGCGGCGAGTGGAACTATAGACCAGACGATCGCCTGCGTTGGACCAGGCGCCACCGGTATTCCTGGATTTGCCGTCCGTCAGCAGAGTCACGGTGCCGTCTTTCAAGTCGTAGCGGTAAAGCTGGAAGAACTCATTTCCCCCGGCGTCCCGGTTGAAAACGAAGTAATCGCCAGTGGTTGGTTGGTACGACGCGCCGCCTGCTCGTTCAGGAAAGAAAGTTATTTGTTTGCGATCGCCCCCCGGGAATTTAACCAGGTGAACCTGGTTAGTTTCGCCAAATCGCGTGCTGATGAGCATCTCCCGGCTTGTTGGATGCCAGCTCGAAAGTCCGGCGCCGCGAAACTCCGTGTAGCGTCTGACATCTTCAATCATCGCAGTGGGAATCGGCGTGATGCCTTCAACCACCAGATTGTCTCCGGGAGTAAGTGTGCCACTTTGCGCGAAAACACCGGCACACCAAAGACCAGCAACAGCAAGAAAGAGAATTAGGGACCACGTTGATAGTCCGCCCTTACGCGTCAATAACATTGGGGATACTCCTTTTGCGTTAAAAGTGGCTGGAAAGATTTCTGGAAAGGCGTACTATAACCCAAAGTCCTGGGAGTGAAAATATTTCAGATTGTAGTCGGCTGATCCCGAACGGCAACTGTGACTAACTCTGATTCATCCGTTTCCCCCGTCTCCACTAACTCCGTTGCCCGACGCGGCCGCCTGCTGCGCGTGCTTGGCCTGGGCTTTGGACTCGCTGTAATCATCGGCAACACGATTGGAGCAGGGATCTTTGAGTCCCCGGGCTCTATCGCTTTGCAGTTGCCGCATCCTGCACTCTTCCTCGGAGTGTGGCTTCTGGGCGGACTGTACGCTTTACTCGGCGCTGTCTCCATGGCAGAGCTGGGAGCGATGATCCCGAAGTCGGGCGGACAGTATGTGTTCTCGCGCTATGCCCTGGGCGAGTATGCGGGTTTTATCGTGGGCTGGAGCGATTGGATCTCGACCTGCGGCTCGGCAGCCGCGGTCTCGCTGCTGATTGGTCAGTTTGCCGGCGCGCTCTATCCTTCGTTGAGCGGGAAGTCAGTAGTCATTGCCATGGTAGTGGCCATCGGTTTCGCTGTCTTGCAATGGCGCGGAATAATTTGGGGCAGCACAGCTCAGAACGTTACCAGTTCGCTCAAGGCGTTTGCTTTTCTTGGGCTAGTTGCAGCGGCTTTTGTCCTTGGGGGGCAAGGTTCTTTCACGGCGGCGGCGACTGACAGCACGCCGGTGGGTCTGGCGTTGGTTTCGGCCCTGGTTCTGTCGCTGCAATCCGTGATCTACACATATGATGGATGGACCGGTGTGGTTTACTTTTCAGAGGAGGTCAGTAATCCGGGCCGGGATATTCCCCGCGCGCTGTTCGGTGGGGTGCTTTCCGTTATCGCTATCTATCTGCTCGTCAACCTGGCGCTTCTTTATGTGCTCCCGATTTCGAGAATCGCCGGACAGGATTTCGCCGCTGGCGGAGCCGCTCAGGTTCTGTTTGGACAATATGGCGACACTGTCTTTCGGTCTCTGACCATTCTTTCTATGCTGAGCGCCATCAATGCTTATCACCTGATGTCGACTCGCGTGCTGTTTGCGATGAGCCGCGATGGTCTGTTCACCAGGAAGGCGGCCGGGGTGAACAAAGGTGGAACCCCTACGTTCGCATTATTCACTAGCGCCACTGTGGCGATCCTGGTCATCGCTGTTGGGCAGACGTTCAAGCAAGTAATAGCCATACTGGCATTCTTCTTTGTCGCGAATTACACGCTTTCCTTTATTTCGGTGTTCGTCTTACGCCGCCGGGAACCGCAGAAGGAGCGGCCTTATCGCGCCTGGGGTTACCCATGGACCACCGGATTGGCCCTGGTTGGTTCAGTCCTGTTTCTCATCGGTGCGATTGCCGCCGACATGCGCAAGAGCATTTATGCGCTTATGGTGCTCGCGGTCAGTTATCCTCTGTTTCGTTTGATGAAGTACGCTAACGTTGGTTCCGGAGTTTGAAGCGGCCAGCGTTTCCTCTATTGTTGAACCAGAAAACCAGTAGCTAAGGAAGGCCTCGATGAAACACATCTTTGCAATTATCTTATTCATTGCCAGCGCCGTCAGTGTTGCTTCCGCTTATCCCATGCCGGACGATGAGGCGGCGCGAATCCGCACCAGAGAAAAGTTGGCTCAGTTGCTCGAAAAGGTTGGTCCGACTATCAACGTCGCTTTCAGCCAAAGCCAAAAGCAGCCCTTCAACTATGTCGGAAGTCTGAGAACGGGACTGGTTAACGCTGAGAGTTTCGAGATTGTAATCAGCGTAACTCCCAAAGACACGATTGGCTTCCGCATCTACCCGCACTACAAAAAGGGCTACATTAATGTTGACAAGGTCAACAACGCGAAAGGGCTCATGCGGCTACTGCTCCGGCTAAGCGACCGCGCATTTTTTTATTGGGGGGTGGACGAGACGGGCGACGTTTTCACCGGCTACACCTTTACTCTCGAATCAGGCTTTCCAGATGAGGCGATCAGGATTGTGCTGCGCAGTATTATGAACAGTGACAAGTTTGTCGGCGAGATGCGTCCCTTTGTTGACGGTAGCGCACCGGCTAAATAAACCGGGGGAAAGCTCGTTTCAGTTTCGGAGGGTCCGAGCGCGACCGTGTTGCACTGGGGAGCGTTCTGTGAGCAGGCTGAACACTCAACCGGCTGTCAACTTCAAAAGAGCTCTGATATTTCCTGGGGTCGGCAGCTTCTTCAAAGCTTCGCGCAGCATCTGCTTGCGCGGCTGCGATCTTCATTCCATCGCCTACTGACTCATAATCAGTAATTCTCTCTGCAAGCAGATTTTGGCAGCTTCCGGAGCTTCCTCGATCTGATTCTTGCTGCCCATTCATCCCGTCAAAATACCAACATACGAATGAGCCTCAGCGGCGACAGAGGCGTGGAGACTTTTCATTTCAGGATCTTCGACGACCCCTCGCCACAAGCGGCGCATTAATTCTTGAGCGCCCGCATTATCAACTCTGTCTTTCAGTCCAGTGCGGTCTGACACCAAGCAGAGCTTCTTCGTTAGCCCGCAAGGTGTGCGCTTTGCAGTTTTGGTGAGGCTATCTTCACAAGAGATAAACCCTTTGCAGTGAGTGAAAGAGACCGGTGCGCATTACGGCCGGCTATTGACGATAGTCGGGCGGCCATGCAAGAAACCTAGCATATGCAGTATTCTGTTTTTGAACCAGTAGTCTTGCATCCTGAGATCCAAAGGAGAAACTAGAAATGAGACGCTTTGTATTAGCAATTACGCTCATATGCGTACTTTCCGGCTCAGCCCTGGCGGGAGACATTCACACCACCGACTCAACAGCGCTGCCACCACCAAGCCCGCTGACCACCGTCGTACTAGCGGTCATTATCGCCGTTAGCTAATTAGGGGTTCGGTTAGCCAAAGTAAGAAAATACTGCCGGCGGCGGCAGAGAATTAGTGTGTCTGGCCCTTTTCTGCAAATAATTAGCTTGCTATCCTCCGAACATCAAGGGAGACCAGAAATGAGACGCTTCTTAATGGCAGTCGCTCTGGCGTGTGTCCTTTCGGGTAGCACAATTGCCGGCGATGTCCATTCCACTGACTCGCCAGTGCCGCCGCCGCCACCACCAAGCCCGGTCATGACGATCCTACTCGCGATCATTAACGCCGTAGCTAAATAGGGATCGGGTTACCCCGAGCGATAGAAACTGCCTTCCTGGCGGTAGACCGGCGGTGTGCGTCTAACCTTGTTTCGATCTCGCTATACAAGGTTTCTTTCATTCACCGCTTCCGGGTGTGTGGCTGGTGAGAGCAACCGTAGTTGATGGTTCAGAGAGACTAGATACCGTCTCGATTACTTGTGCCGGTACTTAAGAATTCTCGCACAATCCCAGTTCGACCATTTTGCGATGCTCCATTCAACGATAGGTATTTGAGGAGAATGCAATCCAGTTCCTCAAAGTCGATAGGCTTTACCAGATAATCACTACA
>Ga0180121_10001461_pt1 | contig 10042 bp, 8 predicted proteins | sample AntDrymUQ5402106_2_FD_129676 | JGI IMG/M metagenome (GOLD analysis project Ga0180121, IMG submission 129676) | Polar desert sand microbial communities from Dry Valleys, Antarctica - metaG UQ540 (21.06) (version 2) (version 2) | ecosystem: Environmental > Terrestrial > Soil > Desert | place...
CCAATCCAGCTGCCATTCGGAAAACCAGACGTCTTCAGACTCTAATCTATCGTGCCGAGGAAGGAAACATCTTGCATTACACAACCTGCGGTCGAAAAACGCACCGCAATGTGGGCCCACGTGCCGTTCCTGCACCAGCCGGGGAGCCGTCCCGGCCTCGGCGTACCGCTGCAATCTGTGGCCCCAAGTAGCTGATTTTAAATGAGTTGTACCAAGAGATAGAGGGCGGGGAGATCCAGCTGACACCCGACCGACTCAAATAAGCACGGATCTGGCTCATCAGAATCCTGACACCTCCTGTGACCAGAGCCTCGCCGGGCTGCCGCGCCAGGCTCCCGAACGAATTCGAGTGTGACCCATGTACCTCGTTGAACTCAAGCCAGGCAAGGAAGAGCTCTACCGCACGGGCGATGACCTTGCACTCGCCATTCGTGACGGCGATGTGGATGCCCGTTCCCGCATCTATCATCGAGCCACGGCCAAGTGGATCTCCATCACCCTGCACCCCCAATACAAGGCGATCGTGGCTGGGCAGGAAGAGGCGGAGCGGCCGGCCCGCAAAGGGTGGGGTCTTCTCACGACCGCGGTTGGAAGTGTGCCGATCGAGCTGTCCACCAGCGATACCCCGGTTATGAGCAGTGGCATCCGGCAGCGCTGGAAGCGCCCTATGGGGTTGGGCCTGGCTAGCCTACTTCTCCTGCTCGGGATTCAGCTTGCGTTTTCGGGCCCGCGTCCCCGCTGGGCGGGGCAGGGTAAAGTGGCGGTCATCGGCACGTCGCGCGCGAAGAGCGCGGTGAAAGCGGCGAGCTCGGCCACCCGGCTCCGAGACGAATCGGAGATGGGCTATCCGAATGATTATCAGCTCGACATGGTGTCGCTGGCCAGCACATCCGGCGCCTGGCCGGTGCGGGTGACGGCGGCGGGTGACAGCGTCACCGTTCCGCCGCCGCCGGCAGAGATCGTCGTACCGGTGCTACCGCGCGCTCCCAGACTTCGTTCCAAGGCGTTGCGGGCCGCGCTGGCCATTGGCGAGCCCCAAGCGGAGGTGAAAGGCCGCTCGGTCCAGGCGCTGATCCGCCGGTATGAAGCTGCCAGCAACGAGGCGTACACCCGCTTGGAGAGCCGGATCCGCGCGGCCCGTCTGAATCGGTTATTCGCGCCCGGCCGACTCACCGCCGGTGGCGGAGTTCCGGATACGAGACTCAGCCTGGCGGGTGCAGCCAATTTTATTCGGGTCTATCGCCAGCAGCAGGCGGGGATCGAGAAGGCATACCAGGACAGCGTAACCCTTCTGGTCAGGCGGAACGGCTGGACGTCGAAGGACATGAAGCAGTGGTCTTCGCGTTCGCAGCGTAAGGAGAGCCCCACGCTGGAGCTACTCAGCAACGCGTTGCTGGCCGGCATAGATAGCCTGCTCGGCGTGCTCGACGCGCAGGCGGGAGCCTATAAGCTCAGAGGAACTGCGATTGCCTTCGAGAATCCAGCGGCGACCCAGGCCTACGGTGCGTTGCGCCGGCGGATCCGGGAGCAGATCGACGCCGCGGTGTCGGCCGGTGCGGCTACTTCTTTCGGCCCGAGCGGCCTTCTGCTCCAGGCGATCGGCACCAGCACCCTACCGCGGGAGACGTGAGCCGGCTGGTTCGTTACGCGCAATCATCCCAGGAATCTCTTCCATCGCCCGCTCGGCCAGCGACAGCTGACCCCGGGCGATGAGGGCATCCAGGGCCTCGCGGGGAGAGACGCCCTGGCGGCGGGGGCCATGATGGTCACTGGAGAGAAGGTCGATCAGGCCCAGATCAGCCATCTGCCAGGCTAGAGTCTCGGACAGCGGACTCGAGCGCTGGTAATGCCCGGTCAGACTTCCCACGTTGACCTGAAGTAATGCGCCAAGCTCCTGCCAGGTGCGCATGACGTCGAGGGGATCGTGGCCGGGGAGATAGTGGTAGCGCTCCGGGTGGGCGATGATGATCTGGCGCCCGGCATCCTGCACCTGCCGCACTACGTCGTTGTGGGTACCCTGTAACTCGAAACCAAACTCCACCAACAGATATTTCCCGCCGGCCAGCCCGATGTCCGGCCTGAGAGCCACGCGGCGGGCAGCGCTGCCATCGGGCGCCCAGATCTCCTGCCCCAGCCCGATTACCGGCACGTCGGAGCGCCCGGCGCAGGCCGTAGCCAGCTCGTTGAAGGCTAGGCGATGGCGTTCCAGCTCCTTATCGATAGCGTCGGAGGTTCTGAGATGGGGCACCAGGAGGTGTGGCGTGGTGATCAGGGTCCTCACCCCTTCCTGGTACAGCCCCGTCAGCGCCTCGAGCGACTCCGCCACGGAGGCGGTGCCGTCATCCACCCCAGGCACCAGGTGACTGTGGAGGTCAACGATCGAAAGCGATCCGGCGTTACTGTCAGTCATGGCTGGAGTCTAAGGCAACGATCAGGCCAGCCGAAGCGACGCAATGGTTGCGAGCCCTGATTGGCCGGTGCCAGGAGCCGCTGTACACTTCACCCGTACACCCAGTCATTCCACCGAGCGAGCTGCCGTGCAAACCGCCCGCCGCACTCATGGTTTCCGAGAGTCGGTCATCCGGGGGATGACCCGGCTGGCCCGCGAGTACCGCTCGATCAACCTGGCTCAGGGATTCCCCAACTTTCCCGCCCCCGAGCTGCTCAAGGACGCGGCAGCGCGAGCGATCCACGACGACATCAATCAGTACGCCATCACCTGGGGGGCCCAGCGGCTTCGAGAGGCGCTGGCTCGAAAGTATCAGGAGTGGTACGGACTGGAGGTCGATCCGGAACGCGAGATCACGGTGACATGCGGGGCCACGGAAGCCATGATCGCCACGCTGCTGGCGGTGGTGAATCCGGGTGATGAGGTAATCGTGTTCGAGCCCTTCTACGAGAACTACGGGCCGGACACCATCCTGGCAGATGCCAGGCCGGTCTACGTTCCCCTGCAGCCGGGAGGGATGCTCGACCTGGAAATGCTGGCGAATGCGTTCTCGCCCAGGACCCGGGCCATTATCGTGAACACCCCCAGCAACCCGTCCGGCAGGGTGTTGAACCGAGCCGAGCTGGAGGCCATACGGGATCTCTGCGTGCGGCATGATGTGCTGGCGGTGACCGACGAGATCTACGAGCACATTCGCTTCGAGGGCGACCATCTGCCGCTGGCCACCCTGCCGGGCATGCGCGATCGCACGGTCACCATCAGCGGTGCATCCAAGACCTTCAGCGTTACCGGGTGGCGAATCGGCTGGATTTTGGCGCCGCCCGAGCTCACCGATTCCATCAGAAAGGTGCACGACTTCCTGACCGTGGGCGCGCCCGCGCCGCTCCAGGAGGGAGTGGCGGTGGCACTGGGTGCTTTGGAGCGGCCGTTCTACCAGCAGCTTGCCGCCGGCTATCGGGCCCGGCGTGATGTGCTGTACAGCGCCCTGATCGATTCCGGTTTTACCTGCACCACGCCGGAGGGCGCCTACTACATTCTCGCCGACTTCTCGGCGCTGGCCTCGCCGGCCGGGCTGACAACACCCCTGTCAGACACGGAGTTTGCGATCTGGCTTTCGCGGGAGATCGGTGTGACGCCTGTCCCCGGCTCCAGCTTTTTCCGCGACGGCGGTGACGGTGGGCGCCTGGTTCGCTTCGTCTTCTGCAAGACCGACGACATCCTGCTCGAAGCGGCTCGCCGGCTGCGCTCGCTTTCAACGGCGGCAGGTCGCAGGGAGCGTCCGCTGGAGCCGGCCGTCAGAAGCGGGCTGCAGCGGTGACGGCTCGTCCCCTCGCCATCGTGACCGGGGCGTCCGCCGGCATCGGCCGGGTGTTCTGCGAACGGCTGGCCCGACGAGGACACGACCTGCTGGTGGTGGCACGGGACGGCAATCGGCTGGAAGCAATGAAACGCGAGCTGGAAGAACGGTATGGAATCCTGGTGGAGGTGTTCCCGGCTGATCTCACTATCGATACTGATGTGAGCCTCTTGGTTGCGCGAGTTACTCAATCTCCCCAGCTCGCGCTCCTGGTCAACAATGCCGGCTTCGGAACTCGCGGACCTCTCCACAGCACCAGTCCGGCCCGGCAGGAGGCCATGCTTCGGCTTCACACGATGGCGCCCATGCGCCTCAGCCAGGCGGCGCTACCGACGCTGCTCAACAACGGCCACGGCGCCATCGTGAACGTCTCTTCCGTTGCCTCGTTTCTTTTCTCCGCCTATAACGTGAATTACTGCGCGACCAAGGCGTATCTCACCAGCTTCAGCGAGGGGCTGGCCGCGGAGCTGGCCGGGACCGGGGTGCGGGTGCAGGCGCTGTGCCCCGGCTTCACCCGTTCGGAATTCCATCAGCGGATGGAGCTGGATGTGGGCGATATCCCGGTCTGGATGTGGATGTCGGCTGAAAGCGTGGTGGATGCCTCGCTGTCGAATCTGGACCGCGGCGGCCGGGTGGTGTGTATCCCCGGCTTTCGCTACCGGCTCCTGGTGGGCCTGCTGGGGCTGACCCCCCGGTGGGTAATTTCCCGGGTGACGCGGCGCCATGCCCAGTCCATGTGAGCTAGATCATTTCGACTTTCCGGGCGGCGCGGTATGCTGGTGGGTCGCATTGCGATACCCAACACATCTCGAAGCCGGATGGATCGCTCATGGGCACCCTCCTCCCTTGCCGGATCACACCCCTTCTGCTAGGTGTCGCCGTTGTCGCCTGCGGCGGCAGTCTTACCCTCCCCAGTGATGGATCAACCGCCACTCTAACGGTCGTGTCGGGCGACCGACAGGAAGGCACTGTCGGGAGTCGGCTGGACCAGCCGCTCGTCGTTCGCCTGACCGACTCTCGCTCTCAACCGGTGGCGGGAGTTCCGGTCGTCTTTAGCTTCGAGAGCGGAACTTCTGAGGCCGAGATCTACTTTCCCGAGGCGGAAACGGACAGTGACGGACGGGCACGGGCCGAGGTGCGACTGGGCACCGATGCGGGGACTCACATCGTCGAGGCCGCCGCGGCGGAACTCAGCGCGACGTTCGACTTAAACGCACTAGAGCGGGAGAAGGGCAAAGGCGGGGGTGGTGGTCGCGGCAACGGGGACGACGAGGACGACTGAAGTAAAGTTCTAACCTGGCCTGTCCGATACTGAGGTGGACGGAGTCTGCGTGGGCCCCACGCGAGTCCCCCTCTAACTCGGCAGGAACCCATGCGGATACGGCAAGCAGGGCTGATCGCGGTGCTGATTCTTGCAGCGACCGGCTGCGACCGCCACACGGCCGAACTGCAGAAGGCCCTGGCTGAATCACGTGCGGCCGAAGCCCAAAAAGACACATTGCTTACCGAAGTCCTCGAAACCACCCAGTTTGTCAGCGATCTGAACAGCGAGCTGGCCAAAGCCAGAAGCGTGACTATTGGAAGCGGCGAAGACGACCGCGGCGCACCGGGAGCGCATCGGGATCGGGAAGAGCGTGAGGCCACCCTGCTTCGAATCCAACAGGTCATCGCCCGGCTCAACGAGAGCGAGGCCAAGCTCACGGTCGCCGAGGCCCGTGCCAAGCAGTCCCGAGTTCGCAACGCCAGGCTCCTGGCTCAAATCTCCACCTACAAGAAGACCATCGAAGACCTCAAGACCGCCGCGGAGCAGCAGCGGGCAGAGAACGAGGCCATCATCGCTGACCAGCGATCCCAGATCGCCTTGCTTGCGGGCCAGGTGGACACGCTGGGCCAGGAGCGAAACACCCTGCGCGGCTCGGTGGCAAGCTTGATCACATACAAGAACACGGTCTACTACGCTGCCGGTACCAAAGATGAACTGATCGAGAAGGGTATCGTGACCAGGGAAGGTTCCAAGTTCCTCATCTTTGGCGGTACTCGGCTGGAGCCGGCGCGTAACATCAATACCTCCGCGTTCACGGTGATCGACAAGACGCAGACGCTCTCGATCGCATTGCCGCGCACAGACAAGAAATACAAAATCGTGTCGCGGCAGAGCCCAACGTTTCTCGCCGGCGACGTGAGCAAGGACGGCCAGGTGAAGGGGGTGGTGGAGATCGTGTCGCCGGAGGAGTTCTGGTCGGCCTCGAAGTATCTGATCCTGGTGCAGAACTGATGTAGGAGAGGGGAGAAGCTCGCGCTGGAGGGCTCTCCCCAACAAAATGTAGAGGATGTTGACAAATTTGTTGGTAAGTGTCGTCACTGCAATGTGATGCACATCACCAGAATTTGACACTAGTTCCCGCCTTCCCCCGGTCCCGACACTCCACTAACTGCCCTCGTGATGCGCAACACCGCCGCGGCGAGCCCGCCGACAGAGATTGTCTGCACGCAATCCAACTTTGGTGCCCGTCACTCCTGCGGAGGTGGCTCGTGAACAAGCTTACGGTGGTTGTCGCTCTGGCTGCGCTGATAACGCTCGGCGCATGCAAGAAGACCGGAGATGGTCAGTATGAAGTGCAGAAACCGGTCGTCGGCACCGAGACCGACACGGTGAACACGCCGACCGTAGAAACCGGTACCGTCAAGGACACGATCACCGTGCCCACGGTTGGGACCGAGAAGAAGGAAGTGAACGTGCCCAAGGTCGAGGTCAATCCACCGAAGGAGTAGGTTCGCCCTCCGGCAAATCCAGCGATATATTCCCAACACCCGCGGGGCAGGTCCTTCCCGCGGGGTTTTACTTTTACATCCCGGGAGTTTTCCATGACGCGGGCGGCGGCTCGGCTTGCCCTGGCGGCGCTTGCGGTCGTCTTGCCCTCTGCGGCTCTTACCGCTCAGGGGATGACCGTCATCCGGGCCGGCCGGTTGGTCGACACGGAGAAGGGCGAGATCCGCAAAGATCAGTTGTTATTCGTCCGGGGCGAGCGGATCGAGGCAATCCATCCTGCGTCTGCGAAAATTCCCGGTGGCGCCCGGGTCATCGATCTTTCCCGCTACACCGTGGTTCCCGGTCTGATCGACTGTCATGCTCACCTGATCGGAGATCTGACGGGGCCTCCGCTGGTGCCGCTGGAACGGTCGGGCGCGCAGGAGGCGTTCAGCGGAGTGCGGAATGCGCGGGCAACGCTCCTGGCCGGCTTCACCACCGTGCGGGATGTGGGCACCTACCGGGTGTTCGTGGACGCCGCCCTGCGCGACGCGATCGCCGACGGAACTGTCGTGGGGCCGCGCATGGCGGTGGCCGGTGCCTACGTCACTGTGTCGAGTGGTGCCGGCGAGATCACCGGCATGGCGCCGGATGTGGTGCTACCCCCCGATTACCGGTTTGGCGTTGCCAATTCGGTGCCGGAGGTGCGCGCAAAGGTCCGCGCGCTGCTGAATGGCGGCGCCGATTTCATCAAAATCCTGGCGACTGGTGCGGTGCTCACCCGCGGAACCAAGCCGGGCGTATCCGAGTACACCGAGGAAGAGATCAGGGGGGCGGTCGATCAGGCTGCTCAGTACGGAACGTTTGTGGCCGCGCACGCGCACGGTGCGGAGGGGATCAAGAACGCGGTCCGGGCAGGGGTTCGGTCCATCGAGCACGGCTCCCTAATGGACGACGCAGCCATCGTCCTGATGAAAGAGCGGGGAACGTACCTCGTGGCCGACATCTACAACGGCGACTACATCGCCTCCGTGGGGCGGGAACAAAAGTGGCCCGAGGAGTATCTCCGGAAGAATGATGAGACCACCGAAGCCCAGCGGGCCGGCTTCCGGAAAGCCGTAGCGGCGGGCGTCAAGATCGCCTACGGCACCGACAGCGGCGTCTACCCGCATGCGCTGAGCGCCAGGCAGCTGCCCTACATGGTGCGCTACGGAATGACGCCCATGGCGGCGATCCAGTCGGCAACCGTCGTGGCCGCGGAGCTGATGGGGTGGAGCGACCGCGTGGGCTCGATTGCTCCCGGAAAATACGCCGACATCATCGCGGTGGAGGGAGATGCGATGGCTGACCTGGCGAGCTTCAGCAAGGTTCCATTCGTGATGAAGGGTGGGATGGTATACCAGGCTCCCTAATCCTCCTTCACAATCCGCTTATCCACCCCAGAGGCACAGAGGTCACGGAGGATCGCGCATCATGCAGTGCTTAGCCTGTTCGGTCGTCTTGTGGAGCACACTGTTGGTGCAGGGCGCCGTAGCACAGGCACCCCGCAAGCTGACGCCGGGGGATATCTACCGCGTGCGCGAAGTCAGCGATCCCCAGATCGCGCCTGATGGCGCCTGGGTGGCCTACACCGTCTCCGTGTCCGATACAGCGGAGGACAAGAGCAACAGCGACGTGTGGATGGTCAGTTGGGACGGCACCCGCAACGTTCGGCTGACCTCGAGCCAGGCCGGCGAGCACACCCCGCGCTGGAGCCCCGATGGCCGGTATCTGGCCTTCCTTTCGAGCCGGGACGACGCTCGCGAGGTGGATCAGGTCTGGCTCCTCGATCGGACTGGGGGGGAAGCCGAGCGGATCACCGACCTGCCGGGTGGCGTGGTCGAGCTTACCTGGTCACCGGACAGTAAACGCCTTGCCCTGATCGCCAGCGATGCGGATCCCGATTCCTCCGCCGCCACTCCCGACACCAGCACACAGACCACCCCCAAGCCGATCGTCATCGACCGCTTTCAGTTCAAGGAAGACGAGACCGGCTACCTGGACCGGCGCCGGGATCATCTCTACCTCTTCGATCTCGCGCGACGCCGGGCCGAAGTGCTGACACCGGGCCAGTTCAGCGAGCAGTGGCCCGCCTGGTCGCCGGACGGCCGCTCCATTGCCTTTGTCAGCAAGCGCCGCGATGACTACGATCGCACCAACAACTGGGATGTGTACGTCGTGGACGCGGTCTCCAAATCCTCGCCCCGCCAGCTCACCAGCTTCGAGGGCCCGGACATGGATCCTCAGTGGGGCGGCCGCCCGCCCGCCTGGAGCCCGGACGGCCGCTATCTGGCGTATGTCCAGGGCGGCCCACTGAAACTGATCTACTATGCAGGACAAAAGATCGCGGTGGTGCCGGTGGCCGGCGGTCCGGCACAGCTCCTCACGGCCAGCCTCGACCGGAATGCGTTGTCCCCCGTCTGGGCGGCCGATGGCTCATCTATCCGCTTTCTGCTCGAGGATGACCGGGTCACCCATATCGCCGCTGTCCCGGCAGGCGGTGGAGCCATCCAACGGCTCACCGAGGGGCGCAGCTCCGTGAGCGATCTCTCGACCGGACCGGCCGGAAAGATGGTGGTGCTATCCAGCACGCCGACGGCACCGGCCGAGCTGTTCGCGGTCGAAGGCAGGTCGCTTCGAAAGCTTTCCCATCAAAACGATGCCTGGCTGCGTGAGGTTCGGCTGGCGCCGGTGGAGGAGATCTCGTTCAAGAGCCGGGACGGGACTCCCATCAACGGCTTCCTGGTGCGGCCGTTGGACTACCAGTCAGGCAGCCGGGTGCCGGCAGTGCTCAAGATCCATGGCGGGCCGGTATACCAGTTCTCCAACGAGTTCGACTTCGAGTGGCAGCTGCTCGCCTCAGAGGGATTCGCGGTCGTCGCTGCCAACCCCCGGGGCAGCTCAGGGCGGGGGGAAAAGTTCTCCACCGCCATCTATGCTGACTGGGGCAACAAGGACACGCAGGACGTGCTTGCCGCGGTGGATTACGCCATCAGCGCCGGCGTGGCCGATCCGGAGCGGCTCGGCGTTGGTGGCTGGAGCTACGGAGGGATACTCACCAACCAGGTGATTGCCCGAGACCGACGCTTCAAGGCGGCCATCAGTGGAGCAGGGCAGTCGAACGCGCTCGCCGGCTATGGCACCGACCAGTATATCCGGGAGTACGAAGCCGAGCTGGGTACTCCGTGGGCCAATCCGGAAGCATATCAGCGGGTATCGTATCCCTTCCTCCATGCCGATCGCATCGTGACACCGACGCTCTTTATGTGCGGGGAAAAGGACTTCAACGTGCCGCTGCTCAACTCCGAGCAGATGTATCAGGCTCTCAAGAGCCTGGGGCGGGACACGGAGCTGGTGATTTATCCGGGCGAGTTCCACGAGATTACGGTGCCGAGCTACCGGAAGGACCGGCAGGAACGCTACCTGGCCTGGTTCAAGCGTTACCTTA
>Ga0180121_10001462_pt1 | contig 10036 bp, 8 predicted proteins | sample AntDrymUQ5402106_2_FD_129676 | JGI IMG/M metagenome (GOLD analysis project Ga0180121, IMG submission 129676) | Polar desert sand microbial communities from Dry Valleys, Antarctica - metaG UQ540 (21.06) (version 2) (version 2) | ecosystem: Environmental > Terrestrial > Soil > Desert | place...
ATTGGAGACGTCCGCCGCAAACGCCGTCGCCTTCCCCCCCGCCTCGATGACCTCGCTCGCAACCGCTGCCACCGCATCGTGGCTGAGGTCGACTGCTACGACTCGCGCCCCTTCCTCGGCGAAGCGCAGGGCCGACTCGCGACCGATCCCGCCGGCCGCCCCGGTGATTAGCGCGACCTTGTTGTCGAGTCGCATCAGATGCGCTCGAAGTACCGCCACCGCTCCCAGTCGGTGACGGAGTTGTTGAAGGCCTCCTGCTCGTTGCGGAAGAAGTGGGTGTAGTGCTCTTGCACCCCTTTCCCGAAGGCCGCGGACACGAAGTCCGACTCGGCAAAAAGATCTGTCGCGTCGCGCAACGTGTAAGGAACTCGCGGCAACCCGGCGGCCTGGTACACATCGCCGCTGAACAGCGCCGGAGGTTCGATCTCATTGGCGATGCCGTCGAGCCCGGAGGCGATGACCGCCGCGTAAACCAGATAGGGGTTGCAGTCGGCGCCAGGGATCCGGCATTCGATCCGCAAGCTCGACCCATGACCGACCACCCGGAACCCGGCCGTACGGTTGTCGTAGGACCAGGCCACCTTGGTCGGCGCCCAGGAGCCGTCCTGGTAGCGCTTGTAGGAGTTGATGGTGGGGGCGAAGAACGGCATCACATCTCCAACGTGCGCCATCCAGCCGCCGAGGAAGTGACGAAAGACCGGCGAAACATGAAGCGGGCCTTCTTCGAGGTCGCCGGGGAAGACATTGTCTTCGCCGTTCCAAAGGCTGAGATGGATATGACACGACGAACCAGCCTCTGACATTTGCGGCTTGGCCATAAAAGTCACCGAGAGGTCCTGGCTGTCGGCGATCTCCTTCATCGCCAGTTTCATCACGGTATGCCGATCTGCCATCGCCAAGACGTCGGTGTAGCGAATGTTCATCTCGTGCTGGCCCCGGCCCCACTCACCCTTCGAGTTCTCAACCGGGATCCCCGACGCCGCCAGGTGGCGGCGGACGGCCCCGTTGTAATGCTCCTCCCGCGCCCCTTGCAGCAGGTGGTAGTCCTCGATGTACCAGCCGGCGGGGGTGAGTTCCTGATACTTATTCGCCGCCGCCTGCCGATAGGAGTCGAGATAGATGAAGTACTCGAGCTCTGAGGCGCCCTGGGCGGTGTAGCCCGACTCGGCCGCCCGCTCGAGTTGCCGTCGCAGAATCGAACGAGGAGCAACCTCCACCAGCTCGTGACTCTTCGGGTCGTGTAGGTCAGTGAGGACGAGGGCCGTGCGATCGAGCCAGCTGGCGACCCGCAGCGTCGAAAGGTCGGGCACCATGTGGAAGTCGCCATAACCGAGCTCCCAATTGGCGTAGGTGTATCCCGGAACCGGCTCCATCTCCATGTCGACGGTTAGCAAATAATCGCAGCCGTGGGTGCCGTGCGAGGCGATATCGGTCATGAAGAAGTCGGCGTCGAACCGCTTGCCGTGCACGCGCCCGTAGTGGTCGGTGAAGCCGCCCACGATGGTGTCGATCTCCCCTGCCTCGACCTTTGCCCCCAACGCCTCCAGGCTCAACAAGCCGCGCAATCTCTCTCCTCCGTTCGCTGCGCTCGGAGGCTAGGGAGCCGAGCGCGTGCTTGTCGATCAGAAGTCTCCGCTCTGGAAGGCGCCACGAGGGATCGCGCTCCTAGTCTCCGGACACACCATTAGGAGGGAGAGAGCCAATGGACACCGGGCAAAGAGAAAGCTCGGAGCGCAAGGTCGGTTCGGCGACGTATCGCCAGGTGGGCGAGGACTATCTGGCCCAGCGGACACTACAAAAGAGCGCCGGTTGGGTGATGCTGTGGGCATTGGGGGTGGCGGCAGTCATTTCCGGCGATTTCTTCGGGTGGAACTTCGGCCTCGCCACCGGAGGCTTCGGGGGACTCCTCGTGGCCACAGTGCTGATGGCAATCATGTATGTGTGCATGGTTCTCTGCATCGCCGAGCTCTCGACCGCTCTCCCGTACGCGGGTGGCTTTTATGCCTTCACCCGCAGTGCCATGGGGCCATCCATGGCCTTTGTGAACACGGTCACCGACATCGTCGAGTATGTGGTGACTCCGGCCGTGGTGGTGATTTCGATCGCGGCTTATGCCGACAACATCGTCGACCTGCCCAATTGGGTCTGGTGGGTGGGCTTCTACGCGCTGTTTGTCGGGATCAACATGTGGGGAACCAAGCTCAGCTTCCGCGTCTCATTCATTGCCGCGATTCTCTCGGTGGGCGTGCTGGTCTTCTTCTACCTGGCGGCGATCTTCTCAGGAGCCTGGAGCCCCGATCTCCTGAACAACGTCCCGGTTGATTCCTCCCGCGCCGGTGCCTCCACGTTCCTCCCGCTGGGGTGGTACGGAGTGCTGGCTTCGTTCCCGTTTGCCATTTGGTTCTACCTCGCGATCGAACAACTCCCGCTCGCGGCCGAAGAGTCCAATGACATCGTCAAGGACATGCCCAAAGCGTTGATCTGGGGCATCGTCACCCTTTTGGGCTTCTCGGTATTCACCCTGGTCTTCAATACCGGTTTAGCCGGGGGAGCCGCTGAGGTGGGAAGCTCGCTCGAACCGGTGATGCTCGGGTTCCGGGCCATCTTTGGTGAAGGCGTCGGGACGACGTTCTTGGCGGTACTGGCCCTGATCGGTCTGATAGCCAGCTTCCACGCAATCATCTATGCCTATGGCCGAGTGCTTTTTGCCGGTTCGCGGGCCGGCTACTTACCGAGGTCGATCTCGGTGACGTCGACCCGGCACACTCCAGCCCGGGCTCTGCTGTTGGGCGGAGTGGTGGGATTGGGTCTGGCGTTCCTCATCGACGCGTTCATCGATGGTCCCGTGGGTGCAGCCCTGCTCAACATGGCCGTGATGGGGGCCGTGATCTCCTACGCGATCGTCATGATCGACTTTGTGGTGCTGCGGGTCCGTCGCCCGGAGATGCATCGGCCTTACCGCAGCCCCCTCGGGATCGCCGGCGGGGTGGTGGGTGCCGTCCTGGCCCTGCTGGCTCTGGCCTCCACCATGCTGATCGAGGCTTATCGGATCGCCACCATCGGGACGCTGATCTTTATCGCGGCGATGTTCATCTACTACCTCGTATACAGCCGCCACCACCTCGTCGCCCAGGCGCCCGAGGAGGAAGCGGCGCTGGTACGGGCTGCGCAGGCCGAACTCGCCTGATCCGCGATTTGTCCAAGAAGCCTCCCGACCGCAATCGGGAGGCTTCTTGATTCCGTTGGTGTGGTCGTGAGCCTCGTCATCGGGGTCGACGTCGGGACTCAGAGCACCAAAGGAGTCCTGGTCGAGACCGGCCGAGGGGTCATCGCCACCGCGGCCGAGTCGTACGACGTTTCTTTCCCCTTTCCCAACTGGGCCCAACAGGACGCCCGGGACTGGCTCAAGGCTGCGGCGACCGTCATCGGCTCTCTCACGACTCAGGCTGGTCGGGCTGCATCAGAAATCACTCATGTGGCGGTGGACGCCCAGGTCGACGGGGTGGTGGCAGTGGATCCCGCTCTCCGGCCTTTGCACGACGCGATAATTTGGATGGACCGTCGGGCCGTCCAGCAGACCCAGCGGATCGAGGCGGCAATCGGCACCGACCGGCTGTTCGGTATCACCGGGCTCAACTGCGACAGCTCCCACTGCGCTCCCAAGATGGCATGGCTCCTCGAATGTACTGCACCTCGCTGGCTGCTCCCACCGGCGACCGTGGTCACTTCGTGGTTAAGCGGGGAGGTGGCCCAAGACCACGCCAACGCTTCCTCCTCGATGTTGTGGGACGTCAGGACACGAGACTGGTCCGAAGAGCTCCTCGAGGCCGCCGCGGTGCGGACCGACCTCTTGCCGCCGGTCCGCGAGGCTATCGACGTGCTCGGCCGGGTGCGACGAGAGCTGGCGACTGAGCTCGGGCTTCCGGTCGAGTGCGAGGTCTTGGTCGGAACAGGCGACGACCACGCTGCCGCGGTTGGAGCCGGGGCGGTCCGTCAGGGCGTGGTGGCGGACGTCACCGGAACCGCAGAACCGATCGGCGCTCCGGCGATCCAGCCGGTGTTCGACACTATCGATCGCTTGGTGGAAACTCATGCTCATGCCGTCCCCGGGTTGTGGTTCATCGAGAACCCCGGATTCGTGTCCGGGGGCAGCACCCGGTGGTGCGCCGACTTGCTTGGGGTCAGCCAGCCCGAGATATTCGTTCTGGCCGCAGGCGCCGAGGCGGGTTGCAAAGGTCTCATCTTTGTCCCGGCGCTTTCCGGGTCGATGGCGCCCCGTTGGAACGACCTCGCCCGCGGCTCTTTCACCGGCGCCTCCATGGACCACGGCCGCGCTGAGTGGTCGCGGGCGGTGCTCGAAGGCTGCGCGTTCGCATTGCGCGACGTAGTCGACCGGATGGCAGAAATGGGACTGGCGACCGACGATGTGCGGGTGACAGGCGGCGGAGCCCGGTCACAGTTGTGGCTGCAGATCAAGGCGGACGTCCTGAATCGGGCGCTGCGACCGGTAAAAGGAGAGGGCACTGCCAGTGGGGCCGCTTGCCTGGCAGCGGTCGCCGCTGGGTGGTACTCCGACCTCGGTGAAGCAACCGACGACCTGGTGGAGTTGGGTGAGCCGGTGGAGCCAACCGGTTCGGAAGAGTTGGACCACGCCTACCGCCGTTACCGGCAGGTGTTTGATGCCCTCGAGGCAACCTACAAGTGACCCGATCCCCGGTGGTGATTGACTCCCCCGACGCCTTGGAGGTCCTCTCAGATCAAATCGAAACTCATCGGCGCCCGGGCCCCTCCGTGGTTCTAACCGATGCCACCCCAAAGTTTCTCGCCGGTGAAGATCGCGATCTGGCGGACCTGGTGGCCGACCTGCTTCCCGATGCCCATGTGATCGTTCTCGGCCACGGCGAGGGCCTGCTGCTGGCCGACGAAACCACCGTGGCAGCCGCAGTCGCTGCCGGTGCGGACGCCGGTTGTCTGGTAAGCATCGGGTCGGGCACCCTCACCGACCTAGGAAAATTGGCGTCCCATCAAACTGGGGTGCCGCTTGTCGTGGTCCCCACCGCTGCCTCGGTCAACGGCTACTCCAACCATCTCGCCGTAGTGTTGCGGGCAGGGGTGAAGCGCACGGTCCCGGCTGCTTGTCCGGCAGTATTGGTGGTCGATCATCGAGTTTTGGCTGGTGCGCCTGTCACCATGGGCCGAGCCGGGCTCGGGGAAACTGTCGGGGCGATCGTGGCCGCGGCCGATTGGCAGTTGGCCACCACTGTCGGCACCGACTTGAGCTATGACGCCGACATCGTCAGAAGCTATCGCCGCCCGGCTGCCGAACTGATCGAATTCGCCGTCGGGATCGATCGGCGACGTCCTGAGACGCTGGCGGCTCTATTTCGTCTCCTCACTGCAGCCGGCCTGGCAATGGGTAAGGTAGGGAAAACAGCCCCCCTCAGCGGGATCGAGCACGCGGTGAGCCATCTGCTCGACATGGTCGCGGGTCGAGACCATGGGCTCCACGGCGCTCAGGTGGGGGTGGCGGCTGTGGTGGCTGCTTGTCTTTGGGAGGTCGCCTTGGACGGTCTCAACGTCGAATCGGGATTGGTCCCCGAGGACCACATCCTGGCTGAGATCCTCAGCGGTGCTCTCAGCCGGTTGGATGCCGCCGTCGTCGAAGAATGCTGGTCCGACTATCGGGTGAAGCCCGCCCATTGGCGGAGCGCACCTCCCGACCGGCGAACTTTGGCCATGGTCCGCGATGAGGCCGGGGCGTGGTCGGGGTCACCTGCCGAGATGAGCGCAGCGCTGGCCAAGGCGGGTGCCCCAACTCGTTTCTCAGGTCTCGATCCTCCGGTCGACCCAGCGACCGCCCGGTGGGCCGTGCTTAACGCTCACCTACTCCGAAGTCGGTTCACAATCCTCGACCTGGTGATGTTCACCGGTGGAGATATCGAACAGGTAGTTGACGAAGCCTTGGCCAAGGCCAGCGAGGTTGGGGGCGGATTGTGAGGCTGGTCGACCGTTACGCAGGATTCGTCTTCGACTTGGACGGCACCGTCTACCTCGATGAGGTTCTGTTGCCAGGAGCAGCAGCGGTATTCGAGGCAGTGCGAGAAAGGGAGGCACCCCATGTCTTTGTGACCAACAAGCCCCTCGAGCGATCGACCGCCTATGCCGAACTACTCACCCGCCTCGGCATTCCCACCAACGCCGACGAAGTGGTCTCCTCGCTCGATGCCCTGGTTCTTTACCTGGCGGCAAACGCTCCCGGAGCCCGGGTTCTGTGCATCTCGGAACCCCTCGTAGATCATGTACTGGTGGACTCGGGACATGTGGTCGTCCCGCATGACTCCGCAGAGTCGGCCGAAGTCGTCGTGGTGTCATTCGATCGCACCTTCGACTATCCGAAGCTGCACGCTGCCTACCGGGCGATCGAATCTGGCGCCAGGATCGTTGCCACCAACCCCGATCGGTTCTATCCGACGGCCGATGGAGGATTGCCCGACTGCGCCGCCATGCTTGCCGCAATCGAGGCCTGCACCGGAGTGAGAGCCGAAGCCGTGGTAGGCAAGCCTTCCCGACATATGGCACAGGCGGCCCTTGACCGGCTCGCCTTGCCACCGGAACGGGTCTTGTTGGTAGGTGATCGGCTCGCAACCGACATCGCCATGGCAGCAGTTGCGGGCATGGATTCCGCCTTGGTGCTCAGCGGTGACAGCCAGGCAGAGGATCTCGCCGGCACCGACCTCCGCCCCACATATCTACTCGATACGATCGCCGGTCTGCTTGAGGACAGGAATTGATGGAGTTCATTTTCATGCTCACCCACGACGACGCCACCGTGGCGAATGCGGTCGAGGTTTACGAATCGATTCGAACCACGGGCCTCCGGCAGGTGGGCTTCAAGGATGTCGGTGCTACGCCGGCGACTCTGCGTCGCCTGACCGAGTTGATGCACGAGGACGGCCGCACGGTCTTTCTCGAGGTGGTTTCCACCAGCCGGAAGGATGAGTTGCAATCGATTGAAGCGGGACTCGACCTGGGCGTCGACGTGCTGATGGGCGGCACCAACCACGAGGGGGCCCTCGATTTGATCGGACAAGCTCCGGTCCGCTACTTCCCGTTCCCGGGAACTGTTGTCGGCCACCCGAGCGAGCTCCAGGGGTCGATCGCCGAAATCGCCGCCCACGCTTCCGAATTGACGAGTCGGCCGGGGGTGCACGGATTGGATCTATTGGCGTTTCGCCATCAGGGCGTGGACCCCGCCGAATTGACCCGAGCGGTGGTTGCGTTTTGTCAGCTTCCGGTGGTGGTGGCGGGTTCGATCGACGGTGCGGCTCGCATCCAATCGGTGGAAGGCGCCGGAGCCTGGGGGTTCACTATCGGGGGAGCGATCTTCGACGGCCGCCTCCCCGGGGGCCCGGACCTCGGCCGCCAGATTGAGTGGACCCTGGAACAGATCTCCGAAACTCGGTGAATCACGGCCCGTTGCCTGCCTTCTTACCCCGCCAGCCACACTCGCAATTGGTCCGGTCGCATCGTCGCCTGAACGACTGCAGCCAAATCGATCGTCAGATCCTCGAGGTCGGTCTCGAGCCGCATGCGGGCACCGAAAGAGTCGATGGTTTGCTGGGCGTCGTACTTTTCGCGGTTGAACTGTCGATCGACCAAGGTTCGGACTCGTCGGAGCGCCGGGCGGAAAACGGCAGCGGCGACGAGTGTTGCGAGCGCGACCGTGATGTTGCTACTCGAACCCGACGCGAATGACGCGGCGGCAAACACTACGAGGGCGTAGGTCCCGACGACGATCGCCGCGACGATCGCGTACGAAACGGTGCGGCTGACGAGGCGCCCGAGGTCATAGAGGCGATAGCGGAGCACGGCCACGGCGATCGCCGCCATCACTACGATGACCAGCAAGGCGAAGATCGTGTTGCCGAGCTCCTCGAGACCGGCCTCGTAAGCCACCAAGTTCACGAGCCCGCCAACGGCCGCGAAGAGGATCGCTCCCGCAAACACCTTCATCTGCTGGCGTTGCACTCCTACGGACCGCCGATACCGAACAACCGCCAACGTCAGCGACGCCATGATCGCGATGAGTGCCAGGACCATTCCCAGCGTGGCAATGACATCGAAAGTCGCGTTAGAGAGCGGGAGCGCAATCGGCGAAGGGAACGTCCCTTCGTCGCCCAGCGCGAGCGATGGCCGGAAGGCGTTCCCAATAATCAGCAAACTCAGCCCGGCAAGCGCGCTCGCGATGATCCAACGGCTTCGTCGGCTCGGCAGTCGACCGTCGGGAAAGAAGAGCGGGAGAAGCACCAACAGCAACACCATGCTCAGGGCCCACTGCCAGGTACCGAACCAGGCACCCCAAGTGGCCAAGGGACTCTCGGTTCCAGCGAGGGTCTCGCCGGTCACACCAAGCAAGAAGCTGAAACCGAACCCGGCCAGGATCAGGCCGATGGGGTTGTCGGGTACTCGCCAGCCGAGGTAGGTGCCGACCAGGGAAGGACTGACAAACGCGATGACATAGATGATCTGGGTGAAAATGTTTGATTGGCCGACCTCGATAGTGGTCAGGCCATAAATCAGGGCCAGAGATCCAATCCCGAGCGCTATCGCCAACCAGCGACGCATCAGTTGTTGCGCAGCCAGAGACCGACCGAGGCCGGGCGGAGGGTACCGCTGACCAGGGTCACCAGGTCCCCGGTGACGTGAGTGATCTCGACCTCGTCGAGCAGGCGTTTTGAGAACCCGTCGACCACCTGGGCCGAGTCGTAGTGGCCGCGATGAAACCGGCGCTCAACCGCCCGCATTATCCGCCGGCGAAGTGGATTGAATATTGCTGCCACCAGCAAAGTCGAACCAGCGACAAAGAGCGGGGTTTGTTCACCGACGATATGGGTTGGCAGCCAAACTGCTCCGAACCCGTAGACCACGGCGATGATCGCGGCGACAAGCACGAAGCCGACGGTGCGGGACATGATCCGATCGATTTCGAACAATCGATAGCGGAGGATGGCAACGCCGATCGCCAAGGGAAGAAGGTTGAGCACCACCGGGACGAGCCAGTCGACGTCGAGCAGTCGGTTCGGAAAGAGTCCCTCCGGCACCAGAAGCAGAATCGTCACTAGCAAAGCAAAAACAAACCACTGCAACTGCAGCCGCTCCACTCCTTCGCTGCGTCGCCAGCGGACAAACAAGCTGATCAAACCAAATACCAGGAGCAGGGGCACGATCACAAAGCCCTGTTCTTGCAACACAAAGTTAGTGAAACCTCGCGAAGCCTCGATAGCGAGCGGACTGGTAAAACCGGAAAAGTCCAGCGGCGCGGGATCGACCACCACGCACACGAAAAGGACGGCACCGACCAAGACCAGAATTCGGCGGAGCCAACGAGTCGTTACGGTGCGCGCTTGTCCGGAGGGGAAGATCAGAGTGAGATCGATCAAGAACAACCAGGGGAGCATCCCCACTGGCTCTGACAGCAATTCGAGCCAAACGACAGACGGGGAAGCAAGCGCTCGATTGATGAGCTCCTCGAGGATGAAGTTGACACCCCAACCGAGCCCGATGCCCACGAGCAGGCGCCCGATCAGATTCCCCGGTTGCTTCCAGACCAGCACTCCGCCGACGATTGAATAACCGAGCCAGCTCATCGCCCACCACCCTTCGGGAGTGAACGAGCCCAAAATCAATCCGACCAACCCGACAGTCACCAAGATCATCCACGGCAGGCGGCTATTCATCGTTCTCGCATCCACACTCCCGCCGAAGCCGGACTCATCGTTCGGATAACGACGCCGAGCCAGTCCGACGTGAGCCTCTCCATGTCGACCTGTTCGCGCAGGCGGCCGGCAAAGTCGGACATGACCCGCTCGGAGTCGTAACGCGACCGGTGGAACCGGCGGTCGACAGCACGGATGACACGACGTCTAACCGGATTGAATAATGCTGCGGCTAGCAGTGTGGCTCCCGCGACGAAGATCGGAGACTGTTCGCCGGTCACGCGAGTCGGCAGCCACACCGCAATCGTGACATAAACCAA
>Ga0180121_10001463_pt1 | contig 10030 bp, 9 predicted proteins | sample AntDrymUQ5402106_2_FD_129676 | JGI IMG/M metagenome (GOLD analysis project Ga0180121, IMG submission 129676) | Polar desert sand microbial communities from Dry Valleys, Antarctica - metaG UQ540 (21.06) (version 2) (version 2) | ecosystem: Environmental > Terrestrial > Soil > Desert | place...
CGACACGTCGGCGGGGAGGATGAGCGTCGAGATCTGTCGCGGTGGTCCCATGGCGGCAGCGATCCCCTCGACCGCCGCGAGCGAGAGGTCCTCGGTCCGCGTCGGACGCCGCACCCAGCCCGAGAACGTGGACGCGGCGGAATCGATGTCGGACTCCAGCGGAGCGTCGTACTGCTTGTGGTAGGTCGCATGGTCCCCGACGATGTTGATGATCGGCACCCGTGCTCGCCGGGCGTTGTGCAGGTTGGCCATCCCGTTGGCCATGCCCGGCCCGAGGTGCAGTAGCGTCGCGGCCGGGCGGTCGGCCATCCGGGCGTAGCCGTCGGCCGCGCCGGTGACGACGCCCTCGAACAGGCCGAGGATCGTGCGCATGCCGGGCACCTCGTCGACCGCGGCGACGAAGTGCATCTCTGACGTGCCGGGGTTGGTGAAGCACACGTCGACGCCGGCGTCGACGAGCGTGCGGATCAGCGCATGCGCACCGTTCACGATTGCGCCCTAGTTCCTCCGGCGCCGTGGTGGACGACGCGTTGCTGGATGGTTCGCTGGCTCATCAGAACATGGTCCCTGGGTTGAGGATGCCGTTGGGGTCGAACGCCGCCTTGATCTGGCGCATGAGCTTGATCTTCACTGGGTCCTCCAGCGCAAGGAAGTACTTCCGCTTGGTGACACCGATGCCGTGCTCGCCCGAGATCACGCCTCCAAGCGACAGGCCGGCTTCGAAGAGCTGCCTCAGCACGGCCGAGCGGTCCTCGGCGTCGGGCTTGAAGATCGACAGGTGCACGTTGCCGTCGCCGGCGTGGCCGCAGCCGGCGACGAACGTGCCCGTCTCCTCGGCGATGCGCGCCACCGAGACCATGAAGTCGGCGATCGACGCGCGCGGCACGACGACGTCGATGATGTCGTCGGCTCCGGCCCCCTTGGCCAGCCAGAACGCCTTCTCGCGCGCCTCGATGAGCTTCGGCCCGGCGGTGCCTGGGAGCACGTAGACGTCGATGGCGCCGAGCTCGCTCATGTGCTCGGCGAGCGCCTGCACGTCCTCATCGAGCCGAGACCCGTGCTGGTTCTCCATCACGACGACGAGGTAGGCGAGCGTCTCGGCCTGCACGGACTCCGGCACCCCGAGCTCGAGGTTGAACTGCCGGGTCATGCCGTCCATCGTGAGCACGTCGACATATTCGAGGATCAGCGGGCCGATTCCGCTGGCGACGATGCGCGGCACTGCGTGCATGACTTCGTCGAGCGTTCGGAACGGCGCGAGCACCGTCGCGTTGTACGGCGGTCGCGGGTACAACCGCAGCGTCGCCTCCGTCACGACTGCAAGCGTCCCCTCCGAGCCGACGATGAGCTGCGTGAGGTCGTAGCCGGTCGAGCCCTTCACGAACTTGCCGCCGGTCGTGATCATCTCGCCGGTGGGCAGCACCGCGTTGAGCCCGAGCACCTGGTGACGGGTGACGCCGTACTTCACGGCGCGCATCCCGCCCGCGTTGGTGGCGACGTTGCCTCCGATGCTGGCGCTGTACTCGCCCGGATACACCGGATAGGTGAGCGAGTGCTTGGCGGTGATCTCGTCGAGCTCGGCGAGCGTCACACCAGGCTCCACGATCGCGACCTGGTTCTCCTCGTCGATCTCGATGCGCTTCATACGCTCGAGCGACACCACCACGCCGCCCTCGACCGGGATCGCCGCGCCCGACAGGCCCGTACCAGAACCGCGTGCCGTCACCGGGATGCGGTGCTCGTTGCAGATCCGCAGGATCGCTGCGACCTCATCCGTCGTCTCGGGCAGCAGCACCGCGATGGGCTCCTGCGGAACCCCGCCGAGCGCCTCGTCGTGGGTGTAGTCGTCGTTGGCGTCGCCGCCAAGGATGCGTTCCGCCGACAGGACGTCGTCGAAGAGCGTCGTCATGAGCCCCTTCTTGTGGCCGGGATGCCGTCCGTCTCGATTCGCTCTTCGCGCACGAGCGGAGGCTACGTCGTCATGCCGTGCGATGGTTGACGAAGTCGGAACGTGGCGCACGGTCACGGGCCTGGCCGCCGGCGACTCGGCGTCCGCCAGTATTCCCTTTCCTCGGCGCGGGACGGGCGCGATGCTGTGCGGACCCACCCGGCGCCAGGCCGGGAGACGAGCCGAAGGAGGGCCGACGCAGATGACCGCGAACGTCGCTAGCCCCGACGGCTCCGCTTGCTGACCTGAGCGTCGGCATGCCCTGCGAGCCGTCCGGGCACTGACCCCTGACCGCATCGCATCCCCTGGAGGACCCGTGCTCGAGCACGACCCAGAGCGCGCCGCTCCGGCGTGGCTCACCGAAGGCGGCACCGAGGACGAGGTCCTCGGGCTGCTGAAGACGGGCAAGGAGGCGGAGGTGTTCATCGTCGAGCGCAGCACGCTCGACGGGAGCCGCTCCGCCCTGCTGGCCCACAAGCGCTATCGGCCCAGCAAGGTGGGCAAGGGCGACATCGAGGGGCTCGGCTTCACCCGGAGCCGCACCTTCACGAACGACGTGCTGTACCACGAGGGTCGCCGCCTCCGGTTCAGCCGCGACCAGCGTGCCGTCGAGCGCATGACCGACTACGGCAAGCGCCTGCTGGCAGAACGCTGGCCCGGCCAGGAGCTCGACACGCTTCGGCAGGCCCACGACGCCGGCGTCACCGTGCCCTACCCGGTGGAGTTCACCGGGGACGGCATGCTCATGCAGCTCCTCGGCGACGAGGGTTGTGCCGCCCCTCGGTTGGTGAACGCTCGGCTGTCGGGCGAGGAGCTGGCGATGGCTTACGCCCAGCTGCTGAAGGAGCTGTCCGCCCTCACCCGCGCCAGCCTGGTGCACGCCGACCTGTCACCGTTCAACGTGCTCTGGTGGCAGGAGCGCATGTGGCTCATCGACTTCCCCCAGGCCGTCGACCTCGTCAACAACCCACACGGATTCGACATGCTCCATCACGACGTGACGACCATGTGCACCTGGTTCGCCCGCCGCGGCATCCAGTCAGACGGCGAGGAGGTCTTCGCGTCCCTGCTCGCGGAGGCGTTCTGAGGTCCTGCGCAAGCATGGACGTCAGAACGGAGACCATCGAGTCGCGGGCATCGCGAGCCAGTCGATCACCTCACGTCGGGTGAGCGGTCCACGGGCACGCCACGGCTCGGCTATGGCACCCGCCGCGATCAGGCCCTGTGCCTCGGTCCTCGCGGCGCCGAGCTCGTCGGCATCGACGCCGCAGGTCAGTGCCCGTGGGTCCACGCCGAAGAGCCCCGCCGCGTTGAACCCGAACACCTTCGCCTTGGTCTCCTCGGTGAGCTCGGGATAGCCGAAGCGCTCCTGCAGCTCCTCACCGATCTGGAACGCACGAAAGGCCATGATCTGCGGCTGCGGAGAGCCGTACCAGATGCCGTCCGTGCCCCACAGGACACGATCCTCGCCGACGCGGGTGAGGAGCTTGCCGAGCACGTGGGCGGCTTCGTCCGGGTTGCTCATGGTCTCGCGCCAGGTCGTCCCCAGCTCAGCCCACACGTTGGCGTTCGGTGGCACGCCGAAGTCGTCGAGCGCCTTCAGCAGGGAATTGATGCCGACGTCGGCGTTCGTGGGGTCGTACGGGCCCTCGGTCGTCTGGACCTCGTAGGCGCTGTGGTACACGACGAAGTCGAGGTCGGGGTAGAGCTTGGCGCAGGCCACCAGGTCGGCGGGTCCGTTGTGGGCCCGGTCGAACTCCAGCAGGGGCAGGCCCTTGTGGCCGCAGATGATCTTGACGCCGAGGTCCCGGGCCCGTTCGACGACCGGGAGCCCGATGGCCGGATCGTCGAGGGCGAAGCCACGTCCGTCGGGCCCCCACGCCGTGTAGACCTTGAAGGCGGCGACCTGACCCGTCGCGGCCGTCTCGTCCATGAGGTCGAGTCGAGCTGCCAGCTCGCCGAAGTTCGGGGCGATCACGTCGTGCACGAGCACCCGGGGCTGGCCGCCTCTGGTGAGCGATGCCGCGAACTCCTTCGTACCGACCTTGGCGCCGAAGGGCACCGGCGCGTCAGCGTCGCCTGAGTTCGGAACATCGGAGAGCAAGGCCACGGTCGTGTCGCTGGCGAGGAAGAGGTCGTGGACGTAGCTGACGCGGTCGAGGCACTCGTACTCGTCGGCCGCCAGGCAACCGGCGGGCACGAGGCGGCCGATCATGTCAGCGATGCGCGGGCTGCCCTCACGCCAAGGACCGTCGGGCATGACGTGGTGCGTGTGGACATCGAAGATGAACTCCGCGCCGCCCAGGACATGCTCACACTCCTCGATCTCCTCCGGCTCGGGCGTCTCGTAGGTCCCTCCGGGACTCGTCGTATCCGAGGCGGTCGTCGACGAAGGCCGTTCGCTAGATCGATCGCCACCACTGCAAGCCGCCACGAGGTTGGTGGCGCCCAGCATGGCCGCCATCCCCCCGGCGGACTGCAGGAACCGGCGACGATCCATGCCGCGACGGCGGGCCGCCCGGTCAGCGATCTCCAGCGTCTCGCGGACGATCAGCTCCGTCCGGGCGGTCGGCGGGGGTGGGAGGAACTCTCCGTTGCTCACAACCCCAGGCGCGAACGGCAGAGGCGGCCGCTCGTTCATCATCGGAGTGTATTGAGACAACGCCCGGCAAGCCCCCAGCGCTACGTCAGCCGGCAGCACATCCAGACGATCGTGGACGCGCTGGCCGAACAGGATCTCGCGGTCGGGACACCGAACCCCGGCCCACCGGCGGTCACGGCTGTTCGAGCTCACCCGATGTCGGTCGCAGCCCCCTCAAGTCGTCGTCAGGGGACGGCCCAGGCCGGTTCCGGCATCGTGGCGATGCACCCGTCGTCTACGGCTTGGGCGGGATCGATGAGGAAGGCACGAGCGATCTGCCGAGGACACTCGTGGACACCCACGGTCCCATGGCCGAGGCTCGGGAACTCGAGGAGCGTGGCGTTGGAGAGGCCGGCCGCGATGGTCTCGCTCGACGAGCGTGGGTGCACCGGGTCGTACGCGCCGACCAGCACCAGGGCCGGGACGCTGCTCGTGACCGGTTCGTCGATCGACGGATCGGCTTGGCCGACGTCCCAGACCAAGCAATCGTCGAGGATCGGTTCATCAGCGATCACGCTGGCCAGCTCCGGGAGCTCGACGGCCTGTTCGTCGAAGAAGCCGTCGGGCAGGAAGGCCACCTCCTCCTGGCAGTTCACGGACAGGGCCATCCCGTGGCTGAACCGACCCGCCTGGGTGCCGCCGCCGACGATCAGGGAGGCGACCTCCGCGAAGCCGTCGCCGTCGGTCAGCCGGGTGATGTACAGCGGCAGGAGCGGTACCAGGCCAGGGTCGTACATGGCCTGACGCAGGGCGTTCAGGCTGGTCTCCTCATCGAAGCGAACCGTCACCGGGCGGCCGGTGGTCGGGTCATCGACGTCGACGAGCACCGGTTCGGCCGCCAGACCGTCGAGGAGGTCGAGCAGGGATTGCTCCAGATCGGGGAAGGCGGCCGCGCACGCCGCGTCTCGCTCGCAACCAGCGAGCATCGTGTCGAACGCCCGACGGGCGTGCGGCCAGAGCTCCCCGATGAGGTTGCCCTGGGGCGGCAGGGCCGCGTCGAGCACCACGCTGCGGACGCCAGCGGGCTGGCGGCGCAGGACCTCGAGGGCGATCCGTCCGCCGTTCGAGATGCCGTAGAGGTTCCACTCGTCGTAGCCGAGGGCGGTGCGCAGCAGGGCGAGGTCGGAAGCGATCTCGGTGTAGCTGTAGGCGCCGAGCTCGATGCCGTCGCCCACGAGGCGCTCCCGGCACTCCGCAACGGCGTCGCGCTGCAGGCGACGGGCTTCGGGATCGTCAGCGTCGAGGCCGAACCGCGCGGCCTCGATGTCGTCGATCTCGACACAGTTGAGCGAAGGTCGTGAGAACCCGGTGCCTCTGTGGTCGACGAGGACCGTCACCCGGTCCTCGACGATGGGAGCATCCAGCAACCTGGGCAGCTCGCCGACGAAGCCCGAGCCCGGTCCCCCGGCGAGGAGCACCAGCGGATCGGGGGCAGGGTCGGCTGCCAACGGGTCGATGAGCGCGATGGCGAGGTCGATGGTGGGGCCGTCCCGTTCGGCGTGGCGTTCGGGCACTGTGACCGTCCCACAGGTCACGCGATCGGGAACGGCCACCTCGATCGGACAGGGGCCTTCGCGGAAGGTCGTCTCGAACGGTGGCAACGCCTCGGTGCTCGCAGTCCCTGCGCCGTCACCAGGCGCTCGGCCCGAGTCCGAGCTTCACGCTGCGACGCATGTCACGATCGCCACCCAGATGACCCGCCACCAGCCACCCATTGGCCTAGTTGACCACGATGCCGGAGAGGTCGTCCTCCGGGTCGGGCCAGGTGAGGTCCATCGCCTCGAGGACCTCCACAAGGATCATGGCTAGGGCCCAGTTCCGGTACCACTTCTTGTCGGCAGGGATGACGTACCAGGGAGCGTGCTCGGTGCTGGTGCGGGTGATGGCCTCCGCGAACGCGGCCTGGTAGTCGTCCCACTCGGCGCGGGCGTCGAGGTCGCCGAGCTGGAACTTCCACCGCTTGGCCGGCTCGGCCAGACGGGCCTCTAGCCGCTTCTTCTGCTCGTCCTTGGAGAGGTGCAGGAAGACCTTCACGACGGTGGTGCCCTCGTCGCTGAGCAGCTTCTCGAAGGCGTTGATGTGGTCGAAGCGCTTCCGCCAGCGCGCCTCGGGCAGGAGCTTGTGCACGCGCACGGCGAGGACGTCCTCGTAGTGGCTGCGGTCGAACACGCCGATCTCACCGTCGGCGGGAACGTTGGCGTGCACCCGCCACAGGTAGTCGCGGGCCAGCTCGGTCTTGGCGGGGGCCTTGAAGGAGGTCACCCGCAGGCCGACCGGGTTGACGTTCCCGAACACGTGCTCGATGGCGCCCCCCTTGCCCGAGGTGTCGATGCCCTGGAGTACGACGAGGACGCGCTCCGAGCTGCGGGCCCACAGCATGTCCTGCAGCTCGGCGAGGCGGTCGGTCAGAGGGGCTAGGGCGTCCCGGGTGACGTCCTTGCCCCCCGGAGCCGCGGACGTGTCCGTCGGGTCGATCTCGGCGAGGTCGACGGTGGTGCCGGGCTCGATGCGGTGGAGGTAGTGGCCCATCGACCCGCGAGCGTAGGAGAGACTGCCGGCGTGTGTGACCTGCTCTGCGCGCTGCCCGTCTCCACCGGCGGGCCCACGCTGTTCGCCAAGAACAGCGACCGACCGCCGGACGAGACGCAGGTCTTCGAGCTGTTCCCCATCCGCACGGACGTCGGTGTCACGCGGGTCACCTGGGTCGAGGTAGAGGCGCACCCCGCCCCGACGCTCGCCGTCTTCGGGTCGCGGCCAACTTGGGGGTGGGGGCTCGAGCAGGGGGTCAACGAGGCGGGTGTGGCCGCCGGGAACGCCACCATCTACACGACCCTCGACCCGCGCCCGTTCCCGGACGCGCTGACGGGGATGGACCTCGTTCGACTCGCCCTGGAGCGGGCGACCACGGCCGAGGCAGCCGTCGACGTGATCGACGAGCTGGTGACGCGGGTCGGCCAAGGCGGCTCCGGGCACGGGTCGATCCGACGGCCCTACTGGTCATCGTTCCTGGTGGCCGACCCCGTGCGTGCCTTCGTGGTCGAGACGTCTGGTCCCACGGTCGCTGTCGAGGAGGTGGCGGACGTGAGGGCCACCTCCAACCGCACGACCATCCCGGCCTTCGACAGGGTCCACCGCCACCCCCGCCAGCCGGTCGACGCGCGGGTGGACCCCCGATTGGAAGCGTCCACCTGCGCGTTGGCCGCGCGACCGGTGACGGTCGAGGCGCTCCAAGCCCACCTTGCCTCGCACGAGGGCGGCGAGGATGGGTGGACCGTGTGCATGCACGTCGACCTCCCCGACCACCATGAGGCCACCACCGCATCGATGGTGGCCGAGCTGCGGAACGGCAGCGGACCGGTCATCCACCACCTCGTCGGTCACCCCTGCCGAGCGCCCTTCCAGCGCTTCGAGCTCTGACCTGAGGTGGTCGGGCGCGAAGATCACGTGGGTGACCACGAGCTGCCGCGCTACGGCGGCTCAAGCTGTGCTCGCTCGGTGTGCTGGGCGTCGAGGCGGTCCAGCTCCTCGTCACCGAGCTTTCCGGCGTGGATGATCAGGCTGTCTGGATCCTCCAGCGCGAGCAGCAGCTCGTTGAGCTTGAGCTGCACCGCCTTCGTGTCGCGGTTCTGGGTGTGCTGGAGCACGATCACCATCAGCAGCGTGATGATCGGGACCCCGCAGGTGACCGACAGCTCCCAACCTCGGCTGGGTCCGGCGATGAACCCGGCGACCGCCCAGGCGCCGGCGAGGCCGGCGGCAATGCCGAAGGCGTGCTTCGAGCCGGTATGGAGGGTGATGAGGTTGGCGAGGCGGTTCCAGCGGTCCATGGGTGCTCCCTACCCAACCAGGACCGACGCCATCACGAACCCGCCCCGACACCGCCACCTGGCGCCCCATGTCGGCCATGGCCCGATCGCAGGTCGGTAGTGTCGAGCCGATGCCGCCCGTAGGGACCAGTGCGAGGATGGGGTCACGCACGGTGCCCACGCTGCGCAAGGCGCTCAGGTCGTCGGCTCCCTCGCTGGAGGTGGAGCACCGGCTCTGGGCTGAGGGCCACGACGTGGTGGTGGGCATCGACGAGGTGGGTCGCGGGGCCTGGGCCGGGCCGCTCACGCTGGGCGCGGCTGTCGTCCCCAAGGACCGGCGCGTCAACAAGATCCGCGACTCCAAGACGCTCAGCGAGGCCGAGCGGGAGTCGCTCTTCGACCGGGTGGCTGGCTGGTGCGTGGCCTGGTCGGTCGGCCACGCCAGCGAGGAGGAGTGCGACGAGCTCGGCATGTCCGAGGCGCAGCGACTCGCCGCCCGCCGCGCCCTCGAGTGCCTCGGGGTACCAGCTGACCGGGTGCTGCTCGATGGCAACTGGGACTTCGTGGGCGAGGGCACCAGCGAGCTGCTCGTGAAGGGCGACGCTCGCTGCCTGTCGATCGCCGCCGCGTCGATCCTCGCCAAGGTCACCCGCGACCGGATCATGCGTGCGGAGGCCGAGCACCTCCCGTACTGGAGCTTCGAGCTCAACAAGGGCTACCCGTGCCCGAAGCACAAGGTGGCGCTGCAGGGCCTCGGACCCTCCGCCATCCACCGGCGCAGCTGGGTGTTCATGGATCACCTGTCGTGGGCGGGGGTACCCCGGTTGGTGCCCCCGCCGCCCATCGACCCCGTGCTGCGCAACCAGCAGTCCCTGCTCTAGCGATGGCGGAGCTGTCTCTCGATCTCGCGCGAGAGGTGCGTCGCACGCTCGCGGACCTCCGCGCCGTGCGGCTGGCGGCGACGGCTTGGCCGGCGGTGGCCGGCGACCTCGGGCGCCTGGACGCCGCCGTCGAGCGCACGGACGACGCCGCCGTGCGGGCCGCCCTGGTGCCCGTGTCCCAGGCGGCCTTCGAGGGCAAGGTGCGAGGTCGTCTCGCCGCCGCCGACATGCCGGCCGCGATGGTCATCGCCACCAAGCCAACCAGCGCGCTCCCAGCCGTCGGTGCCGGGAGCGCCGCGATCCTGATCCTGATCGGCTACCTGCTCGGCGGCCCACTCGTCGCCGTCGGCGCCTCGATGTTCGCGTTGTTCATCTTCGGGGTCGCCGTCGCCGGGACGCGCACCACCAAGGACCGCGTCGATCATCGCCGCAGCAAGGGGCTGGCTCCCACCATGGAACCGACGGAACCAGCCCCCACCGTGGTAGCCGAGGCCATCAGCAGGATCGAGGGACTCCTCTAGGCGTTGTGGTCACCTCGGTCGGGTCGTGACGGTGGCCCGAGATGGTCGATGTCGACGCAGCTTCGGGTCAGTTCTTGAGGGTGTCCTTGAAGGGGCTGTTGGAGTCGATGCCCGCATCCTTGGGAAGGCCCAGCACCCGCTCGCCGACGATGTTGCGCAGCACCTCGTCGGAGCCGCCGGCGATGCGCATTCCGGGCGTGCCGCAGATGAACTGCGACCAGGCGTACGTGCCC
>Ga0180121_10001464_pt1 | contig 10025 bp, 5 predicted proteins | sample AntDrymUQ5402106_2_FD_129676 | JGI IMG/M metagenome (GOLD analysis project Ga0180121, IMG submission 129676) | Polar desert sand microbial communities from Dry Valleys, Antarctica - metaG UQ540 (21.06) (version 2) (version 2) | ecosystem: Environmental > Terrestrial > Soil > Desert | place...
GATTGCCTTTTTATTGAAACGTGATTTGAGTATTATTACAGGTTATTTTCCAAAAAAAAATTAAAACAAAAAATGTCAAAACAAAAAAACATTATAAAAATCTTTTCATTCTTATCTATAATATTATTGGTAATAGTGATTGCATCGTGCTCATCTAAAAAGAAACAGGTAGTTGCGGAAGTAGGAGATGAAAAAATTTATTTAGAAGATTTTGAAAAACAGTATATGAAAACTGTTAACAACCTGGATTCAGCAAAGAATGCTGACATGGAAAAGAGAAAAGAATTTCTTGACCTCCTTGTGAAGTTCAGATTAAAAGTTAAAGAAGCGCGTGATAAAGGAATGTTAAAAGCGGATGATATACAAAATGATCTGAAGATGTATAAAGAAAACTTTCTCACATCATTTTTGATCGATAAAGAGATCGTCGAGCCGAACATCAAAAAGTTGTATGAAAGAAAAGAATACGAATTAAGAGCTTCTCATATTTTAATTAACCTGCCACAGGAAAATGTTACGCCGGAGGATTCCATAAAAGCGTATCAGAAAGCAAATGATGCAATAAAAAAGCTTAAGGACGGCGTTGATTTCACAGAAGTTGCAAAAGAATTTTCAGACGATATGTCGGCAAAACAAAACGGCGGAGATCTTTATTATTTTACGGCAGGAATGACAGTCCCTGAATTTGAAGATGCCATTTATACAATGAAAGTCGGAGAGTATACCAAAGAGCCGATCAGAACCCAGTTCGGACTTCATATCGTAAAAATCACAGATAAGAAGAAAAGAAATGAAGGCATCAAGGCTTCCCACATACTGATACAGGATCAGAAGGACAGTACAGGAGTCGTTATAGATTCGATGGGGACATATAATAAAGCAAAGGAAGTGCTTGCAAGAATTAAAAACGGTGAAGATTTTGCAAAGGTTGCTGCTGAAGTTTCACAGGATCCGGGATCAAAGGATAAGGGCGGAGACCTGGGATTTTTTGACAGGAGAAGAATGGTTCAGCCGTTTGACAGTGTTGCATTTATGCTGAAAGTCGGAGAGATATCGGACCTTGTAAGAACGCCATTCGGATGGCACATCATTAAAGTAACGGAAATTAAACCCTACCAGACGTTTGAAAAACAAATGGAAACTTTAAAGGGTGATTTTAAGAAAGGCCCGCAGTTTAAAAAAGATTACGCAAAATATTTGGAGGATGCAAAGAAGGATTTCAAGTTTGTTCTAAAGGAAGACGAAGCAAACTTTTTCTTTTCTAAATTCGATTCAACCAAATCTGTGGCAAGTTTGAACATGGATAGTTTATTCTCACCTGAAGAAAAAGCAAGAGTGATCGCTACTTATAAAGACGGTGAAATAAAGATCGTGGATATAATAACCTATCTTACAAAAAACCGGGACAATGCATCCAGCCTTGCAAACAGAGCAACTCTTACCAGAATAATTGAAGGTTCAACAGATGCGCCATTGATGTATAAATTAGCGGTTAAAGAAAATATCGAAAAAGATCCAGAGTATATTGCCCAGCTGACTGAATATGAAAACGGGTTGCTAAGTTTTAAAGTTGACCAGGAAGAGCTATGGAGAAAGATCAAGATTACTCCGGAAGATATGCAACAATATTATGAGGCCGGTAAGGATAAATATTCATACACGGACAGCGGCAAAGTGAAGATGAAGCCATTTGAGGAAGTAAAGTCTGAGATTTCAAATACGCTTCAGCAACAGAAGTTTAAAGACATGGAAAAAGAATATGTGGATAACTTAAAAAAGAAATATCCCGTAAAAGTGAATGAAGCAATTTTAATAGAAGCATTTAAAGAATAAATTGAATAATATAAAAGTTTTAGCGATACTTATAATAATATTTGCAGGCTCTGCCGCCTTCACTCAGGTGGACGGCGACAGAATCATTGCGGTTATAGGAAACGAGATCATAACTGAGTCTGATTTCCAATACCAGGTGCAGTTATACGCAAGACAAAACCAGCTGACAGAAATTTCACCTTACCTTGCACAGCAGTTATTCCAATCGATGGTCACAAATAAAATAATCCTTGCAAAGGCTGAACAAGACAGCATTACTGTTGCTGGTGATGAAGTTGATAGAGAACTTGACGGGCGTATAAAAACTCTCATAGATCAGGTGGGCTCACAGCAAAGACTTGAAGAGACGTACGGAATGACTCTCAGCAAAATAAAGAATCTTCTTAGGGAAGATCTTGAGAAAAATATGAAGATAGAAAGAGTCAAGAGGAAACAATTCCAGGGTGGATTAAGGGTCAGTGACAAAGAGGTTAGAGATTTTTATAATAATTTCAGAGATAGTCTTCCTGATGTGAACGAAGAATTTGAAGTTGGCCATATTTTTCTTGAAAGAAAAATAAGTGATGCCGAAAAGAGAGAAGCAAAGAGAATAGCCCAGCAGTTACTGGACAGCATAAAACAAGGAGTTGATTTTTCCGATCTTGCAAAAAGAAATTCCTCTGACTCAATGTCTGCTTTACAGGGCGGCGATCTGGGATACGCAAAGAAAGGAACTTTTGTGAAGGAATTTGAAGAAATAGTATTCGGATTGAAAGAAGGAGAAGTTTCCGATGTTGTTGAAACACAATTCGGGTATCATATTATCAAACTCAATGAAAAGCAGGGTGATAAAGTAAAGAGCCAGCATATACTGGTTAACTTTCCGAGATTTGAATCATCGGACTTTGAGACGATTAATTTTTTAAAAGATGTGAAATCAAAAATAGAGATAGGAGAAATAACTTTTGATTCTGCCGCAAAGATTTATTCCATGGATGAGAACAATAATAAGAATGGCGGATATACAGGCAGAGTGCCGGTGGAGCAAATGGACAGTTTGGCAGTGGAGAGTCTCCGTAATCTTTCTTCCGGACAGATCACAGAGCCGCTTAGAATCGGAGATGATAACAATTACGGGTATGAAATCTACAAATTAATTAAAATTTATCCACCACATAAGCTTAACATCACTGATGATTACGAAAGAATAAAAAGATACGCTGAAACATATAAAGAGAATAAAGAAATGGAAAAATGGATAAACGAGATTAGAGAGACAATCTATGTAGATGTAAGGATGTAATCAGCACATTTCCCAAAAGTAATTATCGAATAAACTGCACGCAGCTTTTCTTAACTCCAATGACTGGAAATGGATTATTCATTTAAGACGGAACAGAATTTCATATTCATAATTGCTGCATTAATTCTTTCGGCAGTTGTGGCTTACTTTTACTACAAAGGCTCAAAACTTGAAGGTCCTCAGAAAAAACTTTTCACTTCGCTAAGATTTCTTTCCGTGTTTTTTATACTCCTGCTTTTGATGTCACCAGTGATATCCTACTTTAAAACTTTAACGAAAGATCCGGTAAATATTTTTCTTCTTGATAATTCGGAGAGTTTGCTTATTGAAAAAAGAAATGAGAAGCAAAAAGAGATCTTTACAGAAAAAATTTCGAATGAAACTCCGGGAGGTTCGGAGGATTTATATTTTCTGTTTTCATCCAATCTTTACAAAGAAATAAATCAGGAAGAATCGGACCAGCTGGTTTATGAAGGAATAAATAATTTTCAAACTGATTTAACATCTACGTTATACTCACTGCAGGAGAGGCTGTCCGGTAAAAATCTATCGACAGTTACCATTATTTCAGATGGAATTTTCAATGAAGGAGGAAATCCTCTGACCATAGCAAAGTCTCTTAATGTTCCGTTCAGCTTTATACTCATAGGTGACACTGTTCAAAAGAAAGATCTTGTTTTGAAAAACATTTTTTTTAACAAAACTTCTTTTATTGAAAGCAGCGCGCCAATCAACGTTCAGATCAATTCGTTTAATTATGACAGAGACATAAAAATTAATTTGTATTCCGACGATAAGCTGATCGATTCAAAGGACTTAAAAGTAAATTCGGGACAAAGTAATTATAATATCATCTTTAACGTAATGTCTGTTAAGGAAGCAATAATAAAGTATAAAGTTGAGATTGCTGGTCTTGAAGACGAGATAACATTAAGAAACAATTTCGAAGAATTTTTCATAAAATTTATTGACAATAAATTCAAAGTGCTGGTTCTTTCAGGCGGGCCATCTGCCGACCTTGCATTTCTGTCGGAGGAAATAAAAAAAGTTAAAAATTTCGAAGCGACAATCTTAACTCAAAAATCTCCTTCTGAATATTATGAAGGCACTCTCCCAGATTTGAGCGCATTTAATTCTTATATATTTATAGGATATCCGACATCGATTACTAATCCTGTAATTCTGAATGACGTAAAAGAAAATCTCGATAAAAATAACTCATCATTGATATTTTTTGCAAGCAGGAATACGGATTACAAAAAATTATCTCAGTTGGAAGAAAACCTGCCTTTTAAATTTTCGGGCTATTCAGAAGCAGAAGAAGAGACGGACATAAAAACCGTGAGTTCTCCCGATGCGGACATATTTAAGAGTCCCGGATTGTTGGCTTCAGTAAATTCTTTTCCGAATATTTTTAAAACAGCTTCAGTCTTTTCAGCCAATCCTTCTTCGGAAACATTTCTGATAATGGGCAGAAATTCAGCGCCGGCGCTTATTATTGAGAGAACCGATAAAAACAAATCAGCAGCCTTTCTCGCTTACGGCCTTTATAAATGGAGATTGAACAGCAGTAATAATAATTCAAGAGAAGTACTGAATTATATTCTGACCAGTTCGCTTGTAGCAATCACAGATAAAGAAGCAAAAAGTAAGTTTGTAATAGAGACTACGAAAGACGTTTATTCAAAGTATGAGAATGTGATCTTCAAAGCTAACATAACTAACTTTGAACTGCAGGGTGGTGAAAATATAAAAGTTAAAATAAACGGAAACGGATTTTATAAAGAACTGGAGCTTATGAAAAAAGGAAATCGATATTTTGAAGGAGAAATCAATATTCAGGCTGATGGAAATTATGAATACACAGCTGAATTATATTCAAAAGGCCAACTGGAGGAAAGCATATCAAACCGTTTTGCCATCGGGGAAAATAATTTCGAGTATAAATTAACAAGGGCAGATAATACAATTTTTTCGGCATTGTCTAATGAAACAAAAGGAAGTAATTTCACCAACCAACCCTCCGCCGAGATTAAAGATTTTTTTCAGAAATCAAACGAGAAATCCAAATCGGAATACATGTCACTTCAAAATTATGAACTTAATATAAATCCATATTATCTGATCCTTGTTATATTGATACTTTGTATTGAATGGTTTTTAAGGAAAAGAAATAATCTGCCTTAAACTCTTACCCGATACTTTCAAACGTCAGAAACATACGGGGCATTTTGTAAAAGAGATTTTCCGATAAGAATTTAAATAGTAATCTTTAGTTATAAATTGTACTATGAAAAGTTGCTAAGATGATATTCCCGTTTTTGCTGAGTATCGGACAAACTAAACTAAAATAATGAAATGTATAATAAACTTTTAACAGGAGTAATTCTTGTTTCTATTTTTAACTTTAAAGATTGCAATAAATCAATAATAGAGACACGATCAAAAATTGATACATTATCAAAAATTGATACCACATTAAAACAGCATACATCAATGGAAAACATAATTTTTAATTCAAGCTTTGAAACCAAAGGAAATCCGTCTTTAGCAAAATGGAATGCCGATACTATTTTAGCATCTTTAGTAAAAGATGTTCCACCAGAATATGGCAAATGGTCTTTACAGCTAATTCCAGGCTGGTATCCACAGGAGGGTTTTGCGGAAACTTATGTAACAGGAATAAAAGAATCAGGAATATTCAAACTCACTGTGTGGATGAAAAGTTTGAATAACTGGGAAGGATCAGTTTCGTTAAGATTAAATAACTCACCTAATATCAAGAAAGTGAGTAATAGTACGGGTAATTGGTCTATGGTAACTCTTACAGATACGATATTATTAAACGAGACAGATACTTTATTTATACGACTTTCTGCGGGCAGGACTGAAGTTGTTTCAGGTAAAGTGTTGTTTGACAATGTTCTTCTGGAGAAAATAAAATGAAAATATAAATTATTTGAGTTCAAAAATATCTTTTAAGACAGAATTTCAATTAAACTTTTCGCAAGTGAAACAGTCTAAACAGCACTTCTGAATATTCAGTAAAAAAAAATAGTTCTTTTAAAATGTTAGCTTCAAAAATATTTTCGATAAAGAGTATAAAATTAGAAATTTTATTTTTCTTATTTTTAATTCTAATAACAGCAAATTTATCCATAGCACAAACGGGTAAAGGTATAATAACAGGAATTGTTATTGACAATTCAAATGGGACTTCATTAGAAGCTGCAGATGTATCACTTCTCAACGCAAAAGACTCTTCAATAGTAACCGGAACAATCACGGACAAATCGGGAAAATTTATTTTAGAGCAGATTCCTTTTGGCAGATATAAATTAATTGTCAGAATTATCGGATACAAAATTGCTGCTGTAAACGGCATTGTACTAAACCAGCAAAAGAGTGAAGTAAACCTTGAAACGATCAGAGTAAGATCGGGCTCGGATTTTGAGACTGATGTCATTGAAATTGAATCAGAAAAACCTCTCATACAATTCAGTGCAGATAAGAAAATATTCAATGTAAGTGAAGATCTCACAACGCAGGGAGGTACTGCTCTTGATGCGCTGAAAAATGTTCCTTCAGTGCAGGTGGATCTCGACGGAAATGTTACGCTCAGAGGAAGTGAAAGTGTCAAGATACTTGTTGATGGAAAACCCTTCGGACTCGATGGTTCAAACCGTAACATTGTCCTTCAGCAGATTTCCGCTAACTCGATCGAGTCAATTGAACTAATTACAAATCCGTCTGCAAAGTATAATCCTGAAGGAACATCCGGCATTCTGAATATAATTTTAAAGAAGAATACCCAGAGCGGATACAATGGCAATCTCACACTGAATGCAGGTACACAGGATAAGTATAACGGTTCAATAAATTTAAATTTCAAAAAAGATAATTACAACGTTTTCGGCAGTTACAGTTATTCAAACCAGAGTAATACGATTGAAGGCTCAAGCTTCAGACAAAATCTTTTCACTTCGACAGCCACATTTGTTGACCAATTAAACTCCGGATTGTCAAAAAGAGAAGGTCACATGATAAAAGGCGGAATAGATTACAGCTTCACAAAAAAAAGTTCGTTAGGTTTATCTTTTAATTACAGTGACAGAAACATGAACCGGTCGGAAAAAAACGAGAACATAGAATCAGATAGTCTTAACAATCTTACAAAAAATTATTTTACGAATAGTTTTAATACAGACAACGGAATTAACTTTGATGCTTCGCTTAACTTTAACACTAAATTCAAAGATCCGAAGCAGACTTTATACGGTGAAATTACTTATTCAAGAGAAACTGACGACGAGGTTTCTAATAAAACCGAAGATTATATTACTCCGATTAATACAACTCCGGATAAATACAATGATTATGAGAATGAGATCGGTCAAGAATTAAACATGCAGCTTGATTATGTGCATCCGTTTGGTAAAGATTCAAGGCTTGAAACGGGTTTAAAAAGTACTTATGAAAAAAATGATGATGATTTCAGATTGGAAAATTATGACTATAATACCAACACCTTTATTACCAATAACAATGTTTCAAATAATTTTATTTACAAGGAAAATGTACAGTCACTGTATGCTATTTATCAGAATAAAATTAAAGATTTCAGCTTTTCATTAGGATTGCGAGGCGAGTACGCAAACTCTACAGGTGAGATAAATACAAGTAATCAGAATTTTGATAACGATTATTTCAGCGTTTTCCCGAGTGCAAGTATATCGCAAAAGCTTTCTCTTGAGCAGGAGCTGCAGCTCACATACAGCAGAAGAATTAATCGTCCGAACATGAGAAATCTTAATCCTTTTCCGGATCTTTCCGATCCATTGAATATAAGAATAGGAAACCCAAATCTTAAACCGGAATATACAAATGCTTTGGAGCTTAGTTACATTAACTATTTTAAATTCGCGACAGTAACTCCGTCAATATTTTTTCGACAAACAGATGATGAAATTTCGAGATACCGGACTATCACTGACAGCAATACGACGATTACTACATTCGAGAATTTAAACAGTTCGAAATCATACGGGCTTGAATTGATTGTGAGTTCACAGATCTTAAAATGGTGGAATGTGAATGGCAACTTTAGTTATTTTAAATCTATTGTAGATGCGCAGAATATTTCAAGCAACTTAACCAATGAAACAAATTCATGGAGCGCAAGGTTGTCATCAGGTATGAATATCCCTAATCTATTTGATGTACAACTTTCATATTTTTATTCCGGAAAAAGAATCTCTGCCAACGGAACTGTCGAGCCCATGCAGTCATTGGATGCAGCAATAAAAAAAGACCTCTTCGACAATAAGGCAAGTATCAGCTTCAGAGTCAGTGATATTTTCAACACAATGAAATTCAAGACCATCATAAATGATCCAAGCTATATACAGGAATCTTTGAGAAGGAGAAATTCAAGAACAGCATACCTTACACTCTCATTTAATATCGGAAGCAAAGATAAAAACAGTGACAGGAAGAAAAAAAGAAACGAAAATGAGAGAGAGCCTGAGATAGAAGATGATTATTAAATTGTTAATTCAGATTGACCGCATTTAGATTTACCGCAATCGTTCCCTTCTCATTAAACACATTCATCTCAGCCATGATATATAAATTGGTTTTAGAATATCTCATCAACTGTATATTTTACCGGCATATCTAATCTTAAAAAATAATAATAAATAAATTTTATGCATTAATTGGAATCCCATTTAATTAAATTTCATTAAAGATTTTCTAAAAAAATATTAAAATGAATATAATTAAAAAAAAGATTTATATTTTAGTGTTATGTTTATTTTGTTTTCTGTTAGGTGCATTTATTACTGAACAAAAGTTCAGTATTGAATATGAGGACATTCTCCATGCACAAAAACTGATAGGAATGGAATTTACTAAATCAGAAACTGACAGCATGCTGCTTTTACTTGAGGATCAAAAAATGAATTTTGAAAATATGCACAAAGTTGAACTGTCTAACAGTATTCCTCCGGCATATAATTTCAATCCACTTCCTCCCGGAAAAACATTTAATAAAGAGCGCAGGAAATTTGTATCATCAGATTACAGTAAAACCGAATTGCCTGCAAATATAAGTGAACTTGCATTTTATTCAATCGGTCAGCTGGCTGAATTGATTCGGGAAAAAAAGATTTCTTCGGTCCAGTTAACAAAATTCTTCCTTGAACGATTGCGAAAATACTCTTCTGAACTCCGCTGCGTGATTACTTTTACCGATTCCATAGCTTTGTCAGATGCAGGTAAAGCAGATTCTGAAATAAATTCGGGAAAATATAAGGGTTTGCTTCACGGGATTCCTTTTGGGATTAAAGATATGTATTCAACAGTAAATTATAATACTACATTCGGTACACCGCCTTACAAAGATCAGATTATTAATGAAGATGCAACCATAGTAAAGAAATTAAAGGAAACAGGTGCTGTAATGACAGCAAAGCTTTCTCTGGGTGAACTTGCAATGGATGATGTTTGGTTCGGCGGAATGACAAGAAACCCATGGGATACTTCCAAAGGTTCAAGCGGATCATCTGCGGGACCCGCTTCCGCGATGTCGGCGGGATTGATACCATTTGCAATCGGTTCTGAAACCTGGGGTTCGATAGTATCACCTTCTACTGTATGCGGAGTGACTGGACTTCGACCAACTTATGGAAGAGTCAGCAAATACGGTGCAATGGCTTTAAGCTGGACAATGGATAAAGTCGGTCCGATCTGCCGGAATGCAGAAGATTGCGCTATAGTCTTAAATGTAATATCCGGAACAGACGAAAAAGATCAATCGGCAATTGATCTGCCGTTTAATTATTCTCGGGTAGTTGACATAAAAAAAATAAAGATAGGTTTTTTAAAAAGTGATTTTGACAAGGATACA
>Ga0180121_10001465_pt1 | contig 10025 bp, 10 predicted proteins | sample AntDrymUQ5402106_2_FD_129676 | JGI IMG/M metagenome (GOLD analysis project Ga0180121, IMG submission 129676) | Polar desert sand microbial communities from Dry Valleys, Antarctica - metaG UQ540 (21.06) (version 2) (version 2) | ecosystem: Environmental > Terrestrial > Soil > Desert | place...
CCGACCACCTCGACGTGTGGGGGACGACTGCGGCCTACCGGGCGGCGTTCGTCGGCTTCCTCGACCGGATCGCGGCCGGCGGCTTCCTCGTCGTGAACACCGACGACCCCGGCGGAGCGGACCTCGCCGCCGAAGCGGCAGGCCGCCGGGTCGAGGTGGTGTCGGTCGGCTCGGGCGACGGCCCCGCCGCTGGGTCAGCGCTGTGGTTGGGGGAGACCGTGGCCGACGGCGCCGGGTCGCACACCCCGACGCGGTGGCGGGACCAGGATCCAGCCGTGCTGCGGCTGCAGGTCCCGGGCCGGCACTATGCCGTCGACGCCGCGCTGGCGCTGGCGGTCGGGCTGCGGCTCGACCTCGACGCCGACCGGCTGCTCGCCGGCCTCGCCTCCTACACCGGGACGCGACGACGGATGGAGCTGCGCGGCGAGGTGGGCGGCGTCGCGGTCTATGACTCGTACGCGCACCATCCGGTCGAGATCGCCGGTGACCTCGAGGCGGCCCGATCCATTGCCGGTGCCGGCCGGGTCCTCGTCTGCTTCCAGCCGCACCTGGTGAGCCGGACCCGCGTGTTCGGGACGCAGATGGGCGAGGCGCTCGGTGCCGCCGACGAGGTCGTGGTGCTCGACGTGTACGTGGCGCGGGAGATCCCGGAGCCGGGCATCGACGGGGCGCTCGTCGCCGGGGCGGTCCCGTTGCCCGCTGATCGCGTCCACTACGCGCCCGACCCGGCGCCCGTACCGACCCGGCTGGCGGAGCTGGCCAGGCCCGGGGACCTGGTCCTGACCCTCGGTGCCGGCGACGTCACCGAGCTGGCGCCGAAGGTGCTCGACGAGCTGCGGAACCGTCTGGGGGGCAGTCTTGACCGCGCGTGAGCGCGCCCGGTTCGCGCGGCGCCGGTGGCGCGGCCGGCTCGGCCGCTGGCGGCTGATCCTGCTCGCGGTCGTCGCGACCGGCGTCATCGCCGGCGTCGGGTGGCTTTTCTGGTCCTCCGACCTGCTGGCCGTCGACCGGGTCAGCGTGCAGGGCGCCTCGGTGCTGACCGATGCCGAGGTGGTTCGCGCGGCCGGGGTGAGCCCCGGGACACCGCTGGCCAGGGTCGACCTCGATCGAACCGCCGCCCAAGTCGCCGAGCTGGCGCCGGTCGCCGACGTCGACGTGGTTCGGGAGTGGCCGGGAACGCTGCGGATCGAGCTGATCGAGCGCGAGCCGGTCGCCGTCGTCGTGGCGGAGGGTCGCTACGAGGCGCTCGACCGCGAGGGGGTGCTGTTCCGCCGGTACGCGCGACCGCCGGCGCGGCTGCCGCTGGTCCGGGGCGGCGACCTCCCCGTCGGGCCATCTGACGGTGCAGCGGACGGTGCGGTCCGAGCCGACGCGCTGCGCGAGGTCGCCTCGGTGGTGGTTGCGCTCGACCGCGACGTTGCCGCGCGGGTCGACCACGTGGAGGTCGCCAGCCTCGACGCGATCGAGCTGGTGCTGCGCAGCGGCGCGCGGGTCCGGTGGGGGAGTGCCGAGGAGTCGGCGTTCAAGGCCCGGGTGCTGGCTGGGCTGATGCGGGTGGCCGCCGCGGTCTACGACGTCTCCGCACCGGGCTTCCCGACCACCTCGGGGTGACCGCTGCGGATGCGGTGAAGCCCACACCCACGGGTTGTCACCGCCACAAGGCGCCCTAACGCCGTACGACGCTGACAAGTCGACGGTGTCGCGCGCGAAAGTGCGTGCCGCTCCCGCGTGTCGCAGCTGGCGCGGTCCGGCCGCCGCGTACGGTCCTGTCCCAGTTCGAGGTTGACATAACTATAACCCTCTAGTTGAGGGTGACAGTCCCGCAGACAACCGTCCCGGAGGTGCCGACGTGGCAGCGCAGAACTACCTGGCCGTGATCAAGGTCGTCGGCATCGGCGGCGGCGGCGTCAACGCGATCAACCGAATGATCGAGGTGGGCCTCAAGGGGGTGGAGTTCATCGCGATCAACACCGACGCCCAGGCCCTGCTGATGAGCGACGCCGACGTCAAGCTCGACATCGGCCGGGAGCTCACCCGCGGGCTCGGCGCCGGCGCTGACCCGGAGGTCGGTGCCACGGCGACCCACGACCACGCCGAGGACATCGAGGAGGTGCTCAAGGGCGCCGACATGGTGTTCGTGACAGCCGGCGAGGGCGGCGGCACCGGTACGGGCGGGGCGCCGGTCGTCGCCAAGATCGCCAGGTCCCTCGGCGCGCTGACGATCGGCGTCGTGACCCGGCCGTTCGCGTTCGAGGGCCGCCGCCGGGCCAACCAGGCCGAAGAGGGGATCGCGGCGCTGCGCGAAGAGGTCGACACCCTGATCGTCATCCCCAACGACCGGCTGCTGTCGATCAGCGACCGCAACGTGAGCGTCCTCGACGCCTTCAAGCAGGCCGACCAGGTGCTGCTGCAGGGCGTGTCCGGCATCACCGACCTGATCACCACCCCGGGGCTGATCAACCTCGACTTCGCCGACGTCAAGTCGGTGATGGCCGCGGCCGGTTCCGCGCTGATGGGGATCGGGTCTGCGCGCGGTGACGACCGCGCGGTGGCCGCCGCCGAGCTTGCGGTGTCGAGCCCGCTGCTCGAGGCATCCATCGACGGTGCCTACGGCGTGCTGCTGTCGATCGCCGGCGGCTCCGACCTCGGGTTGTTCGAGATCCACGAGGCGGCCGCGCTGGTGTCCCAGGCCGCGCACCCGGAGGCGAACATCATCTTCGGTGCGGTCATCGACGATGCGCTCGGGGACGAGGTGCGGGTGACGGTCATCGCCGCCGGGTTCGACGGCGGCAGCCCCAAGCGTCGCGACGCGGGGGAGTCCGGGTTGCGCCGCGGCAGCGCGTCGATGGTGGCGAGCAAGGGCGGCAACGGCGTCGCGGCGACGCGCGAGCCAGCGCCGGCTGTGGCGGCCAGCACACCCGCTCAGCAGCCAGCGCAGGAGGCGCAGCAGCCGGCACAGCAGCCGACGCCGGTGGGTGCCGGCGTGGCGAGCCGACCAGCAGGTCGTGCGCCGCGCCCGGTCAGCTTCGACGACGACGACCTCGACGTACCCGACTTCTTGAAGTAGGACGCTAGCGGCGTGTTCGTTCTGGACACGGTCAGCGGCCGGGTCCGGGTGGCCTTTACCAACCGACACGGCACCGACCTCGCCGGTGCGGCCGGCCTCGCCCGGCTGGCCGAGGTCCTGGACGGGCGGGTCGAGGACGTGGTCGTGATGCGGCAGGTGCACGGGAAAGACGTGGCGGTCGTCGACCGCTCCACGCCGCGCGCGCCGATGCCGGTGGCCGACGCGCTGGTCACGAGCACGCCGGGGCTCGCGCTGCTCGCGCGTGCTGCGGACTGCGTCCCGGTTGCGCTGGCCGATCCCGCGATCGGGATCGCGGCGGTCGTGCACTCGGGGCGCCAAGGCACCGCGGCTGGGGTCGCGCCCGCAACGGTCGAGGTGATGCGGGCAGAGGGTGCTGGCGAGCTGGAGGCCTGGATCGGGCCGCGGGTGTGTGGCGCCTGCTATGAGGTGCCGGCCGAGCTGCGGGCGGAGGTCGCGGCCGTTGAGCCCGCGACCTGGTGCACCACGAGAGCGGGGACGCCCGGGCTCGACCTGGCGGCCGGGGTACGCGCCCAGCTGCACCGCGCCGGGGTCCACGTCCACGAGCTCCCCGACGATGCGCCGACCTGCACGATGGAGTCGTCAGACCTGTTCTCCCACCGGCGCCAGGGGGCGGGCTCCGGCCGGCAGGGCGTCCTTGTACAGGTGCTGTCGTGACCCTGCAGCGGCGCGACGAGCTCGCCACCGGGCTCGCGGCGGTGGAGGAGCGGATCGTCACGGCCTGTCGCGAGTCGGGGCGCGACCGGGCGGAGCTCACCTTGGTGGTGGTGACCAAGACCTACCCCGCGAGCGACGTCGGTCTGTTGGCCGGGCTCGGGGTGAGCGACGTCGGGGAGGCACGCCATCCGGAGGCCGCTCGCAAGGCGGAGGACTGCGCGGCGGCCGGGCTGGACCAGCTGTCGTGGCACTTCGTCGGCGCGGTGCAGACCAACAAGGCTGCGGCGGTCGCCTCGTATGCATCGCTGGTGCACTCGGTGGACCGGATCCGGCTGGTCAGTGCCTTGGACCGGGGAGCCGAGCGGGCCGAGCGGGTGCTCGACTGCCTCGTCCAGGTGGACCTCGACCGCGACGACGGCAGCGATGGTGGACGTCGGTCCGGTGCAGCCCCGGAGGCGGCGGGCAACGTCGCCGGGGCCGTGGCCACTGCGGCGGGACTACGGTTGCGCGGCGTGATGGGAATGGCGCCGCTCGACGGGGACCCAGCGGCGGCGTTCGCCCGGCTGGCCGAGGTCGCCGAGGTGGTCCGCGGCGACCACCCGTCCGCTGTTGTCGTCTCCGCGGGTATGAGTGGGGACCTGGAGGCCGCTGTCGCGGCCGGCGCGACACACCTGCGTGTCGGCCGCGCGGTGCTCGGTGAGCGACCCCCGCTCCGCTAGTGTCAAAACCGACCGGTGACGCCTTCGGAGGGTGACGGCAATGGCTGGCGCGATGCGCAAGATGGGGGTCTACCTCGGGCTCGTCGAGGACGCCGACCGCTTCGACGACGCGGACCGCTACGACGACGACCGTCGACCGGTGCGCGCGGTACGCACCGACACCGCCGCTCCGGTCGCCCGGCTCGCCGAGCGGCGACCGCACCTGGTCGGCTCGGAGATGCTGTCGCGGATCACGACCTTGCACCCGCGCACGTACAACGAGGCGCGCACCATCGGCGAGCACTTCCGCGACGGCGTGCCGGTGATCATGAACCTGTCCGAGATGGACGACAACGACGCCAAGCGGCTGGTCGACTTCGCCGCCGGTCTCGTCTTCGCCGTGCACGGGTCGATCGAGCGGGTCACCAGCAAGGTCTTCCTGCTGTCGCCGCCCAACGTGACGGTGGCGGCCGAAGACAAGCAGCGCATCGCCGAGGGCGGCTTCTTCAACCAGAGCTGACCCCGACGGACGACGCCGTTTCGGAGCCCCGGACAATCGAGGCATGAGCACGGTCGGTCAGGTCATCGACTTCGTCCTGTGGGCCGGCGTCATCATCCTGATCGCACGCTTCGTCATCGACTGGGTCCAGGTCCTGGCCCGCTCCTGGCGCCCCAGCGGGCTGGTGCTGGTGATCTGCGAGTTCGTCTACACGATCACCGACCCACCGCTGCGTGCGCTGCGCCGGGTGATCCCGCCGCTGCGGCTCGGTTCGGTCGCGCTGGACCTGTCGCCGATGGTGCTGCTGATCGCCCTGTGGGTCCTGCAGGGGATCAACCGCGCTGTCTTCCTCTAGATCCTCCCACCGGGGACAGATCGGACGGTTGGGCAACGCCTCCCGCCTCAGCAGACACAGGGGACACACCGACGGGCGACCCGGGTGGTTGCCGCGGCGGCGGTCGGACGGGGTACGGTGGGCCTGCGACCAGCAGGTACGTAGGCGTGGGAGCGCGCCGACATCTCTGCCTGTCGCTCCGCACCAGACCGTGACGAGACACCGACCGAACAGGTGAGGTCATGCCGCTGACGCCTGAGGACGTGCGCAACAAGCGCTTCACCCCCGTACGCCTTCGCGAGGGCTACGACATGGGCGAGGTCGACCAGTTCCTCGACGAGGTCGAGGCAGAGCTGGAGCGGCTTACCGGTGAGAACACCGACCTGCGCGGCAAGCTCGAGTCCGCATCGGCCGGCCAGCCCGTCCAGGCCGCGGAGCCAGCGCACGAACCCGTCCAGGCCGAGCCGGAGCCCGAGCCCGAGCCCGAGCCCGAACCAGTCGTGGCGCCGGTCGCCACCGCTAAGCCGTCGACGGTCGGCGAGGCGTCCAGCGCCGCCGCCCGGCTGCTCGAGATCGCGACGCGCAACGCCGACGAGGTGGTGGCCGACGCCAAGGACCAGGCCGACCGGATCCTCGCCGAGGCGCGGACCAAGGCAGAGCGAGTCGATGTGGAGTCGAAGACCAAGGCCGACCAGGTCGAGGCCGACGCGCGAGCCCGCGCCGACAAGCTCGACTCCGAGACCTCCAACAAGCGCAACCAGCTGTTCGGCGACCTCGAGCGCGACCGGGACAAGCTGGCCGGCGAGGTCGAGCACCTGCGGTCGTTCGAGCGCGAGTACCGCAGCCGGCTCAAGAACTACTTCACCTCACAGCTGGCTCAGCTCGAGGGCGACGAGGTGCCGTCGGCGCCGCTGCCCGGCAGCGACAGCGACCACTCCCCGCGGCGGCTGCGCTCGTTGCTCGGCGAGGACCAGGGCCAGCAGTCCTGACCCGGACCTGACCGGCACCTGACCGGCACCTGACACGGGGCCTGACACGGGGCCTGACACGGGGCCTGACACGGGGCCGAGGCCGGCTCGGCCGTCGGCGATTCGTGTTGATGGGGGCGGGTTGTCCCCCTATCCTCTCCGCACCAACCAGCGAGACGAGGCCGGCACATGCCCGAGAGCGATCCCGCACCGGGCCGGGAACGGCCCGCCGCGGCGCGTCGGTCCACCGGCAAGGCCACCACCACGAAGGCGACGGCGAAGAAGTCGGCCGGCAGAAGGGCTGCGGCGAAGAAGTCCCCGCCGAAGAAGTCCGCGCCGAAGAAGGCCGCGGCCAAGCAGACCGCGGCGAAGAAGTCCGCGCCGAAGAAGTCCGCGGCTAAGAAGTCCGCGGCGAAAAAAACTCCCGCCCCGCGCAGGATCGGTCGAGGCGCCCTTCCGGTCCGCCCGCGTGAGTCCCCGTGGACCAAGCAGGACATCGCCGCGGTGCGGGGCGAGCTCGCGGACGACCGGAGCCGGCTGCTCGACGAGGTCACCGCCGCCGAGCAGGAGATCAAGGTCCTGCTCCGTGACGGTGGTGACGGCGCCGGCAACGACCAGGCCGATGTGGGGTCGAAGGCGCTCGAACGCGACGCCGAGATGTCGCTCGCCAACAACAGCCGGGAGATGTTGATACAGGTGGAACGGGCGTTGGCGCGTCTCGACGACGGAACCTACGGCGTGTGCGAGTCGTGCGGTCAGCCGATCGGCAAGCTCCGGCTCATGGCCTTTCCCCGTGCCACACTGTGCCTGTCATGCAAGCAACGCCAGGAGCGTCGCTGACCCCGGAGGGCGCACCCCCGTCCGCGCCCGACGCCACATCCCTGCTTCCCACCCGCAAGCTCGGGCTGCTCGCCGCCGCCGCTGGGGTGGCGTGGGCTGTCGACGTCGTGACCAAGGTGGCGGCGGTCGAGACGCTGGCGGACCGGCCGCCGGTCGAGGTGGTGCCCGGAGTCCTGGACCTCACCCTCACCCGCAACCCTGGCGCAGCCTTCAGCATCGGACCGGGGCTCACCGTCGTGCTCACCGTGGTCGCGGTGGTGGTCGTCGTGGTCGTGCTCCGGCTCGCTGTGCGGGTCCGGGACCGGCTCTGGGCGATCGCTCTCGGGCTGTTGCTCGGCGGGGCGCTCGGCAACCTGACCGACCGGCTGGCCCGGGAGCCAGGCCCGTTCGAGGGTCACGTGGTGGACTTCCTGCGGCTGCCGAACTGGCCGGTGTTCAACGTCGCGGACACCTGCATCGTGGTCGCCGCCGTACTGATCGGCGTGCAGGCGATCCGCGGGATCGGGCTGGACGGGAGCCGGCCACAGCCGGCGGATCCTCCGCCGGCAGGGTGACCGAGTCACCGAGTCACCGAGTGAGCGAGCACCGCAGCCTGCCGGTCCCAGACGGCCTCGATGGCGACCGCCTCGACAGCGCGCTGGCCCGGCTGCTGGGCGTGTCGCGCAGCCGCGCCGCCGACCTGGTCGAGGCGGGCGCCGTGCGCGTCGACGGCGCTCCGGTCGCCAAGTCCGCACGGGTGCGGGCCGGTGCCTGGCTGGAGGTAACGCTGCCAGCCGTACGGGCGGAGGGTGCGTCGGCTTCTGCGTCGACGGCTGCACCGACTTCTGGGCAGGCCGCATCGGCGGTCGACGGGTTGCGGGTCGTTCACAGCGACGACGACCTGGTGGTCGTCGACAAGCCGGTGGGGGTGGCGGCCCACCCGAGCCCCGGCTGGGCCGGGCCGACGGTGCTGGGGCACCTGGCCGCGTCCGGTGTCATGGTGGCCGCGTCCGGCGCAGCCGAGCGGCAGGGGATCGTGCACCGGTTGGACGTCGGGACCAGCGGGCTGATGGTCGTGGCCCGCTCCGAGCGCGGCTACTCGACGCTCAAGCAGGCGTTCCGCGACCGCGCGGTCGACAAGACCTACCACGCCCTCGTCCAGGGCCAGCTCGACCCGCTCCGGGGCACCATCGACGCGCCGATCGCCCGGCACCCGCGCCACGACCACCGCTGGGCGGTGGTCGCGAGCGGCAAGGAGGCCATCACCCACTACGACACCCTCGAGGCGCACCGGTGGGCGAGCCTGGTTGAGGTCCGGCTCGAGACCGGCCGCACGCACCAGATCCGGGTGCACATGGGCGCGGTGCGCCACCCGTGCGTCGGCGACCTCACATACGGAGCGGACCCAGTCCTCGCCCGGCGGCTCGAGATGACCCGGCAGTGGCTGCACGCGACCCGGCTCGGCTTCGACCACCCGGCGACCGGCCGGCGGGTCGGCTTCGACTCGACCTACCCGGGCGACCTCCAACGGGCGCTGGAACGGATCCGGTCGGGCGGCTGATCGCGCCGGCTGACGGCCGGGCCCGGATGTCTGCCCGGGTGTCGGAACCGTCCGGCACGGTGTCGCGAAGTAGTCTCGAGGCTTCACCCAGGACCGGAGGCCGACCGCCCGATGTCGACCGGCTCGTCGTTCGTGCACCTGCACGTCCACACCGAGTACTCCATGCTCGACGGAGCGGCGCGCCTGCCCGAGCTGTTCGCCCGTACAGCCGAGCTCGACATGCCGGCTATCGCGATGACCGACCACGGCAACGTGTTCGGTGCCCACGACTTTTACCGCGGGGCGCGAGCCGTGGGAGTCAAGCCGATCATCGGGATGGAGGCCTACCTCACGCCGGGCACGCACCGGTCCGAGCGCCGGCGGGTGCAGTGGTCCCAGGGCGGTGACGACGACGTCTCCGGGGGCGGGGCGTTCACCCACCTGACCATGCTCGCTGCCAGCACGGCCGGGATGCACAACCTGTTCCGGCTCTCGTCGCGGTCGAGCCTGGAGGGGTTCTTCTACAAGCCACGCGCCGACCGTGAGCTGCTCGCCGAGTACGCCGACGGGCTGATCGCGACGACCGGTTGCCCGTCGGGCGAGGTCCAGACCTGGCTGCGGATCGGCGACTACGACGCGGCTCTGCGCAGCGCCGGCGAGCTCCGCGACATCTTCGGTCCCGGCAACTTCTACCTCGAGCTGATGGATCACGACCTCGCCATCGAGCGCCGGACACGCGAGGACCTGCTCCGGCTCGGCCGTGACCTCGACCTGCCGATGATCGCGACCAACGACCTGCACTACACCCACGCCGACGACGCCGACGCGCACGAGGCGTTGCTGTGTGTCCAGTCGGGCAAGACTCTGGCCGATCCCGGTCGCTTCAAGTTCGACGCCCGCGACTTCTATCTGAAGTCACCGGCGGAGATGCGCGCGCTCTGGGAGGACCGGCACGGGCTTCGTGAGGCGTGCGACAACACACTGCTCGTGGCGGAGCGCTGTGACGTCGAGTTCGACGAGGCGGCCAACTACATGCCTCGCTTCGACGTGCCGGAGGGGCACACCGAGCAGAGCTGGTTCGCCGCCCAGGTGGACAGCGGGCTGGCGCGGCGCTACCCGGACGGCATCCATGCCGACGTCCGGGCCCGGGCCGACTACGAGGTCGGGGTCATCGCACAGATGGGCTTCGCCGGCTACTTTCTCGTCGTCGCAGACTTCATCAACTGGGCGAAGTCTCGCGGCATCAGGGTCGGTCCCGGTCGCGGCTCGGGAGCCGGCTCGATCGCGGCGTACGCGCTACGGATCACCGACCTCGACCCGCTCGTGCACGGCCTGATCTTCGAGCGCTTCCTCAACCCCGACCGGGTGTCGATGCCGGACTTCGACGTCGACTTCGACGAGCGG
>Ga0180121_10001466_pt1 | contig 10020 bp, 10 predicted proteins | sample AntDrymUQ5402106_2_FD_129676 | JGI IMG/M metagenome (GOLD analysis project Ga0180121, IMG submission 129676) | Polar desert sand microbial communities from Dry Valleys, Antarctica - metaG UQ540 (21.06) (version 2) (version 2) | ecosystem: Environmental > Terrestrial > Soil > Desert | place...
CCCGCTCCGCCACGACCCGGGGCAGGGCGAGCCCGCGGTCGCACGCCGGCCTACGACGCCGGAGCGACGCCTCGCCGGGATCGACTTCCACGATATCGCGCTCGGCCTCGCAGCCGCGGTCGCGATCATGTTCATGCCGTTCACCTTCTCGATCACCGACGGCATCGCGGCCGGATTCATCGTCTACGTGTGGATCCGGATCTGCCAGGGCCAGTGGGCCAGGGTGCATCCCCTCATGTACCTCTCGGCACTCGCCTTCGCGTTCTACTTCGCGGTGCCGATCCTCCAGCAGGAGCTCAGCTGGATCTAGCGATCTCGTAGACCTGCGTCTTCGAGCGCTGCGGCCACAAGGGGGTCGTAGCGCTCGGAGGCCAGGTCGCCGAGAGGATCTTTCGTGTAGTGCAGAAGCTGTCCGTAGGGCAGGGAGAACGCCGCACGCATCGCGAGGAGCCGGCGACGCTCGGCCGTCGCATGGTCGCCGATGACCGTCGAGGCCTCGCGAAGCTTCCGCACCTGGGCGATCCGGCCCGGCAGCCAGCGTGTCAGAAGCAGGAGCGCCGGCAGGGCGAAGGTCGCGAAACCGAGGACGTTCGCCAGGTCGTGGGCGCTGTCCTCTCCTTCCTCGCCGAGCTCGACGACCTCACCGCCCGAGCCCTCGCCGGCGGAACGAAGTCCGTCCGCGATGTCATCGCCGACGACCGGCGTGCCGTCGACAGCATCGGCCGCAGACTCGAACCCGCCCTGAACCGCCCCGCCGGTGGCCTGCACCCCCTCACCGAGGACGGCGAGGCGGTCGACGGCATCGTGAACCTGCAGGCCCGCCCACGCAAAGAGGATCAGCAGGATGATCGAGGCAAGATCTGCGAGCAGTGCTCGGGCCCGAGGCCCGCGAATTTCTGGATAAAGGCGCATGTCGTGCTCATACCCGCTCTCGCAGTCTCCCGAGCATCAGCCAACCGACGAGCGGCCCGAGCGCGGAGAGCGCGAAAGCGATCTGCCACGACGTCGCCTCGACGAGCGCCGCGAATGTAACCGGCACGAAAACCCCGATCGCGCTGAGCGTCGTCTGCTGAAACCCGATCGCCGCGCCACTCCTGGCTCGGCCCGCGAGCTCGGCGGCGGCGGTGAGCGAGAGACCGTTCCAGGCCATCGAGATGCCGCCTGCGACGACGAGGACCACGATGAGGAGGGGCAGGCCGTTTCTCGCGACAAGCGAGGTGGTCAAGAGGCCGGCCGCGCTGGCGAGCCCGACCCAACGCAGAGGGCGCAGCCGGTTACCCAGGCGGTCGGAGACGCGGCCTGCGCCGATGCGGGAGATCACCGCACCCACCTGAGTCACCGCGAGAACCACGCCCGCTCCCGCCTCCGAGACACCGTGCTCGTCATGCAGAAAGAGGACGACGAACGACATGATCGGAACCTGAGCGAAGAGGTACAGCGCACTCCCGACCGACAGTGTCCAGATCCGCCCGTCGCGAAGAGTCCACGGCACGGCGTCGCCTTCGAGCTCGGCGTCGCGGGCGGGCGGCTCCCGGATCACGAAGGCGGCGACCAGCGCGGCGAGCAGGCAGAGCACGCCGAGATAGGCGAAGGCAGCCTGGAGGCCGCCCGCCTGCTCCACGAACGGCAGCGTCAGCGCGCCGACGCCCATGCCGACCGGGATCGCCGTTTGGCGGATGCCGAGCGCGAATCCCCGCTCCTCCGGCCCGAACCACTGCATGACGGCTCTGCCGCTCGCTGCGTTCACGCTGGCGCCGGCCGCCGCCCCGAGAAAGAGGAGGCCGACCAGCATCAGGAAATCCGGCGCCCAGCCGGCGGCCGCCGTGAGGAGCCCGCAGGCGCCGAGGCCTGCTGCGAGCACGACACGCTCCCCCAGGCGGTCGGCCAGGAGCCCCCAGAGAAGCAGCGTCAGGATCGGTCCGATCCACAGGCTCGCGAACGCGAAGCCGAGCTGGGAGAGCGACAGGCCGAACTCGTCCCGCAGTGCAGGCGCGAGCACCGGGAGCCCGACGAAAACCGCCGCCAGGCTGGCCTGAGCGGCGGTACCGGCCGCCAAGACCGCCCACCGGTAGCGCACGCCTAGAGGCTTAGAGCCCGAACGGGTTGAACGGCTTCGGCGAGGTCGAGACGATCACGCTCTTCGTCTCGAGGTAGAGCTCGAGCGTGTCGATGCCGAGCTCCCTGCCGAAGCCGGACTGCTTGTAGCCGCCGAACGGGATTCCCGGGAAGGCCGTGTACGGCATGTTGATGCCGACGGTCCCGGCCTTGATCCGCCGGGCCAGGCGGTGGCCCTTCGCAGGATCGCCCGTCCAGACCGTCGCCATCAGGCCGTAGCGGGAGTCGTTCGCGATCCGCGCGGCGTCCTTCTCGTCCTCGAACGGGATGATGGTGACGACGGGGCCGAAGATCTCCTCCTGCGCGACCGTCATCGAGCTCTCGACCTTCGAGAGCACAGTCGGCGGATAGAAGGCTCCGGCGCCGTCGATCGGCTCGCCGCCGGTGACCACCTCCGCGCCCTCCTCCGCGCCCTTCTCGACGTAGCCGTGCACCTTCGCGCGGTGCTCCCGCGAGAGGAGCGAGCCCATCTGCGTCTCCGCGTCGAGCGGATCGCCCACCTTCAGCGACTTCGCGCCCTCGGCGAACCGGCTCACGAACTCGTCGTAGAGCGGCTTTTCGACGAGCACGCGCGACCTCGCCTCGCAGCTCTGACCGGCGGAGTAGTAGATCGACCACACGGAGCTCGGGATCGCATCGTCGAGATTCGCGTCGGCAAATACGAGGTTCGGGCTCTTGCCACCGAGCTCGAGCGTGAGGCGCTTGATGGAGTCGGAGCCGAGCCGCATGATCTCGGCGCCGGTCTCGGTCGAGCCGGTGAACGCGATCTTGTCGATGCCCGGGTGCTTGACCATGTGCGCGCCGATCGTCTTGCCCTCACCCGGGACGATGTTGATCGCGCCCGGCGGAAAGCCGACCTCGGTGGCGAGCTCCGCCATGCGGATCGCCGTCAAGGGCGTCGCCGAGTCGGGCTTGAGGACGACCGAGCAGCCCGCCGCCAGGGCCGGGGCGAGCTTCCAGGTGGTCATCATCAACGGGTAGTTCCACGGGACGATCTGGCCCGCGACGCCGACCGGCTCCTTCAGCGAATAGAAGAGGAGCGAGCCGCCGATCGGGTTCGAGCGCCCGCTGATCGAGCCGATCGCAGAGGCGTAGAACCGGAAGTTCTCGATGCCCTGGTGGAGCTCGGCCTTGACCGAGGAGATCGCCTTGCCGACATTTCGCACCTCGAGCTCCGCAAGCTCCTTGCGGCTCGCCTGGATCGCGTCGGCCAGCGCGTGGAGAAGGCGCGAGCGCTCGGTCGGAGGCGTCCGTCCCCAGTCCCCGTCGAGCGCGGCTCGGGCGGCGTCGACCGCACGATCGACGTCCTCGGTCGTCGCCAGGCCCACTCGAGCAAGAGGCTCACCGGTCGCCGGCTCGGTGAGCTCGGTGATGCCGCCGGCCGTAGGCTCGGTCGACTCGCCGTTGATGAAAAGGCCGTACTCCCGTTCGGTTGCAACCTCCATTGAGGCGAGGACGATATCGGGTTTCCCACGCCGCTTCGGGGGCAGAATGAGCGTATGCAGGCTGTCATGGAGGTGCTGGCCGCGCACGGCGTCGAGGCGGCCGCGAACGAGGATGGCTACGTCTCGGTCGAGGTGCCGTGCGGCAAGGACGACCAACGGGACTGCCAGGAACTGATGGCGGACATCGAGGCCCTGCTCACCGAGAAGAATCTCCCGTTCGTCCCCGAGGAGGTCGAGGGCCGGATCGTGATCCGGCCGCCGGCGAGCTAGACCAGGTCGCTCGGAGTCAACTGCTCGGTGAGCAGCCGCTTGAAGCGCGCAGGATCGTCTGCCACCCAGTTGCGGCAGACCCGGTAGCCGTCTGCGTAGGTGGTCACATATGAGCGCCAGATCGGATCGGTGATGAACCTCAGGGCCTGGCTCGCCCGCCGATCGGACATCAGCGCCCAGTGACGAAGGTATTGGAGCGCGTCGTCTTCAGAGGCGTCGCCCTCGTAGAGCCTCAGGGCGACATTGCCGGACACGCCGGCCAGCGCCCGCCGTGCACCGCGCACCGCTCGCGCAAGCCCCGCGTCGTAGGCGATCCCTTTCTGCGCGAGATGCTGGGCGGTGAACTCGTCCTCGTCCTCGAGCAACATCTCGACGGCAAGCTCTGCGATGCCCTCGGCGATCAATGACTCGGGCGTCCCGATCATGAGGATCCCGGTCTCGGCGTAGCCACGATCCCGGTAGAGCACCTGCTCCTTCCAGCAATGCTCGGTCTGGTGTCCCGGGTAGAGCTCGTGCGCCATCAGCTCGGTGATGAAGTTGGGCGCCATCGGAATGTCGGCGTTGACCGCGACCCGGCTGCGGAGGCCGCCCTCGTAGTAGTTGTAGGCCGCCCACGGCTCGTCCGAGACGAGCTCGATCACGGCGGACTCGCCCTCCGGCAGACCAACGAGCTCGGCGGTGCGGGCGCGAAGGTCGTCGGAGATCTCGTTCAGCAACAGCTCGAGGTGCTCCGTCGGGATCGGAGTGCCCTCCCGCCAGGCCTGGTACCGCTCGGCGAGCGATCCGCCAGGTGGCAGTGCTGCGTCGAGAAGCCCGTGCGCCTCTTCCAGCTCCTCCTCGGGCGTGTGACCGGGACGAACGCCGTAGCAGCGCTCGACCTCGTCCGAATAGGGGAGCTCCTCTCCGGCGAGCTTCCCGGCGACCGTGCGCAGACCGACGAGTTGTGTCTGGAGCCAACGGCTGCGCTGCGCTTCGAGGTCTGCGCCGCCAAGCTCACCCAGGAGGCGGTCGGCATCCCCCGCAAGGGCCGGCGGCTCGAGAAGAGGTTCGGACTCGATGCGCTTGGAAACCGCAGGGTCGCCGTAGTAGGAATCGACCAGACCGTCGACATGGCGTCCGAGGCGAAGCGCCAGCTCGACGTAACCGTTCTGAATGGTCATCGCTCGAAGAGCGCGGCCTGGCCCTGGCCAACGCCGACGCAAAGCGTCGCGAGCCCATAGTGGCCGCCTCGTCGCTTGAGCTCGTGCAGCAGAGTCACCACGAGTCGCGCCCCGGTCATCCCCAGCGGATGCCCGAGCGCGATCGCACCACCGTTCACGTTCACCTTGCCGGGGTCGAGGCCGAGCTCGCGGATCACGACGAGGCTCTGCGAGGCGAAAGCCTCGTTCAGCTCAACCAGATCGAGGTCGTCGACGGAGACCCCGGAACGCTCGAGCAGCTTCCGCACGGCAGGGATCGGACCGATCCCCATTACCCGGGGATCGACGCCGGCGACGGCGCTCCCGACGAAGGCGCCGAGGGCCCGAACGCCGAGCTCGCGCGCCTTCTCCTCGCTGGCGATCACGAGCGCGGCCGCACCGTCGTTCAAGCCGCTCGAGTTCCCTGCGGTGACCGTGCCGTCCTGGCGGAACACGGGTCGGAGCGAGCCGAGCTTCTCGAGGCTCGTGTCCGGGCGAGGATGCTCGTCCTGCTCGACTCCATCGACCGCGATCAGCTCGTCGGAGAAGTCGGCGGCTGCCCAGCGCTGCTGCGACTGCAGCGCGAAGGCGTCTTGCTCTTCCCGCGAGACCTCCCACCGCTCGGCGACGTTCTCGCCGGTCTCACCCATCGACTCGAGCGGGAACATCTCTTCCATCCGCGGATTCGGAAAGCGCCAGCCGAGTGTCGTGTCGTAGACGGTCTGGTTCCCACGCGCAAAAGCGTGCTCCGGCTTCGCCATGACGAAAGGCGCGCGCGTCATGGACTCCACTCCGCCGGCTACGAAGAGGTCTCCGTCACCTGCCGCGATCGCGTGGCATGCACCCACCACCGCCGACAGGCCGGAGGCGCAGAGCCGGTTCAGCGTGACCCCGGCGACCGACTCCGGGAGCCCGGCAAGCAGCGCGGCCATCCGGGCGACATTTCGGTTGTCCTCTCCCGCCTGATTCGCGGCGCCGAAGTAGACGTCCTCGATCTGCGCCGGGTCGACGCCCGACCGCTCCACGGCTGCGCCGATTGCCGTTGCTGCAAGGTCATCCGGGCGGATGTGGGCGAGCGCGCCACCGTACCGCCCGACCGGTGTGCGGACGGCGGAGAGGATCACTGCGCGACTCATGATCCGACGCTATCTAGAATCGCGTCCGTGGCCCTTGGCGACTTCCTTCGGAACCCGTTCTCGTTCCTGTTCACGCGGTCGTCCGGCGAGGACCGGATCGCCCAGTACGTGATCCGGGAGCACGGGCGCGGCCGGGCGCTCGCCGAGATCCTCGAGGACCCGTACATCAAGAACCGCACGACGCCGCAGGAGCGGGAGCGCCTGCTCGACCGGCCGGAAGTCGTTCGCGCGCTCGGCCACGACGTGGTCGAGTCGGCGCGCCCCTAGAGCTCTCGACCGACACCTTGCTCGCGCGCTCGCGCGAGGGCGTGGGCTCCGATCGCGACGTCCCACGCCGCGAGACCGTTGGACTTGAAGACGACGATGTCCTCGGAGTCCTGCCGTCCCTGCACTTCCCCGGCGACGACCTCCGAGAGCTCGTGCACCTCGAGCCAGTCGAGGATGCCCTGGTCGATCGGCTCGATCAGATCGCCGGATTCGAGCTTCGCCTGTTCGATCGAGTCGCAGCAGACGAAGGCGGCGCGCTCGAGGACGACGTTGTCGAGCTCTCGCGACCTGCGGTCGTTCGCGCCGATCGCGCAGACCAGCGCCCCTGGTTGGAGCCACTCGCCGCGGAGGACCGGATCGCGCGAAGTCGTCGCGGTCACGACGATCTCCTGCGCTCCCGCGTCGCGGTGGGTCTCTCCCTCTTCGGCGCCGACGCGCTTGCAGAACTCCTCGAGCCGGTCCTCGGTCCGGCAGTAAGCGACTACGTTCTCGATCGACGGAACCGTCTCGCGAATCGCCTGCACCTGGCTCTCCGCCTGCCAGCCGCACCCGAGGACGCCGAGGGTGGAGGCGCCCGAACGCGCGAGGTGCTTCGCCGCAATGCCGCTCGCCGCCCCGGTTCGGAGCTGCCCGAGCTTGTCCGCCTCGATGACGGCGGCGAGCTCCCCTTTCGCGAGGTCGAACAGGCAGACGACGAAGGCCGTTCCGTGACCCGTGGCGGCGTAGGACTTGACCCCGGCGAGCCCGAGCTCCTGGTCGACCGCCGACATGACCGCAAACGCCCCACCCTCGAAGCGATGGCGGTGGCGTGGCCGGTTGTCGACCTCGCCGGCGGCGAGTCGCGCGAAGCAACCCTCGACCGCCTCGATGGCGGCGGCCGGGGTCAGCAGCTCGCCGACTTCGGCCTCGGTGAGGTAGAGCGGCACGCTCCGAGTGTATGAGGCGCTACGAATGCTTCTTCGGGATGAAGCTGATCTGCCCGCCCGTCTCGAGCACGGCCCACTCGATCTCCTCGATGTGCGCGATCTGCGCAGTCAGCCGAGCCTGCGCGGCGAGCTCCTCGAGCGTGATCCGGTTCCGGCGCAGGTTGCGGTCGAGCGGCTTACCTCGCTCGACGAGGATCACGGGGTCGCCTTCCAGGATTGGGCCGAGCCGCCGGGGGAACTTGAAGCTCGCGTAGGAGAAAAGGACGGTCATCGCCGCCATCGTCCCGCCCGCCAGCATCGCCCCCGTGACAGAGAAGTCGTTTTGCGTGACGCCCTGCTGGATGAGGTCACCGAGGACGACCAGCAGGATCAGATCGAACGGCTGGAGCGTCGAGAGCTCACGCCGTCCAATGGAGCGCGTGACGAACCACACGAAGATGAAGAGGACGACTGCGCGAATGACGATGTCCACTTACCCCGTCCTCATGGGAACACCGTGATCGAGCGGTCGATCTTGGCCAGCAGCTCCTCGCCGTCGTAGAGGCGCACATCCTGTGAGCGATACCCGACGTTCGTCGGGTTCACCTGGAGCTGCAGGAAGAAGACGTGCTTCTGTCCGGCAGGGATCCGGCCGAGGTCGAAGGCCAGCTTCCCATCGCGGCTCGCCTCGCCGATCGGCCCCGGCTCGACGGTGTTGATCGTGATCCCCTCCGCCCAGCCCGGGTCGAGCACGAGCGTGGCCTCTTTCACCTCACGCACGGCGTCGATGCGGAACCGCGCTTCGTAGAAGAGCCCGCCGCGCACCCGCTTCGGGGCGTACACCTCGAGCCGTGCAGCCTGTGAGTCGGCGATCGAGGTGGACGGCCGCTGGCCGAACTGGTTCAGCAGGCCGAGCAAGAGGAAGGCGGCGATTCCGGTGAGGGCGACGCGGCGGAACGCGACATCCCTCTTGCCCTCGCGGTCGCGTGCGACCTTGAGAACGATTTGATCCGGGATGTCCGTCACGGGCCGGAATTCGCCCGGCGGCTTTGGGCTCCTGCGCTAAAGGCGCTTGCGGAGCAGCCCGAACATCCCGCGGACGACCTCGCGCTGGAGGGTCTTGCCCTGCCGCGATCCCAGGAAGTCCGTCAGCGGGTCGCCGGCCGCCACGGGCTCGGCCCGGCGACGGCGCCTCGGCGCCGGAGCCTCCTGCGGTTCCGGCTCCGGCTCGGCCTCGGGCGCCTGCTGCTCGATCCGCGCGGCCAGCAGCTCCCGCGCGCTCTCCCGGTCGACCTTCGTCCCGTATTTGGCATAGAGCGGTGATGCCTTCGCCGACCCCTCGACGTCGTCGGCGGGCTCCATGCGCGCGAGCGGGCCGCGGAGCCTTGTGTGCACGACCGGAGTCGGCACACCCTTCTCGGAGAGGATCGTCACAGCCGCCTCTCCGGTCCCTAGCGACGTCAACAGCTCCTCGAGCTCGTAGAGCTCCGTGGTCGGGAAGGTCGACACGGTGGCCTTGAGCGCCTTCGCATCCTGAGGAGTGAAGGCGCGTAGCGCGTGCTGGATCCTGTTCCCGAGCTGTGCGAGGACATCCGCCGGTAGGTCTTTCGGTGTCTGCGTGATGAAGAAGATGCCGACGCCCTTCGAGCGGATCAGCCGGACGGTCTGGACGACGGAATCGAGGAACGCGTCTGTGGCGTCGGCGAACAGCAAGTGGGCCTCGTCGAAAAAGAAGACGAGCTTCGGCTTCGGGAGGTCGCCAGCCTCGGGCAACTGCTCGAAGAGCTCCGCGAGCAGCCACATGAGCACGGTGGAGAACAGCTTCGGCTTGTCCTGGACGGCCGGCAGCTCGAGGCAGGAGATGATCCCGCGCCCGTCCGGCGCCGTGCGCAACAGATCGGCGATGTCCAGCTGCGGCTCTCCGAAGAACTCGGTGCCGCCGCCGTCCTCGAGCTGGACGAGCGAGCGCAGGAGGACACCGATGGTCGCCGAGGAGACGCCGCCGATCCCCTTCAGCTCCGCCTTCCCCTCGTCCGAGTCGAAGAAGGTGAGGAGCGCCCGAAGGTCTGCGAGGTCCAGGATCGGCAGACCCTTCCCGTCCGCGTACCGAAAGACGAGCGACAGGCTCTGCTCCTGGGTCTCATTGGCCTCGAGGATCTTCGCGAGCAACAGGGGGCCGAAGTCCGAGACCGTCGCACGGATCGGAATGCCCGGGCCGATGCCGCCGATCGAGAAGAACTCGGTCGGGAATCCCGTCGGCTTCCAGTCCTGCCCGAGCTCGGCCGCGCGCTTCTCCGCCGGCCCACCCGGCTCGCCCGGCTGCGCGATGCCCGAGAGGTCGCCCTTCATGTCGGCCCCGACCACGGCGACCCCGGCCGCCGAGAGCTGTTCGGCGAGGAGCTGCAGCGTTCGCGTCTTCCCCGTTCCGGTCGCTCCGGCTATCAGGCCGTGGCGGTTGGAGGTCGCGAGAGGGATGCGCACGACGGCCTCCTTCTCGAGCTCCCCGTCGTGGACGCCGCGGCCGAGCTCGAGCGCTTCGCCCTCGAACTCGTAGGCCGCCGCGATCGTCTTCCCGAAGTCCGTCATGGGCGGAAGAACCTACCTGGGGTCGCGGCTACACTGGGCGCCCGAGCGCCCGTAGCTCAGGGGATAGAGCGCTGCCCTGCGGAGGCAGAGGTCGCACGTTCGAATCGTGCCGGGCGCA
>Ga0180121_10001467_pt1 | contig 10020 bp, 11 predicted proteins | sample AntDrymUQ5402106_2_FD_129676 | JGI IMG/M metagenome (GOLD analysis project Ga0180121, IMG submission 129676) | Polar desert sand microbial communities from Dry Valleys, Antarctica - metaG UQ540 (21.06) (version 2) (version 2) | ecosystem: Environmental > Terrestrial > Soil > Desert | place...
CATTGACCATTGACCATTGACCATTGACCATTGACCATTGACCATTGACCATTGACCATTGACCATTGACCATTGACCATTGCATGCGCTCCAAACCAACAGTTTCTTTTCACCATTGCCTGTGGAACTTCACCTTTTTCAAAATCAATTCCAAGTTTTATTAGAGACAAATTTCCTGTTTCATCAATTACATAAATAGTTAGTGAACTTCCTGAATAAAAATGCCAGAGCTCATCTGATTTAATTCTGTGCAATGCGGAAAACTGGCTATCTGCCAGCATAAAATAAATTGCAGTAGAAAATTTTCTATCATCGCCATATCTTTCAGGTAAATGACCGGATAGAATTTTTTCATCACTTTTGTACATCTCTTTAAAATATCCGCCTTCAGGATGAGGCATCATTTTAAATTTCTCTACAATTAATTTAGCGTTGGTGTTCAATAGGAATTAACAATTAAAGAGTATACAATTTTACCTCGAATGGGCAAGCGATTATACGATTATCGATTTACAAAACAAGTAACGATTACACCCCTAATGGCAAGCGAATGACGATTACACGATTATTCATAATACACTGCAAGCCAGATACAGAGTGGGTTTTCGCTGGTACGCACTACGCAGTGTTTTTTATTTTTCTCAATAAAAATATGATCTCCCGCACTCAAAAGCTTATTCGTGCCGTCCTCAAAACTTATTTCCGATTCACCCTGAAGCAATACTACCCACTCGTTTCTATCGTCTTCAAGCCATTGGCCGGCAGGGGTGCTTTGACCGGAAGAAATAATTCGCTCAATTGAAATATTATCATTAGAAATTATGGGCTGGAACAACTCGAATTCTATTGAAAGCGGATTCGGAATTTTAAAAATACTTTCGTTATGAAGCGTTGACATGATCTATAAACTATTTTTAAAACCATAAAAAACACCTGTCTGCACCAAGGCAGGCAAGGTTCACAAAGTATTTAATAGCTTAATTTGTTTCTTAAAAACTTTTGTGCTATTTCGCCTGCCTGCTGCAGGCAGGTGTCTTAGTGGTTCAAAAAAGATTTTAAAAGATAGGAATAATTTACTTAACTCTTCCCAACAACAATAGATGATTTGGAATTTTTCCTTTCCTTTACCTGCCTTGGAACGGTTCCGAAAATATAATCCCATAAAGGATTGCTAACACCGTATGCAGTATCGTCATCGCTGTAGTGATGGCGCAGGTGATATGTTTTTAAAAATTTTCCTATTTTGCCGTTCATGTCAAAATGATGAGTTGCATAATGAATGCTGTCATAAGAAACATATCCAAATGCAAATCCTGAAAAGATGCTGAGATAATATGATCCAAAGGCAGTTTTGAAAACAAAGAAGAAAAGTATTGCTAACGGAATACTGACGAGCAGCGGCATTACAAGACGTGTAGCGTCCCTTGGATAATCATGATGAATTCCATGAACAAGGAAATGAATTCGGTTGCCTATCTCGGTTTTAGGGTGATAATGAAATGCCCATCTGTGAATCACGTATTCCATTAAAGTCCAGAGTAAAATTCCAATCAGGAAACTTATCATCCCGGATAGAATGCCAACTTCCAGCGCTCCGAAATATGAAGTCGCGATGATCATAGGTACAAACACGACTATAGGAGTTACGGGATGTATATGTGAAAAATATTCTAAGATCGGATTCTTAAATAATCTTATTGTTTCATTTTTATTGGATACGAATTTTGCCATGATGATTTTTAAATGCAGTATAACTTAATAATTACAATATTTTTTATAAATGAAAAATTTTTCGCACCGGTCAATTCTTTGATTTCAACAGATCTCTGATCTCAGTAAGCAATTCCTGATCTTTTGTTGGAGGAGCCGGAATATCTTCCTTTTTTGTTTTAAACCGGTTAATTGTTTTTACCAAAAGGAATAACACAAATGCAATTATGAGAAAATTAAATACTGCCTGTATCAATTTTCCATAAGCCAGAACAGCCCCGCCAAAGTTCACCGAAAGCGCGGAAAAATCTATTCCACCCAGAATTATACCGATAATTGGCATCAATAAATCGGCTACTACGGAATTAACAATCGCTCCGAAAGCAACGCCGATAATTACACCTATTGCAAGGTCAAGAGCATTCCCTTGAGAGATGAACTCTTTAAATTCTTTTACCATCATTTTTGACCGGGTTTTTGGGCAGATAAAAATACTATTATAATGTTAATAAATAAAGTCAGCACTGTTAAGCATTAGCCCGTAACGAAGACCCTTTGTTGACACGATTATAGAGTTGCAATTGAAATGACTCATAATTTCAACCAGGATCAATGTCCCACAAATAATTATATCACTTCTGCCTTTCATAAACTCCCCTAGATTCAATCTCTCTTCATTCGTCATACTTACTAATTTCTGTAGAATTTTTTTTACTTCCTCCAGTGTTAATTCATCTTTGTGAATTAGGACTTCATCAAATTTAGTCAGATTGTTTTTAATTGCCGAAAGAGTTGTTACAGTCCCTGCAACTCCAACCAATTTTCTATTTCCGATATTACTATATAATACTTTATATAAATTATCTTTTACATAATTTTGCGCGTTTAAAATATTTTGTTGACTGAAGCTCTCTTTAAAAAATTTTCAAACAGTCTTACAGAACCAATTTCAAAACTTTTGGAATTTAATCTTCTATTATCAATAAAACTAATCTCTGTACTTCCTCCGCCTATGTCAAGAACTACGTGATCAATCGGATTTTCAATATCGAAGATTGCACCTTCAAAACTGTACTTCGCTTCTTCTTCTCCTGAAATCACTTTGATTCTTATGCCTGTATCTTTCTCTATAAAATCTAAGAAATCAAATCTATTTATTGCTTCACGCAAAGCACTTGTTCCAAAAGCCAGTATCCTTTCTGCTTTATAATCTTTGGAAATTGAAATATATTTTTGGAATATTTTTGATATTGTTTCAAAACTAGGGGAAGAAATATTCCCCGTGGTATAAAGATCTTTTCCTAACCTTGGAGTTTCCTGTGCCTCGAAAAGTTTAGTAAGTTTGTTTTGATTTAAATTAGCAATGAGAAAAAGACAGGTGTTTGTTCCTAAGTCAATTATAGAACAGATGTTCTCAAATTTTGAGGGCATAAATACTAATCCATTCGGATTTATTTACAATGTCAATTATTTCAAAATTATGTTGAATAAGACACTCTAGTATTTCCTGGTCATCAGAAACTAAAATTCCGGACATAAACAATTTTCCTTTGAATTTTAATTTTTTGCTTATGTGTTCAATGTTTTCTATGATAACGCTTCTGATAATGTTTGCGCAAACAACGTCAAATGAATCTTCGTCAATATCTGAAATATTAGCCTTTAATAATCTAATTTTATGTTGAACGGAATTTGTCCTGAAATACTCATCGGCATTATTGATAGAGTCTTCGTCAATATCAATCGCAAGCGCTTCATACACTCCGAGTTTAATTCCGGCTATAGTTAAAATTCCGGTACCGCATCCGAAATCCAGAAGTTTCATTTCATTACCGTTGATATAATCACACATTAGCTCAAGGACGAGTTGTGTAGTTTCATTATGCCCGGTTCCGAAAGACATCCTAGGATCAATTTCAATAAGAATCTTATTTTCGATATTTTTTAATGAATTTTTTTTCCATGAAGGGTAAATAACAATTTTATTTTTTATATAAACAGGTTCAATTGACTTTTCCCACTCCTCATTCCAGTTTTTATTTATGAATTTATTCACTTCAAAATCTTTTTCTTTAATGACCTTTTCATTCAACAGGAAGACTTTCAGTGAGTCAATGTTTTCAGCATCAATTTCTGCAAAATAAATTATAAGAAAACCGTTATCCTCCAAAATATTTTTAATACCTTGCATGTACAACCTGTTTTGCAGGTGTTCATAATTTTCTTTGTTAAACGATATTTTAACTTCGTAATAGTTATCCATCTTTGATCACTCCTTTTGCTGATTCAAGAGTGTTTTTCATGAGCATGGCAATTGTCATCGGTCCCACCCCGCCCGGAACAGGTGTTATCATTCCGCATTTCTCAAAACAATCTTCATAATCAACATCACCGTTGATCTTAAAACTGGTTTTAGAACTTTTATCTTCTATTCTATTTATGCCAACATCAATTATCACACATCCTTCTTTAATAAAATCTTTTTTAACAAAATTTGCTTTGCCTATCGCCGCAATTAATATATCGGCTTCCTTTGAAAATTCTTTAATATTTTCTGTCTGGCTATGGCAAACTGTAACAGTAGAATTAAATTCTTTTCTCAAAAGTAAATTGGCGATTGGCTTGCCTACAATGTTACTTCTTCCCAGGATAACAGCGTGCTTTCTTTTTGTTTCAACATTACTCCTCTTAAGAAGCTCCGTGATACCGTAAGGGGTGCAGGGGATAAAACATTTTTCTCCTATTACTAATCTTCCGACATTCAATGGATGAAATCCATCAACATCTTTTTTAAAATCAATTGACTCAATTATTTTTTGTTCATTAATGTGTGAAGGTAACGGGAGCTGAACTAATATTCCGTGTATGCTTTGGTCTTCATTAAAATTAGCGATTATCCTAAGAAGTTCTTCTTCAGAAATATCTGGGGGTAATGTTTTCGTTACGGAATAAAATCCAAGCTCTTCACATGCTTTGCCTTTGCTCTTTACGTAAACCCTGGAAGCAGGATCTTCACCTACTAATATAAAGGCAAGTCCCGGTGTGATTCCCTTTTCAGACTTTAATTTATCGGTTTCGGATTTTATTTCAAATTTTATTACGGATGAAATTAATTTCCCATCGATAATTTTTGAATGATCGCTCAATTATTATTTGTGATATATTGATTGCAATATATTAGTATGTTTTGTGTAATTCAATACTGTATATTTTGTGAAATGAATAGCAGTGATCGCACTGGAAATCTATGTCAGTGCACGAAACATTACTATAATAATTTTTATAAATCTAACGGTTAGCAGTATAATTAAATCCTAATTTCAATTTCATTTCTTCCGGGAGTTCAGGAAGTTCAGAACGGGGAATTAAGTAAGTAGATAGATCAAACAGATCTTTAAAAACCTTATGTTTTTCTGCAGTCTGCATTAAGTAATGATGTCCGGAAGAGCCACCTGTGCCGACCTTTGCCCCGATCATACGATGAACCATCAGAGCATGTTTATATCGCCATGCAGTAAAGAGTTCGTCAATGTCTACAAGATATGTAAGAAATCTGAATGGCAGATGTAATATGGGTTCATCACGGTAAAGATTTATAAATAAAGCTGCAAGTGTTGACCTGTATGAAAGCCTGCGCTCACCCTGTTTAACAAATTCATTGTGCTTGCTTTCATTTAAAAGAGCTTCAAATTTTTCTTTAGTGTTTTCAAATTCGTTCAGCTGTTTTTCTCGTTTCTCATCTGTTAAACTCGGGTTACTAATTATTATTTGCATCTCATTTTCTATTATTGTTCCCACAGCATTTTTATAATGTGACCAAAAGTCAAAGGATTCAATTTTTAAAAAAGGAATTCGAGAAAGCCAGTTATCGACAGTTTCAAATAACGAAATATTATTCTGAGATTCAATCAGCATCCTCTGGTGTTCATCTGAGACCGCAGAATAATAATTCTTATTGTCAAATTTGATCCGATTATCCATATTCAGACCCAGCTTGTTTTCTATGAATCTGAACTGATAACTCTGAAATCCCGAAGCAGGTATGAGAAAATCTCTAAACTCCAAAAAGTCTAGAGGGGTCATAGTTTCCAGTATGTTGAGCTGGTCTATAAGAACTCTTTGTATAACAGTAATCCTTCTCAAGCGCGAAACTGCTATCCCGATATTTTTTTCGTCAATATTATCTTTATGAAACATGTCAATTATCGAATCAAGCTCATGAAGAATCTGTTTGAACCAAAGCTCATAAGCCTGGTGAACAATTATAAAAAGCATCTCATCATGCGCGTGTTTTCCATATTCGTCGCTTTTTGGCAACTGGCTTGTCAATAATTTATCAAGATGAAGATAATCCGAATAATAGATCGGCGGATAGGGTTTTTTCATGCATTAAATTTTTAGTTAACTCAAAATATGACTCTTGAATGATTATTAAAAGTAAGTTTTGTATATTTGTTTGAATCCTGTTAAAGCTGTCAATCAATAAACATTAAAGTTGTCAAATCTAATTAACGTTAAAATTAAATCAAAAAGATTTTGAATAGATTTGACAACTTTCATCTAAAATAGATTTGACAACTTTAACCACGTCTTTAAATAAAATGACATGAGAGCATTCATTTCACTTAACCCCGATTACGATACGAAGAAAAAAATTTCGGAAATTCAGCTCAATGTCAAAGAGAAAGTTTTTGAAATTAATAAAGATTTTTTTAATTCCATTAAATGGGAGCCTGAAGATAAATTCCATATGACTTTATTTTTCATAGGTGAAATTGATGAAGCGAACATTAATAAAGTACGTTTCAAATTAACGGAAATGGAAAATGAATTGGAAAATCATGAAATGATATTTTCGGCAATTGGAATCAATGCTTTTCCAAAGTTAAAAATTCCAAGAGTTATAATTATTGAGCTGGAAAATAAGGACAAGAATGTTTTCGTATTATCAGAGAGGATAAACTCAAAACTTAAAGAAATGAATATTCATTCAGACAAAAAATTTTATCCTCATGTAACGATTGGAAGAGTGAAAAAGGATCGGAAGATAAATTTAACCGGCATAAAAGGAAAAATTATCTCCGAATTGGAATTTGGAGTAAAAAATTTTTTCTTGATGAAAAGTGAATTGAAGAGTTCAGGTTCGGAATTCTCAGTTTTAAAAGAATACAATGTTAAATAAAAACAGTAGGTCAAATCCGCCACGGCGGAATGCCTTTTGACCTACTGCTTAGAAAATACAGAAGATTCCTTACTTTACTAGTACCATTCTCTTTGTCGCGGTGAATCCGTTCGTTTCGAGCCTGTAAAAATACATTCCGTTGGAGATTGAAGAAGCATTAAATTCAACATTGTAACTGGCAGTGATAAATTTTCATTAACGAGTGTGGAAATCTATTTGACCTTCATGTAAAATCTGTCGCAATATTCTTTTACCATTCTACCGGTATTAAAATATCCGGCGAGATTTTTTATGGAAGATTTAATTTTCTTTATCCACTGTTCGGGTATTCCTTTATTATTTCGCAGATAGAATAATGGAATTATTTCATTTTCCAATGTATCGTACAAACTCTTTGCCTCAACATTGTCTCTTTCTTCCAATGAAATTTGATTGGCAATCAAGCTGTCGATTTTCCATCCGGTATTTTCTGAGTATCCTTCATCCCACCATCCATCTAGAATGCTGAAATTTAAACCTCCGTTTGCAATTATTTTCATTCCGCTTGTTCCTGAAGCTTCTAAAGGTCTTCGGGGGTTGTTCAGCCAAAGGTCGCAACCTTCAACCATATGCCTTGCTACATTAATATCATAATTATCCAGGAAAATAATTTTATTTTTAAAATCAGGATCGCGTGTATAAGAAATTATTTCAGCAATAAGGTTTTTGCCTCCCTCATCTTTTGGATGCGCCTTGCCTGAAAAGATAAACTGAACAGGCATCGATAAATTATTTACTAATTTTTTCAGTCTTTCAAGATCACGGAATACAAGATTACCTCGTTTGTAAGTTGCAAACCTTCTGGCAAAGCCAATTGTCAGAGCATCCGAATTCATGATACTTTTAGCTTCAATGAGTGTTTCTTTTTCGGCTCCAAGAGTTATCCATTTATCCATAATTTTCTGCCGTAAGAAATTTATTAAATCCAATTTATTCAACAGTCTCATACTCCATATGTCATCATCCGATACTTCATCAATCCGGCTCCAGATATTTTCATCGTAAATGTAATCCTTGGTAAAATACTTGCAATATAGGGCATTTGAAAAATATGAGAGGTAGCTTGGTGTATGCACTCCGTTTGTGATCGATTCTATCTCGCTTCGTTTATCCGAAAGCATCCACATCTTTCTCGAAACCTCGCCGTGAAGCTTGCTTACTCCGTTTATAAAATGTGAATTATTCATTGCAAGATAAGCCATATTGAACTGATTGTTTTCCCGGTTGTCTTTATTGAGATCACCTTCGAGGAATAATTCATCTACATTTATTCCGACTTCATCTTCTGCATACTTCTTAAAATATTTTACAAAAAGATCTTTTGTAAAAATGTCGATTCCGGCCGGTACAGGTGTATGTGTTGTAAATATATTTGAATAATAGCAATCGCTTTTTGCTTCACTGAAAGATACTTTATTTTTTTTCATATAGGTTCTTATTCTTTCAAAACACAGAAAAGCAGAATGACCTTCGTTTAGATGAAATGCTTTAATGTCATAGCCAAGCTTTTCGAGTAAACGTGTTCCTCCTATTCCGAGAATTATTTCCTGCTTAATTCTTTTTTCACTATCACCTCCGTAAAGTATATCCGTAATTCTCCTGTCTTCAACAGCATTCTCTGCAAGAAAAGTATCCATAAGATAAAGTTTAATCCTACCTATGAGCACAATCCAAACCTGAACAAGAACGGTGCTTTGAGGAAGGTTTACTTCAAACCGGATGGGTTTATAATTTTCATCTCTTAAAAGATACAAAGGCAAATTTTGGAATTCATTTATTTCATAATTCTCGGTCTGCCAGCCTTTTTTATTTATCAGCTGAGCAAAGAATCCGTAATGATACGCAAGCCCGATTCCAATTAGCGGAAGACCAAGGTCTGAAGAGGATTTCATGTGATCGCCGGATAATACACCGAGCCCCCGGAATATATTTTCAGACATTCGGTCAGACCATATTCGGCAGAGAAATATGCAATTAAAGGGGTTTCCGACTTAAAATATTTTTCTTCAAAATAAGTTCTCTTATTTAAATATTTTTTTAAGTCAGAATAAATCATTAGAATTTTGCTTCCGAGATTTTTTTTATCAATTGCATTGATAAGATAGGTTTGGTTTATCTCGTTCATAAATTTTACGGGATTGTGTCCTGACCAATTCCAAAAATCCGGGTTCAGTTCATTAAATAGTTCTACAGCATCCTTGTTCCAAGACCAGTAAAGGTTGAAGGCGATCTCTTTCAAAATCAGAAGCAAATTTTGCATAAAATATTTTTGCGGGTTTAATTTTTTAAATGAGAATCAACAATATAGAATAAGTAAAAATTTTAAGCTATAAATATTTTTATGCAAGGACGGTGCTTTTGTCATATCCGTTCAAAGGCTCTATCTTCAAATCACACTCTTTCATTTTATTCACTATATATTGGTAAGGGGACGGGATTGGTGTAATTATGTAAGGAACGTATACATACGTTCCCTGCTACGCATGCCATGATGATGTGTTCAAAATCATCGTAGGGCAGGTAATTCCTACAAACCCCATTCGTTTTCATTTATCATTTAATTAGAAATTTATCATTTGTAATTTAAAATTAGATGGAAGTCTGGAAAAAAAATTTGTACAGTATTTGGATTGCGCAGTTTGTGGCAATGGTCGGTATGAGTATGGTTGTTCCCTTCCTCCCTTTTTACATTCGTGAGCTTGGTATAACTAACCAGAATGAACTCGAACATTGGAGCGGCATTGTTTTCAGCGGACCGTTCGTACTTTCATTCTTGCTTACTCCTGTATGGGGAGCGCTCGGAGACAAGTTCGGCAAAAAAAATATGGTGCTTCGTGCGGTCTTCGGGCTTGCTGTTTCACAGTTTTTAATAGGATTATCGGGAAACGTAGTTCAGTTATTTATTTTCAGAATGGTGCAGGGCGCTATCAGCGGCTTCATCGCATCTTCGCTTGCATTGGTTTCGACGAGTACGCCAAAAGAAAAATCGGGTTATGCTATTAGAATCTTGCAAACATCGATATCTTCCGCAACAGTTATTGGACCTTTTATCGGAGGGTTTATTGCAGACTTAACATCTTACAGAACTA
>Ga0180121_10001470_pt1 | contig 10010 bp, 11 predicted proteins | sample AntDrymUQ5402106_2_FD_129676 | JGI IMG/M metagenome (GOLD analysis project Ga0180121, IMG submission 129676) | Polar desert sand microbial communities from Dry Valleys, Antarctica - metaG UQ540 (21.06) (version 2) (version 2) | ecosystem: Environmental > Terrestrial > Soil > Desert | place...
AGGGTCATTCCGCTGTCTGAATTTGAAAGTTTGTGCCGGTTGAATGCGGAAGACCTTGCGGAAGAAAAGAAAAAAGTGAACCTTCTTCCGCAGGGTTCTCCTGTGAAGAATGTTTTGAATCAGAAGTGTGATCAATCGGACCCTGGAGAAACAATGACTTCAATTGATAACTTCCAAAATAAACTCAACCTGAATTTTACATTTGGGACAAATTGATAACGCTCCTTCCTGGCCGCACAAGTGTTCCCAGGTCCAATAGGGGCTGCTGAATTTTATCCAGATTAGTTTTTCAGATTCAAGTCCGCATTTTCCGCATTTGCTGTGACCTGTAAATTTCCCACTTTTTAGTTTATTATTCAAACATGGAATAACATCCTCCCAGGAGAAGTGTGTTTCAAATTCTCTGTCAGGTTCAAATTTGATTCGGTTTTGTTAGTTTAGGGATACGTGGAGTTAATAATTTGCTATGCTCTTTTGAGCCATACTATATAATTATTTGTAGCAGGAATAGCTGTAGTTTGTTTCCTCTATCAAAGTTTGAGATTGAATTTTATTTAATAAATATAAAGATTACTTGGTCTTTGTGTTTGAAGAAGGTTTGCTGTTTTCAATATCAGTCCAAATCATTTCACAAAAATATTTCAATTACTTCAAATTTTCTTTCGGCGCTTAATCTATCAAGAACTAACCTTATCTTTGGAATAAATAATTTCAAATGAGCAAGCCTGCTGTCTTTTGCTTTAAGTATTAAGATATGGAAATTGAGATTAGAAACATTTTGCTGATAGATTAAATGGGAATCAAGAGTGATAAATGCATTAAATTCATTTTCTAATATAAGTTTCAGCAAATCACCATTTTCAGTTCCTGCCCACCTATTATCTTTTACTGTTTGAACTTCATGGCCTGCTAATTCTTCCTTGAAATTCACATCAATGTTTTCATCAAGCAATATCTTCATGCAAATGTTTTTCAGATATTGTTATTTTTTTAGCTTTCTCCAGAACATGAATAACCTGTTCCTTTGTGACTGAAGGAAATCCCTTTAAGAAATCCTCAATGGTTTCCCCACCCTCAAGATAGTCCCATAAATTTTTTACGGGAACTCTGGTACCTGTAAAAACAACAGTACCTCCGAGTATGTTTTTGTTTATTTCAGTTGGATTTTTCATATATAAATATAAATTATAATTAATGTTATTTCAACTGAGTATTTTTGAATTTGTCTCCCATTGAGTTATATTAATTCATATCAAATCAGATATTTTCCGAAGTTCGCTGCCTGCCACTATGTGGAGTCACCTGCTAAAGGTACATTTACTAAAATGAAAAATCTGACTGCAGGGAATCCACATAGTGGCAGGCAGCAAGTTTGAAATCTTCTACTAAAGCAAAGATAGAAATTAATTGAATGTAAACGAAGGACTCTATTTCTTATAGTGATTAGTAATTTGAAAAACTTCTGCTTCACCGTCTGAAATAAAAAACAAAGCTCTGTATTTTTTGTCAATTCTAAATGAATAAATTCCTCTTGATTTGGGATTAAGAAGTTCGGTATTAAGAGAAGGATGACCGATATTGTCTTTAAACAATTGCAAAGTTTTATTCCACTTTTTGGAAAGAGTTATGAAAATTTATGTAATCAATCAAATCTTTCCTGAGTGGTTTAATTTTCATTTTCTCTTCTTAGAAAGAGAGGATTTTTTTAACCCGTCTTCAAGATCCTTAAGAAACTCATTTGTATATAGTCCTGTATTTTTGAAGTCTGCTACTATTTCTACAACGGGATCTTTCATTGAATTTTGGTAAAAACTTTCAGCCAGTTTTTCATAAGCTTTAGCCCTCGATAAAAGTTTTTTATATTCGTTTTTTGGGATTGTTATAGTATCCATAAAATTAATTTTTATATTTCCAAAATAAATCTATTATAATATTTATTCAACAGACTATTTTGCTGCCCCTATTTGCACTATCTTTTTTTCTGGGCTTTTCTCATCTACTTTCAGCTGCGCATGATTACTGCGCGATCATGCTCCCAGGGAAAGGGTGTTTCAGATTCTTTGTCAGGTTCGAATTCGATTGAATTTTTTGTCTGTTTAGGCATAATATTAATGTTGTAAAGTTTTGATTTCTGGCTGAGAATCCCTGCAATAAGAAGTCCTGTCGCCACGGTCTTAAATTCCAAGATTAATAAGAATGTTTTCTATTAACTAATTTTTTTATGTGACATGAAGCTGCTCTGAAGATATTCTTTAACTAAATATAAGTTTTTATAATCTTTAATAATATATTTTTCTAAATTTCGCTGAATATCTAACAGTTTATTAAAATGTTTAACTCCTTCAACAATAATATTACTCTGATTATTTAATAGCATCCTTTCTAATTTAAATAAAAACTCATTTAATTCGTATAGTTCGTCAAACAATTCTTGGCTAAACCAGTTACCGTTCGCTGCAACCTTGACAACTTGGCTTCGAAACGATTGAAGATGTTTAAAGTCCTGAAAAAATCCATGATATTGATTATCTCCATGCTTTACATAAGTTATAAGTTGAGATAAAATTGGGTTCAATAATTCATAGGCCTCCATTCTTTTATCAATTATTTTTTTATAATACTCATTTTTGTAACTTTTATGAGTTACAAACCACACAGTGAAAACTGAAACCACAGACGTTATTATAAACGTGATCAGAGAAAACCCATATTTGCTAAAGAATGATTCTTCGGGAAGTGCTCTTAATAGCAGGAGTGAATCAACGATAACTTTTAAGCTATCAGACATTAATTAAATTCTTTTGATCTCGCTATTCAAATCTTAAATCACAGTAACAATAAAAATTATCAGCTTTCAAATATAGCCTTTTATATCGTTGATGAAATCCTAGACTCTCGCCGAAAAAAGCGGCTCTATAATAACCAGCTTCTAATATTTGATTAAAGAGGAATAAAGTATCAATGATGGTTTTTCTAAAAAATAAGTTAACATGTATGGACGCTGGTAAGTAGAAGTCAACATAGATGGGATTGTAGGAACAGTTAGGATTTGGATAAGCACCACCCAATTAATCGTTCCCGCAGGAGTATTACTGCACCAATCTTTTAAATCTCCACCCAGAATATTACCAAATTCATCAGTATGCAGGATCGTAGTATCATCTACAAGCGGACTATAGATCAAGGTGTTGATTATTTTATCCTCGCTGCAACCAAAATATAACAGTGCGATAACTATAAACAACTGGAATAGTGTTTTCATGTTTTTACCCACAATTCAATTTTAAAAAATGAACTTTCATATATAGTTCCTACACTCTTACAATTCAGTTTATTCTGATTCCATAAGCTTCTTCAAAAATTTATTTATTTATCTATTCCAATATCCATTAATCAAATGAAGGAAAGTTTTTAAGACTCCGTTAAATTTTTTGTTGACTCAGTATATGACTCATCTATTGCCAATTGACTTTCAACAATCTTATAGACAAAATTTCTCAGTAAAGCTACTTTTCTCTCTCCTAGCATTAGAAATCTATACCATAAAAAGTAAGCTGTTTCTAAAAAACTTACAATGACAAGTAGTACATAGGATTTATCTACAGGACCGTTATTGTTGATGCTATCAATAATCATGGAAATATTTACAACAATGGATAGCGATATTGCTACATATATTTTCTTTACCAAATTTCTTTCTTGCTTATTAAAGCTTTCAAAAATTTCTTCGCGCTTTTTTATAATGGATTCCAGGGATTGTGAATCTGGTTTGGTCTTTTTGTTTTCAATTTTTAATGTATTTAGCTTATCGATTTTCATTTTTGCCATCTGGGCCTCATACATTTTTATCTCCGTCTCTACTTTTAAGACATCACCTTCTATCCACCATTTACGAACTCTAACTAATGCGCTAACACCAGCTAAAATTAACAATATCAAAACTACGACATTATTCAACATAATGATTAATTTATTTCTAAATTTTTCTTAAATCCTTTCTATTTTCTCCAGCTTCTTGATCAATTAGCAATGACATGCCTGACACACGATTAAATAATCTAATGTAATATTTTAAAGAAATTTTAAATATCCATATTTCCGAACTTAGGTAGCACTATAAGACACTCAAATGCTCAGCTGTCAGCGTAATTTCCTCAGCAATAATATAATCTATGTTATCTGAATTATGATTTAGAAGCCTTGCTATATCTTTCAGTTTTCTTCTTCCATCAGGCGACCATGTCCTTGCACAAAATCTTTTTCTCTATGCCCTAAACTCCCTAACATTCTCGATCTGATTATTGCGAACTGAATCTGAACTTTGATATTCTAAATTCTATTCCTCGCTAATCTTATCCAATACTAAGTTATTTAAATCTAATATAGATTTTATTTCAATCATTCCTTCCCTCCACTATCCTTATCTCCTCCTCCGTTAATCCATACAACTCATACACCATTCTATCAATATTATCTTCAAGCACTGTCGTATCCTTTCCCTGTTTCTTTGATTCTAATATTTTATCTACAATGTCGTTGAAAGATTTTTCTTCTGTATCACTCACTCTTTTAATAGGAATTTTATCAAAGTATATTTTACTCAGTTCCCTTGTTTCTCCTAACAACTCTGGGAAATTATCCTTAAAGCAAAAGAAAAAAAGCTTTGAATTAAAAATTGCAGTGAGATACTTTAAACTGTTTCCTGTAATAATAAAACATTTTTGATTTGTATAGAAACCATTTTCGTCATAAACAAATGGAAAGAACTTTGTCATATTTGGATAAATGATTTTAGGTAATTCGAATTGTTTATAATATGCTGTTGTGTCTTGTAATTCAAACCAATCATTATTTGTTTTTTTTCTCCCTAATCCATTTCCCGATTGCTCTAGTCTTGATTTTCCAAATGATATTAAATGATGCTTAATGGAAGGATAATTATTTATGTCTAAATTCATTGCGGGAATAGTTGCTATTAGCCATAAACCCTTAAATTCAGGAATCCATTTTTTAATATGTTCTCCTCTTAAAATTGGTTTAATAATCTCTTCACATTTTGGGTCTTCTTCTATTAATTTTTCTCTTATAGTATCATTTATGTAAAATGCCTCATTAAAACCAGTTAAAACACCTCTGTAAATATTCAAACCCCATTCATTAATTCCTAAACCCTGCATTTCTATTTTTGATTTAATCTGTCTAAACTTACTACTGGAGATAACCCAAGAATCATCGGTGAAATCAGATCGATTTGTTTTATTTTTCTGAATATAAATTTCCAATTGATTTGAATCTTTAAAATCTTTAGTTAAGTAACCTACCTCGAGACATTTTTTGTTTCCTTCTTTTGAAAATTCAAGGATGTTCGCGAGTAGAATTGAATTCTCAAATACTTGGAAATCTCCGAAATCAATTAATAAAATTGGATTGGTCTTTTCAATGAAAAATCTTCTTAACTTTCTACCGTAATTAGCGCGAAACCATTTGTTTGAAGTAATAAATATTAATATCCCTCGCTGGTTTAATATTTGCCATCCTTTTTCATAAAACAAAGAATAAATATCACCATTTGGTTCAAATGTATCGTAAACATTAATTAAACTTTTCAATCCTTTGTCTTTGCTAATTGAGAAATATGGCGGATTCCCTATCACCACATCAAACCCCACATACTCTCCCTCACTATTCAGCACTTCCGGAAATTCAAATCTCCATTCGAAGGCATTCCGGTAAATAGCATTTGATTTTATGTCATCAACTTCCTTCTGAATTTTTGCAAGTTCTGCCAATAGCTTTTTCTTTTTTACTGCTTGATCCTTCTGCTCTTTCTTTGTCCGCTCGAATAATCCTCCCTGATTCTCAAGATTGTCAAGCTCGCCTTTGATGTTCATCATCTTAATTAATTTCGGATCGGTCCTGCCTATCTCGGTTCTTATGTCTGTTTTAAGATTACGGATTATCTCTTCAAGTTCTTTTTTCTTATTGCCGCTTTTTTCATTCTTGTATTCGCCTACACTCTTTCTGTATTGCTCAATAATATTCTTTTCACGCTGACCGAATTTGGCGAGATTAGCATCTAGAGGAAAACGGCTTATGAGAGAGTTGCCAACTTTGATGTTGATGTCAATGTTGGGAAGAGTCTCAAGTTCCTCCCCCTCCTTGGAAAGCTTGCCCGCCGTGGCGGGGAGGGGGCCGGGGGGAGGTCGGTAGTAAGCATTCTTCAGCAGTTCGATCCACAATCTCAATCTGCATATCTTCACAGAGTTTGGATTGATGTCAACACCGAATAAACAATTTTCAATAATTGTCTGCTTTTCGTGAAAGAGTGTCTTCTGAAGTTTCTGAGATTCCGGTCTTATCTTTGTCCCTGTGGAAAACGGATTTACTTCATATTGAAATATATCGCCCTGTCTGTCCGTTATTATTAGTTCATCCAGCTCAATTGTGATGTCATAATCTGGAATACGCGCTCCGAATTCGTCTGCAAATATTCCCAGTTCCGATTTTATTGCAATGATCTCATTAAGTGATGAAACAAGAAAATGTCCGCTGCCAACTGCCGGGTCACAGATCTTTAAGGAATTAATAACTTCGTTAAACTCCAGAATATCTTCTCTGCTTCTTTTATCTGCAATAAAATTTTTCAAGTCTTCAAACTTATCCAGCTGCCAATTGTATTTATCTTTGAACTTCTGAGTAACCGCAAGCCGTATTGCTTCCCTGCACATATACATTGTAATAAATCCCGGAGTGAATATTGAACCGTCTTTATAACCGTTTATTTTTTCAAATACTTTTCCGAGTACCGAAGCATTGATAAGTGTTTTGTTTCCTTCCTGTATGTCTTCTGCTCCTTCACTTGCAAAATCAAACGCATCGAGAAATTTGAGAAGATATTCAAGTACGGGAAGTGATTTTTGTTTGTTCTTTGTATCTTTAAGTATGCCGTTGTTAAGAAGGTCTAATGAGAGCGAATCGTTCAGTGAACTTATGTTAATTGTCTCTCTTTCAAGAGGACTGATTTCAAATAGCGTGCTGTTGAGATACGGAACAAGTCTGAATTTTTCTTTGACATCCGCATCCCTTTCGTTTGCTGGAACTGCCAGGACATGATGAAACAATGAAAAGAGTTCATCAAAGTCTTTTAGCTTTCCGGAATATAAAAACTTGTAAGCATTATTTCCTTTGTGATAATTAACAAGTTGTGCTTCAAGCAGTTTTAAGAATAAAATTCTGTTTATCCAGGTAAGACATAGTTCAAGAGCTATATTGAAATTCTTTTCATCATTTGTTTCACCATAATTAACGGCATCAGAAACCCTGTCGCTGCTGTCAAGTATCTGAAGTTTGGTAACGGCGTTTTCTATGAGTGAACCCTGATCTCTTTCACCCTTCACTTTTCTCCGGATAATATGCTTGCTTCCTTCTTTAACTTCTTCAAGCCCTATGATGAATAACAATTCTCTGTAGAATCCTTCATCGAGTTTATTGCTATCATCCGCAAAAGGAATACGAAGAAGATGATATTGAGAAAGCAGTTTATATAATGCAATAAGATTTCTGTCCCTTTCATGATCACCGGCAGGACTTTTCAATTCTTTTTCAAATTCTCTGATGTCAAAATAAGTTACAGGAATTTCATCATCTATGCTGTCAATAAAAGGTTTCGCAATTTCGTAGTAGAAAAGATTTCTGTCACTAGTTACCTTTTGACCGGTTCTCCATTCTTCGTATTGTTTAACAAACACTTTATTGTTGCCGAAATATTTTTCAAAATAAGAAGCATCGAAGATGAACCATTCATAAATATTTGTTGCGATGCAATACTTTATGTCAATATTTTTTTCATCAATTCTTTCATTCATATAATATAAAACCAACTCCTGGAAAGCCTTACAGTTAAGCTTGTCCAAACAGATCATTTCATTCTTATTGCTTGGTCTTTTAGTTTCAATAATGACCCCGACCTTATCTTTGTTAGTTTTACCGGTATGGATTACAAGATCTTTATAATCTTTTGTATTGATCTCGAAGTTATCCCTGTAATAAGTATCTCTCAAAAAATCCCTAATATGATTCTTTTGATTTTCTTCACGCTCTATCTCGTCAATGTTTCCTAACAGTATTAAAAGATTTTTTTTGAATTTTTCGATTTCAAAACGAAGAGGTCGCTGTTTAAGAAAAGCTTTGCTAAGGGATTTTTTAGGAGGATATAGAAGTAATTTCATTAGCTTAGAAAGTCAACAAGATTGAAATATTTATGAAGAGTCATTTTTATCTTTCTTAAATTTTTAGATTTAAACTGTTGATTACTCAAAGGGTTTTCGTTTTTATATTCGTCTTCCTGACCAAACATCTGACAATTAAAATATGGAAATTAATTTTTTTAAACAAAGAAGATAAAGCACTCTTAAACGAGGTTATTGACAGAAGTTACGCAAATGTCATGCTGAACTTGTTTCAGCATCTAAATGTAAGCGAAAAATAGATTCCGAAACAAGTTCGGAATGACAGGATTGAGTGTTTTTAGTATAATTGCGTAACTTCTGTTATTGATAAAGTTGTTAAAACGGTGTTGTTGTTTCATCGCAGGATTATGCTTACCTGCCGTGGCGGGACGTATGGGGATACTCCAATTGCCGAAGGATCCTCCGGTGTTTTTGTGGTTTAGAATTTCCTAATGAAATATCCGGGTTAAATTTATTTTATAAAATTTTTTTTTAAAAATAAACTTCATTAAAATTCTCGGGAACAAATTGAAATTTGAGTTGTATTACTTTTAGAAGGAAGCGCTAAAAAAAGAAAATAGTTCTGTGTTTGAAAGATAATACTATCATTTAACAGAGAACGAAATTAATACTGTTCAGGAAAAGAAATTGTCGATGACGAGAACCCATTCCCCCCTTTGCAAAAAGGGGGGATAAAGGGGGGTTGAGTGAAGGACAGGAAAAAACATGCCAAAGGTATTTAACAAAATTTTTGAGAGTAATCTTGAAGATTGAGACAACCATTGATCCAACCCCCCTAACCCCCCTTTTGCAAAGGGGGGAAGATGAAGTTCCTTCTGTGGAATAAAAATAAAGTTGTGAAGTCGATTCAGAGTGGTGGTAATTCGTTGTGAAGAGATTCAAAGCTGATAAAAAGAAATAGAATACTTGTTCTGACTAACAAGCCATACAATAAAATACTTCATCACTTTAATAAAAGATTTGGGCGTGCGGATTAAAGAAAGAAAAGGTTTGTAATATGACGCTAAATATCACCCGGAAGGTCTCAGCGAGTAGCCGGAAACATCCAGCGGGTAGCCGGAAGCATCCAGCGAGTAGCCGGAAGCATCCAGCGAGTAGCCGGAAACATCCAGCGAGTAGCCGGAAACATCAAGCGAGTAGCCGGAAACATCAAGCGAGTAGCCGGAAACATCAAGCGAGTAGCCGGAAACATCAAGCGAGTAGTCGGAAGGATTCAGCGAGTAACCGGAAGGATTCAGCGAGTAACCGGAAACATTCAGCGAGTAGTCGCAAAAGAATGAATAATCAGCCGGAAGTCATAAATCCTGTGGTGTCGGGACTTTCGTCCCGACACCACGGTAAAATTTACTACAATCATATGAAGATTCAACCATAGAAGATTTTATTCTCAATGCATTGCCTGGAGATGAAACACAAGGTATGTCTATGGAGAACAAGTGGATTTATTTATCTTGTTCATTTTTTTGCCGCCGCTGATGTTATAACTAAACTGGATATAACTTTACCAAAAGGATGGCTTATTTCATTGGTAGAGCTTTAGGTGATTATGTGGAAATTTTTCAGACATTAAAACTTGATGATTCCATGTTTGATCCGGAAGACTTACCTCAAATGATCAATTAAGCAAAGTCCAGTTCAATCCCCCGTTTGTTGTCTTAGTTATTGCTCCGGCTTTTCCGCAGGTGTATCCGGTATTTTTATTTATAAAATCCACCGAATTCAAAGTCGCGCCTGTTGGTATTGGCTGCAACCAAAACCATG
>Ga0180121_10001471_pt1 | contig 10001 bp, 9 predicted proteins | sample AntDrymUQ5402106_2_FD_129676 | JGI IMG/M metagenome (GOLD analysis project Ga0180121, IMG submission 129676) | Polar desert sand microbial communities from Dry Valleys, Antarctica - metaG UQ540 (21.06) (version 2) (version 2) | ecosystem: Environmental > Terrestrial > Soil > Desert | place...
CTCCTGACGATATCCCCTTCTTCGTAGTCCTCTGAAAAGCCAGACGAGTAGCCGCTGATGAGCAATAACGTGGTAACTATTACCAGGAAAGCGAAGCCTACAAGAAAACGAGTACGTGGTTGGAGTATTTCGAACGGGCGTAGCAGGTAACGAGCGAAGGCATCACGTGCCCGACTCAGCGGAGTTGTAAATCGCGGACGAAGGCCCATGTTCTTTTATGCGATTCGGGAGAGCTGCTCGGCTTGGCGATCTTGTCCGTGAGGAAGCCGGCTCGTCAAATTGCGCGCCAGGACCGCGCCTGCCTTCTCAAGTAATGGCTCAATTGAGCGATCATCAGTAGCGGAGATCACGACGGCATCTCTCGTACCCTCCTGAGTCACCTGTCTGAAAACTGCGTGCATAGTGTTCGCATCCACCAGGTCTGCCTTATTGAGAGCCAAGACGGTGGGTATCTCCGCGAGTTGGAGCTGTCTCAGAATTCCTTCGACGGATTCAATCTGCTGAACGAAGCGTGGATTCGAGGCATCGACCAGGTGAATAAGCAATCTGCTCTCACTAATCTCTTCCAGCGTCGCGCGAAAGGCAGACAAGAGATCGGGCGGCAGGTCCCGTATGAAACCTACCGTGTCGTTAATGATCACTTCCTGCTCGCGTGGCAAACGAAGTCGCCGCGAGGTTGGATCAAGCGTCGCAAACATTCGCTGTTCCGCGCGAACGTCGCTGGCAGTGAGGGTGTTAAGTAATGTCGACTTACCCGCATTTGTGTAGCCGACGATCGAGACGATGGGCAGTCCATTTCTGGTTCTTCCTTTGCGTCGCTCCTGACGCCGTTGTCGCTGCGCTTCGATCTCCTTCTCCAGACGATTGATGCGACCGCGCACTCGGCGGCGATCGGTTTCGAGCTTTGTTTCGCCCGGTCCCCTTCCGCCAATACCGCCGGCGAGACGGGAAAAGGCCGAGTCCTGGCCCGTGATGAGTCGAGGCAATAGATACTTCAACTGCGCCAGCTCCACCTGAATCTTACCCTCTCGTGATTGCGCTCTTTGCGCAAAGATGTCGAGGATCAATTGCGAACGGTCGATGATTTTCAAGTCAGTGGCTTCCGAAAGCGATTTGACTTGGGCGGGCGCCAGTTCACGATCGAAGACGAGCATGTCCGCGCCCAACTGAAGCGCGCGAATCAGGAGTTCATCAAGTTTACCTCGCCCCAGGACGGTACGGGGGTCGATTGCCTGCCGCCGTTGGATAATCTTGTCTTGCACCACAACTCCGGCGGAAGTTGCGAGTTCGGAAAGCTCCGCCATCGACTCTTCGGCATCTGACAATGGACCAGTGGTAACTCCGACCAGAATCGTGCGCTCTCTAATCTCAGCCCGTTGGAAGACGCGACGATTCCGCGCCATTTCTTCCTCGAGTGAATTGATCAACGCGAGGAAATCCAAATCCAGTTGCGAGGGGATCCTGGGCTCAAGAAAAGCATATGCCTCGGACGAGTTCACCTGTTGGAGTTCACCTGCGTGCATGGGCAGTAAGTGTGCGGCTCGTACCAGGCCTGGAAGGGCCGTCTCCGGATCTACGTCGATCGCAGCCATCAGATCCAGGCGCAATAGTGCCAGATCCGTCAGGTCATCCTGGGTTAGGTCTTCGCCGCGTAGATGAGTATGAACACAGCGGAGCCCGCGGAAGCGCCCGGTGGCCACGCGGATGCGTTTGAAGTCAGGCAGCTCGATGCGCCGGTTATCCCCTACCATGACGAATTCGATATGGCCCTTCCGATCGATCAGGACACCAATCTGCCTGCGTGTCTCGTGCGAAAGCTCGGCTATTTGCCGGGCAAATTCGGCGGTCAGAATCTGGTTAGGCGGGATACGCCGCGTGTAGAGTTTCTCTATGCGGCGCAGCTGATTGGGCTTTAAACCCAAGGTGTTTCCTAATACGCTACTAATCGAAATTGCTCCTCCCCTTGGCTTGGACAACAAATATCAGACCCAATGCGAACGACGCTCCTTGAACGGCAAAATGTAGTCGGAAATCTCGGAGCGCTGAAGTTACAGTGGGATTTGTGCGAGCGGTGGATTTCGGACGCCGGTAAATCTTCTTTGATGTTGCTCTGCGATGTCGTTTCGCTTACTCGCTTGAGCATTACCATTGGTGGTTTGCGAACTTCACGCTTCTGGAAAACACTCGTTAACAAAAGTTATCGAGACCCCACGGGAGCCGCTATAGCGGGGGCGATTATACCATAGCGCGGAGAGATGCAAGCATAGGTCTATTGGGCGGTACTGGTTCATTTTGAGTCCAGAAGTTCAGATCTCAACCTCTAGGTTGCGGCTTAGCGGTGCGGACAAGCTACAGCTTGTTATGAAGCAAGCGCCTTGAACTCAAAACTGAACTAGCACCTATCGCTTGGGTAGCAAGGAACCGGCGCGGTGGGGAGCGTTAGACATGCCTGTTTCGGCGTCGTATCATGAAAAGCTTTTCGTTTTAATGTCTTTATCAGGTGGTGGTTGAAGTGGATTATGCCGCGGACCCACTAAGCGGCAGCTTTGGTTGTTATGAGTAAACCAGGACCAACTATCAGGATATCTCCCAAGTCAGGAATTGCGGGCGGCGAAGTCACCATAGAGTGTGACAACCTCGACACCAGCGAACCCGCCAAGTGTGCGGTTTGGTTTGGGACCGAGCAGGCTCACATCGTTGCGCTCGGTCCGCACCGCGTCGTGTCTCTCGTGCCTGAGCTCAAACAGAGTGGACCCGTGGAGGTAGTTCTGGAAAGCCCGGGTAAGCGAAGAGCGCCGGCGACGTTGGTGGTCGGCAAAAGAATTGCGGAAGACCTTCATCCGGTGACTAATCCCGCCTTTGATCCCGATGAGGGAGCGCTCTTCGTAACGCGTTCCGGCTCGCGCGGCGAGCAATTGCCGGTATCGCTGTTTCGTATCGAACCAAATGGCGAAGTCAGCGAATTCTCCGGTGACATCACCAACCCCACGGCGATCGCATTTGATAAGGACGGACAGATGTTCGTCACCAGTCGGGTGGATGGCACCGTGTACCGCGTCAACCCGTTTAGGGAAGCGGTGGCCTTTGTCAGAAATCTTGGAATTGCGACTGGAATGGCTTTCGATAGCGCCGGAACGATGTATGTAGGCGATCGCACCGGCACAATCTACAAGGTCAACGGCATCGGCGAAGAGAAGGCGTGGGTCCAGCTTGAGCCATCAGTGTCCGCCTACCACCTCGCTTTCGGTCCCGAGAATGCGCTCTATGTGACCGGACCGACGGTAACCAGTTTCGATTCGGTATATCGCATCGATCAACTTGGCGAGGTCGGGGTTTTCTATAAAGGTCTGGGGCGGCCTCAGGGACTCGCTTTCGACGACGCGGGCAATCTCTATCTCGCCGCTTCGCTTAAAGGGCGCCGGGGAATCGTGCGTATATCGCCAGACGGCGATGCGGAATTGTTTGTCGCTGGAATGAATCTGGTGGGACTGGTATTTAGTTCAAGTGGCGACATGGTTGTAGCCTCTAACGACTCAGTCTACAGCTTGCCCTTGGGAATAAAGGGCAGCCTATGAGTGCATAGACTGGGCGGTTATCGGCGCGCGATAGATTGAGGAGAGTACTGAGGCAGTACCTTGAGGAGCACCTTTTTGACAGCCAAGTAGGGGGGTGCTAACTTGACGGCTTCTTATATCTTCCGGTGACTAGGACTACGTGACCTCAGAACTGATACCCCAACTGCTGATCTACATGATCGTGCTGCTGTTTGCGATCTCGGCTCACGAAGCAGCACATGCCTGGATGTCAAACAGGTTTGGTGATGAGACGGCTCGTCTGCTAGGGCGCATCACGCTGAATCCGGCGGCCCACATAGACCCGATTGGCACGCTGCTGATTCCCATAGTTGGATTCATCCTGGGAAACCTCGGCGGGCCAGCAGCGAGAATTCCGCTCATCGGTTGGGGCAAGCCGACACCGGTCAATCCTCTTCGTTGGCGTAACAAGGACTTAGCAAACGTCATGGTTTCCGCGGCGGGCATTATGGCTAATCTCTTTATCGCCATCTGCGCTTTCATCATTATCAAGGTGCTCTTGATGACGGGAGGTTTTGCTTCGATCCCTGAATCGCTGAGAGAGCCGATTACCTTACTTCTTGAGTATTTTCTCATCATGAACATATCGCTTGCCATCTTTAACCTGCTGCCTTTTCCGCCGCTGGATGGTAGCAAGATTTTGGAGACCTTCCTTCCCGAGAGTATGCGTCCGATGTTGGCCTTTATGGAACAGTTTGGCTTTATTATTCTGATGGTCTTGATCTACGTGGGCTTTTTTAGCGCGATCATGAGACCGGTGATGTACTTCGTGGAATACCTGTTGTTTCTAGGAATTCGTTGACTTGGACGTCGGCATCATCAGACTTCGGCAACTAAGAAAGCATGGCCAAGAGAATCTTTAGCGGCGCTCAGCCCACCGGCAACGTCCATCTCGGCAACTATCTAGGCGCACTGCGCAATTGGGTAACACTCCAACACGAGTACGAAAGCTTCTTTTGCATTGTCAATCTCCACGCCATCACTATCCCACAAGATCCGAAACTGCTCGCCGAGAAGACCCGGGAACTGGCGCGCATTTATCTGGCCGTTGGGATCGATCCGGAAATCTCAACGATCTTCGTTCAGTCTGATGTTCCTCAACACGCTGAGTTGACCTGGATTCTCAACTGCGTGGCCCGCATGTCCGAGCTTGAGCGAATGACGCAATTTAAGGACAAGTCGCGAAAGCAAGGTGAGAATGTCACTGCCGGCTTGTTTGACTATCCGGTCCTGATGGCCTCCGACATCCTGCTTTACCAGACAGAGCTTGTACCCGTAGGTGAAGATCAGAAGCAGCATCTTGAACTCACACGTGATCTCGCAATACGATTCAACCGGGATTACGGCGAGATGTTTCGCGTGCCTGAGGCCTACATTCCGAAAGTTGGCGCCCGCATTATGTCGCTCTCGGACCCCAAGAAGAAGATGTCCAAGTCTGACGACGATCCGAACGGGTGTGTAATGCTGCTCGATGACCCTGACGCCATCAGCCGAAAGTTCAAACGCGCCGTGACAGACTCTGGAACCGATATTAGATTCGACGACTCGCGTCCGGCGATCACGAACCTGTTGACTATCTACCAACTGCTAACCGGTCAACCTACTGATGAGATTGAGGCCCATTTTAATGGCAAGGGCTACGCCCAGTTGAAGCAGGATCTAGCTGATGTTACGGTCGAGTTTCTGCGGCTCTTTCAGGAGCGAGTGAAGGGAATCGGGGCTGAACAGTTGAATCGCACTCTGGGCCAAGGTCGGGAGAAAGCAAGGCAAATTGCCGGCACTACGCTCGCCAACGTCTACGCGGCGATGGGAATTGTGGGAGCGTGTGTTAGTGATTAGTAACCAATCGATGGACGAAACGCCCGAATCAATTGAGCCGGCAGCCGGCGAAGACGTAAACCTGCCCGCAACCTTAAACGTCGCGGGTTCAACGCCGGAGCTTGTTGCCGATCGTCACAGTGACGATCTTAAAATTGTCATGGGTGAATTCGAGGGCCCGCTGGACTTGCTGCTGCACCTGATTCGACAGGAGCAGGTTAGCATTTACGACATTCCAGTTGCTCGCATCACTGATGAATACTTACGCTATTTGCACCTTATGCAGAATCTGGACATGGCCGTGGCGGGGGATTTCTTAGTCATGGCCGCGACGTTGATCGAGCTTAAGACCAAGATGCTCCTGCCTCGCGATCCGTTCGCACCGGCAGAAGAGGAAGCGGATCCGCGCAATGAGTTGGTTGATCAGTTGTTGGAGTATCAAAAATACAAAGCGGCGGCGCAGATGCTCTGGTCGCGAGCAACAGTCGAGCGGGCAGTATTCAAGCGCGCTGAATTGGAGACTGATAAGAACAACCCGGAAGTTGTTGTTGGTGTCTTCGATCTACTGAAAGTGTTTCAGGAGATTTTGGGGCGACATAAAGACGAGGTGCTGCTGGAGATCGAACGCGAAGAGATTTCGATGGTGGAGATGATTGAGAGGCTGAGGAACATGGTAATGTCCGCGGGTGAACTGAACCTGCGAGTGTTTTTCGAGCGGGCGCGCTCGCGCCGCGAGTTGGTGCTGGCTTTTCTTTCAGTGCTTGAACTTGTGCGGACGACTGAGATCAAGTTATTTCAACGGGAGACGTTTGGGGATATCCTCGCTCGCGTTACCAGCTAGCCCCGGCGCGTAGCGGTAGACTGACAAGGAAGGTGAACGAAGTGGCAAAACAACAGGGGACAGAACAGGCGTTTGACGTTGACCCTCTCGCGGCTGAGGCCGATGGCGAACTGGACACCGCTGATTCTTCCCGTGAGGCCGAGCGCGGTGAGGCCGACTTAACGCCGCTTACCGTGCAGAGCGTGGGAGAGAGAAAAGCGATTATCGAAGCATTGATCTATGTATCAGACGAGCCTTTGAATGCGAAGTCTGTCGCCGAAGTGCTGAAAGAAGATCCGTCGTTAGTTGAAGCAGGCATCGCCAGTCTAGTCGAGGAGTTCAACGGACGTGCCAGCGGTTTGCAGTTGAGAGAGGTCGCAGGCGGTTGGCAGTTTGCCACTCGTCCCGAGTATCACGAACACGTCCGGATCTTTTTGAAATCGAGGCCTAGCGCAAAGCTATCGCTCGCTTCACTCGAAACCCTGGCAGTCATCGCTTATAAGCAGCCCATAACGGTACCGGAAATTCTGGACATCCGTGGAGTGCAATCACCGTCGTCAATCAAGACTCTTCTGGACAAAAAATTGATCGTTGCAAAGGGCCGGAAAGAGGCGGTAGGCCGCCCGATGATGTACGGCACATCGAAGGAGTTCCTGATCCAGTTTGGACTGAAAGACCTTTCTGAACTGCCGAGCATCGAAGATTTTGAGGATCTGGCGAGTGGCGTGGTTTAGAAGGAAGCAGGAAGCAGGAGGCAGGAGCAGGAGGCAGGAAGCAGGAACGGCCGGCAGAGACAGCCAAGATGAAAAGCGAGTGCTGTCCTCCTACTTAGTGCCTCCGGAATAAAAGGGACCAGACGGCAGCGGCACTTGCCTCTTGGCTGCCTCCTGCTCCTGCTTCCTGCCACTAGTCAAATGGAAGAGCGTCTCCAAAAACTCATCGCCGCCGCGGGAATTGCCTCCCGCCGCCATGCCGAGGAGTTGATTACCTCGGGCTTGGTCACAGTAAATGGCCAGGTCGTAACGGAACTGGGTACCAGGGCGGACGCCAAACGCGACCACATCAAAGTTCGTGGCAAACTGATCAACCCCGTCCTGGCGAAGCTTGAAAAGGTTTACGTGCTGCTGAATAAGCCGAAGGGTTATCTGTCGAGCGTCTCGGATCCCGAGGGTCGTCCATTGGTAACCGAACTTTTGCCACCTTCTATGGGCCGGCTTCACCCTGTCGGCCGTTTAGACTTCAATACCGAAGGTCTCTTGCTGCTGACGAATGACGGCGATTTCACCAATTTCATCACGGCTGCCCGCAATCGCGTAGAAAAGGTTTACGAAGCGAAAGTGAAGGGTTTGCCGCCTGAACCCGCAATCGAGCGCATCAGACGCGGTGTGGTACTCGACGACGGGACTAAGACAGCCCCTGCCAAGATTACTAAGGTTGACGAGACCGGATCTAATGCCTGGTTTGAGGTGGTTCTTCATCAAGGTCGGAATCAGCAGATTAGACGCATGTTCGATGTGATCGGTCATTCGGTGGTGAAGTTGCGGCGAGCGCGCATCGGTTCTCTACAGGATGACGATCTGAGACCGGGTTACTGGCGATTACTTACGCCCGCCGAGGTCAATCGTTTGATGAAAGTGGAACGCAAGAGCAAACAAGCTAAAGGAAATCGGGGGCGTTCGGCCGGTCACGGTTGAGCCGGCGTTGAGGTAGAATACTCTTAGCTGAAGCGCCAGTGTTTTGTTCTCAGGCAGGCATTCTTGCCTGTTGTAGTAGACAGGCGAGGATGCCTTTGTCACGTGGAATCCGACGTTGGTTGGGGAGCAGGATGGAATTTGAATTAAGCGAAGAGCAGAAACAAATTAAGATGAGCGTGCGCGAGTTTGCCGAGGCGGAGATCGCACCGCACGTCATGGAGTGGGACGAAACACAACACTTTCCCATTGAACTGAAGCCAAAACTCGCTGAACTCGGGTTGATGGGTGTTCTTTTCCCGGAGGAATATGGCGGCGCGGGGATGGGTTACGTCGAATATGCTTCAATCATCGAGGAGTTGTCTCGCGTTGATGGCTCTGTCGGAATCTCTGTTGCTGCTCACAATTCGCTCTGCTCAAACCATATCTATCAGTACGGCACAGAGGCTCAGAGGAAGAAGTTCCTTGAACCTCTGGCTCGTGGAGAGCATTTGGGAGCCTGGGGCCTAACCGAACCAAGCGCCGGCTCAGACGCCTCCGGCACCAGGTCTACGGCGGTGCGACAAGATGGCGGATGGGTTGTGAACGGCTCAAAGAATTTTATTACCCACGCGATCCACGCCAATACCTGCGTCGCTTTTGCCGTCACGGATCGTTCGCAGAAAAACAAAGGAATTTCGGCTTTCATCTTCGAGAAGGGAATGAAGGGTTTCTCCCCTTCCAAGAAAGAGAACAAGTTGGGGCTTCGCGCTTCAGAGACAGCCAGCGTGGTTTTCGAAGACTGTTATGTCCCCGACGAGAACCGTCTGGGCACAGAAGGGCAGGGATTCGTAAACGCTATGCAAATCTTGGACGGCGGGCGTATCTCGATAGCTGCTCTCGCAGTGGGGATCGCCCAGGGGGCATATGAGTCAGCATTGCGATATGCGCAGGAAAGACAGCAGTTTGGTAAACCCATTTCCGAGTTTCAGGCGATCCAATTCAAGCTGGCAAACATGGCCACGCAAATTGATGCGGCCCGTTTACTAATGTATCGCGCTGCCTGGTTGAAGGATCAGGGGAAGAAAACGACAAAGGAATCGTCGATGGCCAAGCTGTTTGCTTCCGAGATAAGCGTTAACGTTTGCGAAGAAGCCATCCAAGTGCATGGTGGGTACGGCTACACCAAGGACTATCCTCCGGAAAAATACTGGCGCGATTCAAAGCTCTGCACAATTGGTGAAGGAACGTCTGAGATTCAAAGGATGATCATTGCGCGAGAGATCTTGAGGCAGGCCTAAGGCATTCGAGATTTTCCGATGAGCGCTACCCCAGAAAAGTCTTCGCTAATTGAGCGGGTTGTTGCGGGTGATACTCGAGCAGTGGCGCGCGCCATCTCCAAGGTGGAAGATGGCAGTGAAGACGCAGCTGAGTTAATGAAGGACATCTTCCCGCACACGGGGCGCGGGCTGGTTGTGGGAATAACAGGTGCGCCGGGGGCGGGAAAGTCGTCGCTGGTCGACAAATTGGCGTTGCTTTACCGAAACCGGAAGGAGCGCGTAGGCATTGTTGCTGTTGATCCTTCCAGCCCATTCTCCGGAGGCGCCATCCTTGGCGATCGGATTAGGATGCAGGCGTTGGGTCTCGATCCAGGGGTATTCATTCGCTCGATGGCTACTCGCGGCAATCTTGGCGGACTTGCCCGAGCAACAGTGGATGCGGTTTCGATACTGGATGCAGCTGGATACTCGAAGGTTGTGGTGGAAACGGTCGGCGTGGGGCAGGATGAGGTCGAGATCGTCAAGGCTGCGGACGTGTCTGTAGTTGTGCTTGTGCCGGGAATGGGCGACGATATTCAGGCCCTCAAGGCTGGGATTATGGAGATAGGCGATATTTTTGTGATCAATAAGGCTGATCGCGACGGAGTTTACAGCACCGAAAAGGAGGTAGAGGCCTTGTTGTCGCTTTCCAGCCGGGAGGATGGGTGGCAGCCGCCAATAATCAAGACGATAGCGACCGAAAACAAGGGCATCGACGATTTGGCAGCCGCGATTGAAAGCTATCGGGACTTCCATTTTAAGGCGGACTTGGGAAGCGATC
>Ga0180121_10001472_pt1 | contig 9998 bp, 6 predicted proteins | sample AntDrymUQ5402106_2_FD_129676 | JGI IMG/M metagenome (GOLD analysis project Ga0180121, IMG submission 129676) | Polar desert sand microbial communities from Dry Valleys, Antarctica - metaG UQ540 (21.06) (version 2) (version 2) | ecosystem: Environmental > Terrestrial > Soil > Desert | place...
GAAGGCAAACTCGACCTGGACAAGCCCTTCGAGATTGTGATCGAAGCCGACCTCGATGAAAAAGGGAAACTGAAAAACCCAAAGTTTACCCGAAAAGATGGGGATCCGATTCTAGTGGAATTATCCGGCCGTATGATCGCCGCGTTAAACGACAGTGGTTTTCTGGTTTATCTGAAGACTATCAATGACGACAATCCCGGCACCAAGGTTATTTTTACAGTAAAGCAAGATAAAAATGAGATCACGGCGATCGTTGAATCAGATACATCGTCGATCCGTAGTGCGGGTATACTGACGCCCGCATTCAATTTCCTGCTGGCCCAGGGCGCCATCTCTCGCAAAGGAAAAGACGAGGAAGTGCTGCTAAAGAACACCACCGCTTCACAGGACGGAAAGAGAATCAAGTTTAACTTTACAATGCCCCGGCAGACGGTGGTGGATTTGATAAAGAAGAACCTGCCCTCGTGACGTATCGGGTGTCAGGTGGCGGGTTTCAGTTGTCGGGTGACCGTAGATCGCACCACCACGTGATACCCGTAACCCGAAACCTGACAGCTGGCTTGCCTGCCCTCTTACGCTCAATTAAAATCATGCAGTAAACTATAAAAGATTACCGAAATGGCTCCACTTTCTGATTTTTGATTCTAACTTTAGATCAAGACAACGATTATGAGTTTCGATAAATTCTTAACCAAAGTATTCGGCAGTAGCAACCAGCGTTTTCTGAAATCCATTCAACCCATTGTCGATGAGATCAATGAGTTCGAGCCGGCGATGAAGAAACTATCTGACGAGCAACTTCGCACTCGGACGGGAGAGTTTAAGGCTCAGTTACAGGGCGCAGTGAAAGACGCTCGCGACAAAGAAGATCGCAAACGACTTGAGCGTGAAGCCTTAGATGAGATTCTTCCCGAAGCCTTTGCGATCGTCAGAGAAGCGAGCGTGCGCACTACCGGAATGCGCCATTTTGACGTCCAGCTAATCGGCGGCATCGTTTTGCATCAGGGCCGGATCGCCGAGATGCGAACCGGTGAAGGCAAAACGCTGGTGGCCACGTTGCCCGCTTACCTCAACGCGCTGACAGGCCGTGGTGGCGTTCACGTGATTACCGTGAATGACTATCTCGCTTCCCGCGACGCTGAATGGATGGGCCAGATTCATCGCTTCCTGGGTCTCGAAGTCGGTTGTATTCAGAATGACATGGACGACTTCGAGCGCCAGACGGCTTATGCCGCTGACATTACCTACGGCACCAACAACGAATTCGGGTTTGATTACCTGCGCGACAATATGAAGTTTGACCTCGCGACATGTGTTCAGCGGGGACACTATTTCGCAATCGTTGACGAGGTGGATTCAATCCTGATCGATGAAGCGCGTACGCCGTTGATTATTTCCGGCCCTTCGGATGAAGCCACGGACAAATACTACAAAGCCGACGCAATCATTCCGCAATTGAAAAAGGGCGAAGACGTCGACGGTGTCAAGACCGGCGAATACCTCGTCGACGAGCGGCAGCACACCGCAGTGCTGACCGAAGAAGGTGTTGACAAGGCTGAACGACTATTGGGTGTGGGAAATCTCTACGACCCTTCAAACATGGAGCTGCTTCACTGCGTTGAGCAGTCCTTGAAAGCGCACACGCTTTATAGACTCGATCATCAATACGTGGTCCAGGACGGCGAAGTGATCATCGTTGACGATTTCACCGGGCGTTTGATGAAAGGCCGACGCTGGTCGGATGGTTTGCATCAGGCTGTCGAGGCCAAGGAAGGCGTTAAGATCGAGAAGGAGAACCAGACACTCGCCACCATTACGCTGCAAAACTATTTCCGTCTTTACGAAAAACTCTCCGGCATGACCGGTACCGCGGAAACGGAGGCAGCCGAGTTTGGGTCTACTTATAAACTCGACGTGATGGTGATCCCGACGCACATGCCCATGGTCCGAAGTGATTTCTCCGACATGATCTATCGCACTTTGCCGGAAAAGTGGGATGCCGTCGTCGAAGAGATTAAGGACTGTTACGACCGTGGTCAGCCTACGCTGGTGGGCACCGTGTCTGTTGAAAACTCGGAACTGATTGCGCGCCGCCTCCAGCGCGAGTCTGTTCCGCATAACGTCTTAAACGCTAAGTATCACGAACGTGAAGCCGAAATCGTTGCGCAGGCAGGCCGCAAAGGGGCCGTCACGATCGCCACCAACATGGCAGGTCGCGGCACCGACATTTTGCTGGGCGGTAACCCGGATTTTATGGCGCGTGAGTTTCTCAAGAAAGAAGAAGTCGATCCTGACGAAGCGACCGAGGAACAGTGGAAGCAAGCCTTTTCTCGCGCAAAAAGGATCGTCGAAGACGAGCATAAAGAGGTAGTCGAAATCGGGGGACTCCATATCCTGGGCACCGAGCGCCACGAATCACGGCGCATCGATAATCAGCTGCGTGGCCGCGCCGGAAGACAGGGCGATCCGGGCTCATCGCGTTTTTTCCTTTCGCTCGAAGATGACCTGATGCGCATCTTTGCCGGGGATAAAGTCAAAGCCCTGATGCAGAGGCTCGGAATGGAGAAAGGTGTGGCCATCGAGTCGAAGATGGTCTCGAAGCGTATTGCGTCAGCGCAGAAATCAGTAGAAGGGCGAAACTTCGAATCGCGCAAACACCTGCTTGAATACGACGACGTCATGAACAAGCAGCGCGAAACCATCTACGGATTGCGGCGCCAATTGATGGAAGAGCCCGATCAGCGTGAATACCTGATGGGCGATCCGCCGCCCCCCGGGGAACGGCTGAAAGAAGGGAGCGGAGGCGGAGGAGTCGCCTATGACTTGCTCACGGACTTAACGAAGCAATACCTGAATCCTGACGTTTCCCCGGACGATTGGGACGTTGAGAACTATAAGATTCAGATCAAGACCATCTACGATTTCGACGCAGACAAAGAGCGGATTGACTTCCAGAATCTGGCATCGGACGAGGTTGCCGATACTGTCTGGGAGAAACTCAAGGTCAAGTATGCTGATAAGGAACAGCAAATTGGGCCGGAAGCGATGCGCACCTATGAACGCATCATCATGCTCAACATCATCGACGCGCAGTGGAAGGACCACCTGTTATCGCTCGACCATCTCAAGCAGGGCATCGGACTGGTTGGGTATGGGCAGAAGGACCCACTCGTCGAATACAAGAAGCAAAGCTTTGATATGTTTCAGGAGATGCTTGATCGCATCGACACCACTACGATTAGGTCCCTATTCAACCTTCATGTAGTTTCAGAGGAACCTCCGGAAGCGCTGCGGCAACGTCGCTTGCCGCGCCGCCCATCTCCTCTTTCGTTTACGGGCCCGAACCAGGGTGCCGCGGCTGCGGGCGAAGAGTCGGCAAAGGCCAGGACTGTTGTTCGAGATCAACCGAAGGTAGGTCGCAACGAGCCTTGTCCGTGCGGTTCAGGGAAAAAGTATAAGAAATGTCATGGCGCGTAGGTTGGTAAAACTCTTGATACAGGCCAGGCTAATTTCTCCCTCGCTTCATGCGATTCTCACGATAAGCCTTTTTACCGCAGTTCTCGGCCCACCGGTCAGGGTTACGGCCCAGCAAGCTTCTCTGGAACAACTCGAGGCACAATTTCAAAAGCAGCACCGGGCCATCCTGGAGGTGTTTACCAATGGACCCGCAAGGCGGGCCTTCCATTCTGTGCAGAGCATGGCGGGAATCAATCCCGCAGAACGAACTCGCGGAATAGAACTCTATCGGTAGGGAAAGTTTGCCGAGGCTTCAAAACTCTTACAAAAGGCAGTGAAAGTGAACAAGGCCGATGATGAGGCCTGGTACTATCTTGGTCTCGCTTTTTTCCACCAACCAAAAAAAATCAAGGATGCCGGCAAAGCGTTTGAAACGGCGGTAAAACTTCGCCCAGCGTTTGCGGCGGCACACGTCGGCCTTGCATATACTCATCTTTGGAGGAACAAATCGTCCGAAGCAGTTCAAGTGTCACGGACCGCACTGAATTTAGATCCCTCGCTTGCAGAGCCACACCATATTATCGGCGTTGTCCACTTGAACGCGGGCGACCCTGACGAAGCGCTCACTGAAGCCAAGGAGGCTATTCGACTGAATTCGGAATTGCCCGCCGGATACCGTTTGAAGAGTCAGGCCCTCGTAAGCGTCTACGCAAAGAGAACTTTGGCTTCATCATTAGCCTCCAAAACTTCTTCATCTCCTCAGACACCCAAGCACCGCGCTGAACGGCACAAGCGGCGTTTGGAAAGTACTGCTGTTTTCAAAGAAGCCGCGGAAAGTCTTGCTATTTATTTGAGGCTCGATCCGTCTTCTTCGTCGGCCGACTACCTGCGTGAACAACTGGTGAGTTTGACGTTTTATGTCAGGTATACTGGTGACAAAACAAACGTAGACGACGCACCTTATTCCGCCGATGAGGTAAGAACAAAGGCCCGCGTACTTGCTAAGCCCGAGCCGGCGTATACGGAATCAGCGCGAGAGGCACTTGTGACTGGAACCGTCGTGCTTCAGGCAGTCTTTTCGGCAGACGGTAAAGTTCGTCATATTCTGGTGCTTGCTGGATTGCCAAACGGTCTCACCGAAACAGCGGTAAGAGCAGCCCGGCAAATCAAGTTTACTCCCGCCACGATCGACCTCCGTCCGGTCTCGACGTTCGTTCGACTGGAATACAATTTCAATTTGTACTGAAGGGAAGGCTATTTAGGTTAAACTCTGAATTACCTCGCTTTTGGTTTACCAGCGGCACAGACTGTCTCAATGAGCACAACGACATCAACAAATCCAGTGGTCCAGGCGATCCTGAATGGCACCGCTCCACAGCAAGCAAAAATTGCAGCTGCGAGTGGACTGTTGCCGCTTCCTCAGTCGGATCTGCTGGAAGTGTTAGTCGCACTGCGGAAATCCGAAGATGCTGAACTTGCGGAGACCGCTAAAGGCACACTCGATTCTCAAAGCTCAGACGACTTGCTGACGGCAGCCAAGAGCGCGGAAACCTCGGCGGCGGTCCTCGAATATGTGGCAAATTCCCCAAGGAGCGAACGCGAAATTCATGAAGCCATAATTCTGAACAAAAACACTCCGGATGAGGCCGTTACGAGTTTGGCCGCGTCAACTTCGGATGGTTCGCTGCTGGAATTGATCGCCATGAACCAGCAGCGTCTGGTGCGCTTCCCGGCAATCATTGATGCGATCCTGGCTAACTCGGACCGATCCCCAGAAGCCAACCGGCGCGCACAAGAAACAAAACGAGAGTTTTTTGAGAAGGAACGAGGGACGCAGCAGATTGCTCAGGAGCTTCGCGCGCGGGGCAATAGTGCGGCGGCCGAGTTTTTCGAAAGCGCGGAAACCGCAGGTTTAAGTGCTGATGATGCCTGGTTGCTTGCCCAGCACATTGAGGTTTCAGACGCTGATCTTGACACCTCCTGGCTGCCTTCTGAACGTTATGAAGAACTGATCGCCGAAACGCCCGAGGAACAGGCGGCCAACTTCAAACGGATGATCGAATTTGAGCGGATTGAAATGGGTGACGTCCCGGCCGAGCGCGTGTCTTTGGTCCGCCGCCTCATGTTCATGAATGCCCGGGACCGTATGAAGATGGCAATGAAGGGTGACCGTGAAGCCCGCGGCATTTTGGTTCGAGACTCAAATAAGATGGTAGCAGCCGCAGTGATTAACAACCCCCGTATCAATGATCAGGAGATCGAAGCCATAAGCGCGATGAGGTCAGTAAGCGGCGACGTACTGCGTCTTATCTCCGTCAATCGTAATTGGGCGCGCGCCTATTCGATCATCCACAACCTCGTGCGCAATCCTCGCTGCCCGGTCCCAACGGTGATGGGTATTCTGCCTCGAATTCGCACGAAAGACCTGACCCAGCTATCTCAGAACCGAAATGTATCCGAGGCCATACGCCGTCAAGCTATTCGTTTAGCGGCATCGCGGGCCGGCAAGTAGTCTTCCCCTTGAGATCCAAAACCTTCAACACCTTAGCCAAGTGTCACAAAAGTTTCCCAAAACTGGTTAATTGTGCTTGACATGTCACGATTTATCCGTATAATTTCACACAACTGATACAGCAGTTAGTTTGACAACTTGGCCGTTAGCATTACCGACGTGCCAAACCAGGTGCTACTTCAACAGGTGCTACTTACAAAGGGACGCGGTCTACTGTTTATTAACCGCGAGGCTTTATCTCACCCGCAAACGCACCCCCTGATTAATGAATCGCCCGGACGATTCCCCTGTTCTTTGCCATGCCGTCCGAATTTACCCGAACCTGCCCGGCAAGTTGCCCCGCCAATCTGAAAAGATTAGCGGGGCAACCGTCTTTCTGAACCGAAGATTCGCTAGTTTTTGAGAACTGCCAGGTCTTGATCATGTTGTTCTGTCGTTGCAAGTGAGGATCCGAGCGGGGAATCCGCGCTGGCGGTACCAGCCATCTCAGCAAACAATCTCTCGTACTGATCAACCACTCGTTCCCAATCGTAATGTCGCTGAACTCGCAGTTGGGCTCTATGGCGAAAACTCTGCACGAGAGAACCATCGCGCAAAACTCGTTGCAGTTTTTCAGCCAGATCCAGCTCGTCGGCGTAGTGTATCCCAGCATCACCAACCGCCTCGATGTTCTCAGGAGTCGCCAGAGTCAACACGCAGTTACCATAGCCCATCGCTTCCAGAAGCGCCGGGTGTGTCCCTCCCACCTCAGTTGCATGCACGTAACAGTAAGCGTTCTGCTGCAGCGCCCGATAGTCCTGCCCAAAGACAAAACCCGTGAAGATGATTCTCTTGTCGCCTTTGGCACGTGCTTTTAGATCGTTGATGTAGTCGCGCGCATAGGGAGCATCGCCGACTATCAATAAGCGATAAGCAGTGCGTACCTTCTTGAAAGCCTCAATGACGAGGCGCGCATTGTTTTCCGGTTCAAGACGCGAAACGTAGAGGACGTACCGGTTTGGTTCCGCTCGCCAACGCCGCACGGCTGCACGATCTGGCCGTCGTTCAACTTCCGAACCGTAGGCAATCATCTTTGAGTCAGCGTTGTAACGTGCTAGGTAGTAATCGTGAATTACCTGTGCATCAGTAATCGTCACATTCGGAAGGATTGTGGACAGACGTTCGGCGAGCAAGTAATAGCGTTTGGCGAGCCAGTTCCACTTCTTTCGTTTGTGCTCGAGCCCGTCGACATTGATGGCGACCGGGGTTCCGGTCAATCTCAGTATTGAAGCGAAGGGCGCATTGGCAGCATTGCAGATTAGCACTGCGTCGAAGCGCCCCGAGACGGCGTGCACCGCAGAGAGAAACGCATGGACGACTGTATCGAAGTATTTATGCCGAATGGTCGGCAGCACTTTTAGACGAACGCCGTGGTATTCCAGCTCGCGTGGTGAAACATAGTGAGCTCGGCAATACACTGTTACCTCGTGCCCGCGCGCTACCAATCTGGTTGAAAGGTGTTCCGCGAAGGTCTCGAATCCGCCGTAGCTGGCAGGTATTCCACGCGTTCCGAGTATGGCTATGCGCATAGGACTGAGAAACCGACCACGCTATGGGTCGATCATATCTGAGTTGGGCTAACTCTCTGAGGCGTCGCCATTTGAGTCCGCTGCCTTCTTATAGACCCCGAGAGTTTGACGAGCAGTCTCGCGCCAATCAAAAAGCCGGGCACGTTCCTGGCCCTTGACGCTCAGGCGTGATCGTAACTCAGGATCTCCTATCACTTTCGCAATTGCGGCAGCGATATCACTAATCTCAAAGGGATCCACGAGCACGCCTGCATCTCCCACTACTTCCGGCAGGCTGGTCCTATTGCCCGCAATTACTGGCGCGCCGCACTTCATTGCCTCAAGCGGCGGCAAGCCGAATCCCTCGAAGTAGGACAGATAAACGAAACAGATTGCTCCTGAATACAGCGCGGGCAAATCACTTTCCGGAACATAACCGGTCAGAATTACCGAGTTACTAAGCCCAAGTTCCTTGATCGTGCGGAGTGTTTCCTCATAGAGCCAGGCCCGTCTTCCGGTGACTACAAGTTGAGGGAGCTTACCCTCTGGTTGCGCGTGGCGCAAGCGCGAGTAAGCAGCGATCACACGACTCAGATTCTTGCGCGGCTGAATGGAACCAACCGACAGGATGTAGTCGCTTTCTATGCCATAAGTTTGTTTGACACGTTGAAGTTCTCTTTCGTCGCGGACCAGGCCGAAATGAGCCGGCGCAGCCAGAGGAATAGCCGTTACTCGGTCCGGGCTTAAACCGTAAGTGTCTATGATATCACTACGTCCATGTTTAGAAAGAGCGACCACTTGAGAAGCTCTGCGAGCTGAACGACGCACCGTAAGGCGGAGCTGCATTTGGCTGCGGAGCTTAAAAGTTTCGGGAAGGTGTTCAAATGACAAGTCGTGAATGCTGACTACGACCGGACAGGGGGCAAACGGCGGCGCCGTAAACTGCACGTGCAGAACATCGACAGGGTTTTTTCTTAGCTCTGCGCTAAGAGTTAAAGGGATGCGGATTAGCGGTGTGTGCGGTAAGGTTGAGCGAACAACGAAGTTGGGCCACCTGTTGCTGAAGCGCTCGACCGCTTCGCGCCGCGTAACGTAGAGGGTGTATTGATTGACCTCGTCGATCTCAGCAAGGGCCTCGATCAAATTCGTCGCATAGCTCTCATTACCGCCAAGTCCAGTGCCAACAGAGTGGGCGTCGATTGCTATGCGCAAGTCTGCTCCGGCTCCCCTCGATCAAAAACAATGGAGATTTAGCTCAAGCGGTGGAGACAAGAGAACGACGACTGTAGAGTAGCAAACTCGGCTCCGGGACAAATCCGAAATCCACGAAGCGCTCTGGCGGAGAGAACAGCGCCCCTGAGACTGTTTTATTTTTTCCCCGTTGCCGCTTTTGAAACGCCACCCTGCTGGCCGCGCGTATCCCGCTCGCGAATACGCGCTGCTTTACCGCGCAACGCACGCAGATAATAAAGCTTTGCCCGCCGGACCCGACCCCTCTTTATGACATCGATATGATCCACAATAGTCGCATGAAGCGGAAAGATTCGCTCAACGCCGACACCGAAGCTCGTTTTACGTACGGTTATTGTTTCCCTTGAACCGCCGTGTTTGCGGGCAATGACGACCCCTTCAAACGCCTGCAAACGCTCTTTGGTCTCCGACTCTTTAATTCGGACGTGCACGCGAACCGTATCTCCTGATTGGAATTCAGGAATATTCTGGCGCAGTTGCGTCCCTTCAATGTTATCTAATCGGTTCATTTTGTTACTCCAGTTCGAACTAAAAAACCTATTTCAAAAGATCGGGGCGGTTGCGTTGCGTCTTCCGGAGAGCTGCCTCGCGGCGCCAACGGGCAATCTCCGCATGATTACCTGTCAACAAGACATCCGGAATACTTAATCCCGCCACTTCTGTCGGCCGCGTGTAGTGCGGATGGTCCAACAACGCCTGCGAGAACGACTCGTAAGTCGCGGAGCTTTCATTTCCTAAGGCTCCCGGCAGCAAGCGAACGAGCGCGTCGATCACGACCACTGCGGCCGGCTCGCCCCCTGACAAAACGTAATCTCCAATCGAGATTTCATCCGTGGCCAGGCCCTCACTAACTCGCTCATCAACGCCCTCGTAGCGTCCGCAAATCAGGACCACTTGCTCGGCGTTCTTTGCCAGGTCCTGCGCAACTTCCTGCGTAAACACTCTACCCTGCGGCGATAAAAGAACCACCCGCGTCTCTCGGCGATAATCTTCGCGATTCTCGGACCCGGTCAGCTCCTGAACAGCCGCGAAGATCGGCTCGGCTTTAAGCACCATCCCCTCGCCACCACCGAAAGGACGATCATCGACAATGTGATGTTTATCGTTCTCCCAGGGGCGCGGGTCATGCGTTTTCTTTCCCACCGGGCCGGCTGCCCGCCCCTTTCGAATAATCCCATAATAAACCGCCTCGAAAAAAAAGTCGGGGAAGATTGTAATTTTGTCGAAGGGAA
>Ga0180121_10001473_pt1 | contig 9998 bp, 6 predicted proteins | sample AntDrymUQ5402106_2_FD_129676 | JGI IMG/M metagenome (GOLD analysis project Ga0180121, IMG submission 129676) | Polar desert sand microbial communities from Dry Valleys, Antarctica - metaG UQ540 (21.06) (version 2) (version 2) | ecosystem: Environmental > Terrestrial > Soil > Desert | place...
CGGCAGCTCGGTCCACAACATCGGCGAAGTGCCCTTCAACGGCGCCCAGCACGGCAACGCCATCGTCTACCTCGACGACGTGGCCGGCGGCGGCACCACGAGCGGCACCATCAGCGGCACCACGGTCTCCAGCTACCAGAAGAACGGGATCACCGTGCGTGACGCCGGAACTTCCGTCTCGGTGATGAACAACACCGTGACCGGCGAAGGCCCGGTCAGCTACATCGCTCAGAACGGCATCCAGATCTCCTTCGGGGCATCGGCGACCCTCCGCGGCAACACCGTGTCCGGGAACTCGTACACGCCGGACGACACCATCGCGTGTGGTCTCTTGCTCTTCAAGGCGGACGGCGTCAAGACCGGCATGAACAGACTGTTCGCGAACGAAGTGAACTTCTGCAACTTCGGCCGTGGCGGGGGAAACAGCAAGCCCTAGCCCGATCGGAACCGACCGAATGCGAGAGAGGAGCGCCGAACGGCGCTCCTCTCTCCAAGTTCCGCGAACACGGTTCAGGTCGTCGTCAGGTCCAGGTGGGTGGGGTGGGTGGTGGCGTGAGGTTCGGGAAGGCAAGGGTAAGGCCGGCTTCCAAGGCGTGCGTGCTCGTCGCCGCCGCGCTGGTGCTGACCAGCATGGCGGTGTTGGCGCCTCCTTCGATCGCGGCCTCGATGACCGTGCCGGCGGAGGCCGACGCGTTCGTCGTGAAGAGCACCCCCACGATCAACAGAGGCACGGCGTCGACCCTTCGAATCAGGAACGCGGGCAAGGTTTCGTACCTGCGCTTCAACGTGCCCGCGCTGCCTGCCGGTGAGACGGTGACCGCCGCGACCTTGCAGGTAACAGCCACGTCTGGGAGCCAATGCACCCTGGGGGCCGAGGTCATCCGCGCCGCGAGCAGCACGTGGAGTGAGGCAACGATCACGTGGGCGAATCAGCCCGGCACGACCGGCGCCGTGCTGGCTCGGGCGACCTGGACCTCGGCCGGCCTCCAGCGGTTCGACGTCGGCGCGGCCGTCACCGGGGCGGGACCGGTGAGCTTCGTGCTCCGCCACACGATCGGGTGCAAGGCCTCGGCCGATGCCGTCTTCCGCAGCCGGGAATCGAGCATCGATACCCCAGAGCTCGTCGTCGAGACGGGCGCGCCACCGGCCGCGGCGTGCGCTGACGGCGTCGACAACGACGGTGACGGGCTCACGGATCACCCGGCCGATCCTGGATGCGGCGGTACGGCTGACACCGACGAGACCGATCTCCCGACCGGTGGTGAGGTCACGGTCGCCGCTGCCGGCGACATCGCCTGCAGTCCGACGAGCTCCGCCTTCGCCGGGACCGATCCCGCCCGATGCCAGCATCGGGCGACCGGCGATCTGTTGAGCGGGGCCGACGCCGTCTTGCCGCTCGGCGACCTGCAATACCCGGCCGGAACGCTCGACCAGTTCACCCGAGCCTACGATCCCAGCTGGGGCCAGTTCGCAGGCGTCACCTTCCCGGCGCCGGGCAATCACGAGTATCAGACCGTGGGCGCGCAGGGGTACTTCGACTACTGGGCCTCGAAGGGCCGTCCGACCGGAGGAACCGGCGGCTATCACAGCTTCGACCTCGGCGAGTGGCATGTCGTCGCCCTCAATTCTTCGGGTCATGGGTGTGCCGACGGCCCCCCGTGCAGCGAGGGAAGTCCTCAGAACGACTTCCTCGAGCAGGATCTCGCCGCCACGACCAAGGCGTGCATCCTCGCGTACTGGCATGCTCCGCTCTTCAACTCGGGAACCCGTCACGGTGCGGCCCCGGCGGTCAAGCCGTTCTGGGATGACCTCTACGCCGCCGGCGCCGACATCGTGCTGAACGGCCACGAGCACAGCTATCAGCGGTTCGCGAAACAAGATCCTTCGGGGAACGCCGTGCCGAGCGGCATCCGCGAGTTCGTCGTCGGAACCGGAGGGAACGAACACTACGCGCTGCTGGCGACGCCCGACCCTGATCTCGAGTTCGGCAACGCCGATTCGTTCGGAGTGTTGCTGCTGACGCTCGGACCCGGCAGCTACTCGTGGCGGTTCCTCGACGTGTCCGGCGCGGTGCTCGACAGCGGCGGTCCCGTCGCCTGCAACTGAGCGGGCTTTCGGCAACGCGCAACTTTGGTGGGCGAACCTCGCTGCGCGTACCATCGCGGCTTCCGTTGGCCGGCAAGACCTGACCGCGAGGGGAGTGACGACGCAACGATGAGGATCTTGGTGATCGGCAGCGGGGGAGTGGGGTCGGCGGTCGCGCCGATCGTTTCGCGGCGCGACTTCTACGAGCAGATCGTCTTCACCGACATCGACGCCTCGAAGGCCGAGCGTCTCGTCGATCGCTACGGCTCGCATGGCAAGTTCGCCGCGGCGAAGGTCGACGCGACCGACGCCGCCCAGGTGGCTGAGGCCGCACGCGTTCACGGTGCGGACGTCATCCTCAACGCCGCGGACCCGCGGTTCGTCATGCCCATCTTCCAGGGCGCGTTCGATGCCGGCGTCGGCTACATGGACATGGCGATGTCGCTCTCCGAGCCGCACCCGGATCGCCCGCACGAGCAGGTCGGCAAGAAGCTCGGCGACGACCAGTTCGCCATGGCCGAGCGATGGCACGAACGCGGCCTGCTCGCGCTCGTCGGGCTCGGCGTCGAGCCGGGCGCGTCCGACGTGTTCGCGAGGTACGCGGCCGACCACCTGTTCAGCGAGATCGACGAGGTGGGCGTGCGAGACGGCGCGAACCTCGAGATCGAGGGGTACGACTTCGCACCGACGTTCTCGATCTGGACAACGATCGAGGAGTGCCTGAACCCGCCCGTCATCTGGGAACGCGACCGAGGGTGGTTCACGACCCCGCCGTTCAGCGAGCCGGAGATGTTCACGTTCCCCGAAGGCATCGGTGAGGTGGAATGCGTGAACGTCGAGCACGAGGAAGTGCTGCTCCTGCCGCGCTGGGTCGACTGCGAGCGTGTGACGTTCAAGTACGGGCTCGGTGACGAGTTCATCGAGGTGCTCGAGACCTTGCGCAAGCTCGGGCTCGACCGGGTGGAGACGGTTTCCGTGCGCGGCGTACAGGTTTCCCCGCGCGACGTGGTCGCTGCCGCGCTCCCCGACCCGATGTCGCTCGGCGACAAGATGTCAGGCAAGACCTGTGCCGGCACCTGGGTCTCGGGCACCGGCGTCGATGGCACCCCGCGTGAGGTCTACCTGTACCACGTGGTCGACAACGAGCAGACGTGGAAGTCCGACGGCGCGCAGGCGGTCGTCTGGCAGACCGCGATCAACCCGGTGATCGGTCTCGAGCTGCTCGCGAACGGCACCTGGACGGGTGCCGGTGTGCTCGGCCCCGAGGCGTTCGACGCCGTGCCGTTCATGGACCTGCTGAACGACCACGGCAGCCCCTGGGGCATCACCGAGATGACTCCCCGCGGCGCGGCCTGACTCCGAGCGCAACGCCTGACTCCGAGCGCTACGCGCGGGCGTCGAGCGCCCTCTTGAGCCCGGCGACCGCCCGATCGCTCATCGCATCGAGTTTGCCTCCGATGAACGGCATCGCGATGGCCGCGAAGCCCTTCAACCCGAGGTCGGCCACGTAGCTGACGACCGTGCCCCCGCCCTCACGCGGTGTGAACGAGATCACGTCGGTGCCGTGGAAGGTCTTCCCATCGCCGACGAGCGTGACGCTGTCGGGTGGCTCGTGTGCCGTGATCTCGTACACGATCGTCTGATCCTTGGATCCGAACCGCGACACAAGCTCGAACCGACTGCCGACGCCGATCGGACCGTCGTCGAGCCGACGCGCGGAGGTGATGCCCGGGTCCCAATCCTCGGTGGTGGAGAAGTCGGCCACGAACTCGAACGCCTTCGGCTGCGGGCACGCGGTCTCGATCCGCCGTTCGACGCGATGGGTCATGCATCGAGGATAGGGCATGGCGTCGACGGCGGTCGTGCGGAACCTACTCAGGGGATCCTCGGGAGGCTCGGCGCTCTCGCTCAGGTCATGGGCACGCCGGCCGATGCTTCCCTCAGGACACGCCTAGGAAGGGTTGGCTCGCATGGTGACCGAACGCGACCGGGCGTTGGCGGATGATGCTGCCGGCGCTCGCCTCGCCGCGATGATCGAGCCGGGCTCGTTGCTGGAAGCGACCCCGGAGTGCCTCGTCGTGGCGCGCGCCGACGGCCGCATCCTCTTCGCGAACCGCCACCTGGAGCAGCTGACCGGCTTCGGGCATGACGAGTTGGTGGGCCAGTCGGTTGAGCTCCTCATCGCGGCCGATCTGCTCGACGAGAACCGGGATTCCAGGATCGAAGCCATCTGTCGGACCAGCGACGGCGGCGAGCTCCCCGTCGAGGTACACGTGGGGCGTATCGCGGGATCCGAGGAGCTGCTCGTCGTGACGTTGCGCGACATGAGTGAGCTGCAGGCGGGGCGCGAAGCTCGGTTCGAGGCCGAAGCGAAGTACCGGGCGCTCGTCGAGCAGATCCCCGCGGTCGTCTACCTCGATCCGATCGACGAGGATTCCGACTCGATCTACGTGAGCCCGCAGGTCGTGTCCTTGCTCGGCGTCGACCAGGAAGAGTGGCTCAACGATCCGTACTGCTGGCGCAACCATGTGCACCCTGAAGATATCGACCGAGTCTGGGATGAATACCAGCAGGCCTTCAACGAGCACACGACGCTGAATCACGAGTACCGCATGGTGCATGAAGACGGATCCGTGAGATGGGTCCTCGAGCAAGCCTTCACGATCGATGACGAGCTCGGGAAGCCATGGCTCATCCAGGGTGTCATCTTCGACATCTCGGCGCGCAAGGCGGCAGAGGAGCAGGTCGCCTTCCTCGCGTACCACGACAAGCTCACCGGCCTGCCGAACCGCGTGCTGTTCGAGGAGATGCTCGAGACCGCCATCTCGCGCGCTCGGCGCCATGACCTCGGGGTGGGGGTGATCTACCTCGATCTCGACAACTTCAAGCTCGTCAACGACTCGCTCGGCCACGCCGCAGGCGACCAACTGCTCGCCCAGCTCGCCGGGCGTCTGAGGGTCTGCACGCGCGAAACGGATCTCGTCGCGCGCCAGGGAGGCGACGAGTTCCTGTTGCTGCTGTCGGATCTCGACCGTGCGATCGAGCCGCTTCCCGGCACGGAAACCGCCGTGGCCGTGGCGGAGTCGGTCGCGGCACGCGTGCACGAGGCGCTCGCCGAGCCATTCGATCTGAACGGCACCGAGTTCATCGCGAGCGGTTCGATCGGCATCTCGTTGTTCCCGCAGGACGCGCTCGACGCCGAGACCTTGATGAAGAACGCCGACGCCGCGATGTACCAGTCGAAGCGTCGGGAACCCGGCGGCTCCGTGATCTACGCCACGGGCGGAGAGGACTCATTGCAGAGGCTGTCGCTCACGACACGCCTTCGTCGCGCCGTCGAGCACGAGCACTGGGTGCTGCACTACCAGCCCGTCGTCAACCTGGTCGACGGGTCGGTCGAGGGTGTCGAGGCGCTCGTGCGCTGGCTCGACCCCAACGGGGGCATCGTCCCCCCCGGCGAGTTCATCCCTCTGGCCGAGGAGCTCGGACTGATCGAAGCGATCGGCGACTGGGTGATCGACTCGATGGCTGCGCAGCAACGTGCGTGGGCGAATGAGGGTCTCGATCTCACGGTCGGCTTCAACCTGTCGCCCCGCCAGCTCTGGTCGGCGCACCTCGCCGAGAAAGTGCTCGCGAAGCTCCGTGCCGCCGATGTCGATCCCTCGAAGGTCGTGGTCGAGATCACCGAGTCCACGGCGATGGCAGACCCCGACCGTACCCAGAAGATCTTGAGCGAGCTGCACGCGTGGGGGATCTCACTGGCGATCGACGACTTCGGAACCGGGTACTCATCGCTCGCTCGCTTGAACCACCTGCCGGTCGACATCCTGAAAATCGACCGTTCGTTCATCCGCGACGTGCACCGTGACTCGGGGCTCGCGAGCATGGTGCGGGCGATGATCCAGCTCGCGAGCGGGCTCGGCATGACACCGCTCGCCGAAGGCATCGAGACCGCTGGGGAGCTCGAGTTCCTGCAGGCGAACGGCTGCCCGGTGGGGCAGGGCTTCTACTTCGCGAAGCCCGTTCCCGCTGAAGAGATCCCGGCGCTGGCTACCAGAGAGCACGGGCTGTTGCCCGAGCCCGTTCGGACCTGACGCGACGCCATACGAGCGCGGTCGGAGTCACACCCGTACCACCTTCACATCGGGGATGCGGTCGAAGTCGTCATCGCGGGTCACGACGGGCACGCCATGTACGATCGCGGTCGCCGCGATCAGCCCGTCTATCACGTGCGGAGGATGCTCGAGCCGCCGGGTGCGCGCCACGATCTCCCCATACTTCACGGCGATGCGACGATCGACGGGCAACGCCTCGAAGAGTTGTTCGATCAACGCCAGGCGGGCGACCCTCTCGGCGCGCTGTCGAGCACCGCTGGCCCCGGCGATGCCCTTGTGCAGCTCAGCGATGGAGAGCACCGAGATGGCATATGTGCCCGGCCGGTCGATGAGACCTGCCGCATCGAGCGGCACGAGCACCGACGTATCGAGGAGCCCGTCGGTCATGCACCCGCGTCCCAAGGGTCGTCATCTCGCATCTCGCCTTCGATGCGAGCGTCGGCGGCGAACCCGGGGTCCACAGGGGTTTCCGCGAGCACGCGCACGAGCTCACTCCAAGGCACCCACGTGCGGCGCCTGGAAACCGGCACGAGATCGGCGACTGGTCGTCCATGAACGGTCACTCGGATGGTTCGCCCCTCGTCCACCTCTCGAAGCACCCTGGAGACGTCGTTGCGCAGCTCTCGAAGGGGGATCGTGCTGTGCGGCTCTGACATGCGACGACCGTAGCACTCTGTAGCAAATACTGCCAACCCCCTTGGTATGCCTGGAGCGATGTGACCCTCCGTTACCATCTGTCGCCATGAGCAGGCGGTACGAGCCGAGCGAGATCGAGCCGAAGTGGCAGCAGATCTGGGCAGACGAGCGCATCTACGAGGCCTCGGAGGATCCTGCCGATGATCGCCCGCGCTTCTACGCCCTCGACATGTTCCCCTACCCCTCGGGCGACCTGCACATGGGCCACGCCGAGGCGTTCAGTGGGGGCGACGCGATCGCGCGCTACAAGGCGATGCGGGGCTACAACGTGCTGCACCCGATCGGGTGGGACTCGTTCGGCCTGCCCGCTGAGAACGCCGCGATCAAGCGGCGGATCCCGCCTGCCGAGTGGACCTCGGCGAACATCGAGCAGCAGGCCCGCTCGTTCCAGCGCATGGGCATGTCGTTCGACTGGACGCGCCGCCTTGCGACGAGTGACCCCGAGTACTACCGATGGACCCAGTGGCTGTTCCTGCGGTTCTTCGAGAAGGGGCTTGCGTACCGCAAGGCCTCGCCGGTCAACTGGTGCCCGAACGATCAGACCGTGCTCGCGAACGAGCAGGTGATCCAGGGCGCCTGCGAGCGCTGCGGCGCCAAGGTCGAGCGCCGCAACCTCACGCAGTGGTTCTTCAAGATCACCGACTACGCCCAGCGATTGCTCGACGACGTCGGCACCCTCGACCAGTGGCCCGAGCGCGTGCTCACGATGCAGCGCAACTGGATCGGACGCAGCGAGGGAGCTCGCGTCACCTTCACGATCGACGAGACCGGCGAGGAGATCGAGGTGTTCACGACCCGCCCCGACACGTTGTGGGGGGTGACGTTCTTCGTCTTCTCGGTCGAGCACCCCGCGGTCGAGCGCCTCGCCACGCTCGGGGGCACATGGCATGAGGTCGAGGCGCTGATCGAGCGGGCACGCCTGGCCTCGATGCTCGACCGTGAAGCTGCCGACACGAAGGAGGGCACGTTCCTCGGCGTGCATGCCGTGAACCCCGTGAACGGCGAGAAGGTGCCGGTCTTCGCAGCGCCTTACGTCTTGATGGAGTACGGCACGGGCGCGATCATGGCCGTGCCCGCGCACGACGAGCGCGACTTCGCGTTCGCACGGCAGCACGCACTGCCGGTGCGGATCGTGATCAAGCCACCCGGTAGCGATGCGATCGACCCGGACCAGATGACCGAGGCGATGTCGCATGAGGGCGTCATGGTCAACAGCGGGCCCTTCGATGGAGAGGCCTCGCCCGCATCGATCGCGAAGGTGGCAGCGTGGCTTTCCAGGGAAGGTCGCGGCGAGGCGACGGTCAGCTTCCGGCTGCGCGACTGGCTCTTGAGCCGGCAGCGGTTCTGGGGCGCGCCGATCCCGATCGTGCACTGCGCGTCGTGTGGCGAGGTGCCCGTGCCCGACGGCGAGCTGCCGGTGCGGCTTCCCGACGATGCCGACTTCCAGCCGGGAGGTGACTCGCCGCTCGCCCGCCACCCCACCTGGAAGCACGTCGCCTGCCCGTCGTGCGGGGGCGAGGCGACGCGTGACACCGACACCATGGACACGTTCGTCGACTCGAGCTGGTACCTGTTCCGGTACTGCTCGCCGGGCTACGAAGACGGTCCGTTCCGTCGTGAGGACGTCGACGTCTGGATGCCCGTCGGCCAGTACACGGGGGGCGTCGAGCACGCCATCCTGCACCTGCTGTACATGCGGTTCTTCACGAAGGTGCTGTTCGACCTCGGCCTGGTCGGGTTCACCGAGCCGGTTCCGAAGCTCATGAACCAGGGCCAGGTGATCTATGACGGCGCCTCGATGTCGAAGACCAAGGGCAACATCGTGGAGCCGATGCCGCTCGTGGAGCGCTGGGGCGCCGACTCGATGCGGCTGATCATGCTGTTCGCGGGCCCCTTCGAGGACGACATCGACTGGAAGCTCATCGCGGGCGATGACCCGAACCGGCGTCCGGGTGTGCACTCGTGGTTGGGGCGCGTGTTCGCGGTCGTCGGCGACGCCGTGCAACGGGGCTCTGCGGCTGCCGAGCCCGAGTCGCTCGTTCGTCTCACCCACCGCACGATCGAAGGCGTGACCCTCGACCTCGACCGCTTCCGGTTCAACACCGCGATCTCGAAGCTGCAGGTGCTCACCAACGAGATGCGCGCGACGCTCGACGCCGGCGGCACGGCGCTAGGCGCAGCCCGTGCGCTCGTACAGCTCCTCGCGCCCTTCGCGCCCTTCGCCGCCGAGGAGCTATGGCGCGTCGATCTCGGTGAGTCCGCGTCGGTGCACAGGTCGGCCTGGCCCTCGTTCGACACGGCGTTCGTCGTCGAGAACACCGTCACGATGATCTTCCAGGTCGATGGAAAGCTCCGCGACAAGGCCGAGGTGCCGGCCGATATCGACGACGACCTCGCACTCTCCCTCGCCCACGGAAGCGTGAAGGTCGCCGCGGCGATCGGCGACCGCGAGGTCGTGAAGCAGATCGTGCGAGCCCCCAAGCTCGTGAACCTCGTGACGAAGGGCTGAGCCCCCCGCTCAGGAAGTCACGGTGACGTGCACGCGGTGCACGGCGTTGTTCGCATAGCCGCCGAGGTTGGGCTCGGCGTCCAGGGGCTGTGTGGCGCCGGCGGCGTCGGTCGCGCGGCACGCGAGATCGTGCTCGCCGGGGGGCGCGGTCCAGTCGAAGGTCCAGCGATGCCACGCGTAGGGTGCGGGTGACGGCTCGAGTTCGGCGTCGGTCCAGGCCGCGCAGCCGTCGACGCTGACCTGGACCCGTTCGATCGCTCCTGAGCCCGACCACGCCCGGCCCTCGAGCGTGGTCGGGCCTGCCGAGAGCACTCGCTCGCGCTCGGGGAAGGTCGGCAGCCCAGGTGGCACCATCAGCGACCGGACCCTCATGCGCTCGAGCGGTCGCCCGGGCTCGTCCTCGTGCGATCGCAGGCGGTAGGCCACCGCCTGCTGGTACCCCTCGAACCGCTCCGACGTCGGCGCGATCCGCCCCAGCCACTTCACGTGCGTCATGCCGTACCAGCCGGGCACGACGAGGCGGAGCGGCGCGCCGTGCTGGGGAAGGAGCGGCTGCCCGTTCATCTCGTACACGAGCAGCACGTCGTCCCTCA
>Ga0180121_10001474_pt1 | contig 9994 bp, 8 predicted proteins | sample AntDrymUQ5402106_2_FD_129676 | JGI IMG/M metagenome (GOLD analysis project Ga0180121, IMG submission 129676) | Polar desert sand microbial communities from Dry Valleys, Antarctica - metaG UQ540 (21.06) (version 2) (version 2) | ecosystem: Environmental > Terrestrial > Soil > Desert | place...
AAGCCGGAAAATAATGCACCGAGATAAGGAGATTTTTCACCAGCCTTTGTTTGGTTATTAAGATCTAATTGCTTTTCGAGTGTGTGAGATGGTTTCTGATTTAAGATTTTATTACTTAGTTCAAGTTTTTGAAATTTAGAAGAAACCTGTGAGTAGGAATTCTGTACTATAGCTGATAAAAGAAATAAAACAAAAATAAATTTTAGGGTTTTCATTTTAATAGTGTATTTTTTTTAGAAATAATGCGTTAGCTGGTAGATAATGAACCGGTATCTTTTCTCCTGATTTAATTTTTTCCTTTATTTTTTTAAGTTGAATTTTTTCTCTTCCAATCTCCAAAGCGCACCCAACTATTGCCCGGACCATTGAGTGCAAAAATCTGTTTGCGGAAATATAAAAAATAATTTCATTTTTGGATTTCACTTGCTTATAATTTAGATCAAAAATTTTGCAGTCAAAATTGTTTTTATCTACATCGTTCTTGCAAAGAGATCTAAAATTTTTTTGCTTTTTCAAAAAATTTAAAAAGGAATCGATATTCTTAAAATTAAGATCAAAACAAATTTTGTAATGATACTGCCTGCTTAAGGAAATTTTTTGTGTAGTAATTTTATAGATATAATCTCTTTTCTTTGCGGAATATCGGGAGTTAAAATCCAATGGAACATTTAGAATCTTTTTTACCGTAATAGTTTCAGGAAGTATCGAGTTTAATGAATAAGTAAATTTCATAATATCAATTTTATCATGATATTTAAAATTTGCTACCTGATTATAAGCGCTTACTCCCGAATCAGTTCTTCCCGCAGCAGTTAACTTAATTTCTTTCTTTAGTAATTTCTCGATTGAAGATTCAATCTGTTCCTGGATAGTGTTGGATGTGTATTTCTGTTTCTGCCATCCGTTAAAATTTAACCCGTCATATTCAATTATTAGCTTATAATTATACAAACACAACCTACTAAAAATTCTTAGTGAGATTTATTCGGATACCGTCAAAAGAATAATCTTTCTTATACAATAGCTCCGGCTGGAAATTTAAAGATGAATTTTTTTTATTTTCCTTATTTGCCAAGAGCAGAGCGCTGATGCCACTTATTATTCTGTTAGTAATCAGAATGCTTCCGAAAACTATTCGTGTATTATAAACCCGTTCACTGCTTTTTCTTTGTGCTTCGTAAATATTTTTGTTCTGAGTATCGTCCCAGTTCCAGTAATTATTATTGACGTCATATAACAATTCATATTGGCCGCGAGTAAGCTTATCGTTATTGTATTCATAAATATTGTCAAAACTCCCTATATCGGTAAAGTAATCGTCTGATTTATTGTCTAAATTATTAATGCCCGCATGCTGCTTCGAAAAAGTTCTGGCTTCATCCCTGAGATCGTCTCCGTAAATGTTCAATGACGCAAGTCCGATCCATGATGCAGCATCAGCGCCGAGAAAATATTTCCCTACATCCATTCTGTTTATGTAAAAGTGGCCGGCACCAGGGAGAATGAAAGAGAAAAGCAAAGCAAGTGCTGGTGACTTTTTTGACTTTGCCGTATAAGCTTCAAGTGAAATGTTTTCAGACTTTATTTCAGAGTTTAAGACCCTTTCCTTTAAATCAGTTAAATTTTCAGATTTAGGCGATGTGTATGGACTTTGTGAATAGATGTTCGAAGTAATGAAAAAAGAAAAGCTTATTAATGCTGCGATTAGAAATCTCATTTTTGTGATATATAATTTTGAAGTGAATTAATCTTTTTTTTGAAATCTTCGGGTTTTAAAAAACCTGTAACCCTGAGTTCCTTATATTCTTCTCCTTTCGAACTCATAAAAATTACGACCGGTAATCCCTTAATATTATACTTATTGGTAATACTTTCATTTTCTTTTGTGAGATCGATTTTGATCGTGTTTAATGATTGGGATAATTCTACGATCACAGGATTTGTGTAAGTATATTCATCCAATTCCTTACATTGTGCGCACCAGTCAGCATAAAAGTCGATCATAACAGGTTTATTTTCATCGCTTATACTTTTGTCAATAGATTCAACAGAAGTTAGCATCTTCCACTTTACTTCTTCATTGGCTTGCTGGGGTTTTAACATCCATGATCCGAAAATGATTGCAGCGACTGCGATAAAATACTTAATCTTAGAATAAATAAATGACGACAATCCCTTTCTGTCAAAAATAATCAGATAGATACCCGCCAAAATTATGTATAAAGGGAAAATGATTTTGAAAATATCTTTTGCAATTAACGGCTCTAAAGTATTTAAAACCATTCCAAATAGAATCAGTCCGAAAATTACTTTCACACCTTCCATCCATTCACCTGAACGGGGAAGTTTACTAATTGAACTCGATGATGCGGCGAGAAAAATGTAGGGGAGTCCTAATCCCATTGATAAAACAAAGAAGAGTAAAAATCCGGTAAAAGCATTTCCTAATTTTCCAACGTAAACAAGCAAACTCAATACAAATGGCCCAATGCATGGAGCGGCAATAAATCCTACAGTAAGTCCCATTAGGGCCGAACCAAAATATCCGGAACGGTTTTTATTTCCCATTAGAGCTAAACTCTGAGGGACCCTGATTTCAAACAGTCCGAACATGCTTGTTCCCAGTGCAAATAAAATCATAGCAATTGCAATTATCACTACGGGGTTTTGTAATGCGTTTCCAAGCAAACTTCCGGTCAATGCTGCAAACACTCCCAATGCAGAATATGTAATCGACATTCCGAGCGCGTAAAATAACCCCATTAGAATGCTTTGTGATTTACTTCCGCTTGCCTGTGCACCGAAGAAACTTACAGTAATTGGAATTAACGGATACACGCAGGGCGTAAGGTTTAAGGCAAGTCCTCCGAGAAATATGAGAAAAAGGCTTACTGCTAACCCCTTTTCCTCAATCCAATTGGATACCTGATTTTCATCATTATTTGGTGAATCAATTCTTTGATTTTCGGTAAGCAATGATTTTGTTTCTAAACTATTATCACGGTTTTGGGTCGGAGACGCGAAGTTAATTTTCTTAAATACTTCAATATTGGATTCACTTTTCGAAGGATTTGCGGCATCTATTTCAATCTTTAAATTCTCGGTTGTTGATTTGGGAGGATAGCAGACTTTATCATCACACGCCTGATAGTTTATTTTAACGGGAATATCATATTTCCCGTTTTGAATATCTTTAGAGGCCAGAAAAGTAAGACCAACTATAATCTCACCTTCGTAAACACTTAACTCCGTTTCACTGAAATCGAACTTAAGTTTTTTATCCATGGGAAAATAAATATTCAGAAGCGAGAATTTGTCAGCCAAACTTGTGATTGAAGTCTTAATTAAATTCGGATCATTAACTTCAAAAGAATTAATATGATAACCTTCTTTGACTGAAATTGTGAGGCCAGCTTTTATTGTATCTGAAACAGAATATTTTTCTTTATTAACGAGTGAAGAAAGGGTTATATAATCGGAAGCTTGGGTATAACTCTTATTTAAAAGGGAAGAAAGTAAAAATAAAACTATGACGACAAAGAATCTTCTAAACATCTTTTGAGATAAGGAACTATAAAATTGTAAAATTAAGTTAGACTGCAAAACGTAACAATATAGTATAAATTCTGTTAACAAGATACTAAATATATAGGTTTCCGGTTAAATTTTAAACTCAATCTTGACTTTTCTATCCGATATAGTGTATATTTGTATAAGAATTTTTACCGGGTCAAGGAAAAAAGACATACACAACGTTATTATTACGTGAATTTTAAATTATTAATTAAAAATAGGAGAATTAAAAATTGAAACCTGCAGTAAAATCAAAAAGCGATAATCCATTGAGTGAGCTTATAGATGACAATGTTTACAATACTCTGAAGAAATATAAACTCCTTGATGAAAAGGCAATAAGAGATTATAAAATAAGACAGATGTATAAAGAAATGAGAAGAGAAATGAGTGCCGGTGAAGCGATAGATAAGATCCAGGAACTTTTTCCTTATTTGCAATTCGACACCATCAGAAAGATTGTTTATCAAGTTTCAAAATAAAATGTATTCAAATTATATCATGCCGATCCATTTTTTGGGGTCGGCTTTTTTTTTATATATAAAACAATATGAAATTAGCTAATGAGTTTGTAGAGAAAATTCTGACAGAATTTATAAGTAATGAACTTTATCGTGTAGGGATAAGGAAAGGAGTAATTGGCCTTTCGGGAGGAATCGATTCTGCGGTTTCAGCTTATTTGACTGTGAAAGCGCTTGGAAAGGAAAATGTTATTTGCCTTCTGATGCCTAACAAATTCAGCAGCAAAGACAGCGTTTTGGATGCAATGAAGGTTGTTGATTGTCTAAAAGTTAATTGGAAGAAAATTGAGATAACTGATATGGTGAATGCTTTTGAAAAAAATATTGATGATAATAATATTTCAAATGTCAGACTTGGAAACATAATGGCACGAACTAGAATGATAATTCTCTATGATATATCTGCAAAAGAAAATGGTCTGGTGATCGGTACCGGTAATAAGACAGAAATTCTCCTCGGCTATTCAACAATTTACGGAGATTCTGCTTCGGCAATTAATCCTATTGGAGATCTTTATAAAACGCAAATCAGAGATTTAGCAACGTATCTTGGCGTTCCCAAAAGCCTTATTGATAAGAAACCTTCAGCAGATCTTTGGAAAGGGCAGACGGATGAAGATGAACTTGGATTTACTTATGAAAAAGTTGACAGCTATCTTCATCACAAAATTGATGAAAGAAGATCGGATGAGGAGCTAATACAATTGGGGTTTGATGAAAAATTTATGAAAAGAGTAAATACTTTAATCATACGGAACCAATTCAAGCGTCTTCCTCCTCTTATCGCAAAAATTTCAAACAGAACTGTAAACATTGATTTCAGATATAACCGAGATTGGAATACATGAAACTAAAATTATATATATATGTATTGGTATTTGTATTTTTTGCCGTATGTCTGTCCGCTCAGAAGAAAACCTATCTCAACGGTGTTGTGAGTTCCTCAAATGAATTAGCATCACAGGTGGGTATTGATATTTTGAAGAAGGGCGGAAATGCAGTCGACGCTGCGGTTGGGGTTGGATTTGCTTTGGCCGTTGTTTACCCGCAGGCGGGAAACCTTGGTGGAGGTGGGTTTATGGTGATCCATTTGAAGGATGGACTTAACACTTCGATAGACTATCGTGAAAAAGCTCCTCTGAAGGCAGGCAAAGATATGTATTTGGATTTTAATGGTGAAATTGTTCCTGGTTTAAGCACAATTGGAAATTTAGCAGCTGGTGTTCCTGGTTCTGTTGCTGGGATGCTGCATGCTCTTGAAAAGTATGGTTCAATGGAAAGAACGGAAATATTGCGCTACGCAATAGACTTAGCAGACACCGGATTTTACATTAATAAACAATTTGCAGACGCGCTCAATAATTACCAGAACGATTTTTCCAAGTTTGCAGGAACTATGAAAATTTTTGGTGGTAATTTTAAAGAAGGAGATCTATTAATTCAAAAAGATCTCGCAAATACTCTGAGAAAAATCCGGGATAATGGCAGGAAAGGTTTTTATGAAGGTGAAATTGCAGATTTGATCGTAAAGGACATGCATAACTCAAATGGAATAATTTCTTATGAAGATCTGATTAAGTATGAACCGAAAGAGCGCGATGTTTTGAAAGGAACTTACAGAGGTTATGATATAATTTCAATGGGGCCTCCGAGCAGCGGTGGAATCAGTTTAATTTATCTTTTAAACATTCTTGAAAATTACGATCTTAGTAAATATGAATACAGCCATCACAAGAATATTCAGCTCATGACTGAAGCTATGAGAAGAGTTTACGCCGACCGAAGCGAGTTTATGGGCGATGCTGATTTTGTCAATGTGCCTGCAGATATTCTTACTTCAAAAGTTTATGCTGAAAGAAGAATGAGTGATTATCTTGAAAACGTTGCTTCAACAAGTAAAGTCGTTAAGCCCGGCGATGCATATTACAGAGAAAGTGATCAGACAACACATTATAGTGTCGCCGATGGAAAAGGTAATCTTGTTTCAGTTACAACTACATTGAATGATGTATTTGGAAATAAAGTTGTAGTTGACGGAGCGGGTTTCTTTCTCAATAATGAAATGGATGATTTTGTTTCAAAGCCGGGAGTACCTAATATTTACGGACTTATTGGGAATGATGCAAATTCCATTCAGCCCGAAAAAAGAATGCTTAGCTCTATGACACCTACAATTATCTTCAAAGACAGTAAGCCTTATCTAATTGTAGGTTCTCCCGGAGGAGGAAGAATTATTACAACTGTACTCCAGACTATTCTGAATATTGTTGATCACAAAATGAGTCTAAGTGAAGCCATTGACTCACCTCGTTTTCATCATCAATGGTACCCTGATGAAATACAGGTTGAACAAAAAATGCTTGAGGACAATAAAAGAAACAACCTTCTGAGAATGGGATATTCAATAAAGGATATTTCTGACTTTGGAAGAGTTGATGCCATTATGTTCAATGAAGACGGAAGCATGATCGGCCACTCTGACAAAAGAGGTTCTGGAAAAGCCATCGGATATTAAATTTTATTTAAAGGGTTTTTAGAATACCATGGACATTAATCAACAAATTTATCTGCTTCATTTTAAAAATTATAAAAAATAATTTATCCCAGATTGTTCATTAGAAAATTTTGAGCCACAAAAGACACAAAGCACACAAAGGGTTTAAAGAAAAAAGTGATTGTAAGCAAAAATTCTTTGATCACTTTGCGTAAGTCTTTGCGTTCTTTGCGGTTAAAGACATTTTAGATTTCTATTGAACAATTTGGGTTTATGTTCTTAGAAATTTTGAAATTTTACTCATTAAAAACATTAAATGAAACTCCTTCAGACAATTCTTTTTATTTTCATATCAATAAATATTTATTCACAGGATTTGCAAAATAGCAAGTTCAATGTTTTAAAGTATGATCTCAATCTGAATATCTATAGCTGTTTTTTAGAGCCCTATCCGTGGTCATTTAATGCAAATGAGATAATTACAATTAGAGCCGAAACTCAGATTGGACAAATTAATTTAGATGCTGTGAGTAAATCGCTAACTATTGATTCTGTCTCAATTGCTGGAAATTCTTTTTCACATCAAAATGATTTGCTCTCTATAAATCTCGACAGGTTTTATGATTCCTCGGAAGTTTTCGATATAAAAATATATTACAGGCATAAAGACATTTATGATTCTTCTTTCATCGTAAGAGATGGCATCGTTTATACAGACAACGAACCTGTTGGTGCCAGGAAATGGTTTCCGTGCAATGACATTCCGGCTGATAAAGCCATGCTTGAAATTTCAACTAAAGTTCCTAAAGATGTTGTTCTTTGTGCGAACGGAATGCTGGCGGATTCAAATGTTTCCAACGATACGCTTACTTATAAATGGATAAGTACAAAACCTATTGCAACTTATTTGGTTTGTATCGCAGGAAAAGTTAAATTTAATTTAGATGTTACTTATTGGAATCGTCCTTCGGATAACGAAAAAATTCCGTTAAGATTTTATTGGCAAAATGGAGAAACATTATTTAATTTGAACAATGTAAAAAATAAGACCCCAATGATGCTTGATCTTTTTTCAAAATTGTTTGGAGAGTATCCTTTTGAGAAAGTTGGTTACGCAACTACAAATAAAGATTTTCAGTGGGGTGGCATGGAAAATCAAACTTTGATCACACTTTGTCCTGACTGCTGGACTGAAGATCTCGCCTGTCATGAAATAGCGCATCAATGGTTTGGAGATATGATAACTCCTTTGAAATGGTCGGACATATGGCTTAATGAAGGATTTGCAACTTATTGCGAAGCGCTGTGGGCTGAATATCAAAAGGGATATAAAGGTTATAAATCTATAATTAATTATGAAGCTGAAAAATATCTCCGGGCAAATCCAGGCAGATCGCTTTACAATAAAGAGTGGGATGTGAAAGTCCCGGATGACAGTATATTGTTTAGTGTACCGATGATATATTCTAAAGCAGCATGCGTAGTTCATTTGCTCAGATATGTTCTCGGAGACTCTTCTTTTTTTAACACAATATACATGTACACAAACAATCCGGAGTTCATGTATGGAAATATTACGACTAGTGAATTCATAAATTTTATTTCCGCCATTAACGGAAGAAATTTAAATTGGTTTTTCGATGAATGGCTCTTTCAACCCAATCATCCTGTTTATCAGAACAATTACAGCTCCGAAAAATTAAGTAACGGAAAATGGAAAGTTGACTATACAATAAATCAGGTTCAAACTAATGCTCCTTTTTTTAAAATGCCTGTTGAATTGAAAGTTACTTTTGAGAACGGAACCGATAATTTGCTTAGGGTAGACAACGAATATAATGTCCAAAAATTTTCCTTTGAGTTTGATGAAGAGCCCATTAGAGTTTCTTTCGATCCGAACAATCAGATCGTGCTCAAAGAAATTAAAAAATAATAATGAAAAATAATATGAGAAGAAATTTTTATTTGCATGTAATAATCTGGATATTGGGTTTTGCATCTCCTGCTTTATCACAAGAACCTTCAAACGACCTACTTCTATCTCCGTTCTGGGATTTTTATTCCGATAACAGATTATCTGCCACTGCTTCCGGCAGGGGATATACAGGAATAGCAGGTGACAATGATCTGTCGGGAATAGTTTTAAATCCGGCTACCCTTAAGCAAGATTCAAAGTGGCAATTTTACGGAGAATATATCTACAAATCCAAAGTTCCATGGCTTGCAGGTCTTGTAAGTGATTTAGATCTGAAGGAGAGCCATCCGGCTTTGTTTGCAGGAGTTTCTTACAAAATTAATAATTATTTTCAGATCGGTGCGGCCTATGCAAATATAAAGAGTTTTAAATTCGATCTGGGCACGGTGATTACAACAAATAAATTTGGAGAACCCACAGGAGAAGATGATGCCTCATATAATATTTCTTTTAATTCTATCTCGATACCCTTAGTTTACAATTTTAAAAATATATTAAGACTCGGTGCTAATCTGAATATAAATTTAATTTCTAACCACGCTGATCTTTCAACGGTTCAGGGCAAATCAAACTTTATTAAGTTCATTCCTGACTTTGGAATTGTCTATAAACCGGTGAGTGAATTATCTGTTGGAGTAACCTTTACTCCCGAAACAAAACAAAACGTCGAAACTGAAATTACCTATCCTGATACTTCAATTACTTTTACTTACCGTGAAGCAAATGTTTTTCCTATGCATGTGGGGATGGGTTTAAAATATAATTTTGTTAAAATCCCTTTATCGATTTATGGAGATTTCAAATATGTTAATACTTCCGCTATATCTAATCTAGTTGACAGAAAGGACTTCCATTTTGGGTTGGAATATAATGTTACTCCAATCGTTACTCTGAGAACGGGATTGTTTACTTTGGCGGATTACAGAGAAAACGGTATTGCATGGGTTGATGAGGTGGGGACTTACAGTGAAGTATTTGGAACAATCGGAGGGACAGTAAATTATAAAAATTTTAATGTGCATTTAGGTATTATGGATAGTCACATTTTTTCTTCAGGAAAGATTAAGCAAACACATATAAACGCAGGCTTTGGTTATAAATTTTGAAAATAAGCTTTATAAAACAATTATCTTTTTTTATTCCAATATTTATTTAAGCGTTCTTTAAATTTTAATTCTTCACCGTTATCTGAAGGATTGTAGTAAATTTTATCTTTCAACTGGTCCGGAAGAAATTGCTGTTCGACGAAATGTTCATCATAGTCATGTGAGTATTTGTAATCTTTTCCGTAATTCAGATCCTTCATAAGTTTTGTCGGAGCATTACGCAGATGAAGCGGAACATCATACACGGGTAGATTATTCACATCATCTTCTGCTTTCCTTATGGCCATATATGAAGCGTTACTTTTTGGACAACTTGCGAGATACG
>Ga0180121_10001475_pt1 | contig 9988 bp, 9 predicted proteins | sample AntDrymUQ5402106_2_FD_129676 | JGI IMG/M metagenome (GOLD analysis project Ga0180121, IMG submission 129676) | Polar desert sand microbial communities from Dry Valleys, Antarctica - metaG UQ540 (21.06) (version 2) (version 2) | ecosystem: Environmental > Terrestrial > Soil > Desert | place...
ACGGGTCGAGCTCGCCCCGGTCGGCCTTCCAGAACCACTCGAGGAAGTCGTCGGCGCCGCCGTTGGGCCCGCACTCGAAGTCGATCAGCGGCCAGTGCACCGCAACCTTGGGGAGGCCCGGGAGGGCCCCCAGGGCGATCTCCTCGATGCTGGGCTGGGTCGCACCGGTGAGGGCCACCGAGTCGCCGTCGCAGCTGAGGCCTGCGTTGATCCACAGAACGTGGACGAGGGTGTCTTCGGCCGCTACGGCCTCGGCAGAGAGCATCGATGGCCTCCCGTACGGGCCTGCTGGCTTGAGGCCCGACCACGCCGTAGACGATCGGCGGAAGCCGGTCTGTGCGACGCACCCCTTGTCCTATGCCCGCCTGGGAGCAATTGTCAAGGAAGATCGTCATCTCCTTTCTTACCGATGGAGCGAAGGGACCAGGCACCAGTGGACCAGACATCCGGGCCGGACGATGTGCGCGTCCGCGCGCACGTTTCAGGGTTGGTCCAAGGGGTAGGGTTCCGCCCTTTCGTCTGGCGCGAGGCGGTGGCCCGCCAGCTCTCGGGATGGGTCGGGAACGACTCCGACGGTGTCGTCCTGGAGGTGGAGGGTTCGTCCGCGTCGGTTGCCTCCCTGCTGGCGGCCTTGACCCGGCCACCGCCCCTCGCGCGAGTCGACGAGGTCATCAGCGAGCCGCTCCGTCCGTGCGGGGATACCGGGTTCGACATCCGCATCAGCGCCGTGGACGGCGCCCGGCGTGCGCTGGTGTCACCGGACACGGCGACGTGCTCGGACTGCCTGCGGGAGCTGCACGACCCGGTCGACCGTCGGCACCGGCACCCGTTCGTCAACTGCACGTCGTGCGGTCCCCGCTACACCATCGTGGGCTCCGTTCCCTATGACCGGTCACGGACCACCATGGCCGCCTTCCCGATGTGCGCGCAGTGCCGGACGGAGTACGAGGATCCGGCCGACCGCCGCTTCCACGCGGAGCCCGTCTGCTGCCCGGCGTGCGGCCCGCGGCTGGTGCTGGTGCACGCCGCAGGTCGCGAGAGGGTCGATCCGACCGATCGCGCAATCGTCGACCCGGTCGCCGCAGCGGTCGAGCTGTTGCGCGGCGCGGGTGTCCTGGCTGTCAAGGGACTGGGTGGGTACCACCTCGCCGCCGATGCACGGCAGGAGAGCGCGGTCGCAGAGCTGCGCCGCCGCAAGCACCGCGACGACCGGCCCTTCGCCGTCATGGTTCCCGACCTCGACACGGCGAGCTCGCTGTGCGAGATCGGTCCGGAGGAGCGCGAGCTGCTCACCAGCGCAGCACGGCCCATTGTCATCCTGACGCGCCGGCACGATGCCGACGTCGCCTCCGCGGTCGCGCCGGGATCGCCGACGCTCGGCCTGATGCTTCCTTACACACCGCTGCACACGCTGCTGATGGAGGCATACCGCGGGCCCCTCGTCCTCACCAGCGGCAACGTCTCGGACGAGCCGATCGCCTTCGAGGACGCCGATGCCACCGAGCGGCTGACCGGCATCGCAGACGCCTTCCTGGTGCATGACAGGGTGATCCGGACCAGGGTCGACGACTCCGTCTGCAAGGTGGTCCGCGGCCGCGTGGTGCCGCTACGCCGCTCCCGCGGTTACGTCCCGGCGCCCGTCGCCATGCCGCGAGAGAGCGCCCATCAGATCCTGGCCTGCGGCTCGGCACTGAAGAACACCTTCTGCCTCACGCGCGGCGGGCGCGCCTTCGTCTCCCACCATGTCGGCGACCTGGACAACTTCGCCACGATGCAGTCCTACGTCGACGGCATCGAGCACCTGACGCAGCTGCTCGACATGGATCCCACGGTCGTCGCCCATGACATGCACCCGGACTACCCGTCCACCCGCTATGCCATGGGGCTTGCCGACGTACGGCTGATCGCTGTGCAGCACCACCACGCGCACATCGCCTCGTGCCTCGCGGACAACGGCGCGTCGGGACCGGTGATCGGCGTGGCGTTCGACGGTGTCGGCCTGGGAACCGACGGAACGGCGTGGGGCGGCGAGTTCCTGCTGGCTGACCTCGGGAGCGCGACCCGTGCGGCGCACCTGGCAGCGGTCGCCATGCCGGGCGGGGACGCCGCGGCCGAGCAGCCGTGGCGGATGGCAGCCGCCCATCTCGACGCCGCGTACGCCGGGGCGCTCCCGCCCGGTCTCGAGGTGATGCAGCGGCAGGGTCGGCGATGGGACCAGGTGCTGTCCGTCGCTCGGGCCGGCATCAACTCCCCGTTTACCTCCAGCGCCGGCCGGCTCTTCGACGCCGTGTCATCCCTGCTCGGTGTCCGGGACGTCGTCACCTACGAGGGCCAGGCCGCGATCGAGCTAGAGCATGTCGCCGAACCGACGGAGACGGGCACCTACCCGGTGCGCATCAGCGACGACCTCGTGGCGCGGATAGAGGTGGCAGACCTGGTTCGGGCCGTGACACAGGACCTCGTCGCCGGGACAGGCGTGCCGGTGATCGCGGCGAGATTTCACAACGCCCTCGCTGATGTCGTCCTGCATGTCTGCGCGCGACTGCGAGAAATGCACGACCTGCCCACCGTCGCGCTGTCCGGGGGGGTCTTCCAGAACGCCCTGCTGCTGTCCCGGTGCCTGGACCGGCTCGAGCAGGCCGGCTTCACCGTCCTGACCCACCGCCAGGTCCCCCCCAACGACGGTGGGCTGAGCCTCGGACAAGCCGCGGTCGCGTCCGCGGTCCTGCGCGACCGGTGAGCTCAGGAGGCCATCGCCGCGTGTGTCGCCTCCCACAACAGGTGGTAGAGCGTCGTCTGCACCTCCTGTACCCGGTGCACGGACGAGGACGGGATGGCGAACAGGTGCTGCAGCGAGGCAAGCTCGGCCATCCGGCCCCCGCCGTAGCCGGCCAGCCCGACGGTCATCAGCCCCGCACTCGCGCCCTCCTCGATCGCAGCGAGCACGTTGGGTGAGCCGCCGCTGGTGGAAATGGCGACCGCGATATCTCCGGGACGGCCGAACGCCCTGACCTGGCGGGCGAAGACGACCTCGAAGCTGACGTCGTTGGACAGCGCCGTGATCACCGCGACATCGTTGGTGAGACCGAGCGCGGGCAACGGCTCGCTGCCCGGGGGTGGGTCGACGAAGGTGTGGACGATGTCCTGGGCGTCGGTGCTGCTGCCGCCGTTGCCGAAAGCGAGCAGCGTGCCACCGGCGGCGAAAGCTTCGGCGAGCTGGGCGGCGCAGGCCGCGACGGCGGGTCCTTGCGCCGTTCCCACCTTCCTGCGGAGCTCTACGATCTCGACAACCTTCTGCCGGGCCGACTCCGCCGCGGCGTCAAGGATCGGAACGGCTTCGCTCCCACCGCCGTACAGGAAGGGGTACAGCTGCTCGACGCCCGTGGCGGGTCGTGCCGACGATGCCTCCGGGGAGTCGAAGAAGACGTGGACGAGCTCCCACAACAGGTGGTAGGCCGTGACGTGACCCTCCTTGACGACCAGCGGGTCGTCGGACCGGATCACCACGCAGTGGTCGGCTTCGTGCCCGGCCAGGATGTCGCCGCCGTCACCGCCGGCCAGTGCCACGGTGAGCATGCCAGCATCACGCGCCGCCCGCAGCCCCGCGCGGACGTTGGCGCACCGACCGTCACCGGACAGGCCGAGGGCGATGTCGTCAGGTCGGCCGAGGACCTCCACCTGGTGGGCATAGACACCGTCGAGGCCGCGGCGGGCGGCCACACCCATCAGCGTGGCCGCGTCGCTCACGAGCGAGAGCGCCGGCAAGGCGCGCTTCCCGACGATGACGGGATGCACGAACTCGACCGCCACGTGCTGGGCATCGGTGGCACCGGCGCCGTTCCCGAACACGAGCAGGCGACCTCCGCGGGCGAAGCGCGCGGCCATGTCGCGGCAGGCGAGAGCCAGCACCATCGCGTCCTCTGCCAGCCCGAGCACCGGAACTTCCCGTCGCTCGAAGGCATCGGCGACCACAGCTTCCAGCGACACATTGACGACCGTCACGGCGGCCTCCTCATCGACGATGGGACGCGTTCCCGTGACACTACGCCTGCGCGCGCGGGGCCTAGCGCCCGCGGAGCTTGGCGAGCGCCTCCTCGAGGATGGCCGCGCCGTCGGCGTCGGTGCGCCGCTCCTTCACGTAGGCCAGGTGGGTCTTGTACGGCTCGGTGCGCGGCGGTGACGGCGGGTTCGCAGCGTCCTGCCCGGCGGGGAGGCCGCAGCGGGGGCAGTCCCAGGTCTCGGGCGCCTGCACCTGGGTGTCCTCGGCGAAGCTCGGCTTCGTCTCGTGGCCGTTGGCGCACCAGTAGGAGATGCGAAAGCGCGGTGCGGACTCCCCGCGCTCGGCCTCACCCATCGGCCCGGCGCCGACCCGGCTACCGCGGATCGCGTTCCCACTTGCCACGTCGGTGTTCCCCAGCTTCTCGAGGGACGGTCAGGACTGGTCAGGACGGTTCGGTGCGGCTCAGGACTTGAGCAGGAGACCCAGCGCGATGATCGAGGCGATCCAGACGATGGACATGCCGATCGTGAGCCGGTCGAGGTTGCGTTCCACGACCGACGACCCGCCCAGTGACGACGAGACACCGCCGCCGAACAGGTCGGACAGACCGCCACCCTTGCCCTTGTGAAGGAGCACCAGCAGGATCATCAGCAGGCTCGAGACGACGAGCACGATCCGGAACACGATCTCCACGCTTACGACTCTGCTTTCCTCGGGAGCGGGGCAGCGCGCCGAAGTGGCGCGGGCACCAGGGTACGCCAGGAACTGGCCAGAGCGGTCAGGACTCCCGCGCCTCGGTGGCGGTGCGGTAGCGGCAGATCCCCACGAACTCGTCGGGGTCGATGCTGGCGCCGCCGACCAGGGCGCCGTCGACATCGGTCTGCCCCATGATCCCCGCGGCGTTCGCAGCCTTGACCGACCCGCCGTAGAGAATGCGCACGCCGTCGGCGAGGTCACCGGTGTAGAGCTCTGCGAGCCGCGTGCGGAGCGCAGAGCAGACCTCCTGCGCGTCCTCTGGCGTCGCGACCTCCCCCGTCCCGATGGCCCAGACCGGCTCGTACGCCACGACCAGCGTGCGGGCCTGGTCAGCGGGAACTCCGTCGAGAGCGGCGTCGAGCTGCGCGAGGGTGTGCTCGACGTGGCGACCCTCCTGGCGGACCTCGAGCGGCTCCCCGACGCACAGGATCGGCACCAGCGTGTGCCGCAGCGCGGCCTTCACCTTGGCGTTGACGAGCCCGTCGTCCTCGGAGCTCTCCGCCCGCCGCTCGGAATGACCCACCACGACGTAGGTGCAACCGAGCTTGGCGAGCATCGGGGCCGCAACCTCGCCCGTGTGGGCTCCGGGCTCGTGCGCCGAGACGTCCTGGGCCCCGAAGACCACGCGGTACTTGTCCCCGTCGATGAGCGTCTGCACCGAGCGGATGGCGGTGAACGGTGGCAGGACCGCCACCTCGACCGCGTCGAAGTCGTCGTCGGTGAGGGAGAAGGCGAGCTTCTGGACCAACGCGAGCGCCTCGAGATGGTTGAGGTTCATCTTCCAGTTGCCCGCCATGAGCGGCGTCCGTGCCATTACCTGCGGTCCTCCCCTTCTGAGAGCGCGACGAGGCCCGGCAGTGTCTTGCCCTCGAGCAGCTCGAGGCTCGCGCCACCGCCGGTCGAGATGTGTCCGAAGTCCTGCTCGTCGAAGCCGAGCGCCCGCACCGCGGCGGCCGAGTCGCCGCCGCCGACCACGGTGAGTCCACCCTGGTGATGGACCTCGGTGAGCGCCTGCGCCACGGCGCGGGTCCCCGCGGCGTAGGGCGCCATCTCGAACACCCCCATCGGGCCGTTCCAGAACACCGTCTTCGCCGAGGCGAGGTGCCCTGCGAAGAGCGTGCTGCTCTCGGGGCCGATGTCGAGCCCGGTCCGGTCGGCCGGCATCTGGTCGGCACGCACGACGTCGTGCTCGGCATCAGCGGAGAACTCCGTCGCGGCGACGATGTCGACCGGGAGCACGATCTCGACGCCCTTGTCCCGCGCCTGCTCGAGATATCCGCGGACGGCATCGACCTGGTCCTCCTCGAGCAGGCTCGTCCCGACCTCGTGGCCCTGCGCCTTGAGGAACGTGAACACCATCCCGCCGCCGATGAGCAGCTTGTCGACCTTCTGGATGAGGTTGTCGATGACACCGAGCTTGTCGGACACCTTCGAGCCGCCCAGCACGACGACGTACGGCCGCTCCGGGTCGCCGGTCAGCCGGTGCAGGACCTCGACCTCGGCCAGGACCAGTCCCCCGGCGGCGTGCGGCAGCCGCTTCGGCACGTCGTAGACGCTGGCGTGCTTGCGGTGCACGGCACCGAAACCGTCTCCTATGTACACGTCGACGAGCGCGGCGAGCTCGTCGGCGAACGCCGCCCGTGCCGCGTCGTCCTTGCTCTCCTCGCCCGGGTGGAAGCGCAGGTTCTCGAGCAGCGCGACGTCCCCGTCACCGAGCTCCGCAACCGCTGCCTTGGCGCTCTGGCCGACGGTGTCGGTCGCGAACTCGACCGGCCGCCCGAGCAGCTCCGCCAGTCGCTCTGCCACCGGTGCCAGGGAGAACTCGTCGACGGCTTTGCCCTTGGGCCGTCCCAGATGGGCGCACACGACGACGCGGGCACCGCGGTCGGCGAGGTCCGCGATCGTCGGCACGCTGGCGCGGATCCGACCTTCGTCGGTGATCCGGTGGCCGTCGAGGGGGACGTTCAGGTCCGATCGCACCAGCACCCGCTTGCCCCGCAGGTCCCCCAGGTCGTCGACCGTCCTCATCCGTCAGAGACTCTTGCCGACCAGCGTGACCAGGTCGACGAGGCGGCTGGAGTAGCCCCACTCGTTGTCGTACCAGCCGACAATCTTGACCTGGTTGCCGAGCACCTTGGTGAGCTTGGCGTCGAACGTGCACGACGACGGGTCGGTGACGATGTCCGAGGAGACGATCTCGTCCTCGGTGTAGGTGAGGTAGCCCTTCATCGGGCCTTCCGCGGCGGCCTTGAACGCGGCGTTGACCTCGTCGACGCTCGTGTCGCGCGAGACCGTCACGGTCAGGTCGGTGGCCGAGCCGGTGGGTATCGGCACGCGCAGGGCGAAGCCGTCGAGCTTGCCGTTCAGCTCGGGCAGCACCAGGCCGAGGGCCTTGGCCGCGCCGGTGCTCGTCGGGACGATGTTCAGCGCTGCGGCGCGGGCGCGCCGCAGGTCGTCGTGCGGTCCGTCCTGGAGGTTCTGGTCCTGCGTGTAGGCGTGGATGGTGGTCATCAGGCCGCGCTCGATGGTCAACGCGTCGTTGAGCACCTTGGCCATCGGCGCCAGGCAGTTCGTCGTGCAGGACGCGTTGGAGATGATGTGGTGCTGGACGGGGTCGTAGTCGCCGTCGTTGACGCCGAGGACGACCGTGAAGTCCACGTTCTTTCCCGGCGCGGAGATCAGGACCTTCTGGGCTCCGCCGTCGATGTGGGCCCGGGCCTTGGTCGCGTCGGTGAACAGCCCGGTCGACTCGATGACGACGTCGGCGCCGAGCTCCTTCCAGGGCAGCGCGGCCGGGTCTCGCTCGGCGAACACGCGGAAGCTCTTGCCGCCGACCGAGATGTTCTGCTCGTCGTACGTCACCTCGGCGGGCAGGCGCCCGAGGATGCTGTCGTACTTCAGCAGGTGGGCCAGGGTCTTGTTGTCGGTGAGGTCGTTCGCCCCCACGACCTCGATGTCCGCACCCTGCGCGAGGGCGGCTCGGAAGAAGTTGCGGCCGATCCGGCCGAACCCGTTGATGCCCACACGGACGGTCACGACTGTCTCCTCGGTCGACGCTTGCAGCTCACCACGACCCTATCCGCACCGCCCGGGCCGTCCGCGGGGCCGCCTCACCAGGCGAGTTGGCCGGACCCGCCGACGCGGCTCCGGTCTCAGGCGTCGAGCATGTCGGGGGTCAGGTTGGCGTCGGTCCCGGGGATGCCCTGGTCGGAGGCCCGCTTGTCGGCCAGGGCCAGCAGCCGCCGGATCCGCCCGGCCACCGCGTCCTTGGTCATCGGCGGGTCGGCGAGGGTGCCCAGCTCCTCGAGGCTGGCCTGCTTGTGCGCCAGGCGCAGCTCGCCGGCCGTCTTGAGGTGGTCGGGGATGTCGTCGCCGAGGATCTCCAGCGCCCTGTGCACCCTGGACCCCGCCGCGACCGCGGCCCTCGCGGAGCGGCGCATGTTGGCGTCGTCGAAGTTGGCCAGCCGGTTGGCGGTCGCGCGGACCTCGCGGCGCATCCGGCGCTCCTCCCAGGCGAGCACGCTGTCGTGGGCGCCCAGGCGGGTCAGCAGCGCGCCGATGGCGTCCCCGTCGCGGATCACCACGCGGTCGACGCCACGGACCTCCCGGGCCTTGGCGTTGATGCCGAGCCGACGCGCGGCACCGACCAGAGCGAGCGCGGCCTCGGGACCGGGGCAGGTGATCTCCAGCGCCGAGGAACGGCCCGGCTCGGTCAGCGACCCGTGCGCCAGGAACGCCCCGCGCCAGGCCGACTCCGCGTCGCAGAGGGCACCCGAGACGACCTGCGGCGGCAGGCCGCGCACCGGCCGGCCGCGACCGTCGAGCAGACCCGTCTGGCGGGCCAGGGCCTCGCCGTCCTTGGCCACCCGGACCAGATAGCGGCTTCCCTTGCGCAGCCCACCGGGCGCGACGACCGCGACGTCGGAGGTGTGGCCGTAGACCTCGGCGATGTCCTTGCGCAGGCGCCGGGCCGTGGCACCCGTGTCGATCTCCGCCTCCACCACGATGCGGCCGCTCACGATGTGCAGGCCGCCGGCGAAGCGCAGCATCGAGGACACCTCCGCCTTGCGGCAGCAGGGCCGGGTGACGGTGAGGTGTGCGAGCTCGTCCTTGACGGCGGCGGTCATGGCCATGAACTCAGATCCTGTCACTCGGAAGCCGGTCGGGTGCGAACAGTGCCCGGAAGGCCGCGGCCAGCCGGTCCGGGTCGTGCACGTTCGGGTCGCCCTCGCTGGACAGGGGCGCGAGATGCACCTCGGCCCCGAGCGACTCAGCGACAGTCCGCAGGCTGGAGGGGTCCCGCACGGACGCACTGTCGGCGAGCACGGCGTCGACCGCGAAACCGGGAGCGTGGCTGCGGAGGACCTCGAGGTGCGTCTCGGGCTTGAAGCCGGCGGTCTCGCCGGGCTGTGGCGCGAGGTTCAGCACGACCAGTCGTCGTCCGGCCGTGCTCCGGAGGGCCTCCGCGAGGTCGGGGACGAGCAGGTGCGGGATGATGCTGGTGAACCATGACCCGGGTCCCAGGACGACCCAGTCGGCGTCGCGGACCGCCGCCACGGCCTCGGGGCAGGCAGGGGGCCGTTCGGGCACCAGACCCAGGTGGACGACCCGCCCGGGGGTCGTCGCGACGGCGACCTGCCCGCGTACGGTCGCCACTCCCCCGCCGGTGCCCGTGACGCCGTCGGCGATCTCCACGACAGCCTCGATGTCCACCGGCACCAGGGACATCGGCAGCACCCGACCGTGCGCCCCCAGCAACCGGGCCACCCAGTCCAGCCCCTGGACCGAGTCGCCCAGCAGCTCCCAGAGGGCGACGATCAGGAGGTTCCCGACCGCGTGGCCGTGCAGGTCACCTTCGCTCAGGAACCGGTGCTGCACGACCCGGCTCCAGGTCTGGCCCCACTCGTCGTCACCGCAGAGCGCCGCGAGCGCCATCCGCAGGTCTCCCGGTGGCAGTACGGCCAGCTCGCGTCGTAGCCGGCCGCTGGACCCGCCGTCGTCGGCGACCGTCACCACCGCGGTGAGGTCGTCGGTCACGCGGCGCAGGGCGCGCAGCGACGCGGCCAGGCCGTGACCGCCGCCTAGAGCGACCACCGCGGGGCCGGCCCTGCGGAGGTTCTCACTCACGGTGTCTTCTGTTCGCTCGTGCGCCTCGCTCACGGTGTCTTCTGTTCGCTCGTGCGCCTCGCTGGCGCTCGTCGCTCACTCACGGCCGAGGTCCCGGTGCACCAC
>Ga0180121_10001477_pt1 | contig 9976 bp, 10 predicted proteins | sample AntDrymUQ5402106_2_FD_129676 | JGI IMG/M metagenome (GOLD analysis project Ga0180121, IMG submission 129676) | Polar desert sand microbial communities from Dry Valleys, Antarctica - metaG UQ540 (21.06) (version 2) (version 2) | ecosystem: Environmental > Terrestrial > Soil > Desert | place...
CTCGGTCACGACGACTTCCGCGCCCGAGGCCGAACTCTCGGGCCACCTCGTGCTGACGCGCGGCTCCGAGCGGCGCCGGATCCCGTACTGGTTCCGCACGGGCGTGCCCACGCTTGGCAACGCACCCAAAACCTTGCTGCGCCGCGCCGGCGTCTACTCGTCGACGACAAAGGGCGGGACGAGCCGCGTTTCGCGCTATCGCTATCCCGAGCGCCCGGCAGGACGCGGCTTTGCCGCCGAGCTGCCCGGGCCGGAACGCGTCTTTCGCTTCACGCTCGCCCGGCCGGCGATCAACTTCGGTGTCGTCGTCATGAGTCGCGCGAAGGACGTCAGCGTCGAGCCGAGGATCGTCCTCGCGGGTGACGAGCGTCGGCTGACCGGATACCCCGCGTTGCCGTTCAACCTCAATCCCTATCTGCGCACGTTCGGCGATCCCGTGCTCGCGTCCGGGACGATCCTGCCCGCGGCCGGCGCCTACGACATCGTCTTCGACAGCCCCTCGGCCGATCGCGCCGGCAAGTTCTCGTTCCGCTTCTGGATCAACGACACAACACCGCCAAGCGCGGTGCTCCGCACGAAGCGCGTGAAGGCCGGTGCGCAGCTCGTCGTTGCCAGCTCCGACCGCGGCGCCGGCGTCGATCCGGCTTCACTCGTCGTGCGCGTGGACGGAGTTGAGCGCGGCGGCGGGTTCGCGGCCGGCAAGGTGCGAGTCTCGACCGCGGGCCTGAGCCGCGGCAAGCACGCCCTCCGGCTCCAGATCTCGGACTACCAGGAGACCCGGAACATGGAGAACGTCGGTCCGATCCTGCCGAACACGCGCATTCTCACGACGACCTTCGTCGTTATCCCCTAGTTGGCGCAGATGAGCATCCGCGTAAGCGGATGCTCATCGCGCGCGAAGACTCCTGAAGGGGCGCTTCGCGGCCCAAGGTCACACACTGGCCTCCGCAGTCGGCGGCCGGCGCTAGCTCCGGCGATCCTTCTCCTCGATGGTGGGGAGGCCGGCGAGGTCGCGCTGGACGCTCTCGGCGAACTCCTCCTCTTCCGAACGGATCAGCTTCCAGCTCGCCTTGCGCTTGCTTCGATCGCGTTCCTTCCGCGCGTCGGCGCCCACCAGGCTGCTGATGCGGGACCATTCGGCGCCGATCACGACCGCCACCGCGAGCGCGAGCAGCACGATCCAGGGCCAACTCACGATTCAAGTGTACCCCTGGGAATCCTGGGCTACAGTAGGCGCGTGGCTCGGATCGCACGTTACGTGATCGCCGTCGCGGCAACCGCCCTTGCTGCCCCCGCTCTTGCGCACGCCGAGCAGCGAACGCTCACGTTCACCACGCCCGCGATCTCGGTTGCAGGGTACGGGGTTGCCCAGCAGCCCATGTTCGCCGAGTCGCCTTCGGTCGACGGTTACGTCGTCGGCATGGAGGCCGAGGTAGTCGACGCGGCCGGCAGGGTGCAGGGCCGCGACAAGGTGATGCTGCACCACATCGTCTTCGCCAAGCTCGGCGTCCCCGATTACACCTGCGGCGGCTTCACCGAGCGCTTCTTCGCAGAGGGCGAGGAACGGCTGGCGATGTCCCTCCCGCGCGGCTACGGCTACGCCAACAAGGCCACCGACCGCTGGGGACTCCTCTACATGCTGATGAACCACAAGCCGCAGACGCTGAAGGGGTTCATTCGCTACACGGTTCGCTACGTCACGGGCGAGGCGCTCACACCCGTGAAGCCGATCTGGCTCGACGTCCGCAACTGCACAGGCCCCGACCCAGTCTTCGACGTCCCCGGCGACGGCAAGCGCTTCTCCACCTTCACGAAGACCACGGAGTTCACGATGCCTGAGAGCGGCCGGCTCGTCTCCGGCGGCGGCCACCTGCACGGCGGCGGCGTTCGGCTCGAGCTGCGCAACGCGACCTGCGGCACCGTTCCATTTGAATCCCGTCCCACCTGGGGCGGCCCGAAGCCGAAGCCGCTTCTGCACGAGCCGGGCCCGACGAAGATGTCGGCGTTCCGCTCGACCGAGGGGATCCCCGTCGCGAGGGGTCAGAAGCTTCGGCTCGCCGCCGTCTACGACAACCAGGCGCCGCACACGCGCGCGATGGGGATCATGCTCCTGTTCCTCGCGCCCGGCGCGATCGAGGGCTGCGGCGCGACGCCCTCGCTCGAGATCGATCTCGGCAAGCCCTCCATGCCGCCGCCGTTCTCGATGCCGCTGCCGCGCGCGCCGAATGGGCCGGTCTCGACCGCCAAATCGACTTTCGTCGGCGACTTCCGCTACGGCGCCGAACGCGTCTCGCTGCGGAGCGGCACGACGTTCACGTGGCGCTTCATGGGCCAGTTCCAGCATGACGTCACCGTCGTCGGTGGCCCGGTCGGCTTCTCGGCACCGTGGACGAAGACGGGCGTCTTCAAGCACCGCTTCACGAAGGTCGGCACCTATCGCCTGTTCTGCTCGCTCCATCCGGCGCAGATGGTTCAGCAGATCACGGTGCGCTAACCGGCGTCCAACAGTGGAGGTTAGTCCGCGGGAGCGAGCACCACGCGACCGTCAACCAGCGACGCGATGCCCGTCCCGCTCCTCCACTCGGTCTCAACGCGGGATCCGTGACCTCGAGAACATGCCATTCATGAAGTCGCCGGCCTCACGGACCGCTCGAAATCGCTCGGCGAGCGTCGGCTTCATCCGGGGAGCTTGGGTCGTCGGCGAGGCGCTGTCAAGCACGACGATCCTGCTTCCGTCCCATTCTTGGGCCGCATCGCGCCCTAGGACGCCGGAACACTCTGGACGGCGCCCACGGCTAGCGGGACGAGCTCGAAGCGGTCGACGTCCACTAACCCGTGATCGGTGATCTTCAGGCTCGGGATCACCGAGAGGGCGAGGAACGCTAGCGACTGGAATGGCGACTCGACCCCCGATCCGAGCGCGTGCACCGCGGCGACGGTCGCCTCGCTCGCTTCGATCACGGCCGCGAGCGGCCGATCGGAGACGAGGCCGGCGATCGGCAGCGGCAGCTCCGCCGTGATCTCGCCGCCGTCGACGACGACGAGCCCGCCGCCCAGCTCCACCAGCCGCTCAACCGCCCGGGCCATGTCGTCGTCGCTCATGCCGACGACGATGAGGTTGTGCGCGTCGTGGGAGAAGGTCGACGCGAACGCGCCGCGCTCGAGGCCGAAGCCGCGGACGAGGCCGAGCCCGATCCGGCCCGTGCCCAGGTGGCGCTCGACCACGGCGATCTTAGCGAGGAAGGGCGCGTCCGCAACAGCTTCCGCGAGCTGCTCGACGAGCGACTCCGTCACGATCTGCCCCGGCACAAGGCCAATCACGCGTGCGCGGCCTCCCTCCCAGTCGATCCTGAAGTCGCCCGCCGAGACCGACTGGACGCGGACGCTCTTGGTCACCCACTCGGGAACCGGCGTCCTGGGAATGTCGTCGACAGGTCGACCCCGCTTGAGCACGATCTCCGGCACGAAGCGCTCGAGATCGGGCAGCAGCAGCACGTCGGCCTGGTAACCGGGCGCGATCGCGCCAAGCGAGCCCAGGCCGTGCCAGAGGGCCGGATGGTGCGAAGCCATTACGAGCGCGTCCTCAGGCGCGACGCCGTAGCCGACCGCGTCGCGCACGAGCGCGTTGATGTGGCCGTCGGCGGCGATGTGCTCGGGCTCGCGGTCGTCGGTGCAGAACGCCATCCGCGAGGGCCCGAACTCGGCGACCAGCGGCACAAGCGCCTGCAGGTTGCGCGCGGCGGAAGCCTCCCGGATCAGGAGCCACATGCCGGCGCGCAGCCGCTCGCGTCCCTCATCGGCTGTGAACGCCTCGTGATCGGACCCGATCCCTGCCGCGGCGTACGCCTGCAGGGCACGGCCGAGCACCCCGGGCGCGTGGCCATCCACTCGGTCGGCACCCTCGACGGCGAGCTTCGCGAGCTCGCTTGCCGCGCCCGAGATCACGCCCAGAAAGTTCATCATCTCGGCGAGGCCGATTACCCGCGTGCGCCGGAGCAGGCTCTCGAGGTCACCGGGCGTGAACGGGCGTCGCGGCGACTCGAAGCCCGAGGCCGGCACGCACGACGAGGCCGTGAAGAAGACGTCGAGCGGAAGGTCCTCGCAGACGTCGATGAGCCAGTGCACGCCGTCGGTGCCGAGCACGTTCGCAATCTCGTGCGGGTCCGCGACGACGGCGGTCGTCCCGAGCGGCAGCACGAGACGGGCGAACTCGGACGGGAGCAGCTTCGAGGCCTCGAGATGCATGTGCGCGTCGACGAAGCCGGGAACGACGAAGGCCCCCTCGGCGTCGAGCGTCTCCACGCCCTCGTATTCCCCGAGCCCCGCGATCACACCGTCGCAGATCGCGACGTCGACATCGAGCCATTCGCGCGTGAAAACGCTCAGCACCGAGCCGCCGCGGACGACGAGATCAGCCGGCTCGTCACCCCGGGCGACGGCCAGGCGCCGCGCGAGATCACCCGTCCAAGGCATCAGATTTCGCTCCTCGCGTCGATATCGCCAGTATGACCGCGCAGCTCGTGGTTTCGTATGCAGCCCTCTGGGCCACGCTCTTCAAGGCGCTGCTCGCCCGTGCCCTCGTGATCCCGGCTGAGTGCAAGCACTGCGGCCAGCTCTTCGAGCGCCGGGAGCTCGGCGGCACGATCTGCACCTGCGCCCGCTAGGAGGGTTTGGCGGAACGTCGCTCGTCGCCGGGGTGCGATGCTCGTTCCGAGGCAAGGACGCAGGGAGTCCCGATAGCGGTTGCTATCGGGACGACTGAGGACGCCGCATCGGAGCGAGCAGCGCGGTCCGGCGGCTCAGCCGATGCTTTGCCAAACCCTTCTAGGCGGCCGTGGCTGCGGTGACGTCGATCAGCGTCGAGACGATGGTCGAGAACGCCTCGCCCTTCTCCACGTAGGCACTTGCCCCGCGCGCCAGGACATCGCGGTCCAGCCGGCCCCGCGCGAAGCCTGAGAGCACGACGATGGCCGTCTCCGGTGAGCCTGAGCGGACCTCGGGGATCGCCTGTAGCCCGTCCATGACCGGCATCGCGAGATCGAGGATGAGGGCGTCCGGCTGCTCGGCGGTCGTCACCCGCACGGCCTCCGCTCCATCCGCCGCCTCCGCGACGACCTCGAACCGTCCGTCTTGCTCGAGGATGATCCGCAGCAGGAGCCGGTATTCGGCCGTATCGTCCGCGAGTACGATGCGGAGCTTGCCGTTCCTCACGTGCGCGCGCCGGCCGGCAAAACGGACGCAGCCGTTGCCCGGACCAGGTCCCCGGGCAGGAGCCTGCCCCGTTCGCCTGCGCTCTCCAACTGCTCCCCGACGATCGCCTGCGCGGCACGAAGCGTGGTCTCGATCGCGGCCCGCGCCTGCTCCTCCCGTCCCGCCTGGAGCGCGAGTTGCGCGAGCGCAAGGCCTTGCACGACGTTGTCGTTTAGCTCGAGCGCGCGCTGCCGGCGCTCCTCGAGCTTCGTCCTGACGGCCAGTCGCACCTCCAGCTCGTCGACGACGACCGCGGCTAGATCCTTGAGCGTCTCCACCTCGGCGTCGGTGACTTCGCGCGGCACGACGTCGATCACGTTCAGCGTCCCGAGGTTGAACCCGTCCGTCGTCGTGAGCGGCACGCCGAAGTAGAAGCGGAGGCCGAGCTCACCCGCGACCAGTGGATTGTCGATCGTGCGGACGTCGACCTGCGCGTCGTTCACGAGCCAGGGCTCGAGCTGGCAGATCGCCGAGGCGCACAGCCCGGGATCGCGACCGATCTCCGTCGCGTCGAGACCGTGGTGCGACTTGAACCAGATCCGGTCGTGGTCGACGATGCTGATGATCGAGATCGGCACGTCGAACAACCGCGCCGCGAGCGCTGTGATGCGATCGAAGGCTCCGTCCGGCGGCGTGTCGAGCACGTCGTAGCGCCGAAGGGCGTCCAACCGCTCGGACTCGTTGTCCGGTAGCAACTCGTTCCCCGACCCCATTTCGACCGAGTCTAGCCTGAGAAAACCCGGATCGGAAGATGCGAGAGCGGCTCGCCGCCGCCGTCGCCGACGAGCCACGTGTCCTGCATGTACAGGCACGCCTTCCCGTCTGCCGCGATCGCATGAGGATGCATCGAGAGCACCATGCCCGTGCGCAACCGTGTGTCGAGTCCCTCGCCGACGCGCGGATGCTCGATCATCGTCATCCCGATCGAGTGGCCGGTCACGTGGCCGAGGTGGAAGCCGCGCTCGGTAAACCCCATCGAGACGGCGCGATGGACGTCATGCGCCGTCGCACCGTCGCGCATCGAGGTCCGCGCGGCTGCGTGGTACTCCTCGTAGGCTTCGACCATCGGCTCGACCTCGGACGGCGTCGCGCCAATCGCACGGGAGACTTCGACCCAGTGCATTCCCGGGCCGGCGACCTCGAGCGACGGGAGGACGAAGTCGCCGAGCCTCGTCTCGCGCTTCGCGATCGCGAACTCCGGCCCGATCAGAACCATATTCATCGTCAGCCGGCCGCAGCCGCGCTCGACGAAGAGCTCCTCCGCCGGTGCCATCACCTCGGCGGCGGTCCTCCCGGGCTCGTAAGCAGCGAGGAACGCCTCGAAGCCCTCCTCGTTGATGCGGACGCTGTCGCGCACCGACTCGAGCTCGGCGTCGCTCTTCACCGACCGCGCGAGATCGAACTCCGCGTCGAACGGGACGAGGTCGAGGCTTTCGAGGGCGCGGAAGTCCCGGACGGTCATGATGTAGTCGAGCCCGTAGACGCCGACTCGGGCCCAGCCCCGGTCGCGCGCCGTCGCGGCGATGTGCTCGCCGGGACGGTCATGGAAGACCTGCTCGAGCTGCGCCGTCCCGTGCTCGCCGACGTAGCGCGCCTCGGTGGGGAAGACGATCTGCGGCTCGCCGGCGGCGGGGACGACGACGTAGGCGTAGCGGTGCACGATCTGGAAGCCGGAGAGGTACGTGACGGAGCCTTCGAAGCCGCTGTACTCGCTGCCGGAGACGATCAGCGCGTCGAGCTCATGCTCGGCCATGGCGCTCCGCACGTTGGCGTACCTGCGAGTCAGTTCTGCGTCCAAGAAGCCTCCATTCCTTTGATCAGGGCCACGACGGCCTCGTTGAGCGGGGTCGGAACGCCGTGCTCGCGCCCAAAGCGGGCGATGCCGCCGTTCAAGTAATCGACCTCGGTGAGGCGGCAAGCCTCGACGTCCTGCAGCATCGACGCCTTGTGGTCGTAGGCGACCTCGGGCTTGGCCGCGTGGTCGATCAGCGCCTCCGGGTCGGCGTCGAGCTCGATCCCCTGCGCGGCAGCGACGGCCTTGCCCTCGGCGACGAGGGCGCTGACGAGGAGGCGGAGGTCGGGCCGCTCGCAGACGCGGCCGTGGGTGAGGCCGGTGAGGGCGCCGATCGGGTTCGTCGAGGCGTTGAAGATCACCTTCCGCCACTGGGCGCCGCGGGCGTCGCCGACCGCCTGTGTGGGCATCCCACCGCGGGTGCACGCGTCGGCCAGGCGCTCGATCTCGTCCGCGCTTGCCGGGCTCGGCTCGAACGGGCCGAACGTCGTGTCGCCTTTGACATCCCATTGCACGACGCCCGGCTCGATGATCTTCCCGGCCGGAAAGGTGGTGCCACGGATCACGCGCGCAACGTGCGTCGCGATCGCCTCTTCGTTGCCGACCCCGTTCTGAACCGACGCGACAGCACCGTCCGTGAATGCGTGCGCAGTCGCCGCGATCGCCGGCTCGGTGTGCATCGCCTTCGTCGCGACGATGCCGAAATCGCACGCGGGGAGCTCGGCCGGGTCGCTCGTGGCGCGGATCCCGTTCGCGTACAGCTCCCCTGCTCCTGTCAGCCGCAGCCCGGTCGCGTTGATCGCGTTGACGTGCGAATGTGCCAGGTCGTAGGCCCACACCTCGACGTCCTCGAGCGACGCGAGATTGGCCGCAAACAGCGAGCCGACCGCCCCGCAACCGACGACGCAGATTCTCATCCGGGCTCCCGTCGCAGCCGCAGCTCGCGGCCCCCTGTGAGCCCGGACGGGCGAGCGATCAGCACGAGCGCCATCAACGCGCCGAGGATGACGAGCCGCGAGCCTTCCGGCAAGATGCCGTCCTCGGCGTTCCCCAGCACCGAGTCGAGCCCGCTCACGGCCAGCGCGCCGATCACTGCGCCCCAAAGGCTCGTGATCCCGCCGACGACCAACATCGCCAGCGTGAGGAACGTCAGCTCGAGGTAAACCTGCTCGGTCGTGATCGAGCCGAGCATGTGCACCAACAGGCCGCCTGCGAAGCCGCAGAGCGCCCCGGAAAGAGTGAACGCCCAGAGCCGCTGGCGGTGGACATTGATCCCGACGGCCTGCGCCGCGGCCGGGTCTTCCCTCGTCGCGCGCGCCTTGCGGCCGAGGGGGCTGCGCTGATAGGCGTACGCGAGGACCACGACCAGGAGCGCGCCCAAGGTCGCCTGCAGTGATCCGGTCGTCTCGGGGACGAGCGAGAGCGTCGTCGCGCCAGGCCCGATCTTGATCCACTCCCGGAGCAGGTTGTGCGTGATCTCGAGCACCGCGAACGTCGCGATCCCGGCTGCGAGCCCGGACAGCCGCATCAGCGGCAGCCCGACGAGGAACGCGAAGCCGCCACCAACTGCGGCCGCGAGGATGAGTGACGCGGCGTTGCCGATCGTGTGGTCGCGCAGGAGCGGGAAGAGGTCGGGCAGGATCCCCGTCTTCGACTCGAGCGGCACCGTCATCACCCCGGCGGCGAAGGCGCCGAGCGCGACGAAGCTGATCTGACCGAACGAGAGCACGCCCGAATTGCCGACGAAGACGTAGATGGCCACGACGACGGCGACGGCGACGAGCGCGTTCAGGAAGTGGATCTCGTTGGCGCGCGAGACGAACGACGAGGCGATCCCGACGATGACGATGAGCAGCATCGGGCCGGCCAGGGCGACCCAAGTCTCGAAGCGCTTGCTCATACGCGGTCGACCACCGCTGTGCGCCCGCGCGCGAACACGCCCGCGGGCCGCAGGAGGAGGACGAGGATCACGAGCGCAAACAGCGCCGAGGGCAGGAAAACCGTCTTGTCGGTGGGTAGGGCGCCGTTGATGACACCGCTCGCGAACCCGATCGCGAAGCCGCCCAGCGTCGCCGTCCAGAGCCGGTCGATCCCGCCGACGACGACGCCGACAAGGACGACGATCGTCTCCTTCAATGCGAAGTCGGGCGCGACGAACGGAAGCTGGACGGTCAGGATCATCGCGACGATCGCCGCCAGCACGCCGGAGAGCAGGACGGCGACGCCGATGACGGTGTCGGCGCGGACGCCAAGCAGCCGCGCCGTACGGAAGTCGGTCGAGGCGGCGCGCATGTGCAGGCCGATCCTCGTCCGCCCGAGCAGCAACGCGAGGAGCGCCAGAGTCACTGCTGCGACCACCACAGCGAGGATCGTCACCTTGCGGACGTCGACGCCGCCGATCGACACCGCCTGGTTCAGCGGCGCGAGCGTCACGGCCGGCTCGCCGATCGTCCCGTCGCGGATGTCGAGGATCAGCGCGACGCTCTGGAGCAGGAACGCCACCGCGAAGGTCGTCACGAGCATCACCGCCGGCGACGCGGTGCGGAGCGGCCGAAAGACGGCTCGCTCCATCAAGAACGAGAGCGCGATCACGACCGCGAAGCAGGCGATGATGCTCCCGGCGACCGGCCACCCAGAGGTGAAGGCGAGCGTATAGGCGCCCGCCATCACGAGCTGCCCGTAGGCGAAGTTGACGAGCCGGAGCACGCCGAAGACGAGCCCGATCCCGACCGCCATCAGCGCGTAGACGGCGCCGAGGCCGACGGCGTCGACGAGCGTCTGGGCATCGACTGCCGCTAGAGGCAGGCTCAGCATGGTGGCCCGCTGTCGCGGCGCGACAGCATGGCCCTCCGTGCTGAGCCTGCCTCTGCTCATGCGAGATACGCCGCGATCATCTTCTCGGTGTCGCCCGCGTCGGCCGAGGTCAGCGTCAAA
>Ga0180121_10001478_pt1 | contig 9975 bp, 9 predicted proteins | sample AntDrymUQ5402106_2_FD_129676 | JGI IMG/M metagenome (GOLD analysis project Ga0180121, IMG submission 129676) | Polar desert sand microbial communities from Dry Valleys, Antarctica - metaG UQ540 (21.06) (version 2) (version 2) | ecosystem: Environmental > Terrestrial > Soil > Desert | place...
AATGGCGGCGCGGATCGTCGGCCACCGTATTTCCTACTATACCCCGCTCCCAGAAGACCGCCAGGTGATCAGCGCCACTTCCTCGGCGGTTCCGAGTGTTTACCATGAGCCAATAGCCAGGCTTCGTGAGGCGGAACCCGTCTCGACCGGATCGGCGGAGCCCTTTATTCCTCCGAACCCCCACGGTGCACCCATCATCGGTACTGAGGGTTCCTCATGGCGAACGCGAGCCGGCGCGACGGGAGTTTGCTGCCGACCTGAGGCGGGTGGCGGCCTACCTGGGCCGCACAAAAGCAGAGTGACCGGCTCGCGTTAGCGAACCGGCCACCAGTGCAGCTCTAATCCGGATTAGCGGATTACTGTGCGAGCTTTCGTACGTTCTCCGCGGCGGGGCCCTTCTGGCCCTGCACGACGTCGAATTCCACGCGCTCACCCTCGGCCAGGCTCTTGAAACCTTCAGCCTGAATCGCGGAATGATGGACAAAGCAGTCCTTCTGACCATCCTCGGGGGTGATAAAGCCAAACCCCTTGGCGTCGTTGAACCACTTGACCGTGCCAGTGGTGCGCATTGTTCCTACTCCTTGAAAATGAGTAATCGGAGTCCGGACATGCCACACCGGCCGACTACGGTTGCGCGTGAATTCACCCTTCACGCAGGGTACCGCTGCCATGGCACGTCTGTAATAAAGCGGCAGCAATGAAAAGAGGGCCCAGCGAACAGCGCCGGCCCTCCTGATGTCAGATTGAGCTTCGGCAAGCCCGGGTAGGCCCCGATGCTGGCAACAAGCTAGCTTGGTAGCGCCGGAACAGCAAGCCCGGCCCGGACGAACTCCACCCAGGGGGCTCAAAGTGATCGGAAAGCTGCTGGCGCGGCGGGGCATCCTGTCGAAGCGGGAGCAGGAAATCCGGGTCCGCGAGCAGGAGCTGCTTCAGCGGCTGGCCACGGCACTCGAGCGGTTCGGCTCCGATGTCGCCGCGGAGGACCTGCGCCGCTTTCAGGAGGCCCGGGAGCAGCTCAGTGGTCTCTTTCTTCTGGTCATCGCCGGCGAGTTTAACTCGGGAAAATCCAGCTTCATCAACGCGCTCCTCGGGGAACGGGTGCTGCCCGAAGGAGTCACCCCGACCACCGACCGCATCAACGTCCTGCGCCACGGTCCCGAGGTGTCCGAACAGCTCCGCGAGGCATACCTCCTCGAGCGCACCCACCCAGCCGAAGTCCTCCGCGAGCTCAACATCGTGGACACCCCGGGAACCAACGCCATTATCCGGCGTCACGAGGAGCTGACCCGCGACTTCGTTCCCCGCTCGGACCTGGTGCTGTTCGTCACCTCCGCCGACCGTCCCTTCACTGAGAGCGAGCGCGGCTTCCTGGAACAGATCCGGGAATGGGGCAAGAAGATCGTCTTTATCGTCAACAAGATCGATATCCTGACCCGGCCCGAAGAGCGGGACGAGGTCATCCGCTACGTGCGCGACAACGCCACCGGGCTTCTGGGCGAGACCCCGGAGATCTTCGCGGTCTCCGCCCGTCAGGCGCAGGAGGCGCGAGCGGAGGGCGCACAGGCGGACACGGTCAGCGAAGAGCTGTGGAAGCAGAGCGGATTCGGGGCGGTGGAGGACTACCTTCTCAACACGCTCGATCAGCAGGAGCGAGTCCGGCTCAAGCTGCTCAACCCGCTCAACGTAGGCCTGCGTCTCGCCTCCAAGTACAAGGACGCGGCGTTCGAGCGGCTCAAGCTCCTGACGCATGACGTGGAGGCGATCCAGAACATCGACCAGCAGCTGGCGCTGTTCCATCAGGAGATGCTGCGCGACTTCGAGCCGCGGCTGGCCCGGCTGGACGTCCTCTTGGGCGACATGGAGCGCCGGGGGATGCGGTTCTTCGAGGAGACCATTCGAATCGGCCGGATCAAGAGCCTGATGGATAGCGAGGGGGTGAAACGCACCTTCGAGCGAGAGGTGATCGGGGAGACGCCGCGGGAGATCGAGGACGAGGTCGGTCGAGTCATCGACTGGATAGTCGAGCGGAACCTCAAGCTCTGGCAGGACATCAGCGGCTACATCGAGCGGCGTCAGCTGACCCGCCAACGGGAGGGTATGATCGGTGACGTGGGCTCGAGCTTCAACTACAACCGTCAGGCTCTCCTGGACTCGATCGGCCGGGTGTCGCGCGAGGTGGTAGGCAGCTACAACCGCGAGGAAGAGTCGCGAACCATCGCCAACGAGATCCAGGGAACCTTCGCCACAACTGCCCTGGCTCAGGCCGGAGCCATCGGGCTAGGCACTCTGGTGGTGACTCTCGTCAGTAGCGCCGCGGCAGATGTCACCGGCATCCTCTTGGCCACTGCACTGGCGGTGGGAGGATTCTACGTCATTCCTCGCCGGCGGCGGCAGGCCAAGCTCGACTTCGAGCGCCGGATCAATCAGCTACGCACCCATCTCAAGGACGTCCTCACCCGCCAGGTCCACCTGGAGCTGGAACAGTCCACCGCCCGAATCAACGAGGCTATCGCCCCGTACCGGCGGTTCGTGCAGAGCCAGCAGCAACAGCTCGACGAGGCCCGGAGCGAGCTGGTGACCACCGAGGACGCGCTGCTCAGGCTGAGAGCAGACATCGAGAAGCGTTAGGGCCGGCCTGGGCTTGACGGCAAGCGGTATAAGGAGTAGCCTAGCATGGCGATATTCGCCTCTACTCCCCAAGTGACGACCTCCTCAGTCTTTCCGTCGCGCTACCACCGGCGCGGAAAGGCGTATGCAGTCCCTTCCGCCGGAGGTGCACATGGACGTGCTCGTCGCGCTTGCTATCAGCATCGGAATCCTGATCGCCGGGTGGACCTACGTTGCCTTGGGAATCGCCGCCCTTCCAGTGTGGGTGGGGATCCTGGCGTGGGGTTGCTTCTTCGCCGCCGGAGGAAAGACGACCGGGCTCACTAAGACGATCGCCGCGAACCTCTCGGGCGTGGTCTGGGCATTTCTGGCCCTTGAGGGTGCTCGCCGATTCGGCAACGGTGCTCTCCCGGTCCTGTCACTGATGGTTGGCCTGGCGGCGTTTTTCATGGTGCTCCAAGCCAAGGTTCCGGCCCTGTCGTTCATTCCAGGAGCATTTATCGGAGCAGCAGCGGCGGTGAGCGTGGTGGTAGGAGCTGGCACTACCTTCCCCCATCCCTGGGTGAAGACGATCGTGGCGCTGGTAGTCGGAGCCATATTGGGATACGTCTCGGAAATGCTGGCGGGTAGTATCGGAGGCCGGAAACGCGCCGTGTAGCCGGATCCGCTCGCTGATGCATGAAAAAATCCGGAGCCCTTCCTGGGCTCCGGATTGCTTTTACCCGTTCCCTTTAATCGGCGGCCTGGTCCAGACCTTCCAGCGCCTTGATCACGGCGTTGGGCTGTTCCTCGTGTACGTACTGGCCCGAGCCAACTACGCTTTCCAGTGCGAAGTCGGGGAGCTTGTCGGCCAGCAGCTCCCGCTCATCGGTCTTCACTCCGCTGGGATGGGGAACTCCGCCCACCAGCAGTCGGACCGGCACCTGAATCTCATCCAACTGGTCCCGCAGCGACTCCGCTTCCTTGGACCTGGACATGCTGCGGAAGGCGTCAATTGCGCCGTTCACGTCGGCTGCCTGTCCTGCGGTATACTCCCGTACCACCTTCTGCGTCACCCAGCTCGTGTCGCCCGAGTTCTTGACGATCTCGTTGCGGACGTCGTGCCTCAGCTTGCCTTCGTTGACGGCGAGCTTGGTGATGAACCCGCCGAAGCGGAATGCCTTCTTCATGCCGGGTGTGGCAGCGCTCTCGGCCGGCCCGCCGTCTATCGACAGAATCCCCCGAACCAGATCAGGATGAGCAAGGGCCAGGCGGAGGGTAATCGAGGCGCCGGTGGAGTTGGCGATGAAGAGAGCCTGGCGTATGCCGAGGCTGTCCAGAACCTTGCCCACCCGTTGGGCCTGCGCGGTGAAGGAGTAGTCCGCGCCTTCCGGATACGAAGACCGGCCATAACCCAGCGGCTCGATCACGATGCACCGGTAGCCCTGCCGAACCAGAGGACCAACGATCTTCCGGTATCCGTAGGACCCCCCGAATATTCCCGGAATAAGAACCACCGGCTCGCCCGAACCGGTGACGGTAGTGCGGAGGATTTCGCCGGGCGCCACTTGGATCTCGCGGACCACCGCGCTATCGAGCGACGCGGCGAGCGCCAGGGTGAGGAGAATCATTCAGGTCCCACCGACGCCCGGCTTACCAGGAGTCGCCCGTGACCTTCTTCTTCCGTTTCCGGCGAAGGGCAGCGGCGGTCTTGATCGCACGCGCTTCGCTAGGTTTGACGTAGTGTCTGCGGCGCCGGAGCTCTCCAAAGAGACCCGACTTCTGCAGCTTGCGCTTGAACAGCTTGAGCGCGCGCTCCAGGCTGTCTTCGTCGCTTAACCTGACTTCGGTCATCCCGTCTGTCCTTGTCGTTGAGATGAAAAGAGGGGCCGGCGCCTGTGCCAGCCCCCTTGGGATCGATCGGATTATCGATCGCGTTACCGCTCCGATGCCGGGAGAAGCATACCCCGGGATTCCTCGAACCACAAGGCGAGCGCGGCGCCGGCTCCACTCCCATTGGAGGACTGCGGCGCGCTCTGCCGGGCGCCCTCGGCGAACGTAAGTACTTCACCCTCCGTCACCTCGGGCCGGCCCAGCTCAAAGATCAACGGATTCCTGAGGGTGTACTCCGCCGCGCACTGGTTGGACTCAGCGGAGCCTTCCTTCGTCTCGCAAAAGCTCAGCATTACGAGCTCCCGGTCCCCGACGTTCAGGACATAACAGCCCAGGAACCCCTGGATCTGCTGCACGACTGGGAGAAACTCATCATGGAGTTGCTGGCGGAGAAGCTGCAGCGAGGCCTTGTTCACTGCCCCGTTCTTTGGACTATACCTGCGGATGGTGACGAACATCTGTCCCTCTGGATCCTTGCACATTCATGGGATCGACTACTCAGCCTAGGGCAACATAACCGGGCGGGCGGTCAGGCGGACAGGCGGGCGGGCGGTAACGGTGGGGTGGAGAGTAACACAAACTCCTCATCCCGAGTGAAACGAGGGACCTTATTCATGTGTCCGGGATACATGGTCGACTACCGCCTTGCGGCCTTGCCGGCTTACCGCCGTACCGCCGTACCGCCCGTCCTACCGACTCAGCAGCCCCGCATCGATGACGAACGGCGATCCGGTGACATATCGAGCCCGGTCGGAAGCCAGATAGAGCACCGCGTGAGCCACATCTTCCGGCTCGATCCAGGGTACCGGCAACAGGTTCCCCGCCGAGCGTTCGGCGATCTCCGTCGGGGTGAGCCCTTCGAGTGCCGCCAGGCCATCGTTCATCGGGGTATTGACGCCGGTGGGGTGGATCGAGTTCACCCGAATTCCGTACTGTGCCAGCTCGATCGCCCAGGACCTGGTGAGCCCGGTCAAGCCCCACTTGGAGGCCGCATAGTGGCTCAGCCGGCCCATTCCCCGGAGTCCGGCTACCGACGAGTTGTTGATGATGACACCCGACCGCTGCGCGATCATCAGGGGGATCACGCGCCGAGCTACCAGCCAGGCACCCTTCAGGTTGATATCCAGCATGGCGTCCCAGGCGTCCTCGGTCAGCTCGTGGGCCAGACCGTACCCGCATATGCCGGCGTTGTTGAAGAGGATGTCGATCCGGCCAAACCGCCCGGCTGTGGCGTCCACGGCACCGGTGACGGCGGCATCGTCCCGCACATCTCCCGGAAAGGCAAGGCACTCGGTCCCGAGCTCGGCACAGGCTGCCACCAGCGATGCCAGCTCATCACTCGAGCCCATGGTGTATCCGGGGTAGCTCAGCGGCCGGGCTACGTCGAAGGCGGCGATCCTGGCTCCCTCCCGCCCCAGCGCCAAAGCGGTGGCCCTGCCCTGCCCGTGAGCAGCTCCGGTGATGAACGCGACCTTCCCGGCAAACTCGCCCTTCATCCTTGCCTGCTTGCCGAGGCGGCCTCTCGCACTCCCTTCCGGTAGGGCTGGAGGTACTCGTCGAGATCCACATTGAGCGCGTTGTTAAACACATTGGTGGCCACCATGAGCGCCCCGAAGGCGCTCAACGCCACCAGCTGGGCCGGCTGAAAGTGACCTGCAAGGCGCTGGTACACATCGTCGGACACCTGAAAGGGCGAGGTGGCCAGGGCACGTCCAAACTCGACCACCGCAGTTTCCCGCTCGTCGAGCCTCAACCGTTCAGGGTTCTCACCAGTCTGAATCAGCATGCGGCGGAAGAAGGTGGAGCAGATAAGGCAGTCGGTCTCGGCCGAGATGGCGTGGGCGAAGAGCGTGGTGAGCCGCTCCCCCAGAAATGGCTGCACCGTGTCGCGGAGGGGGTACCACTCCATCAGCGCATGAAAGGCCGGCAGGGAGTGGAGCAGCGTCCGCTTCATGTTGGTCATGCGCGCGTGGCCGCGTACATGTGCCTCCGCTGCGGCCCGGGCATCGGGCGGCGCGGTTTCGGTGTCCAGGGGCGGAATACGCGGCATGCGGATGGCTCCGTGCTTAGGGGCGATCCGGCAATCTAGATCGGGAAAGGCCTGTGTGTCAGAGGACGCGCCGGGATGCCACGTGGCGGGCCAGGTACCACTTGCCGCGCGGAGTCGACAGGTCGTCGTAGACCACCCCACCCGCCCCGGCACTCGAATGGATAATGCGGTTGTCACCAGCGTAGATGGCGACGTGGTCCACGCCACGCCCCTTGCTGGAGAAGTACATCAGGTCGCCCGGCTGGAGAGCGGTGGCCGCCTTCGGCAGGGCTCGACCGGCCGCTGCCTGCTGGCGGGAAGTGCGGGGCAGGGTGACCCCCTGGTGCCCGAAGACGTACTGCACGAAGCCGGAGCAATCGAAGCCGACAGCCGGCTTGGCCCCTCCATAGACATACCGCTTACCGAGATAGCGATCACCGGTAGCGAGTACGCGGGCCGCACTGGCGCCAGCGGTAGTGCGCGGCAGTCGCGCGGCCGGAGTCCGGCGCGGCGTTCGAGAGCCGGTGCGGACGGTGACACCGTGTCCACCGAGAGTGGCAACTATTGCGATGGGACCCAGGCTGGCTCGCACCGCGGGCCGGCCGACAATAGGAAGAGAGAGATTGACCTGGGCAGACAACACGCTCGGGAGCGCCGCCAGAAGCGGCAGAGTACAAGCGATGAGCTTCATTGTGACCTCACTCATTGGTGACGCGGACCCCCAATGCAGGAGGTATGCCAAGATCCTCCAGCACCAGACCAGCCTCGGTGATAAACAGGTGCCCCTGAGCGGGGTAGCCACCTCTCTGCTCGGCGTGAGTCAGTACCAACCGGACCTTGGCGCGCGTCATTCCGACATAGAGCAGGCGGCGGGCCTCCTGGATCTCATCGGTTCGGTCTTCCTGGATTGCCCTCCAGCCGGGGAGGACCTGGTTCTCGACTCCAACCACGTACACCCGGGAGAACTCGAGGCCCTTCGTCGAGTGGAGCGTCAGCAGGTTCACCCGGTTCGGGTCGGTCTCCGCCCCCTCGCTGCTGGAGAGCGCTACCCGTCGCAGCATGTCATCGATGTGATCGGCCAGATTATCTCCCGTGCTGGCCTGTATCAGCATTCGGAGACGCTCGACTGAATCGGGGTAGCGCTCGTCCACCGGCCGGTCCGCTCGCATGCGCTCCATCAGTGCCCGCCCGCCCAATCGCTCGATCACTTCCTCGAGACCCAGTGCTCCTTCCGCACCCGCGGCCAGCTCAGCTGCATAGATGTCGAGACAGTCGCTGTACCGCCCCAGCGTGAAGGGCCGGGTTATCTCCCGGAACAGAGTCTCTTCATTCGAGGGAGAGGCCTGCTGATCGAGCGCCAGGGCCAGGCCGAGCTGATCCAGCAGGTGGACCAGGGCGACGGTCCGGGCCCGACGGAGTCTCAGCTCGTTGAGCCGGGGCACCACTGCGGCGAGCGCTCGCGCATCGTCGAGCGCGTGGTGCTCTCGTCCAGGCGCGATATTGTATTTCTCCGCCAGATATTTGAGCTTGACGCTACCATCGACCAGGGCGCGGGCGAGTGGGAGCGTGTCGTAGAAGACGAGCTCATCGAAGCCCTCGAGGTGACCACAGGCACGACGCAAGACCGGTACATCGAATTCCTGGCCGTTATGGGCGACAACGAGGTCGTTTCCCGCAAAGTGGCGGAAGCGCCTCCACACCTCAGTGATTGACGGCGCGCCGATCAAGTCCGCGTCGGTGTAGCCATGCACCTCCGTGGCCTGAGCCGAGATCGGGCGGGTGGACAATACCAGGGAGTGGAACTCATCCACCACGATATTGTTCCGCACCCGTACAGCCGCGATGTCGACGATCTGGGAGGATTCGAAGTCGAAGTCGCTGGTCTCGATGTCGAAGGCGACAAAATCGTCGAAATCGGCTTTGAGGCTCCGGGTGTGGACCAGCTGGAGCGCCTTGAACAACCGGAGCGGCAATCCCCCGTCCGGTCCTTGCCCGGGTTGCAGCAGGACGTCATCAGCGGCGGGCACCTCGGCCGGCGCGAGTCGGTGGGCGTTGGTTATCCCCGCTCCTCGCAGCATGGCAACCAGCGGGATCTCGAGACCGCCGCGGGGTTCCACCCAGACGCGGGCTCCAGCGGTGAGGCATTGGTCCAGACGCTTCGCCAGAGCAACAGCGCCCGGATAGAGGGACGGCTCGCTCAGGTCGTGGTGGTAGTCCTCCAGGGGATTGCGTCCGGCGCCAATTGGACGTGCGAGCAGCTCATCGACGAGGCCTGATAGTGATTGGTGAGACCGGGCCATTCCCCGCAGATTTTCCAGGTGATAGATCAGGCGCCACACGCGCCGGCGGTCCGCGTCTCCTTTAGGTCGTTGACTGGCAAAGACGCGGAGGTTGGCGATGAAGTCCTTGTCTCTGGATGAGGATTTGCGGACCTCCTGTCGGAGCGCGGGATTGAGGGCAAGCCCCGCCAGCGCTCCGAGCAGAATCGGATCATCAGGGGAGCGGATGACCCGCAGGGAGGCAATGACCCAACCCACCACCTTGTCATCCATCAGGGCCTGGCCCCGCGCCATCCGGCAAGGGATCCCCGCGCAGATCAGCCGCCTCTCGAGATCCCGGCCCATCCACCGATAGCGATACAGGATGGCATAGTCGCCCCAACCGGTCTGTGCCATGGCGCGATCGCTCAGAATGTCCTTGATGAGCCAATCGACCTCGGCCTCTTCATTCTCGAACCCGCACGCGACCACCTCGAACGGCGACTTCAGCGTGCTCTCGATCTGCTTTTTGAAAAGCACCGGATTGCACGCGATCAGCTGACGGGCGGCCTCCAGAATCTGAACCGAGCATCGGCGGTTTTCGTCGAGCACGATCGGCTCAGGGAGACCGAAATCCTCACGGAACCGGCCCATGATACCCGGATCGGCTCCGGTCCAGGAAAAAATGGACTGCTCGTCGTCTCCGACGCCAAACAGGCAGCGATGCTCCTCAGCGAGTCGTCGGACGATCCCGTACTGCGTCGGGCTCAGATCCTGGAACTCATCCACGAGCACACAGTCCCAGCGCGAGCGCAGCTCCCTGGCCGCGCTCTCATCAGTGCGGAGAAGTCTCTCGGTCAGTGTGATGAGATCATCGAAGTCCGCCAGATTGCGCGCCCGCAGTGCCTCCTGATACTGCCGGAAGAATGACATTCCCCGCTCGCTCAACACTTTGCCCTGCAGCTGGTGCATGCTGAATTGGGCCAGAGCCTGGGAGCATCGCTTGGCCGGGATCCGAAGCCGCCGGAGCACTCGCTCCTGGTACTCGCGGTCGGCCACGCCGAAGCCCGGACGGAGTCCGCAGCGCTCGGCAAAGTCCCGCAGAATCATGAGGCAGATGGAATGCAGCGTGCCGCGCGTGACCTCGGCCGCGGTGATGCCGCGGGTTTCGTGCAGACGGGTGGCTATCTCCTCGGCAGCCTTGTTGGT
>Ga0180121_10001479_pt1 | contig 9972 bp, 9 predicted proteins | sample AntDrymUQ5402106_2_FD_129676 | JGI IMG/M metagenome (GOLD analysis project Ga0180121, IMG submission 129676) | Polar desert sand microbial communities from Dry Valleys, Antarctica - metaG UQ540 (21.06) (version 2) (version 2) | ecosystem: Environmental > Terrestrial > Soil > Desert | place...
GAGGATCGTCGACGGGCACGGGGAGGAGGAGCTTCCCGCGATCCGCCGGCTCTTCGAGGAGTACGCCGCCTCGCTCGAGATCGACCTCACCTTCCAGGACTTCAGCCGTGAGCTAGGCGAGCTGCCGGGCGACTACGCGCCGCCGGGCGGCCGACTGCTGCTTGCCCTCGACGATGACGAGCCCGCGGGCTGCGTCGCGCTCAGGCCGAACGAGCCCGATGTCTGCGAGATGAAACGGCTCTATGTGCGGTCGGCCTTCCAGGGGTCGGGGCTCGGCCGGCGCCTCGCGGAGGCGATCGTCGACGCAGGTCGTGACGCCGGCTACCGGCTCATGCGGCTCGACACGCTCTCGACGATGGAGGCCGCACGCGGGCTCTACCGGTCACTCGGCTTCGAGGAGATCGAGGCGTACCGCCACAATCCCGTTCACGGCACGACGTTCTTCCAGCTACGTCTTCGCTAGCTCGCGGCCCCGGCCCTTCTCGAGCTCCGACCACGCTTCGCCGAGCACCTCGCCGAGAGTCGTCGCGATCTTGTCGAACTCGCCCTGGCCGGCTACGAGCGGCGGCGAGATCTGGATCACCGGATCGCCGCGATCGTCGGCCCGGCAGATGAGCCCGGCCTCGAAGAGCCGCTTGGAGAGGAACCCGCGCAGGAGCCACTCGCACTCCTCGTCCGTGAAGGTTTCGCGTGTCTCCTTGTCCTTGACGAGCTCGATCGCATAGAAGAAGCCCGTCCCACGGATGTCGCCGACGATCGGGAGCTCCAGGAGCTGGCCGAGCGTCTCGCGGAAGCGGTCCTCGTTCTCCTTGACGTGCTCGACGATTCGCTCCCGCTTCATGATCTCGATGTTCTTCAGTGCGATCGCCGCCATGACGGGATGGCCGCCGAACGTGATCCCGTGCGTGTACATCGAGGAGCCTTCCAGGAACGGTTTTGCGACCTTGTCCGCGACGATGACGCCGCCGATCGCGGCGTGGGCCGAGGAGAGCCCCTTCGCCATCGTGACGATGTCGGGCCGGATGTCGTAGCGATCGGAACCGAACCAGTGGCCCAGCCGACCGAAGCCGGTGATCACCTCGTCCGCGCAGAGCAGGATCTCGTACCGGTCGCAGATCTCCCGAATGCCACGCCAGTAGCCCTCCGGCGGCGTGAACGCGCCTCCTGCGTTCTGGACCGGCTCCATGATCACCATCGCGACGGTCTCGGAACCAAGCGCCTCGATCGCGTTCTCGAGGTCCTCCATCAGCATCGCCGTGAACTCTTCCTCCGTCTCCTCGGTCGGTCGGTGGTAGCGGTTCGTGTTTCGCACGTGGGCCACCTCGGGGACGAGCGGCTCGAACGGGGTCCTGAGCGCCGGGATCCCATTGATCGAGAGCGCTCCCATCGTCGTCCCGTGGTAGGCGACGTTCCGCGAGATCGCCTTCCAGCGGCGCTCGGGTATCGGCTGGTTCTCGATCCGTCCGCCCGCGATCATCCGCTTTGCCGATTCCACCCGTTTGGCGTCGCCACGGACGGCGTAGTACTGGCGCGCGAGCTTCCAGGCCGACTCGACCGACTCGGAGCCGCCCGAGGTGAAGAAGACGCGGTTCAGGTCGCCCGGGGCGAGCTCCGCGACGGTTGCGGCCAGCTCGATCGCGCGCGGATGCGCGTACGACCAGTTCGTGTAGAACGGCAGCTCCTTCATCTGGTCATGGGCCGCCTTGCCGATCTCGTCGCCGAAGCCGTACCCGACGTTGACCGCGAAGAGCCCGGCGAGCGCGTCGAGGTACCGCTTGCCCTTCGAGTCCTCGAGGTAGCAGCCGTCGCCGCGGACGATGATCGGGATCTCGGCGTCCTGGTAGCCGCTCATGCGTGTGAAGTGGAGCCACAGGTGGTCGCGAGCTGCCTGCTGGAGGTCGGTGTGGTTCATGCGGTTCCTTTCGCTTGCCGGGCGCGCCGGGTTTGGAGGAGGACGTTCGCCGCCATCGCGGCGAGGGCCAGGGCGAAGATCGCCGTTCCGATGACGTTCACCTGCGGCGGCGCGCCGACGCGGGCGGCGCCCCAGACGAAGAGCGGGAACGTCACTTCCGAGCCGGCGTTGAAGTACGTGATCACGAAGTCGTCGACCGACAGGGCGAAGGTGAGGAAGAGCGCCGCCAGGATCCCGGGAGCGATCAGCGGCAGCGTCACCTTCCGGAAGGTGGTCCACTGGTTGGCGCCCAGGTCCATCGCCGCCTCTTCGAGGTGTCGGTCGAAGCCGACAAGCCGGGCCTTCACCGTCACGACGACGTAGCTGATGTTGAACATGACGTGGGAGATCGCGATCGTCGTGAACCCGGTCGCAAACTGCAGGTTCAGGAAGAGGGCGAGCAGCGACGCGCCGAGCACGATCTCCGGTGTCGACAGCGGGAGGAAGATCAGGAAGTTCGTCGGCCCCCGGCCGAGAAACCGGTGGCGCACCAGGGCGAGCGCGATCAGGGTTCCGAGCGCCGTCGCGAGGATGCTCGAGATTGCGGCGATCTCGATCGACAGCACGATCGAGTCCCGCAGGCCCGCGACCCCGTCCCAGTTGCGCCAGTGATCGAGCGTGAAGCCCTGCCAGGTGTAGTTGAACCGGCCCTTCGGGTCGTTGAACGAGAATGCGATCACCACCGCGATCGGGAGCAGGAGGTAGCCGAAAGCCGCCATCGCGTAGACGGTGAGCGCATGCCGCCGGACGAGGGCGAGGCTCATCCCGTCAGGCGCTCCGAGCCGAGGAGCCGGCTGTAGGTGACGACGCCGACGAGGATGATCGCCATCAGCACGAAGGAGAGGGCGGCGGCCGCCGGGTAGTCGATCAGCTCGAGGAACTTCGACTGGATGACGTTTCCGACCATGTGCTGCTTCGGTGTTCCGAGCAGCTGGGCGTTGATGAAGTCACCCGCGGCGGGGATGAAGGTGAGGAGCGTTCCGGCGAAGACGCCGGGGAGCGAGAGCGGCAGCGTTACGCGGAGAAAAGCCTTCCAGCGGCTCGCGTAGAGATCCTGCGCCGCCTCGATCAGTTTCGGGTCGATCTGCTCCAGGGCCACGTAGAGCGGCAGCGCCATGAACGGCAGGAAGTTGTAGGTGATGCCTGCGACGACCGCCGTCGAGGTGGCGAGCAGCCGGCCGCCCGGCTCGAGGATGTGGAGGTCGCGGAGGACGCCGACGACCGTGCCCTCGTCCGCGAGGATCGTCTGCCAGGCGAGGGTCCGGATCAGGTAGGTGACGAAGAAGGGCGCGATGATCAGGAGCAGGAAGAAGTTCTTCCAGCGCCCGCCTCGGAAGGCGATCCAGTACGTGAGGGGATAGGCGACGAGGAGCGCGATCACCGTCGCGAGCCCGGCGTACAGGAACGACCGGATCAGGTGCTCGCGGTAGCGGGAGATCGCGTCCCAGTAGTTGTAGAGCTCCCAGGTGAACGAGTAGCCGAAGTCGAACGTGCCGCTCTGGAGCGACTGGTAGGCGAGAAACCCGAGTGGGATGAGGAAGAACGCCGTCAGCCACGCCAGCCCGGGGGCCAGCAGCAGATACGGCGTCAGCCCTCTATGCCGAAAGAACCAGGACAACTATGCGCCGATCAGGCTCTGCCACTTCTCGAGGTAGTCCTGGTTGCTCAGTGCCTCGCTATCGAAGATCACCGTCTTCGACAGCGTCTCCTCGTCCGGGAAGATCAGCGGGTTGTCGGCCAGGGCGGGATCGAGCTTCCGCGCCTCCTCCTTGGCACCCTTCACCGGCGAGACGTAGTTGATGTACACAGCCAGCTGCGCGGCGATCTTCGGGTCGTACACGAAGTTCATGAACGTCGAAGCGGTGTAGGCGTCGCCGCCCTTCGGGATCAGCATGTTGTCCGTCCAGATGTCGCCGCCCGACTCTGCGAGGTTCCATTGCAAATTCGGGTTGTCGGCGGTGAGCTGAACGACGTCTCCTGACCACGAGATGCACGCGGCGAGGTCGCCTCTGCTGAGCGGCCCGGTGTAGTCGTTGCCGGTGAACTGGCGCACCTGGCCGGAGTCCACCGCGCTCTGGATCCGCTTCAGCGCCTTGTCGAACGCTGCGTCGTCGACCTTGGCCGGGTCGTCCCCGTTCGCCAACATGACGACGCTCATCGTGTCGGCCATCTCGGTGAGCAGCGTCACCTTGCCCTTCAGCTTCTTGTCTTCGAGCAGCTGGTCGACCGAGGTGACCGGCGTCTTCGTCAGCTTCAGATTCGAGGCGATCCCGGTGATCCCCGATTGCCATGGGAGGCTGTACTCGCGGTCCGGGTCGAAGCTCGGGCTCTTGAGCGAGTCCTGCAGGTTGGCAAAGTTCGGGATCGCGCTCTTGTCGAGCTTCTCGACCCAGCCCCTCTGGATCAGGAGCCCCGGGAACCGCGAGTTGTCGGTGAGGACGACGATGTCACGATCGATCGACTGGCCCTGTGAGAGCGGCCGCTGGATCTTCCCGAAGTAGGTCGCGTTGTCGTTGATGTCCTCGAAGTACTGGACGGTGACGCCGTGCTTCTGCTTGAACTGGTCGAGGGTCCGGCTCTTCGTCTTCTCGTCCCGGTCGATGTAGAGCGTCCAGTTCGAGAACTTCAGGGTCTTGGCGAGCTCCTTCGGCCCGGCGGTCGTGGTGGCAGCCGTGTTGCTGTCTCCACCGCAGGCGGCCAGGAACCCGGGAATCGACAGCGCGGCTCCGCCGAGGGCGGCGCGGCGAAGCAGCTCCGAACGAGTCAGATCGGTCATTGCGGGTCTTCCTCCTCTGTGAGCTCGACGACGAAAGCGGATTCGGGGGCAAACGAGAGCTCGACGGCGGTACCGGGGGTGACGGCCCGGGCATTCGGCTCGGTGTTCTGGACGTAGACGGCGAGCGCGCCGTCGGCCGTGTCGACGACATACTGGGTCGCGACCCCGACGTAGGAAAGGTCCTTCACGGTCCCTGTGAGTCGGTTGGTCTCGCCCCCGCCGTCGAGGCGCAGCTTCTCCGGGCGAATCCCGACCGCGACCGGCGTGCCGTGCGTTGGGAGCGCGTCCGTAACGTGAATGACCGCGCCGCTCCGGAGCCGGACGCTGCCTGAGTCGTCGACGGCTCCGGGCAGGAGGTTCGAGGCGCCGAGGAAGCGGGCGACGAAGCTCGTCTGCGGGCGCTCGTAGAGCTCACTCGGCCGTCCCAGCTGCTCGATCCGACCGCGATTCATGACGGCGATCGCGTCGGCCATCGTCATCGCCTCTTCCTGGTCGTGTGTGACGTGGACGAACGTGATCCCCATCTCGCTCTGGATCCGTTTGAGCTCGAGCTGCATCTGCTTCCTGAGCTTGAGGTCGAGCGCGCCGAGCGGCTCGTCCAGCAACAGAACCTTGGGGTTGTTGACGAGGGCTCGAGCCAGGGCGACTCGTTGCTGCTGGCCGCCCGAGAGCTGTCTCGGCTTCCGGTGCTCGGTCCCGGCGAGGTCGACGAGGCCGAGGATCTCGCGCACGCGGCCCTTGACCTGGTCGCGGTCGACGCGGCGCCGGCGGAGGCCGAAAGCGACGTTCTCGAAGATGGAGAGGTGGGGGAAGAGCGCGTAGCTTTGAAACACCGTGTTGACGTCCCGCTTGTAGGGCGGGAGCCCGGTGACCGGTTGGTCGCCGAGGTAGATCACGCCCTCGTCAGGCTCCTCGAACCCTCCGATCATCCGCAGCGTCGTCGTCTTGCCGCAGCCGGAAGGCCCGAGCAAGGCGAAGAACGATCCGCGCGCGATCTCGAGCGAGAGCCGGTCGACGGCGACGACGTCGTCGAAGCGCTTGGTCACTCCGTCCAGACGAACATCTGCCGTTGCCTCGCCTGCTTGCGCTCTACCGGTCGGCATGGTCGTCGCGATCAACGGACCTCCGCCGCGCTAAGGGTGTCGTGCCGGACGCGCGTGCCCCAGTCGTAGATCTGCTTCAGGAGCTCCAGGTAGAGGAAGCTCTCGGTCGAGACGACCGTCTCGAGCGCGCGGATGCGGTTCGTCAGGTCGAGGAGCTGCCGCCGGTCCCCGCAGAGGAGCTCGACGATGATGTCGAACTGTCCGGCCGTGATGACGACATAGCCGGCCTCGTGCCAGGTCGCGATCTCGTTGGCAACCGAATCCGGGGGCCCCGTCGTCCGGATTCCGACCATCGCCTGGGCCTCGAAGCCGAGGCCCAACGGGTTCGTGATCCCGGTGACCTGGAGGATGTCGTCCTCGCAGAGGCGGGCGTAACGCGCGCGAATCGTCGCTTCGGAGACGCCGACCGACGCTGCGATTCTGCGGAACGACTCCCTCCCGTTGCGCTGCAGCGCCTCGATGATGCTCTGATCGACGGCGTCGAGACTGCGCGGGACGCTGACCGCCCCGCGTCGTTCAGGTGCTTCCGCGCCGCGCAATGCGAGGCGTTCTTAGCACTATCCCCCGCACCCGGTCAACCGGGAACCGAATGCAGTGCGAATTGCGTCGCTCAGTCCAGCTTCACCATCACGTGCTTGAGCTGCGTGTAGTCCTCCAGCGAGTAGGCCGAGAGGTCCTTGCCGTAGCCCGACTGCTTGAAGCCGCCGTGCGGCATCTCCGAGACGAGCGGAATGTGGTCGTTGATCCAGACCGTCCCGAACTCGAGCATGCGCGCGGCGTTCATGGCCCGGCCCACGTCACGCGTGAAGACCGAGGCTGCGAGCCCGTAGCTGACGTCGTTCGCCCACGCGATCGCCTGCTCGTCGTCGTCGAAGCGCTGGACGGTGACGACGGGGCCGAAGACCTCGCGCTGGACGATCTCATCCGTTTGCTCCACGCCGGTGACCACCGTGGGCTTGACGAAGAAGCCGCGGTCGCCGTTCGTTCCGCCGCCGGTGAGCACATTGGCGCCCGATGCGCGATCGAGGAAGCCGAGGACCCGCTCCTGCTGGGCTTTCGAGATCACCGGGCCCATCTCGATCTCCTCGCCCTCGGCCGGGTCCCCCACGTTCATCGACTCGACGGCGGGGACGAGCTCCTCCAGCAGCTTGTCGTAGACCTTCGGGCCGGCCATGACGCGGGAGGCGGCCGTACAGTCCTGTCCGGAGTTCCAGTAACCGCCGATCTTGATCGCCTCGGCTACCTGAGCGGGATCGGCGTCGTCGAAGACGACGACCGGGGCCTTGCCGCCGAGCTCGAGATGGACGCGTTTGATCGTTTCCGCCGCTGCCCTCGCGATCTCCTTGCCGGTTGCGACGTCGCCGGTCAGCGAAACCATCCGGACGTCGGGGTGCCGGACGATCCCGGCGCCGACTGGTTCTCCGTGCCCGGTGATGATGTTGAGGACACCGGGCGGGATCACGTCGGCGGCCAGTTCGGCAAAGCGCAGCATCGAGAGCGGCGTCTGCTCGGACGGCTTCAGGACGGAGACGTTTCCGGCCGCGAGCGCGGGCGCGAACTTCCAGACGGCCATCATCAGCGGGTAGTTCCAGGGCGCGACCTGGCCGACGATCCCGATCGGCTCGCGGCGGAGCATCGACGTGTAGCCCTTCATGTACTCGCCCGCGGCGCGACCCTCGAGCACTCGCGCCGCACCGGCGAAGAAGCGAATGTTGTCCGAGCAGACGGGCATCTCGTCGCGAGCCGAGCCGATCGGCTTGCCGACGTTTCGCGACTCGATCTCAGCGAGCTCGTCGGTGTGCTCGTCGATCAGGTCGGCGAGCTTGAGCAGGAGCTCCGAGCGCTCCTGTGGCGTGGTGTCGCGCCACTGAGGCCAAGCCTGCTTCGCGGCTTCGACAGCGCGGTCGACGTCCGCCTGAGTGCCCTGTGGCACCTCCGCGATCGTCTCGCCCGTAGCGGGGTTGATGATCTCCTCGGTTCCACCTTCGGAGGCGTCCACCCACTCGCCTCCGACCAGATTCTTGTGCTTCCCGACGCTGACGCTCATGCACAGACCTCCCAGGTTTCGCGGGGAACCTATCTCACTGACGTGCGCCGGCAGCAGCTGCTGCGACGCCGCCGACGCCCGTTGGCTCGCGAGTCAGACGCTGGGCGATCCAGACCGGGATGACCGAGAGGAGGATCACAGCGACGGCGACGACGTTGATGATCGGAAGCTGTTGCGGCCGCGCGAGGTTCGTGAAGATCCAGATCGGAAGCGTTTGCTCCGCGCCGGACGTGAACGTCGTGACGATGACCTCGTCGAAGGAGAGCGCGAAGGCGAGCAGGCCGCCGGCGAGCAGCGCGGTCCGGAGCTGGGGGAAGGTGACGTAGCGAAAGGTCTGCCAGGAGTCGGCGCCGAGATCAGACGACGCCTCCTCGAGGAACGGCGAGGCGCGGCGCAGGCGGGCGATCACGTTGTTGTAGACGACGACGATGCAAAAGGTCGCGTGTCCGATCACGATCGTCAGGAGCCCGAAGTCGACGCCGAACCGGACGTAGGACGCGTTCAGCGCCATGCCGGTGACGATGCCCGGCAGCGCGATCGGGAGGATGACGAGAAACGAGATCGTCTCGCGGCCGAAGAACCGGTGCCGGGCGACGGCGAGTGACGCCAGCGTTCCGAGGACGAGCGCGATCGCCGTTGCGGCGAGGGCCGCTTTGACGGACAGGAAGAGCGCGTCGCGGACGGTCTCGTCCCGCCAGGCCTCGCCGAACCAGCTGGTCGTGTAGCCCGAGATCGGCCAGCCCTGCGTGATGCTCTCGTTGAAGGCGTAGAGCCCGATCACGAGCAAGGGGATGTAGATGAACGCGAGCGTCGCGCCTGTTGCGACCCGGAGAAGGACGCGAGCCATCACAGGTTGTCGAACGCGCCGGCCCGCTTGGCGAGCGCGAGGTAGACGATCATGATCACGACCGGGACGGTGGCGAACGCCGCGGCGAACGGGAGGTTGTTCGCGACCCCGACGTTCGAGTAGACGACGTTGCCGATGAAGCTCGTGTTCCCGACGACCTGCGGCGTGATGTAGTCGCCGAGGGTCAGGGAGAACGAGAAGATCGAGCCGGCGACGATCGCCGGGAACGCGAGCGGAAAGACGATCCGGCGGAAGGTGCCGAGCCCGCGCGAGCCCAGGTCGGACGAGGCTTCGAGCAGCGAGCCGGGAATCCGCTCGAGCCCGGCGTAGATGGGCAGGACCATGAACGGGAGCCAGAGGTACGTGAAGACGAGCCAGGTGCCGGTCGTCGTGTACCCGGGACCGTCGACGCCGAACGGCCCGAGCGCCCAGTTCAGGATCCCCTCACCCGCGAGAATCGTCCGCCAGGCGTAGACCTTCACGAGGTAGCTCGCCCAGAGCGGTGTCAAGATCGCGACGACGAGGATGCCGCGCGTGCGCGGCGACGCCACCCGCGCCATGTAGTACGCGATCGGGAACGCGAGCAGCGCGTCGGTGACGGTCACCGCGGCAGCCAGAGCGACGGTCCGGATGGTGATGCGGCGGTAGACGTCCGCCTCCCAGAGCGTCCGGAAGTTGTCGAACGAGATGTCGCGTACGACCTCCGCGGTGAAGGGGTCGAGGCGCCAGAGCGCAGAGACGAACAGGACCGCCAGCGACCCGAGGTAGGCGCCGACGAGCCACGCCAAGGGCGAGGCGAGCAAGGCGGCTAGCCGGGCCCGCGGATGGCGGAAGAGAAATGTCGAGAGGCGCCGCCCCGGGCCTTGCCGGGGTGGCGCCTCTCCGTACGAGGCCGAGCTCAGAGCTCTAGCCCTTGATCTCGGTCCAGGCCGCTGTCCATTCGGAGTAGTCCTTGCAGACCGCGCCCCGGTCGTCGCCGCAGTCCTTGACCGGCGTCTTCCAGTACGCGACCTTCGAGAAGTAGTCCTCGTCCTCGGCGTGGAAGGTGGTGCAGTGGTTCTTGTCCTTCGTCAGGCCGCAGGCCTCGGCGTTGACCGGGGCCTCCCCGAAGTACTCCGTCGCCAAGGCGTTCGCCTTCGGCGAGATGATGTAGTTCATCCAGAGGTACATGCAGTTCGGGTTCTTGGCCTTGGAGGAGATCATCCAGGTGTCCGACCAGCCGGTCGAGCCCTCTTTCGGAAGGATCGC
>Ga0180121_10001480_pt1 | contig 9970 bp, 7 predicted proteins | sample AntDrymUQ5402106_2_FD_129676 | JGI IMG/M metagenome (GOLD analysis project Ga0180121, IMG submission 129676) | Polar desert sand microbial communities from Dry Valleys, Antarctica - metaG UQ540 (21.06) (version 2) (version 2) | ecosystem: Environmental > Terrestrial > Soil > Desert | place...
CGCGGGTCTCCTTGGCAGGCGAGGCGATCGTGACCGTGCCGTCAGCGGCGTAGCGCCACGGCAGGCCTCCCTCGGCCACCTGGGTCCCGACCCCGGTCACGGTGAAGAAAGCCGGGATGCCGGCCCCGCCGCAGCGCAGCCGTTCGGCCAGCGTCCCCTGCGGCGTCAGCTCCACCTCCAGCTCGCCGGAGAGGAACTGGCGCGCGAACTCCTTGTTCTCCCCGACGTAGGACGAGGTCATCCGCGCGATGCGGTGGTCGGCAAGCAGCACGCCCAGCCCCCACTGGTCGACCCCGCAGTTGTTGGACACGACGTGCAGGCCCGTCGTCCCGGCCGCGTGCAGCGCAGTGATCAGCGCCTGGGGGACCCCGCACAGACCGAACCCCCCGACGGCCAGCGACGCGCCCTCGGGGATGTCCGCGACCGCCTCGGCGGGGGTCGCGACGACCTTGTCGGCACTCACGTGCAGATGTCGTCGTCGGCCGAGCGTGTGTCCAGGGTCTCCTTCGCCTCCGGGCTGGCCGTGGACCCCGCGACCTCGACCGTCATCACCGTCGGCCCGTCGGCACCGACGACCACGACGAGGGTGCGCCCGAGCGAGACGTCCTCGGAGACCGTCGAGCCGGTGACGGCTGCCCCGAGTGTGCGGCCCGACTCGTCGTACGCCGGGTCGTGGCTGACCGTCGTCGTCGGGTAGTCGCTGCGACCGGCATGGCCGACGCCCACGACCTCGAACCCTGCCGCGGTCAGCTCGCGAGCCACCCGACTGGCCCCACCGGCGACCCCGGAACCGTTGAGGACCCGGACGGCGATGTTCTCGGGGGGTGTGACGAGAGGCGGGCCCGACGCGGACGGCGAGGCCGTCGACGAGGGCTTGCGCTCCTTGCCGGGCAGCGGCTGGTCGAAGCGCAGCGCGCTCCACAGCGCTTTCGCGGAGGGCTTGAACTGCACCCGGTTGAGGTCGGCGGGGTAGGGCTCGTTGGGGACGGTCACGAACGTGACGTCCTTGGTGTCGACGCCCTGGACGCTCTGGGCCAGCTTGCGCAGTGCGTTCAAGTTGGCCAGGCCAGGGTCGGTGGTGAGTGAGTTCGTCGCCGCGGCCAGGAAGTTGTAGAGCCGGTCGGGACGCAGGAGCAGCTGCGAGCTGCGGACCTTGCTGACCATCGAAGCGAGGAAGGCCTGCTGACGGTCGATGCGCGAGAGGTCGCTGCCGTTGCCGAGAGCCTGCCTGGTGCGGACGTAGGCCAGGGCCTGCTGCCCGTCCACCGTCTGGGTGCCGGCCTCGAGGTCCAGGTGGGACTTGTCGTCGGTCACGTCGTAGGGGACGCAGACCGGCACACCGTTGAGCGCGTTGACCATGTCCTTGAAGCCGGAGAAGTCGATGACGACGTGGTGGTCGATGCGGATGTCGGTCAGCGACTCGACGGTGCGGATCGTGCACGCGGGACCGCCTTCGGAGAACGCCGAGTTGAACATCTCCGCGGAGCGCGCGGGGACGGTCGTGCCGTCCTCACGCATGCACTCGGGGATGTCGACCACGGAGTCGCGCGGGATGCTCACCATGACCGCGCTGCGCCGGTCGGCCGCGAGGTGCAGCAGGATCGTGGTGTCCGACCGCTCGCCCTCGACGTTGAGGGCGTTGCGTCCCTCGCGCTTGTCCGAGCCCATCAGCAGGATGTTCTGCGCCTCGAGGTCCGCGGCCTTCTCGGCGACCTTCTCGGGGCGGTCGCCGCCGAGCGCCTTCTCGAGGTCCTGGGCGGTGATGTTGCCGTTGAGCCGGTAGTAGGCGACGAAAGCGGTGGTCGTCGCCGTCGCGAGCAGGACGGCGAGGGTGACCGCCAGGGCGGTGAGCACACGCTTGAGCGGCCGGGTGCGCGCCGCGTGGCGCGCACGCGGCGAGTGGCGCCGTGAAGCGGTGGTCGACACCCGGGATGGCCGTCCTTCGTCGTCGTGTCGATGCGCACGGCCACCGGACTTCTCGCGTGGGCGCGGCGGTCCGGTGTCAGCCGTACGGCGGGGATGACCGTCCAGTCTAGGTCATTCCCGGTGCAGCGGGCTCCAGGTCACCACCGTGCCGGCGGTGGCGGCGAGCGCGGCGACCAGGTTCTCCTGCTCGATCCGGTGCGCGAGGCGGCTGAGGTCCAGGTGGCGGCACAGGACCGCCGTGACCTGCGTGGCGAGCGGGACGAGCAGACCGCCCACCAGTGCGGTCGGGGTCGCCAGGGGGTCGGTGAGGAGCAGACGTCCGCCCGCAGGGAGCGGTGGTGCGGTCATGGCCGCAGTCACCAGGTCGGCGCCGGTGAGGGTGCGGTCCCCGACGGTGACCGCAGGCTCGTCGGCGCGGGGCGCGGCGACGGGGGTGAACGAGTCGCCGTGACCGTGGACCTCGCGGTCGTAGTCCAGCGCGCCGGCGTAGGCCGGGACGTGGCCGGTCCGCGCCAGGCCCAGCGGCCCGAGGCCGAGGGAGACGACCTCGACCGCGTCGCTCACGGTCCGGTCGTGGGCCCGGTCGTGGGCCCGGTCGTGGGTGACCACCGCGAGATCGACGGGCGCACCCCCCGCCAGCACCACCACCAGGCCGGACGCCCAGCAGGCCTGCACCCAGACCGCGGCCTGCCAGTGCAGCGGGAGGTCCACCTCCACCCGGGCGCCGGGCTGCAGGTCGAGGTCGTCGCGCAGGAGGTTGGCGGTCTTCGCGACCCAGTTGGCGAAGGTCGCGACGGACAGCTCGGTGCGCTCGTCGGTCCCGTCGTCGTAGAACGTGAGCAGCGGCCGCGACGGGTCGAGCGCGGCAGCGTGGGCGAGGAGATCGGCAGGAGTGCGCGGAGTCACCGGCCGCAGGCTAGCTGTGCTTGCCGTGGCAGGGCGTGTCCTGTAGCGCTGCTGCACAGCTGAGCAGCAGCGCTACAGGACAGCTGTGCACTAGCGCTACAGCGATCGGGCGGGGTCACGGGGAGGCAAAGATCGCGAGACGGACCCGCCGGGCGGGTCAAGACGCGCTGACCGGCGGTCGATCCAAGGCAGACTGAGTGCACTAGACATCTGTCCCACCAGCCACACTCGTCACAGCGGCGTCGCGCCGTGCAAGCACAAAGGGTCCTCATCCATGCGCAAGGCTCCCTCCGCCGTCCTCCTCAGCGTCCTCGTGCCGCTGGCCGGTGTGGTGCCGGTCGTGAGCCTGCCCCAGGCGGGACCCCGTCCCGTGACACCGGAGGTGCGCTCCGTCCCCCTGTCCGGGGTGCAGCTCTCCGGGGTCGGCGCGACCACGGTGCGCCGGAGCCTGCTCTCCTCGACCGCGGCGCGCTCCTTCGCGCCCCGCGCCGAGCAGGGCGAGCCGGCCGGCCGGCCCGAGGTGCTGGTCTCGCGTAGCGGGCTCGCCCGGTTCGACCTGCTCGGCGTGACGTGGCGGCAGACCACCCCCGAGCCGCGGCTGACCGTCCTGGTCCGCACCCACGGCGACAGCGGCTGGACCGGCTGGACCCCGCTGGACCTCGCACCCACCCCCGGGGCCCGCGAGGCGCGGACCGCCCGCCCCGGCACCGAGCCGCTGTGGGTCGGGGACGCCGACGGCTACCAGGTCCGTGTCGACGTGCGCTCCGGGGACCTGCCGCCGGGCCTGCGCGTGGACCTCATCGACCCCGGGAGCTCACCGGCCGACGCCACGCCGGGCGCCGGGCGCCCGATGCAGAGCGCCGCTGCTGCCGCCGGCCGGCCGGCCGTCTTCAGCCGGGCCGACTGGGGCGCGGACGAGCGCCTGCGCGGAACGGGTCCGCAGTACAACGAGACGATCAAAGCCGGCTTCGTGCACCACACGGCGGGCACGAACAACTACTCCGAGGCAGAGGTCCCCAAGATCCTGCGGGCGATCTACGCCTACCACGTCAAGGGCAACGGCTGGTCCGACGTGGGCTACAACTTCCTCGTCGACCGCTTCGGCCGGCTGTGGGAGGGGCGGTACGGCGGGATGGACCAGGCGGTGGTCGGCGCCCACACGGGTGGCTTCAACGTCGACACGTTCGCGGTCTCCGCGATCGGGAACTTCGACAAGGTGGCGGCGCCGCCGGCGATGGTCGACTCGATCGCCCGGGTGATGGCCTGGAAGCTCGCGATGAACTTCCGCGACCCCGCGGGCACGACGACGCTGCGGTCGCAGGGCGGCGGGACGTCGCGCTACGGGGCCGGCACCAACGTCACGTTCAAGAACGTCTCGGGACACCGCGACGCCGGGAAGACGTCGTGTCCGGGCACCAACCTGTACGCGCAGATGGACACGATCCGTGCGCTGACCACGTCGTACCTCGGGACGACGATGTTCGACCCGCGTCCGTCCTCGGCCGTCGCGGTCTACGGAACCGGCGCCTCGATCACGACCACGGCCCGCGTCAACACCGACCAGCGGTGGCGCCTCGAGGTCCGCGAGCTCTGCGGTGGTGCTCTGGTGCGCGCCCTGACCGGTACGGCGTCGCCCGCGGTCGGGCTCGCGGCCAAGTGGGACCTGCGCGACGAGTCCGGGGCAGAGGTGAGACCGGGGGCGTACGACCTGAGCCTGCTCGGCACGGACGTCTCGGCCAGCACCAACACCTGGCACGGGACGGTCTCGGTCAACCCCACGCGCACGACCCCGCCGCCGGTCGGAGCCGGAACCGCTCCGGGGAAGACGGGCTTCGTGCCGGTGGACCCGATCCGGCTCTACGACACGCGTACGCCGGGCAACCTGCCACTCGGTCCGGGCCAGCGCCTCGACCTGCGCGTCCCGGGCGTCGGCAAGCTGCCCGCCGAGGGCATCGGTGCGGTCGCCCTGAACATCTCCGCCACCTGCTCGAGCGCCGCGACCACGGTGTCGGCCTGGCCCGCAGGCGTCGCGAAGCCGGTGTCGGTGGCGCTCAACGTGCCGGCCGGGGTCGGGGCGTCGGCGCTCGCCGTGACGGCACTCGGCGGCGGCGGTGTCGTGAGCCTGGCGAACCGGTGGGGCACGACCGAGCTCGCGGTTCACGTGGTCGGCTACTACCCCGTCGCGGGCGGCCAGGTGTTCCGGCCCACCAAGACCCTGCGGCTCTACGACTCACGCCGCGACCCGGCCGGTCGCCTGGCAGCAGGTGCGGAGCGCACCGTGGCGATGCCGACGCTTGCCGGCATCCCGGCGACGTCGATGACCGGTGCGTTGCTCAACGTCACGGCGCAGGCGAGCCAGGGCAACGGCGCCCTGACCGTGCAGTCGTTGTCGAGCGGGCGGGAGAGCGCGACCGTCCGGTTCGCGCCGGGTGGCCCGGTGAAGAACCGAGCTATCGCGAGGCTGGAGAACGGCACCTTCAAGGTCGCGGCCCGCGACGCGTCCACCCACGTGGTGGTCGACGTCGTGGGCTGGTGGGCACCCGCCGAGGTGATCGGCGGCCGCCTCTTCCAGCCGAAGGCGGCGACCCGCGTGCTCGACACCTCGCGCGGCATCGGCGTCGTACGCGGGTCCGTCGCCGCGGGCAAGGTGATCAAGGTGCGGGTCGCCGGCAGGGGCAAGCCCGTCCCCGCCAGCGCCCGCGCGGTCGTGATGAACCTCACCGCGCTGGGCGCGACCCGGTCGACCTTCGTCACGGCCTGGCCCAACGGCAGGAAACAGCCGGCCTTCCCGGACCTGAGCGTTCCCGCGTGGCGCACGACGGCCAACCTCGTGGTCGTGCGCATCGGGGCGAAGAACCGGGTGCGGATCACGAACGGGTCGGGGTCGACGCACCTCGTCGGCGACGTGGTCGGCTACTACCCGTAGGTCGGGCAGTGGTCGTCGGGCAGGGTTCCACGCGGCCGCCGGTAGGGTGACCGGCGTCATGACCTCCGAGCCCCTTGCCCGCGAGCAGCTCGCGCCGCTCGTGACGATCGTGCTGCCCTGCTTCAACGAGCACGAGCACGTGATCGAGGAGGTCGAGCGCATCTGTGCGGCGATGGACGCCTCGCCCCACAGCTACGAGCTGCTCGCCATCGACGACGCGTCCACCGACGAGACGCTTGCACTGCTCGAGGGCGCGCTGCCGCGGTTCCCGCACGTGCGGCTGATGCCGTTCCGTCGTAACGGTGGATCCGGGACGGCCCGCCGGATCGGCACCCTCGAGGCCCGCGGCGAGATCGTCGTGTGGACCGACGCGGACATGACCTACCCGAACGAGCGCATCCCCGAGCTGGTCGGGATGCTGCTCGCCGACCCGACGTACGACCAGGTCGTCGGCGCGCGCACCAGCGAGGAGGGCACTCACAAGATTCTGCGGGTGCCGGCCAAGTGGGTCATCCGCAAGATCGCCGAGAAGCTGTCGAACTCCTCGATCCCCGACCTCAACTCCGGGCTGCGCGCGTTTCGCCGCTCGGTGTCGTTGCCCTACCTGCGGCTGTTGCCGCCTGGCTTCTCCTGCGTCACGACGATCACCCTCGCGTTCCTGTCCAACCAGCACGACATCAGGTACGTGCCGATCTCCTACGCGAAGCGTTCGGGCACCTCGAAGTTCCATTTCACCAAGGACGCCTACCGGTACATCCTTCAGGTGCTGCGGATGGTGATGTACTTCAACCCGCTCAAGGTCCTGATGCCTCTTGCCCTGTGGCTGCTGGTGATCGGGGTGACCAAGGGCGTCTACGACATCGTGGTCCACCCGGTGCGGTTCGCGACGAACACCGTACTCATATTCGTGACCGGCATGCTCGTCGCGGCGCTCGCGCTGCTCGCGGACCTCATCGTCCGGTCCCGCTCGGAGGTGTAGCACCGCGTGGGCGAGCCCGCCGCGGTGGAGGCTGACGCCGGCACGCCACGGCGTACGTCGTGGCGTCGTGCACTCGTGTCGGCGCTGCTCGTGGTGGCGATGGTCGTCGCGTTCGGGTGGGCCCTCTCGGGTCGGTGGTCGGAGACCGTCGACCGCCTCGGCGACCAGGACCCCCTGGTGCTGCTCGGCTCGCTGGCGCTGGCGGTGGCCGGGACCTGGATGAGCTTCGAGCTGTGGCGGGGGACGCTCGCCGCGCTGGGGTCACCGGTCGCGCGGCGCCCTGCGGCACGGCTGTTCTTCCCTGCCCAGCTCGGGAAGTACCTGCCCGGCTCGGTGTGGCCGGTCGTCGTGCAGATGCGGATGGGCCGCGACCTCGGCATCCCGCGGCAGCGCACGGCGCTTGCCTTCCTGCTGACCCTCGGGCTCTCGGTCCTGGTCGGGGGGCTGGTGGGTCTGGTCGCGCTGCCGGCCGTGCTCCGCGCCGAGGGGAGGGGGGTGCTGCTGGGCCTGCTCGCCCTGCCGGTGCTGATGGCCCTGCTGGTGCCCGCGGTGCTCAACTCGCTCCTCGGGCGCGGGTTGCGGTTGATCCGGCGGCCGGGTCTCGAGACACGGCTGGGGGGAAGGGACATCGCGCGGGCGGTGGTGTGGACGCTGGCGTTCTGGGTGGTCTACGGCGGGCACGTCTGGCTGCTCGCGGTCGGGCTCGGCGCCGATCCGGGTGGCGCGCTGCCGGTGGCGATCGGCGGTTTCGCGATCGCGTTCTCGCTCGGCCCCCTGCTGGTGGTGCTGCCGGCCGGGGTGGGAGTACGCGAGGCGGTGCTCGTTCTCCTGCTGGCCGGGTTGCTGACGACACCGGAAGCCACGGCCGTGGCTCTCACGTCGCGCGGCGTCCTCATGCTCACCGACGGCCTGCTCGCCCTCGGCGGTGGTCTCCTGGCAGGCCGCGGGGCCCGGCCGGCCACCCCCGATGCATGATGAGTTGGCGGATGTGTCGGCCTGAGGCGGCGTGAGGCGGCCCCTCGGTCTGCGACGGGAGCGAGAACGGCGCGCCTCAGACCTGCCCACTGTGCGTGGGCAGGTCTGAGGCCCGCGTCGACCGAGGAACCTGCCCGGCACCGATCGCGGAACAACGGACCGCGTCATCCGGCAGCGAGGCGGCGGGCTTGCGGGCGCGGGCGACCAGGCCCGGGCCGGTGTTCGGGAACGCGCGCTGGACGGCGCGGAACGGCACGGTGCCCAGCCGCGCGGCCGTGGCGGTGAAGGACGACGACGGCTGCATCGTCCGGCCGCTGGCCTCCGAACGCGCCGCCATCGACTCGTCCGCCGACGGCCCTGCCGAGCCCGAGGACCCGATCGGTCCCGAGTGCCCAGCCGATCCGGTCGGTCCCGCGGTAGCAGCGGCCGCGGCGAGGCGGCGCCTCCCGACGGCGTTGCGGCCGGCCTCGAGCAGGTAGCCCAGCGGCGCGCCGAAGTGCACCAGCTCGACGTCGACCAGGCCGGCGCCGGTGAGCAGGTCACGCAGGACCGGCGGGTCGTAGCGACGGAAGTGCCCCACCATCTCGTCCGCCGGGCCGAACCGCTTCGCCCACGCGGGGGTCGAGAGCAGCACCGAGCCGCCGGGAACCAGCCGGTCCGCCCACGCCGTCATCGCTGCGTGGTCGTCCTCGATGTGCTCGATGACCTCGAAAGCGCACACCAGGTCGAAGGTGTCGCCCTCGGCCAACACGGACAGGTCCCCATGGCGCACCTCGCCGCGACCCCCGGCCTCGGCCAGCCGCCGTACCGCCACCGACGAGGACGTCGCGTCCGGCTCCAGCCCGACGTAGGAGTAGCGCTGCGCCAGGCGCGCGCCGAAGCCCCCCTGGCCGCAGCCGACCTCGAGCACCCGCAACGAGCGGTCCGGCGCCGGCAGCAGCCGCGAGACGACCTCCCAGCGCAGCCACCCGTTGGGGCTCAGCGGCGGGAGCGGGGTGGGGGTGGGCATCAGACCTCCGGGGGTACGACGGTGAGCAGCCGGTCGTGCAGGGGACCCACGACGTGGGCCGGGGTGAAGGACTCGAGGGCGAGCTGCCGAGCCGCGGTGCGCGCGGCCGAGAGCCGGGCGGGGTCGGCCGACAGGGACAGCAGGGTCTCGGCCAGTGCGGCGGCGTCACCCGCCGGCACGAACAGGGCAGCGTCCCCGAGAACACGCCGCTGCGGTCCGGTGTCGGAGGTGACCAGCGCGCACCCTGCGGCGGCACCCTGGAAGACCTTGTTCGGCACCACGCGGCCCGCCTTGGGGCCGCTGCCGAAGATGCCCAGGCACACGTCGTGGCCCGCGACCAGCGACGGGAGGTCGCCGGGCGCCACCCAGTCGACCCAGCGCACCGCTGCCCCGGACCCGGCGCGCGCTCGAGTCTCCTCGAGATCCTGGCCGGAGCCCACCATCGTGACCTCGACGGGCGCATCGGTCAGCTTCGCCAGCGCCTCGCCGATCACCGGAGCGCCCTGCAACGGGGTGAACAGCCCGAAGAACACTGCGCGCATCGGTGCCCCGGGGAGCGCCGGGTGGGCGCCGTTCCCGGCGTACGACTCGAACCACTGCTGCGGGGCACCCACCGCGACGACGACGGCTCGCCGCCGGGCCGCCGCCGGCAGCGCGTCGCGGTGCTCCTGCGTGTCGATGACCACGATGTCTGCGGCGGCCAGTGCCGCGTCGTCGAGGCGCCGCAGCACCGTCTGCCGCCACCCACCGCCGACCCCCCGGTCGGTCGCGGTCTCGCTGGCGCCGGTCAGGTGGTCCAGGACGACGGGGACGTGCGGGAAGAGGCGCCGGGCGAGCAGGACGTCGAAGTGCCCGAGGTAGCCGACGACGACCGCGTCCGGCCAGGCCCCGTCGCGGCGCACCTGCCGGGAGCGGACCGCCAGCGCGGCCCAGCTGCGCCCCAGGCGCCAGAGCAGACGCGGGAGGCCCGTGGGGTTGCGCAGCATGCCCACCCGCTGGGCGGTCGAGAGCCCGAGGGGGACGTTGCACTCGAGGACCGTGGCGCCGCGCTCCCGCAGGCCGTCGCGCAGGACGCCGACCCGGGGGTGCGCCGAGGCGTCGTAGGTGCCGAAGAACAGGAGGCGCATCGCCGCCACACCCTAACGGCTGGCAAATGGGTGCGAACCGCCTATCGTAGGCGGGTCAGCCGTCCCACCAGCACCACGGGCACCAGCGCGCAGCTCCATCCTGCCGACCAGGACCCTGCAGA